>Ga0307930_1000015_pt1 | contig 112560 bp, 87 predicted proteins | sample OrgLakmetageno46_FD_203161 | JGI IMG/M metagenome (GOLD analysis project Ga0307930, IMG submission 203161) | Saline water microbial communities from Organic Lake, Antarctica - #46 | ecosystem: Environmental > Aquatic > Non-marine Saline and Alkaline > Saline | place: Antarctica: Organic Lake...
GACGATTTGATGCTGTAAAAATAACCTTTCCATCAAAACAAGAAAGAGGAACATATTCCTCTTTCTGTTTTGAAAAAGTATCTATAATAATCAAATCTAAAAGTTGCATTTATTAGTTGAATTCAAGTTTTGATAGTAAAAGGCTGGTAATAATACCAATACAAATATAGGTTGAATTAAAAAACGCCTGATATAAAAAATAGTAAGAAAGTTTTCTCTTTCCATATCATTTATAAAGAACCAAAACAAGAGCGTCAAAATCAAATAGGCCAAAGCGTAAAACACCATTGAAAATAGTATGGTTTTTCTATAAGGAAAAACAATCCCAATAATTGCTATAGAGATTATAGAATTGAGTAAGAATCTCCAACTTGTTGAGCCAAGTACTTGCATAACATCAAAATCTGGCGATTGAGCATAACTAAACTCTGAGCTGTAAAATTCCAATAAGGGGTCGGAAAAGAGTTCATGCTCATAGAACCGAATTAACACAAGCCCTAAAAGCAAAAACCCAATCAAGCCAATTTTTAAGACTTTATTCATCAACAGGCTTTACTTTAGGTTTATAATTTTTGATCCATACAATCCAAAGCAAAAATACCAATCCATAGATAAAGGCTGGAAATAAAGTCCCGTGCATAAATTCTTGGTAGTCTGGTATCTCATAAATTCCAATTGTAAGCAAGGCTATACGAAGGACATTCAGCGAATAAATGATAACGCTTCCCGTAAAAATGAATAGAACTGTAGACCTGAAGTCCTTTTTAAATGCTAAAATGAAGGATAAGAAGAGGATGATGACACTTACAGCATTACAGCCTTCTATAACTCTAACCAAGTAATCCCCGTTTATACCAATTCGCATAGAAGGATCGTAATGACTGGGAATACTATTGGTATCATATCCAAAAAAGCTAATTAAACTTTCTGTCTGTAAAGCGACCATATGAGTAATAATCTCCGGAAAATAAGGTTGCTCTGGAGCGTAATCTAGATACAACTGATAGGCTATGGTTAGCAGAATATAAGAGCCAAAGAAAACGCCAAGGAACTTAATAACCGCTTTATTTTTTTTAAAAATTTCCAAATTATTGTCTTTATAGCAACCTCCTTATTGAAACTTAATTGAGAAGAAATTCTTCGCTAATATTTAACAAATTTAAAGAAAAGCGTTCTTCTGCGTTGCTCTAATATTAAATACTTTTGCATAAAATATAGATCATGACCCTAGAAAGCTTAAAACCCCGTATAAAAGATATTTTAAAACAAGACAACCTGGGCATCGATCAGCGATTGGCGGAGGTTTGCAGTATTCTCCAAAAAGATGTTGAAACTTACGATTGGGTTGGATTTTATTTCAAAAATGGGGATAAAAGAGAGCTTATTTTAAAAGCTTATGCAGGAGAACCTACAGACCATATTATAATTCCTTTCGGAAAAGGAATCTGTGGCCAAGTTGCAGAATCCAACCAGAACTTTGTGGTAGACGATGTTGCTGCTCAAGATAATTATATTGCTTGTAGTATATATGTAAAGTCTGAAGTGGTGATCCCTCTTTTTGTTGGCGGACAAAATATTGGTCAAATTGATATCGATTCTCATACCAAAAATGCGTTTTCGAAAGAAGATGAAGATTTTTTGACTTGGGTAAATACTGAAGTCAGCCGTATTTTAGAAGCTTAATTATACAGCATATTTTTGGCGCTGTTCCTCTGTTAAGGGTATAAATTCTGGAACCAATTTTTTGAGAACTTCAATAGACTTGACTTCATCATTATTGGCAATTTGATTCACAAGATTCTCCAATAAAATTAATTTGGATTTATCAAATGCAAAACTTGCCTTTGCAATCAATATTTTTTGATGGTGCGTAACTTGAGTATTTTCTTTATCCGCAAGTAATTCTTCGTAAAGTTTTTCACCTGGTCTAAGGCCTGTGTAGACTATTTTGATGTCTTCGTCTGGTATAAAACCAGAAAGTCTTATCATCTGTTTAGCTAGATCTACAATTTTGACAGGTTTACCCATATCGAAAACATAAATTTCACCTCCGCACCCCATAGCACCAGCTTCTAGCACCAGTTGGCAAGCTTCATCTATGGTCATAAAGTAACGTGTAATGTCTGGGTGTGTCACCGTAATAGGACCAAATTCTTCTATTTGTTTTTTAAAATGCGGAATTACTGATCCATTGGATCCTAAGACATTACCAAATCTTGTAGTAATAAATCTAGTCTTAGTGGTCTCTAATGTTGCTACGGATTGTACATAAATTTCCGCGCTACGTTTAGAAGCGCCCATAATATTTGTGGGATTCACCGCTTTATCGGTAGAAACAAAAACGAATCTGTCAACTCTATTTTTTAAAGCTAAGTCGACTAGGTTTTTAGTACCAATGAAATTAACATCAAGTGCTTCAATAGGATTGGCTTCCATCATTGGCACATGCTTATAGGCTGCACCATGAAAAACCACATCTGGTTGGTGCTGGTCGAAAATTAATTCTAAGCGTTTTTTATCACGAACATTGGCAATCAATTTTTCATAATGAATTTCTGGAAATTTTTTATCCATAAATAAACTCATAAAGTGAAGCGGAGTTTCAGCTTGATCTAGCATCAAGATCTTTTTGGGCTTAAAAGGAATTAGCTGCTTTACAATATCGCTCCCTATAGATCCTGCTGCACCCGTAACCAAGATGGTTTTATCTTTATAAATAGCGTTAAGTTTCTCCTTCTGAAGTTTAATCGGTGTCCTTTGAAGTAAATCTTCCAAATTTACTTTTTTGATTTCAGCCGAGATATTTTCACCGTCCCAATCTTGAAGTTCTGGAAGTTTAAAAATCTTGAAGTTAAGTTCAAGTAATTTATCTAGAAATTCTGGCTGATTTGTGGATAATTCCCTTAATTTTTGACTAGAAATAATAATACAAGTAGCGCCTCTTATGTTCTTGTGCTTTAGCTGTTCAATTGTGACTATTGGTAAAGTTAAAATTCTGGTTCGTTTGAGTTTACCAGATTCGTTTATGAAACCTACTACATTAAATTTCTTTTGAGTGTCTGCAATAATGCTTTCAGCAACAGCAACATCGGTAAGACTGGTGCCAAGTATCAAGGCACGAGAAGATGCTGAATCTGAATGAATAAGCTGATAAACGCGTTTAACTAATACCCTAAAAAAAAACAAGGTCGAAAAAGAAATAAAACCATACACAATTGCACCAGTGTCTAATATAATTTTTTTTCCAAAGGTTTGGAAACATATTTGATTGATAACCAAAATACATATAACAGCTAAAATAGTAGTTTGCAATTGCTTTATAGCATCCCTAAATCCTGTATACCGAATAATGCCAGCATAGGATTTTAGTAAAATGAAGATAATAATCTGTATACCGAATATTGCCCAAAAATTAAGGCTCAAGTTGAAATATTGAGGTTCAGATTTTGAAATAGTAGAAATAAGGTAGAAAGTAAATTGGGCAGCAAGAAAGACTATTATTGTATCTATAGAAAAAATAATACTTCTCGGTACATAATTCTTTACAAGACCTTTAAGTACAATTAAGGTTTTTTGCTTTAATAATTTTAAAATATTCATAGATTGATGAATAATATTTAAGAAAGATTAGTTAAATTTTCTTAAACAAAATTAGTAATTAAAATCATTAAACAATAATTTTAAGCTTAAAAAGTTAGACCTATCCTGTCTTCTATTTAAATCCTAAGTTCAGTCTTGAATTTAAAAAAAAAGACTTTAATTTGTAAATAATTAACTAACAATTAAAAATGAAAAAATTTATTATTCTTTTTATCCCCTTTTTAATTATAGGCTGTTCAACAAAAAAGAAAATAGTTTACTACCAAGATATCAATAAACAAGATTTTGAACAAGTTTCTGATGTCTACTCACATACAGATATACAGTTAAACGATATTTTGAAAATTGATGTTACTGCATTAAATCCTGAAAGTGTAATGCCCTACAAATTTGAAGCTGGTGGTAATCAACAACAGCAAGTCCAAAATGTTGAATTGCTAAAGTTAATGGGGTATTTGGTAAACAGCGATGGTAAAATAAACTTCCCCCAATTGGGTAAAATTGAAGCCGCAGGTAAAAATACCCAAGAATTGGAATTATATCTTGAAGAATTGTTGAAGGAGTTTATTCAAAACCCCACTGTTCGTGTAAGAGTGATTAACTTTAAATTTACATTTGAGGGAGAGGTTCGAAATCCTGGTACTTACGAAACAGTTGAAGAAAACATTACTTTACAGCAGGCATTTGGTATGGCTGGCGGTCTTACTATAAGAGGAAAACGTAAAAATATTTTAATTATAAGGCAAGTGGAAGGGGAACGTGTTGTAAAACGGATAGATATGACCAAAACAGATTGGATGAACACAAAGTACGCTTACGTAAAACCTAACGACATTATCTACGTACAACCAAATAAACCAGAGGTTGCTTCTGCCGGATTCATAAGAGATATTGGTACTGTGATTTCTGTGATTTCGATACTTACTACTTTAACCCTTATAATTACTCGTTGAAAACTATGTCTGAAAATATAAATTTAAATCAGTCAACTTCAGTCCAACAGGAACTAGAAAATGAAGGTGCAGATCTCAAGATTTTATTATTACAATATCTAAGGTATTGGCCTTGGTTTTTATTATCAGTTTCTATTTGTCTAGGTGCTTCTTATTTATATCTGAGATATACGAGTAGTATCTATAGCACTGCTGCGCAAATTAAAATATTAAAGGATGAGGGTGGCTTGGATTTAACCGGATTGCAAGGTAGTGCACCGCTTTTTGACATGAGCAGAATAAACCTTCAAAATGAAATTGAAATTATTAAATCCAGAAGAATTGCCAACAAAGTTGTTGATAATCTAAGTTTGGAATTGTCTTATTTTAAGTCTGGAGATTTAAAATCGACTGAGATATGGAATAATGAAGTTCCTTTTGAAGTAGAATGGTCGAATGAAAAAGAATTCAAAGATAAATCTGCTAGTTATAATGTGACATTCACTAGTTTAACAAGATTTGAGCTTAGTGGTTCAGAAACCGATGTAAGAAAAAGCTTTAACCCTGGTGATACTATTGAGATAGAAGGGAATAAATTCATAATTGATTTCAACCCCAATTTTGACAATGATTTAAACTCAATTATAAATTCTTCTTTTAGTTTTACAAGAAAAGATAAAGCCAGTGCGGCCGCCGACTTAGCGGGAAAACTTGAAATAGAAATTCTTGGTGACGGTAGTGAGATTCTAGATATTTCTATTTTAGGACAAAATCAGCAAAAAAATGAAGATATACTTAATAGTTTGGTTAGTCAATTTAACGAAGATGGTGTTTCAGACAAGCGGTTAGTTGCAAAGAGAACTGAAGAATTTGTGATTGAAAGACTTGCTTTTTTAGTTAGTGAACTAGACACCGTAGAAAGTGGTTTGGTAGATTTTAAAAAAGGAAATGATTTAATAACCCTAGAAACTAGTGCAGGTGAAATTATTGCTAAAAGTAATGAAGCCGAGCTTAGACGTTACGAAGTTTTAACACAAATTGCGTTAACAGAAAGTTTTAAAGAAGTTATTCTTAGTCAAGATGCATATGAATTGTTGCCTGCAAATATTGGCATTGATAATTCGAACCTGAATACATTTACAGAATCCTACAACCAAAAAGTTATAGAAAGACAAAGACTTTTGGTATCCTCGACAAAAAATAATCCGTTAATTATCGAGGCTGATCAAATAATGAATCGTTTACGGGAAAACATGCTCAATACTATCGATGGATATATCAAGAACTTAACGATTACTTTAGATAATATTCAAAATAGGGAACAGGTTTTTGATAGGAATTTTGGACAATTGCCAGAGCAAGAAAAGCAATTTAGAGTTATTCAACGCCAACAAGCTATAAAAGAAAAACTGTATTTATTTTTACTTCAAAAAAGAGAAGAGGCAGCTTTATCTAATGCTATTACAGCACCAGTAATTAAAGTTGTAGACTTCGCTTATACTCAAGATAGCCCTATTAGCCCAAAACCAAACGTGATCTTGCTTGCAGGTGGAGTGGTTGGTTTTTTAATTCCATTTAGCATATTGTTTTCTTTATTCTTACTAGATACAAGACTAAAATCTAAAGAACAAATAAAAATTCATTTACCAAACATACCCATTGTGGGTGAAATACCTTTTAGGAAAAAATCACTTGATTCTGTTATCCAAAAAAATGAAAGAACTGCTGCTGCTGAATCTTTCAGAATTTTGAGGACCAATTTAAACTTCCTTAGCCCTAAAGATGCTGATTATGAGGAAGCCTCTCGAGGTAAAGTAATTATGGTAACTTCAACTACTAAAGGCGAAGGGAAAACTTTTATTTCTATTAATATAGCAACGACACTTGCTTTCACTAGCGAAAAAGTTTTGTTAATAGGATGTGACTTAAGAAATCCTCAAATACATAATTATCTAAATCTTGATAAAAATCATGCTGGTGTATCAAATTTCTTGTATGATCATTCTGTAAAGTTTGATGACTTAGTTTTAAAGAATAAAATGAAGAAGTCAAGCTTAGATGTTATGCTCTCCGGTGAAATTCCACCAAACCCTGCTGAATTAATTTTGAGTAAGCGATACAAGGAAATGATTGATGCTGCAAAAGCAAAATATGACTATATCGTTATTGATACAGCACCAACTATTTTAGTAACAGATACATCTTTACTTAGTAAGTTCGCTGACTCTACTTTATATGTAACTAGAGCAGACTATACAGACCTTAGGTTGCTACCACACATCAAAGAATACTATAATGAGAAAAAACTGGTTAACATGGGTCTAGTCATAAACGCCATATCTGAAACAGGAATAAATGCTTATAGATATGGTTATACTTATGGTTATGCCTATGGTTATGGTTATGGTTATGCTTATGGAGAAACCCCTACAAAAAAGAAGTTTTGGAAATTCTGGTAGTGCTATTTTTTTTGAAATTAAGTACAACCTTTTGTTATCTTTAATTTGTATAGGAATCTTAACTTCATGTGGCAGTTCAAAACGAGCTCAACAAGTTGAACTTAAAAGATCCAATACGATCCAAAATGTTGTCGATTATTCTAAAAGTTACATAGGCACTCCTTATAAATATGGAGGAACCACTTCTGCTGGAATGGATTGCTCTGGGTTAATACAACTCTCATTTATGCAATATGGAGTAGAGTTACCAAGAACCTCTAGGGACATGTCCAAGACGGGAAAGAAATTGAAACTAAAACAGGTAGAGGTTGGTGACCTTATCTTTTTTAAAATTTCCAAAAACAGGAGAAGAATTAACCATGTAGGATTGGTAGTCAAAAAAACACCAGAAACGATTGATTTTATTCATTCCTCTAGCTCCAGAGGAGTTATGATTTCCTCTATCAACAATCCCTTTTGGAAAGAAAATTTCGTAAAAAGCAGGCGAGTGGTGAATTAAGTTCAAAATTTTAAAAGATGAAGTATTCCAATCTTCCGGTGTTGCAAATATGCACGGTTTTCTTGTTGGGAAGTTGGATTGGATTTTTTGAATTTGGACTAGATTTTTCTCTTTATATAACTCTCACCTTAGTCATATTTCTTCTCTTTTTAATGAGCTTTTTTGTGGCAAGACGATTCCCTGCAACAAAATTGCTATTCACTGCTGTTTCTCTTTTATTTTTAATATCAATAGGGTTTCTTAATACCAAAATACACCTACCCAAGCATCAAGATTCTCATTATAGCAGACTCATAAGGATTGACTCTACTTTACAAAATCCTGTTATATTCCAAGGTCGTATAATTAAAGCTTTAAAATCCAGTGCTTTTAAGGACAAGTTTGAGTTCCAGATACAGTCCCTTAATTCTAAGCCCTATGAGGGGAAGGTCTTATTACAAATTTCAAAACGTCATGATTCAAATTTACCTGCGAACTCTATGGTTTCTGGTTTTGGACAAATGCAACTTTTTAAGGATTCTCAAAATCCTCAACAATTTAATTATAAAGACTACATGGCTACTCAGCAGATGAGTCATTTTATATCTACCGAATACAATCACTTACTCATAGAAAAAGAAGCAGGCTTTAGCTTTTTAGCTTTTGGTGAAAAAATAAGATCCACCATTCAAAATTCGCTCCAGAGGCATGACTTCAGCAAAGCACAATTGGGTATCATACAGGCCCTTTTGCTTGGCCAAAAACAAGATATAGATCCAGAAACCTATGACCAGTTTTCTAAAGCTGGAGTGGTTCATATTTTAGCTGTCTCGGGATTGCATGTGGGTATTATCCTCATCATTTTACAATTTATAACCAAAGGTCTTTTAAGTTTTCGCTACGGTAGAGTATTAAGAAATAGTCTGGTTCTTATTGGTATTTGGGGGTTTGCCACACTTGCCGGTTATACACCTTCGGTGTTGAGAGCAGCAGTCATGTTTTCTTTTTTAAGCATAGCCCTCAACTATAGACGAAAAACCAGTGCCATTAACACCTTGGCTTTATCGGCTGTTTTTTTGATTATGATTAATCCTTATCTCATCTTTCAGGTCGGTTTTCAATTAAGTTACATGGCTGTTATCAGCATTGTTATTCTTCAGCCAAGACTATCTAAACTTTACAGCCCTCGTTATTATCTGGACAAAAAAGTTTGGGATATCACCAGTGTAACTATTACTGCTCAACTCGGAGTACTTCCCCTCAGTTTATATTATTTCCATCAGTTTCCTGGATTATTTTTGGTGAGTAATCTTATTATACTTCCAGGTTTAGGGATACTCTTAGGCGGAGGTGTCATTATTATCGCTTTAAGCCTTCTCGACTTACTACCAGAAACTTTTGTATCACTATACGCTAGCTCACTAGATGCACTCCTTTGGGTGGTCGACTGGATTGCCTCCCAAGAAAGCTTAATCATTAATGACATCTACTTTACAAAAACGATCTTAATATCCAGCTTAGTGTTGTTTTTTAGCTTAATTCTATGGGATTCAAAGCAAAAATTTAGAAGCTATTTTATTCTGAATTTATCGCTAGTAGCTTTACTTCTCTATATTTATATCGAAAACCGAGATCAAATTCAGCAGGAAGAAATCGTTATTTTTCAAACCTATAGAGAGTCTCAACTAGGGGTTTTAAAAGGATCGCATTTGACTTTATTTTCTGATCAGCCTCAAAACATAGAGTCCCCCGAATTGACTTATCATCTCAAGAATTACAAAACTTTGAAAGGTATCAAACGCATTGATTTTTCAAAATTAAAATCTAGTTATGAAATAAATCCTTCTGAAATTTTATTCGTTTTAGACAGCATTCCAGCATATCCCAAAGAAAACTTTCATCCCACCTATATCCTTTTGAAAGATTCGCCAAATCTCAATTTCGATAGATTATTGCAAGATTTAAAGCCTAAACAAGTGATTGCAGATGGAAGTAATTATAAGACTGATATTGAGCGTTGGAGAAATTCTGCCCAACTATTGGGTATTCCCTTTCATTCCACTTGGGAAGATGGGGCTTATATATTTCCTGAAGACTAGTCTTTAAATGTACTTTCAAATTTTGATTGATAATTTTTCCAAGCATCCTCAGTCGTTAACTCTTTGTAAGCGCCAGTTGCTATCATTTTCAGATAAAGCTCTAATTGCTCAGGAGTTTTGTAGCCGACAACTGGTGAGATGACATTGGCCTGCTCATCGAAAAAGACAACCGTTGGATAAGCAGATACCTTTAGGGCATTAGCAAAAAAATGCTGTGCGTTACGCTTTCCTTTACGGTTGGGTTTAAAGTTAGGATTGGTGTATTCGAAATCTTTATAAAAGACTTTCTCAGTACCTTCCGCATTAAATTTTACAGGATAGTAATGCATATTGATATACTTTGCTACCTCTGGATGAGCAAACGTATTTTTATCCATGGCTTTACAAGGCCCACACCAGTCTGTATAAAAGTCTGCAAATATCTTCTTAGGCTCATCCTTTTGAGCTTGTAAAGCCTCATTCATACTCATCCACTCCACTTGCGCAAAGAGTGAGGTAATAAAGAAGAGCATTATAGCTGTAGTCCAGTACTTCATAACTTTTTATTTAATTTCATCATCTGCTATTTCAAAGCCTTCCGCCTCTAGACCTTCCACTTCTTTTTCTTCAGCACCATGGGTTAAACGTTTTAATGGTTTTAATAGTAAAATAACTAAAACCCCAAAGGCTACTGTAAAGATAATAATTCCCATAAAGGTTTTAAACTCAAGATCTGTTTGAAATTGATCCACATCTACTCTGCCTAAATAACGACCGTCTTTATAGTCAAATTTTAAGTAAGTCAATAATTTATCATCTACAGAAGCTTCATAAGGCTCTATCCTATCCATTAACTCTAATTTTGATCCTTCTTCTTCAAAAGCAAATAGCGAATTTATGTTTTCATCTGTATTTACTTCTTCAAAAATAACTTCATCAGAGGCATTTTTATAAAGCTGAGTTTCTAGTGTAAAAGCTTTATTTTTTTGAAAAATGCTATCTGTTTCATGATTTGGAATAAAACGCATCAGCTGATCTTGATCTGCTTTAAGCACAACAGTTATGCTTTCAGCTTGAGAGGATTCACCTATAATTCCAGCAACTTTGTTTCCTAAACCAGTTGCAGCAAAGTATAACCCCATCATAAGTGCTCCATAGCGTAACGGAGCTAACTTTGTGATAAAAGAAAGCGCTACTGGAGATGCAGAAAGCTCTCCAATAGTGTGAAGTAAATACGCAAAAATAAGCCAATAGATTGCCGCTTCACCGTTGGCTTGATAATCTAAAGTAGCAAATACCATAAAGAAAAAGCCAAGTCCCATAATAATAACACCAATAGCCATCTTAAATATAGAAGAGGCTTCCTTTCCACGCCTTTTCATCCAAGCCCAGAATCCAGCGACTGGAATACCAAATAAAATGATATAAGTAGGATTTAAAGATTGAAAAAACGCAGCTGGAACAGTGTAGTCAAAAACAGGTAAAAATCTATCTGTTTTTTGTTGAGCATAAATGTTTAATAAGCCCCCTGCCTGTTCAAAAGCTCCCCAGAAGACAATGACGATCAAGAAAGATAGAAGTAAGACAATAAACCTATCTTTTTCTACCTTACCATTAAGATCTTCATAAACGGTCATCATAAAACCGACTACCACAGATAGAAAAATAAAGAAAACGATGTAAGCCGTCACTTCGCTTTCCATGAATTGGACGGGGATTACAAAAGAAATAGCCAGTAGCAAAACTAAAACAGCTAAAGATTTTTTGGTAGACAGCATTCTTTGAAAAATCTCTTTGATAGAAACAGAGGCTTCTTCGGTAGAATCTGGGTCAGGTTTATTTCCAACATGGGTTAGATATTTTTGTCCATAAATGTAAACCAACTGGCCTAACACCATACCGATAGCGGCTAGGCCAAAGCCATAATGCCATCCATATTCTTTAGCAACTAATCCTACCAAAATAGCAGCAACAGCAGCACCAACGTTTATACCGATATAGAAAATGGAAAAGCCTTTGTCTCTTCTAGCATCTCCTTCTTTATAGAGACCACCTACCATAGTAGATATATTGGGTTTTAGCATACCCACACCCAGGACAATAAGAAGTAAGCCACTGAAAAATGCCCAATCCTGTTCAATAGATAAGACTCCATGGCCTGCGACGAGAAACCATCCGCCAATCATCACCGACATTTTTTGACCTAAAATTTTATCAGCGATAATTCCTCCAGGAATAGACACCACATAAACGAGCATGGTATACCACCCATAAGTAGCCAAAGCTTTGCCTTCTTCCCAACCTAAACCAGGATTATCTGAACTGACTTTCGCTAGCATATAAAGAGTAAGTATGGCACGCATCCCATAGTAGGAAAAGCGTTCCCATAGTTCTGTAAAAAATAAAATATAAAGACCTGCTGGATGTCCAAATAATTCTTTTTGATGAGCTGGTTTAAGTGTGGTTTCCATATAGGTTAAAGCTTTTCTTTAATAAAGTTTGTCATTAAGGTATAAAGGTGAAGGCGTGTGTTACCTCCGTAAATCCCATGATTCTTGTCTGGATATATTCTCCAATCAAACTGTTTATTTGCTTGTACTAAGGCCTCAATAAGTTGCATCGTGTTTTGCACATGTACATTATCATCCGCACTACCATGAACTAATAAGTAATTACCAGAATTGAATTCATCCACATGAGTAATTGGCGAATTCTCATCATATCCAGAAGCATTTTCCTGAGGAGTTGTCATATAGCGTTCTGTATAGACCGTGTCATAAAACCTCCAGCTAGTTACAGGTGCTACGGAGATAGCAGCTTTAAAAACGTCGTTAGCTTGGAAGATAGCATTAGAAGACATAAATCCTCCATAACTCCAGCCCCAAATGCCAATCCTGTCTTTATTTATAAATGGTTTTTCACCAAGTAATTTTGCAGCAGATATTTGGTCTTCGAGTTCGTATTTACCGAGTTCCTTTTGTGTTACTTTTTTGAAATCTCTCCCTTTATAACCAGTTCCTCTTCCATCAACACAAGCGACTATATAGCCTTGCTGAGCAAGCATTTGATACCAGTAATCGTTGGTGCCAAAAAAGCTGTTGGATACAGATTGAGAGCCAGGTCCAGAATATTGAAACATCAATATGGGATATTCATTTTCTGGGTTGAAATTAGGAGGCTTTATCATCCACATATTAAGTTCATTTCCATTAACTTCAATCGTAGATAATTCTTTATCAGATAAGTTGTAAGCCTCAAGTGTGTTCAATAAAGCTTTGTTGTCTTTTATCTCTCTTAACAGCTCTCCATTACTAGCTTTATGTAGGGTATAAACAGAGGGAGTTGAAGTGTTTGTAAACGTATTGACGAAGTAAGTAAAGTCAGCGCTAAAGTCCGCTCTATTGGTTCCTGTTTTTGTCGTTAATCTCAATTTGTTTTTACCGTTGGCCAGTACGGAGTAAACATCCCGATTTACACTACCGTTTTCAGTACTTTGGAAATAAATTCTACCAGACCTATCATCGAAGCCATAAAAATTTGTCACTTCCCAAGCTCCGCTGGTCACTTGGTTAATTAGACTTCCATCCTGTGCGTAATGGTAAATATGCTTCCATCCATCTTTTTCACTCGTCCAGATAAAACTGTTGTTATTCAGAAAAGTTAAATCATCGGTAACATCCACATAAGCAGGATCTTTTTCGGTGAGGGTTAACTTGGCTTCATTGGTTTTAATGTCAACTAAATAGACCTTCAACTCATTTTGGTATCTGTTAAGAGTTTGTACACTAAAAAGATTTTCATCGGCTGTCCATTTCAACCTTGGTAAGTATTCATACTCTCCTAAATCAATTTTAGAAGTAGAGTTATCTCCAAAATCAAAAAGATGTAAACTTACTTTTGCGTTGTCTTCTCCTGCTTTAGGATATTTAAATACATCTTGAGATGGGTATAAACTCTGTCCATAAGTTCCATAGAGATCCATAGAAAATTCTGGAACTTCACTCTCATCGAATTTTAGGAATGCCATTTGATTTCCGTTTGGACTCCACTCAAAAGCGCGTACAAAGGCGAATTCTTCTTCGTAAACCCAATCTGTAACCCCGTTGATCACTTCATTTTTCTTTCCATCGGAGGTGATTTGAGTCGTTTCTCTAGTGGAAATGAAGTAAGAATAAATATTGTTGTTTTTCACATAGGCCACTTTATCTCCTTTTGGAGAAAAAGTAGGAGACTGAATTTTGTCTTCATCAATTTTGGATAATGATTTAGAAGACAAGTCGTAGACATAATAAATACCTTGTGACGATCTTCTAAAAATAGATTCTACTTCAGTTCCTAAGATAAGCTTAGTTTCATCGGTACTTAATTGAAAGGTCTGAAACGAATCCAACCCTGGAATAGATTTACTACTAACGAGCGTTCCCGTTTTTTCACCAGTTTTATAACTATATATGTCGACTTTCATATCTTGACTAGCTCCATCGTAATCTTGAACTATGTATGATTTACCATCATTAAGAGACTGAAGAGACTGCATTCTTTCTTGACTAAACTCGCCCCCCCAGATTTCCTCTAAGGTTATTTCTTTATTTTGAGCGTATAAAAGAGTTGAAGAAAAAGTGAGGAATATAAAAAGAAAATAAGTAAAAGTAAGTGAACTTTTCATGGGCTATATTTTGGAGATCAATTTTACTAAAAAAACATTTAAAATCGATTACTTTTTCCATTAAACTCTTAATACTATGGGTTATTGTAAAGTCACCGCTAAACTAATGACGACTTAAGCTCTTTTTGAAATCAGTTTTTTGCTAGCTTAAAGCAGCTTATGTTTTATGAAGTGTATCTTTGTCTATAAATTCTAAAGTATAAAAATGTCTAAGATATCTGGCTTTTCCAAGTTGACCAAAGAAGAAAGAGTAAAATGGGTTACAGATCATTACTTATCAAATTACCCAAAGGCTAAAACAGTGATTCAACAGTATTGGAATTCTGATGAAATGTTGCAGAGATTACATGACGAATTTACCGAAAACACCATCTCCAATTACTATTTACCACTTGGCATTGCCCCCAATTTTGATATTGATGGTGACATTTACGCTCTCCCAATGGCTATAGAAGAGAGCTCTGTAATTGCAGCTGCCAGTAAGGCTGCGAAGTTTTGGCAAGACAAAGGCGGATTCAAAACTGAAGTTCTTGGTACAACTAAGGTAGGCCATGTTCATTTTGATTTCAAAGGAAACACAGAAGAGCTTAAACATTTTTTTTTACAGATAAAGCCTTTATTCTTCTCGTCAACGGCTAGCATTACCAAAAACATGGTGAGACGCGGGGGTGGTATTAAAGACATTCAACTTATAGACAAAACTCAAGAGCTAGAAAATTACTTTCAGCTGTATTGCACTTTCGAGACTAAGGATGCTATGGGGGCCAACTTTATTAATTCTTGCTTAGAACAATTTGGACAAACTCTTGAAGCTAAAGCCTTAACTTATGAAGCTTTTAAAACTCAAAACAAGTTTCCAGAGGTAATTATGTGCATTCTGTCCAATTATGTTCCAGAATGTTTAGTAAGGGCTGAAGTCTCTTGTCCGATTTCAAATCTTGGTAAAACTCAAGAGGAGGCTAATCAATTTGTTAAAAGATTCTCACAGGCTATTGAAATCGCCAAAATTGAACCTTACCGCGCAGTCACACATAACAAAGGAATTATGAATGGTGTTGATGCCCTGGTTTTAGCTACGGGAAACGACTTTAGAGCTGTGGAGGCTGGCGTTCATGCATATGCAGCTAAAGATGGGCGTTATTCGAGTTTAACCCATGTAGAAGCTAAGGAGGGTGTTTTTAAATTTTGGATAGAAATTCCTCTTGCTTTAGGGACTATTGGAGGACTTACGAGTTTACACCCCCTAGTAAAGCTATCCTTAGCCATGTTGGGAAATCCTAGTGCGGAAAAACTAATGCGAATAACAGCAGTAGCTGGTCTTGCTCAAAACTTTGCTGCCGTCAATTCTTTGGTGACTACTGGTATCCAAAAAGGGCATATGAAAATGCATTTGATGAATATTTTAAATCAATTTGAAGCCAACAAGGGCGAACGTACGGAAGCTGTGGAGTATTTCAAAACACATACAGTAACATATTCTGAAGTGATTTCCTTACTAGAAAGACTACGTGCCTAATGAACACACAAAAGTTTTACAGCCACGGCAAGCTTCTTATTACAGGAGAATATTTAGTACTCGACGGAGCTAAAGCTTTGGCTATGCCTTGCAAATTTGGGCAACACTTAAAAGTCTTTCCTTCTTCAAACCAATTTTCACGATGGATAAGCTACACTCAACAAAACGAAGTTTGGCTAGATATTGAATTTGATCTTTTATCCATAAAGAAACAAAAAACTAAATCTGATATTGAAACTCGGCTTTTTCAAATCTTATATGAAGCTTTTCAATTGAATCCTGAAGTATTTACTCAAAACTATCGGTTCGAAACTCATCTTGAGTTTCCCAGAAATTGGGGGTTGGGAACATCGTCTTCTTTAATAGCTAATATCGCAAAGTGGGCGAATGTAAATCCTTATGAGTTATTAGCTAAAACCTTTGGAGGTAGCGGTTATGATGTTGCTTGTGCAGAGTCTGGTTCAGCTTTAATATATCAGCTCCAAAACCATCTACCAAAAGTAGACCTTGCAGAAATCCCAGAAGTGATAAAACCTCATGTGTATTTTGTGTATTTGGGTCAAAAACAAAATAGCCGAAGTGCTATCTTTAATTATAGGAAAAACAAACCATTACAACTCGCTGATTACATTTCAAAGACTGACGAAATCACCTCAGAAATGTTGGCAGTTGAATCTTTAGAGCATTTTCAAAGCCTAATAGACAGTCACGAATCTTTACTATCTGAAATTCTTCAATTAGAGCCTGTTCAAAAACGATTATTTTCTGATTTTGAAGGTAACATAAAGAGTCTTGGAGCTTGGGGAGGAGATTTTGTTATGGCTGTAAGTAAAAGCAATCCAAAATCCTATTTTGAATCTAAAGGCTATCCTACTGTTTTGGAGTATTCGGATATGGCTTTATAGACGAAACCCCTTTTAGTAAAAACTAAAAGGGGTTTCGTTAGTTAGTCATAAATACCTAGTAATTAATATATCAAATGACGATTGTCCTCTATCTCTTTACTGTTTTTTAAAGCTTCGATAATAGGGCTTGTTCTAGGATTTAATAAAGAACGTGTTCTTTTTTCTGTTTCTTCTTTAGCAACAGCTCTATAAGATGGTAAAGCTTGTGCCCCGTTCTTCTCCAGAAGTTTTATAACATACACCCCAGAATTTCCCTGTAAAGGTTTAGATATATCATTAACGCTCATAGCAAAAGCAGCACCTACTATTTTTGGCTCTCTTCCGCCTCCAGGAATAAATGGATTACTGATGTTAACCGAAGATGCTTTTTGCTTAATTACCTCAAATAATGAGGCAACAGCATTCAAGTCTTTCCCTTCTATTTGAGATTTAATTTGTTCCGCTTGTTTTTGTTTTCTTAAAATTGGAGTAACAATTGCAGAGGCTTCTTCTGTTGACTGTAAGCCTTTCTTAGAAACTTTAGTCACTCTTGCTACAATATATCCGCTTCCTGTATCGAAACTCTTGATGTCTCCTGTTTTAGTTTCATCTTCAAAAGCCCACTTTACGATAGACCTTTGGCGGCCTACACCTGGAATACTTTCGTCTAATTTATTAATACCGTTGACAGGTTTTACAGTTAGCCCAGTACTATCAGCCTCTTTTCTAAAGTCATTATCTTTCGCTGCTAACTCAAATTTACTGGCCGATCGGTATAGTTCGTTTAATGTTTTTTCTGAAGGCTCTACTCTTTTACTTACGGTAGCTACTTTTACAGCGTCTTTAAGAGAGGTTCTATCTTCAAGATAAATAACATGAAATCCAAAATCGGTTTCTACAAGTCCATAACTATTGACTTTGGCTTCATCAAATACATAATCATTGAATTCTGGAACAAGAGTTCCATAAGTGATCCAGTTGAGTTGACCTCCGTTTTCTGCACTTTGGCGATCTGAAGAAAATTCATCCGCTAACTCTGCAAGCTTGCCAGAGTTTCTTCCCAACACAGTCGTTAAACTATCTGCTAAAGCTTTGGCTTCCTCTTTTGTTCTAGTAATTGAAGCATCCACACGAGTACCATCATAAGTAACTAAAATATGGCTCGCTTTTACAGAGTCTGCTTTTTGAGTACGCTCTACAAGTTTTGATATTTTATAGCTTTCATTTTCGTAATAAGGGCCATAAACTTCATTCACATCCAAATCCAAGATAGCCTGGGCAAATTCGCCTTTCATATTATACTCGAAGGTATAGTTATCATTGTATGGTGTTTCTGAATGAAGAGCAATAAACTCTTGAACATTATCTGTGGTATTAAAATTAGATGAGCCTTTGGCTTGTTCTATCTTCACGTCAGTGGTGAGTTTTGTGACCTCTTCTAAAACAGAAGCGTTATCTTGTTCTGAAGGTGCTTCTTCAAAATACACATACTCCAAATTACGCTTAGCATCTTGCTTAAACCTTTCTTTGTGAGCGTTGATGTAATTTTGAATATCAGATTTTGTAACCTCAACTTCTTCAGCCTTGTCAAAAGGGACTTTTACAAATTCAAAAGTAAGATTATCATTTTCTTGATGATAAATTTGTTGACCTTCCAATAGTGTAGCTTGTACTCCTGCCTTCACCATATTATAATAAAGTTGAGACTTAGCATTCACTTCCATAGATTGCTCAAAGTTAATCCATTTTTGGTATTGTTGTGGAGACGTTATTTTCAACTCAGCTATAAACTGCTTCAATTTTGCCTCATCAAAAAAACCAGCTTCGTTAGAAAACTGTGGATCATCAGCTAATTGTTGAGCCATAACATCTGTAATCTGATCTGCGCCTACTTCTAGACCTAAGATTTCAAACTGTTGTTTTAACAACGTTATACGTAAGTTGTTTTCCCAAGCCTGGTTGGCTGCTTGTAGAGTGCTAACCTGGCCTTGACTTTGTCGTACAATGTTTTCTACTTCGAAAGCAAATTCTTCTCTACCTATTTCTTCATCACCAATTACACCAACACTGCTAGTTGCTTTGTCTGAAGAAAATCCTCCATTTTTGAATAAGTCTGTAAGTACAAAAGCAAATAAAGCTAAAGCTATAATTACAATAAGAAAAACTGTTCGTTCTCTAATTTTACTAAGTATTGCCATTTTAAGATATTTTAAGAAATCTAGTGGGCGAAAATAAGATAATTAGCCCATATATAAAATTTTGTCGTTCAAAATGTTTGAAACTCTTTTAAGTGAAAAATTTGATTTAAAATTAAAATAAAACTATACAGTGTAACCTAGCTATAGTCCTATTCTGAAGTGTCGAGCTTAATAGAAACCAATTCTATTTTTTTGCTAGAAGCTTCTAGAATTTTTATTTTAAATTGGTCTATCTCTACTTCTTCACCTACCTCTGGGATTTCTTCAGTCGTATTTACGATCATTCCACCCAAAGTTTCATAATTTTCACTTTCTGGAAGATTTACTTTATATTTTTCATTGATGTAGTCAACATCTAAGCGTGCTGAGAATTTATAAAAATTAGCTCTTATTTTCTCTTCTACTAAAACCACAGAATCGTGCTCATCTTCAATCTCCCCAAACAGCTCTTCTACAATATCTTCTACTGTCATCATCCCACTTGTCCCTCCATATTCATCTACAACTACAGCAATACTCTTTCGTTTTTTAATAAGGATATTAAGAATTTCTTTTACCAACATCGTTTCAGGCACAAAAACAACTGGCATCAAAATACTTTTGATGTCCTGTGGATTCCTAAACATTTCAAAAGAATGGATGTAACCTACAATGTCGTCGTTACTTTCTTTATAAACCAATAATTTAGACAAACCGGTTTTTGTAAAAATTTCAACCAAGTCTTGAATGTCATCCGAAATATCGACAGCTACAATCTCATTACGTGGAATCATAACTTCACGAGCTTTAACTTCGGAAAATTGCAAAGCATTTTGAAAAATTTGTATTTCAGAGTCTACATCCTGATTGAACTCAACAGTTTCCATTTGTTCGTTGATGTAATCACCAAGTTCCACTTTACTGAAGTTAAGCTGCACTTTATCCCCTTCAATTTTGAAAATTTTCTTAAGAATAAAATCAGATACCCAGATGACAAAAGTGGAAATAAAACTAAATAAGTAATAAAAAATAAAAGCAGGAACACTGAATACCTTAAGCAATACGTTTGCATAAATCTGAAAAAAAACCTTAGGTAAAAATTCTGCTGTAAAGAGAATGACCAGTGTAGAAATTAAGGTTTGCGTAAACAAACTGGCTTCAACAATAAGATAACTTAAAAATTCATTTTGTAAAGGCCGAAGAGTTTCAAACCAATTCATAATAAGATCCCCCATAAAAAACCCATATACCACTAAAGCGATATTATTACCTACCAGCATTGTGGCGATAAACTTGGAAGGTTTTTTGGTTAAGGTTTTAAGCACACTGGCAATAAGGTTGCTTTGGTTCTTTTGAAGTTCGATATGTACCTTATTGGCGGACACGAAAGCGATTTCCATACCAGAAAAAAACGCGGAAAATAACAAGCATAAAATAATAATGAGGACTTCTATACTCATTATCGTTTATTTTTTTGGTCTATTTTTTTTCTAAAACGTCTTTTGAAAAAAAACATAAACACCGCAAGGACAGAAAAAAATAGGTACATATAAGCTCTGCCTTCGCTATCTGCCCAAATCCTTAGGGCTTCTATGATGAAGAAGATAGCAAAAGCAATATAGGCAAATTCAAAATATTTGAAAAATTTCATTAGTCTTGGATATATTGGATACCTGTATTTGTTCTTGAATTAAAGGTATTAAATTTCTGATCAGAATCAAAACCTTCTCCCTGGTTTATAGCTCCATTGGAAAGTTGTAATTCGTAATTGTAATCTGTGAAAAGCCATTCTCGTTTTTGATCCCAATAAAGTTGTGGGCTCCTCATAATTGTACTATCGGAGGTTACAATACTTACGTTTTGTCTTAAATCGATAAGTCCAGTTTCCAAATATTGAATAGCATAGTCTGAAGTCACCATATTTTTACTAGAGTCTTTTTCAAAAAAATCAAGTTCAATACCTTGAGGAAATTCTCTGAAAGGGAATTTCCTATTAGAAAAATCTAGCATTTCTGGACTTCTTAAATTAGCTTTTACAAAGCCACTGTCTGTGTAAAAAAGATTTAGGTCATACACTTTAGATTGAGGTTCTAGAAAATCTTTTTCCATCTCCTTTACATCTCTTAGGTTTCCCTCACAAGCAAAAAGCATTGCTGTAAAAGTACATACAGCAATGCTTTTGTAAATGAGTGATTTTTTTTTCTCCATTTTAGAGGTTCGGTACAACCACACTTTCGCCTATCCAACAGTTAGAAAACGAAATTTTCTTACCTGCTGCATCTTCTTGGAAGATGTCCGATTTTTGCGGAGCTCTACCCTTATAACTTGCTGCAGTGGCAGTAGCTGTAGAACTTAAAGAGGGATCTACACGGCCAGCTCTATTAGCGTAATCTGCAGCCAACCAGTAAACTGATCTTTTGTCAAAAACAGATTCACCACAGTTATTAGCGCTTTTAGCATACATTTCTGCAATCTTTAAGTAGGCTATTCCCATAGAAGGCTTATTGTCTAAAGCTTTTCTATAATAGCTCCTAGCTTGGGAAAGACTTCCTTGTGCTTTATAATTATTTGCGATTCTATAATAAATTCTAGATTTTCTAAATTTATCTGAAGCTAGTTCAGCAGCTTCATTCAAATATTCTAGTGCTTTTTTTCTATTTCCTTCAGCTTCTGCAAGTTGCCCTAATGAATAAGCAGAATTCGCTGATGGCTCTTGTCGATGGAGAGCTTCTGAAACTTTGAAAAATAAAGGATCTTCTGTACAGTCTTTTGCTGAAAGCCTCTCATTGGCATTTCTTAACCAGTTTACATCATTTTTCTTTTCTTCAAAATCTTTCTTGTAAAGCGGGATTAGATTATCGCAATCTGCTTTAGATCCAAGTAAAGAATTCACACTTCCTTTAATTTTAGTGTAATTTCTTAAATAGATTTCAGAGTTTTTTAAAATTCGAGATTCTCTAGACGTTAATTCTTCTTGCGCTTCTTGCTTTTCTATTAATGGTTTTGCTTCAGCTGCTTTGTCATTCTCTTGAGTTTCGATTAAGTCAATTACCTCATCATACTTATCAAATAAAAATTGAATATCTCTTTCTCCAGTATCATTTAGGTCATTAGCGATTCTAAAGTAGGCATATATAGCTACGGGTGAAGAGAAGTTGTCCTTGTCGGTTTCAACGACTTCTTCAAAAGCTTCAAGCCTTTCCTCTAGAGTTCCAATTTCATTTTTATACTGGATCATTGCTATATCAGCAAGCATCTCTCCTTCTTTGGTATCGTTAGGGAATTTCTCTAATCGCATTCTTTGATTAGCAATGTATTCCTGGACCAACTGCATTTTCTTATCATCAGTTTCTGCTAGATCTATCATGTCTTCAAGCATTTTTTCACCACGTTGATAGATAAGAATATTTAAATCGGCACAATTTTCTAAGAGAGCCTTATGTTTAGGATAGGCATCATCAAAATTTTTGACTTTTGCACTCTCATTGAATAAACTAAGCGTGACATTACAATCTTGAGCATTTGCTATACCTAAAGCAAAGAAGGCTGCAAAAAGTGTAAAAGCGATTTTAAACTTCATAATTTTAAAGTGTTTAATTATATTTAGATTTAATGAACCATTTGTCGTTGAAAGAAAAACTCAAAAATACACTAATAAAGTTTTCTTGAATTAAATTATTACTAGTTGTTCCTCTTTCAAAATACTCTACTCCCAAGTTGGCATTGGTAAATACCCGACCTGCAGGTAAACCTAGACCAAATGATATGCCAAACTCATCAATATCTTCTCCTCGATATTCTAAACCTGTTTGCTCCATCCTAAGGCCTGCTCTATAAACCACTCGCTTAAAGTAACTTACAGGGTCATTGTACCTAGGAATATAATATCCTCCAAGACGAAAAACATTTGCATCTATTTGAGCTACCTCGGGACCAAAATTGTAGGAAAGTGAAGAAAAATCTCCCGCTTGGTAGTGTTCGTACTCCAAGCCTACAAACCATTTTTTATCTTCACCTATCCCAGCTCCAAAAGCTAACATTTCTGGTAATTTTATTTCAGAATCTCTAGGCTCCACATTAAATTCATCTACAACAATTTCAGTGTCGTTTTGACCTATTTGGATGGTAGCGAGTTCTCTTCTATTGCTTACACTTAAGCTGGAACCTGCTTCGTACCTCAAAGAGGTATTAATAGTCAATTTTTCATTTAAATTAAACTTGTAGAGCGCCCCAAAATTATAAGACAATCCACTGATATCAATAAAATTAAGTTCTCTCGAAGCAAATTGGATTTGATCTCTAAAAGTAAGACTTTTATTCTCAATATCTCCAAAATTATAGTTGATAGTTCCTCCTAGTCTAAAATTTTTAAAGGGTTCAAATCCTGCAGAAAAGTGAACCGTATTTAGGCCACCTCTTCCGTTTAGCCGAGATATAGATGTCGTGGTGCGTTCTTCTAACTCGTACCCCACAGCACTTCTGGGTTTGATTCCAAAACCTACACCAAAATTATTAAAAGGAAGTCCAATAGCAATGTAATCTAAAGTAAAATAATCTAAGTCATCAGAACCAGAAGCAGACTCCAATTCGACCGAATTGGTTGTAGCTCCAGCGGTAAAAGTTGTTAACTTCAGATCTGAGTAGGCCGCTGGATTTTTTAAATTCAAATGAATACTATCTCCCAACATTCCCAATCCACCCATAGATCTGTTCTCTACAGTTCCTCTAAAGGCTTTAGTCCCAATTCCAAGAAAAGAATAAGGTGAGGACGAATTCTCTTGTGCTAAAGCGGAAGAAGTCATCAAAAGTAGTACCGAAGTAAAAAAAATAAATCTAGTGAGCATTAATTTGAATTGAGTTGTAAAATTTTATTTAAGCCTTTTAATAAAAAATTTGAAGTGGCAAATATGCTATTTTTTATAGATGCTGACAACAAATTATAATCCCCTCCTGTTAAAACAACTGTTAAATCTTCATAATCAGCAAGATAATCTTCAATATAACCGTCGATTTCATAGCAAACTGACTTAAAAACTCCAATTTGCATTGCTTCGTGAGTAGATTTACCTGTTAAACATGTGTTTTGCCAAGGCTTCGTTATCAACGGTAATTTTTCTGTAAACGTATGCATCGCTTTAAAACGCATTTGTAAACCTGGAGAAATAGCACCTCCTTGGTATGTATTTGTTTTGTCCAAAAAATCGTAAGTAATGCAGGTCCCTGCATCTATGACCAAAACATTGGCATTCGGGCAAACCTCCGAAGCTGCTGCTACAAGAGCTATTCTATCTAAACCCAAGGTTTCAGGGGTAGTATAATTATTCTTAAAATTGACTTTACTTTTATGATTAAATTCAACAAGGTTAAGCTGTAAAGCCAATTGCTTTTTTAAGCCTTCTGGAACTTGAGCAGTTGAAGATATGATGCTTTCAGTGAGTTTTGGATAGGTTTCAAAAAGAGTCTTTACACGTTTTAATACATTTTCTGAAGAAGATGACGTGCTCTCCAACAGTTGATCTTGATCAAATATCGCGAGTTTAACCATCGTATTTCCTACATCAATAACTAAATTCATGTCAAAATTTAGGGTCAAAGATAGTGATAAGAATATTTCAAGTTTTGTTTTGTAGAATTAAATAATGGTTTTATATTTGCCCCCGCATTAAAACTGGTGCCTTAGCTCAGTTGGTAGAGCAAAGGACTGAAAATCCTTGTGTCCCTGGTTCGATTCCTGGAGGCACCACCTTTTAAACCTCAACTTTAATTAGTTGAGGTTTTTTTATATTTTACCCACACACTTCCTCTATATAATTTATACAAGCAACCCCATAAATTCTACATCGGTGAAACTCATAATGTTCAAAAGAGAGTTTTGATGCATAATCAACATTATCGATTATTTCTATTTGCTGATCTAAGAGACTTTAAAGACTTTTATCAAGACCTACCTGTTTCAAGCTTTCATAGCTACCAACATTCAAAATTTGTCACCCTTTAACCTCCCTTTGCCAGAAGGTAGGCCGTGTTTCTTGGTCTTAGCGAGGGTATTCTAAAGCGATTTGATCACCTAAGGTTTAGATGCTGAAACAAGTTCAGCATGACAAACTAGTTTGGAGAAGATGCTGAAAAACCTTAACCAAGCCTTTACTGAGTTTATCGAAGAATCGAAGCGCTCAGTTCAACACAATCTTCTCAAACACAAAAAACCCTGTTCATTAAAACAGGGGTTTGTAATCAATAAAATTACAATAGAAACTATAATTCAGTATAGCCCATATTATAAAAGGTAAAGGCAAAAATATCTGCGTATTCTTGGATAATTTTTGAAGTTGGTTTGCCAGCTCCGTGCCCAGCATCGGTTTCTATTCGAATTAAGGTAGGGGCATCTCCTGCTTGCTTACTTTGTAATTCAGCGGCAAACTTAAAACTATGTGCTGGCACTACTCTATCATCATGATCTCCAGTAGTCACCAAAGTAGCTGGATATTCTGCCCCCTCTTTAACGCTGTGTAATGGAGAATAGCCTTTTAGGTATTCGAACATTTCCGAACTGTCTTGAGAAGTTCCATAATCGTAAGCCCATCCAGCACCAGAAGTAAATGTATGGTAACGCAACATATCCAGAACGCCTACCGCTGGTAAAGCAACTTGCATCAAGTCTGGGCGTTGAGTCATTGCAGCGCCTACCAAAAGACCTCCATTGGATCCTCCGCGAATCGCCAATTTATTTGATGACGTATAGTTTTCAGCAATAAGATATTCCGCAGCAGCAATAAAATCATCAAAAACATTTTGCTTTTTCATTTTAATTCCTGCATTATGCCATTCTTTTCCGTATTCACCTCCACCTCGTAAATTAGCCACGGCGTAAATACCTCCATTTTCTAACCATACCGTATTTGCAGTACTAAAAGACGGCGTTAATGAAATATTGAATCCTCCATACCCATAAAGAATTGTTGGGTGAGTTCCATCCAACTCAATGCCCTTTTTATGAGTGATGATCATTGGTATTTTAGTCCCGTCCTTGGACGTGTAAAATACTTGCTTACTTTCGTAAGCCTCCGTATCAAAGTCGATATCTGGTTTTTGATACACCACGTAAGTTCCATTTTCTGGAGCAAACTTGTAAATGGTCCCTGGAGTAGTATAGTTTGTAAAAGAAAAGTATAAGTCTTTCGCTTCTTTTTTACTACCAAAACCTCCAACAGAACCCACACCTGGTAACTCAATATCTCTCACTAATTCACCTTCGTAGTTGTATTGCTTTACTTGAGAAACGGCATCTACCATATATTCTGCAAAGAAATATCCAGCACCCGTAGAAGGAGACAAAACATTTTCCGTTTCGAGAATAAAACCCTCCCAGTTTTCAGGCTGAGGGGCACTCGCATCTACAGTAACAATCTTTTTATTGGGCGCGTCTTTATCTGTGACCATAAACAATTTGCTGCCTTCATTTTCAATTACATAAACATCGCTGTCATAATTATCAACAATATCTATAAAATCTGAATCTGGATTGGTCAAGTCTTTAATCATCAATTTATTACCTGAAGTAGATTTGGATGCAGAAATCACCAAATACCTATCGTCCTCTGTTACACTTCCAGAAACATACCTATGTTTTTCCGCTTCAGTTGCTCCAAAAATAACTTCATCTTCACCCTGAGGAGTTCCCATAGTATGGAAATACAATTTATGTTGGTCTGTTTTAGCAGAGAGCTCGCTCCCTTCTGGCTTATCGTAACTAGAATAGTAAAAGCCCTCGTTTCCTCTCCAAGACACCCCACTAAACTTAACGTCCACTAGCGTATCTTCTTTTCTATCCATAGTTTCAGTATCGAGGACGATTATTTTTCTCCAATCGCTACCGCCTTCAGAAATAGAATAGGCGAGGGTTTTACCGTCTTTAGTAAAACTCATTCCGGCGAGTGAAGTCGTTCCATCGTCGCTAAAGGTATTTGGATCTAAAAATACCTCTGCGTTTTCTATGAAGTCCGCATTCTTATAGCGGTAATAGACATATTGGTTTTGTAAACCATCGTTTTTGGAAAAGTAAGTATACTCTCCACGCTCAAAAGGAGCTCCTATTTTTTCATAATTCCACACTTTAGACAAACGCTCTTTTAGCTTGTTTCTGTAGGGAATGCTTTCCAAGTAATCGAAGGTAACATCATTTTGGGCTTTCACCCATTCTTCAGTTTCTGCGCTGCGGTCATCTTCTAGCCATCGGTAGGGATCTTTCACTTCAGTATCAAAATACGTGTCCACCGTATCGACCTGTTTTGTTTCTGGATATGTCAAATTTGCTTGATTTTTTTCACCTTCATTGCAAGATGCCAAAAGACATAATGTTGCAAGAGGTAACACTATTTGTTTCATAGAAAAATGATTTTGTTGTAAATATAATCAAACAAAATCATATGCTTTTTAGCTCTTTTATTTACTCTGAATTTAATGCAGTTAGCTTTAATGTTTTTTGATATCAAACTTAAAAACTGAAGTAAAATGCAAAGGCTTTTCCAAAAAAAGAAAAGCCTTTGTGGTCATTATCGTCTTAAGCCTTATACTTTGAAGCGCTTTTCTAAAAGGTATTCAGCGATTTGTATCGCATTGGTTGCCGCTCCTTTTCTAAGGTTATCTGAAACTATCCAAAGATTTAAAGCATTGTCGCGCGTGAAATCTCTTCGTATCCTCCCAATAAAGACATCGTTTTTGCCTTCAGCATAGATCGGCATTGGATACGTATTCACCTGCGGGTTGTCTTGAAGAGTGATCCCATCGGTTTCGCTTAAGAGCTTTCTGATATCGGCAACTTCAAAAGCCTTTTTAAATTCGATGTTCACCGATTCTGAATGACCGCCAACGACAGGGATTCTAACTGCTGTAGCAGCTACTTTGATGCTATCATCCGACAGGATTTTTTTGGTTTCGTTAGTCAACTTCATTTCTTCTTTGGTATAGTCGTTGTCTAAAAAAACATCACAATGCGGGATTGCATTTTTATGAATAGGATAAGGATAGGCCATCTCACCAGCCTTACCAGCATATTCATTCTCCAATTGTTGCACTGCTTTTACCCCAGTACCGGTAATAGATTGGTAAGTAGAAATAATGACACGATCTATTTGATAGGCTTTATGCAATGGCTGTAAAGCCATCACTAACTGGATCGTAGAACAGTTGGGGTTAGCGATGATTAAGTCTTCCTCTGTAATTTCTGAGGCGTTTATTTCTGGAACCACTAGCTTTTTGGTAGGATCCATTCGCCAAGCGGAAGAATTATCAATAACTGTAGTACCCACCTCTGCAAATTTTGGAGCCCACTCTTGTGAGGTTTCACCACCAGCAGAAAACAAAGCAATCTCTGGTTTTCGTTTCACTGCGTCTTCAAGGCTTACAATGGTGTAAGATTTTTCCATATACATGATTTTTTTTCCAACTGACTTTTCTGAAGCCACTGGAATTAATTCAGTTAAAGGAAAATTACGCTCCGCTAGAATCTGGAGTATCACTTGGCCTACCATACCGGTAGCGCCGACAACAGCTACTTTCATTTGTTTATTTTTAAATAATTTATAAAGCAGCAAAAGTATACTTTTGAAGGAAGGGATCTCCTTGTTTTGGAAATTATTAGGAGCAATTCAAAGTTCTATAGGCTAAAGAATTAGCTATTTCAAATGGACTTGAGTACTTTTGCAAAAAATTTAGCATTGAATTACTTATCAGTTGAAGAAATTTCTAAGTCATACGGCTTTCTTGTATTGTTTGAAAACCTGTCTTTCGGCATTAGCCAGGGCCAAAAAATTGCGCTTATTGCCAAAAACGGAACCGGTAAAACTACTTTACTAGACATTGTCTCTGGAAGAGAAACTCCAGATAATGGTCAGGTGGTCTACAGAAAAGGAGTTAAAGTGGGGGTTCTTCCTCAAGAACCTGACCTTGATCCGAAGTTGACTATTGAGGAAACTATCCTTACTTCTGATAATGAGGTTTTGAGAATCATTAATGCTTATGAAAAGGCTTTACAAAATCCTGAAGATGCAGATGCTTATCAAAGCGCTTTCGACCAAATGGAAGCCAAGCAAGCTTGGGATTTTGAAACGACTTACCAACAAATCCTTACTAAGCTTAAGCTAGACGACCTCTCTAAGAAAGTGGGCGACCTCTCTGGAGGTCAAAAAAAGCGTTTGGCCCTAGCCAATTTGTTACTGGACAAACCAGACCTACTTATTCTCGATGAGCCAACCAACCACTTGGACTTGGAAATGATAGAATGGCTCGAGGAATTTCTAAAAACCGAAAATCTTACCTTATTTATGGTTACACACGATAGGTATTTCCTAGACCGTGTTTGTAATTATATTTTGGAACTAGAGGACAAAACCTTATATAGCTACAAAGGCAACTACAGTTATTATATAGAAAAACGTGCGGAACGTATTGAAGTGGAACAAACCACAACAGCAAAAGCAAAACAGCTCTATAAAAAAGAGTTGGAGTGGATGAGAAGACAGCCCAAGGCCAGAACGACCAAATCCAAATCCAGAATCGAAAGCTTTGGGGAAATCAAAGATCGAGCTGGTAAACTTAGAAACGACCACAAATTAGAGTTGGAAATTAATATGGAACGTTTGGGATCTAAGGTTCTAGAAATGCATCATGTGTCTAAAGGCTTTGAAGACAAGTTTCTTTTTGAAGATTTTGACTACATTTTCAAAAAGAATGAGCGCATAGGAATTATTGGTAAAAACGGTACTGGTAAATCTACATTTTTGAATGTCTTGACTGGCAAGTTAGATCCAGACCAAGGTAAAGTTGTCCATGGAGAAACTTTAAAAATCGGTTATTATACTCAAGATGGTATTAAGGCTAAAGAAGGTCAAAAAGTAATAGAAGTGATAAGAGATTATGGCGACTATATACCTCTTAATAAGGGGCGACAAATTTCTGCTCAGCAACTTTTAGAGAAGTTTTTATTTGATCGTAAAAAACAATACGATTTTGTAGAAAAGCTCAGTGGTGGAGAGAAAAAACGCTTGTACTTGTGTACGGTATTGATTCAAAATCCTAACTTTTTGATTTTGGATGAACCTACTAATGACTTAGACATTGTGACATTAAATATTCTCGAAAACTTCCTTTTAGACTTCCCAGGATGCTTAATTGTGGTGAGTCACGACAGGTATTTTATGGATAAAATAGTAGATCATTTATTTGTGTTTGGTGAAGGAAAAGTAACCGATTTCCCTGGGAATTATTCTGACTATAGGGATATAAAAGCCTTGGAGCTTGAAGCTAAATATGAGGAAAGCAGCCAAAGCTCTTCGGAATCTCCAAGTAAACCAAAACCTGTTTCAGACCAAAAAAACAACCTTAGCTTTAATGAGCAAAAGCTTTATAAAAAACTAGAAAAGGAAATCCACTCTCTAGAGAACAAAAAAGAAAAGCTCGAAGCTGAATTCCTTAAAGAGTTGAACGCTAAGGAGGTTAAAGATAAAACTATCGAGTTACAGGACATCCAAAAAGAGCTGGAATCAAAAACAGAACAGTGGTTTGAATTATCTATGAAAATTGAGGAATAAAAAGTCTTTTAGTCAATTTTGATTTGAACTTAATTTTGATAAATTTATAAGAACTGAATAAGATATAAGGAAAGTTGTAAATCATGTGGTTCAAAATAAAGGTGTATTTAAAATTTCTGTGGCATTCCAAAAACCAATATGGCATACATTCTCCCTTTGTTTTCAGATTAATCACTCTGTGCTTTTATAATAAGCACTATTTTAAAGCTTATGGGATTTGGTCGAATGCCCAAAGAAAATATTTAGAATCTAAGGAGGTTCTTGAAGTAAAAGATTTGGGGGTGGGATCAAAATTTTTTATTGGGAATAGAAGACCTGTCTCTAAAATTGCTGAACATGTTTCAATATCAAAGAAGCGAGCTCGACTAATGATTCGTATTGTCGATTATCTTTCTGTAGAAAAAGCACTAGAACTTGGCACTTCTATTGGACTTGGGAGTTTCAGTATTGCAGGAAATGGAAAAACCAGTTTGACAACAGTGGAGGCTTGTCGAGAAACTTCTTCCTTTGCAAGGCAACTTTTTAAAAGTGAAGGCCTTGAAAATATTTCTGCAATATCTTCTTCATTTTCTGAGTATTTGTCAGGCTTTGGCTCTAGTGAGAATCTTGAACAGGCAAATTCAAAAGATAAGTTTGATTTGGTTTTTATAGACGCGCATCACGAGGGCAAAATCACCTTAAATTATTTTGAACGCTTATTAGCCCATAAACACAACGACAGCCTTTTTATCTTTGATGACATCCATTTGTCACCTTCCATGGAAGCAGCTTGGGAGCAGATAAAGGTTCATAAGGAAGTAAAAGTAACCATCGATACCTTTCAGTGGGGGCTTGTATTTTTTAGACAGGAACAAGTCAAACAAGATTTTGTAATTCGTGTCTGATTTTAAAATCAGTTTAAACTCACTAAATTTATTAAAATTTGAATCATGCTCGAGCAATTTTCACCAGACCTACAATTTATCATAGTCATTGTGATTTTGGCAGTTCTATTTCTAAGTGTTTTCTTAAACAACAAGAGGAACAAAAGGAAACACTACGACCGAAAAAATAGAAACTTTAGAAAAAACTTCTACGATAAAAAACAAAACAAAAAAGAAGATTAAAAAGCTATCTCTCATAGCTCTAGGACTTATAAATTTAAGTTTTTCTATTATATTTGCGAGTCATGACAAAAGCTGATATTAAAGAACAATTTTCCAAGAGCCCTATACTTAAAGAGTTAAACGAAACTCTCAGGTCTGGAGAAAAAAAGCAGCTTTTTATTAAAGGTTTAGTAGGTTCCGCTGTCTCTTTTGTGCAGGCCGAAAGCTTTTTGAAATCTGAGCGTTCTTTTTTGCTAGTCTTTAACGATAAAGAAGAAGCCGCATACCATCTCAACGACCTAGAGCAACTCGTCGATGAAAAAAACGTACTGTTCTACCCTGGAAGTTATAGACGACCTTACCAAATTGAGGAAACTGATAACGCAAATATACTGCTGAGGTCTGAAGTTCTTAACCGAATCAATTCTAGAAAAAAGCCATCCATTATTGTAACCTATCCAGAGGCTCTATTTGAAAAAGTAGTCACCAAAAAAGAACTGGATCGCACGATTTTAAAGATAAAACTCAATGATGAGCTATCGATCGACTTTGTTAACGAAGTCCTATTCGAATACAATTTTAAACGTGTTGATTTTGTAACGGAACCTGGTGAATTTTCTGTAAGAGGGGGTATTATAGATGTGTTTTCATTCAGTAATAATGAACCTTATAGAATAGAGTTTTTCGGGGATGAAGTCGATAGCATACGTGCATTTGATGTGGAAACCCAATTATCCAGCAAGCAAAAGAAGAGAATCGATATTATGCCCAATGTTGAGAAAAAGCAGCTGGATGAAGTCCGCCAGACATTCTTGGAATACATCAGTAATGACACCGTGATCTTTATTAAAAACGTAGACGTTCTGTCGCAGACTATTGATAATTTGTTTTCAAAAGCTGAAAAGGCTTTTTCTAATCTTTCTACAGAGATAAAGCACAGTGAGCCTAGCGAGTTATTTTCTAAAGGCGAACTGCTCAAAAAACAACTACTTGAGTTTACAAGTGTTGAATTTGGGACACAAGCTTTCTTAAAGCCCGATCAAACCTTTATCTACCCAACAAGCCCTCAACCCTCCTTCAATAAGAAGTTTGATTTGCTAATAAAGGATTTAAATAACAAGCACGATAAAGGCTACAAGAATTGTATTCTTTGTACTAGCGAACAACAGGCTAAACGCTTTAAAGATATTTTTGAAGACCAAGACAACCAGGTCCATTATACAACCTTGGTGCTCTCCATGCACGAAGGCTTTATAGATGAAACCAATAAATTGGTATGCTATACAGATCATCAAATCTTTGACCGGTACCATAAATTTCATTTAAAAAACGGCTACGCCAAGAAGCAGGCTATTACTTTAAAAGAATTAACCAGTTTAGAAATTGGGGATTATGTAACTCACATAGACCATGGAATTGGAAAATTTGGTGGGTTACAGAAAATAGACGTTGAGGGGAAATTCCAAGAAGCTGTAAAGTTGTTTTATGGAGATCGGGATATTCTCTATTTAAGCATTCATTCTTTACACAAAATTTCAAAATTTAACGGGAAGGACGGTAAGGCCCCACAAGTCTACAAATTAGGAAGCAAAGCTTGGAAGAGTCTTAAGACAAAGACCAAAGCTAGGGTTAAGAAAGTAGCCTTTGACCTTATAAAATTATATGCCAAGCGAAAGTTGGAAAAGGGATTTCAATATGGACCAGATTCTTATTTACAACATGAACTGGAAGCCTCTTTTATCTATGAAGACACTCCAGACCAAGGCATAGCTACACAGGATGTAAAAAGCGACATGGAAAAAGAACAACCCATGGATCGCCTAGTCTGTGGGGATGTAGGTTTTGGAAAAACGGAAATTGCTATCCGTGCAGCCTTTAAGGCTGTAGATAATGGTAAGCAAGTTGCTGTTTTGGTACCCACTACAATTTTAGCCTTTCAGCATCATAAAACATTTACTGAGCGATTGTCAGAATTTCCAGTGACGGTAGATTACCTCAACCGCTTTAGAACTAGTAAAGAGCGTAGATCTGTTTTGGAGGGTCTAGAAAACGGTAGTGTCGACATTGTCATAGGCACTCACCAACTCGTGAGTAAAGCTGTAAAGTTCAAGGATTTGGGACTTCTCATCATTGATGAGGAGCAAAAATTTGGGGTGACCGTAAAAGATAAATTGAAAACTATTAAGGCCAATGTAGATACTCTTACCCTTACAGCTACGCCTATACCAAGAACCCTTCAGTTTAGTCTGATGGCTGCCAGAGATTTATCGACCATCAAAACACCACCTCCCAATCGCTATCCTATAGAAACCCATGTCATTCGATTTTCTGAAGACCAGATCCGAGATGCTGTGTCCTATGAGATCGAGAGAGGTGGTCAAGTCTTTTTCATCAATAATCGTATTGAAAACATAAATGAAGTTGCTGGACTCATCCAACGATTGGTTCCTGATGCCAAAATTGGCATTGGACATGGACAAATGGAAGGAAAAAAACTAGAAAACCTGATGTTGCGGTTTATGAATAACGAGTTTGATGTGCTTGTCTCAACCACAATTATAGAAAGCGGTCTAGACGTTACCAACGCCAACACCATTTTTATTAATAGTGCCAACAATTTTGGCATGTCCGATTTACACCAAATGCGTGGGCGTGTGGGAAGAAGTAATAAAAAAGCCTTTTGTTACCTTATCACTCCACCCCTAACGATGATGACCGACGATGCTAAAAAGCGACTTTCAGCCTTAGAACAGTTTTCTGATTTGGGGAGCGGCATCAATATCGCTATGAAAGATTTAGAAATCCGTGGAGCAGGAGATTTGCTGGGAGGTGAGCAAAGTGGGTTTATCTCGGATATTGGTTTTGATACGTATCAGAAAATATTGAACGAGGCCATTCAAGAATTAAAAGAAAATGAGTTCAAATCTGTATACGAAGAAGAAAACGTAGAAGAGGATCAGGTGTTTGTGAAGGATGCTCAGATTGATACTGACTTTGAAATTCTATTCCCAGATGACTATATCAATAGCATAAAAGAACGCTTGAATTTATACACCAAATTAAATTCTATTCAAGATGAAGATGGGCTTGCCAATTTCGAAAAAGAATTGATAGATCGGTTTGGAGATTTGCCAAAAGAAGCTCGGGATCTAATCAACAGTGTAAGGTTAAAATGGATTGCTGCGAGTATTGGACTTGAAAAATTAATTTTGAAAAAAGGCAAAATGATAGGTTATTTCCTCTCTAATCAGGAGTCGGAATTTTATAATTCCAGTCGCTTCAGAAGTGTCCTTCAATATGTACACTCGCATCCACGCCAATGCCAAATGAAAGAAAAGCAAACTAGAAATGGCTTGCGCCTACTCTTGACGTTTGAAAACGTTAAAACCGTCAATAAAGCTATAGACTTGCTTCAACCTTTTGAGCAAAAAGAAGTAGCTAAAGCTTAAACTTAACCCATCTCCTTAAGAAGATTAACAAGACTTTCCCTCCAATGAGGAATTTCCATATCGAAGGTCGATAGGGCTTTAGATTTATCAAGAACGCTAAATTTTGGTCTTTTTGCTTTCGTTGGATACGAAAATGTGGCTTGCAAACTTATCGCTTGGCCGAGGTTTTTTTCTTCCAAAATCAATCTTGCAAAATCATACCAAGTGGCTTCCCCTTTATTACTATAATGGTAAAGGCCATAGTCTGTAGAATCTGTTTGGATTAAATGGAGAATAAATTTTGCGAGGTCGTTGGCATTAGTTGGTGTTCCTATTTGCTCGGTAGTGATATTTAAGGGATGTAGACCTGCGGCTTTTTTTAAAATAGTATTGAAAAAGTTATGACCAAATTCTGAGTACAACCAACTTGTTCTCAACATAAAATAAGTGTCCATTGTTGAAGAAATATGAGTTTCTCCCTGAAATTTCGAAGCTCCATAGACATTGATAGGATTCTCTTTATCGCTCTCTTGATAAGGCCGGTTTTTTAAGCCGTCAAAGACATAATCTGTAGAGATATGTATTAGTTTGGTTTTAAATTTCTCACACAATTTAGCTAGGTTATGAACCGCTTCAGCGTTTACTTGAAAAGCTAAGTTTTCGCTATCTTCTGCAGCCTCTACATTGGTATAAGCTGCGCAGTTTACACAAAAATCTGGCTGATGCTTTTCAAAATAAAGATTTAGTCTCTCTTCCTGAGTAAGGTTTAAGCTATCTAAGGTTTCAAACTTAAAATCAAATGAAGATAAGGACTTAGCGTGCTTTTGTAGACATTGTCCTAGTTGCCCATTGGAACCTGTAACAAGTATTTTCATGACTTTAAATAAGCTTCTAGTGAAGGTAAATTTTGATCTTTTTCAGAAACAATTTGATCGTCTTTAGGTATTTTCCAATCAATATTCAAAGCTTTATCATTGAAAACTATTCCACTTTCTGAAGCTTTATTGTAATAATTATCACATTTATAAACGAAAACAACTTCATTAGAAAGGCTAGTAAACCCATGAGCAAAGCCTCTGGGGACAAACAGCTGATGATTGTTTCCTCCCGAAAGGAGATAACTAAATTGCTTGAGGTAAGTTGAAGAGTCTGGGCGCATATCCACCACCACATCTAAAACCTCCCCTTTAGCGACTCTTATCAGTTTAGCTTGAGCAAATTCTCCTTCTTGAAAATGCAAGCCTCGTATAGTTCCATATTGGGAGATTGACTGATTGTCTTGAACAAATTCAATGTCTAGGCCAGTGTGTTTTTTGAAATCTTTAGAATTGAAAGTTTCAAAAAAACTTCCTCTTTCGTCTTCAAAAACTTTGGGCTCTATAATAAAACAATCGTTTAGAGGCGTTTGTTTACAAATCATTTATTCTGGATTTATATTTTTAGCATAACCACTTTTTAGAAAAGGTTCTGTTATTTTTTTAAGTTGATCTTTAGATATAAAACCCATCTTATAAGCTGTTTCTTCAATAGACCCTATTTTAAGACCTTGACGTTCTTCTATAACCTCAACAAATTGCGAGGCTTGCATCAACGAGTTAAAAGTTCCTGTGTCTAACCAGGCGGTTCCCTTATCCAAAATACTAACATTCAATTTTCCTTTTTTCAGATAAGCGTTATTTACATCCGTAATTTCTAATTCTCCTCTATGACTTGGAGTTATAGATTTAGCGATATCAACCACGTCATTATCGTAAAAATAAATCCCAGGTACAGCATAATTAGATTTTGGATGTTTAGGCTTTTCTTCTATAGACTTCACTTGGCCATTAGTATCAAAATCTACAACACCATAGCGTTCTGGATCGTGCACATGGTAAGCATAAATAATCCCTCCATCTGGATTGGTATTGTCTTGAAGCAGTTGATCTAAGCCCGTTCCATAAAAAATATTATCCCCCAGAATCAAGGCAACCTTATCATTACCTATAAAGTCTTCGGCAATGATAAAGGCCTCTGCTAGACCGTTCGGGTTGGCTTGCACAGCATATTCAAACTTGCATCCTAGAGAAGAACCGTCTCCCAATAGCTTTCTAAAAAGCGGCAAATCATTGGGTGTCGATATAATAAGAATCTCACGTATTCCTGCAGACATGAGCGTTGATAATGGATAGTATATCATCGGTTTGTCATAAATAGGCATGAGCTGCTTACTTACAGCGAGCGTTAAGGGGTGAAGTCGAGTTCCTGATCCTCCAGCTAATACAATTCCTTTCATAAGTTAAAGATTCAAAGTTTGGTTATACTTTTCAAGATACCACTGTACCGTTTTTTTTATACCACTTTCAAAGGTTTCATCTGCACCCCATCCTAATTCATTTTCAATTTTACCAGCATCAATAGCATATCGAAAATCGTGACCTGGCCTGTCGGTTACGTATTCAATTAAGTCCTTATGAGGTTTATTTTGAGGTTTTAATTCATCTAAAATTTCACAAATTTTGATTGCAACATAGATATTTTGGCGCTCATTCTTTCCTCCAATATTATAAGTTTCACCTAGTTTTCCTTTATGCACTGCTAAGTCTATGCCTTTACAGTGGTCATCAACATAAAGCCAGTCTCTTATGTTTTTTCCATCTCCATAAATAGGAATTGGTTGTTTCTGAATAGCCTTTCGAATAATGGTGGGAATCAACTTTTCATCATGTTGATGGGGTCCATAATTATTGGAACAATTGGTTGTAACTACGGGAAGACCATAGGTATGAAAATAACTTCTAGCAATCATATCCGAGGAAGCCTTGGAAGCGCTATACGGGCTATTTGGCGCATAAGGGGTGTCTTCTGTAAATAAGCTTCCATCATTTTCTAAGGTTCCGTAGACTTCATCTGTCGACACATGAAGAAATCTTGCCTTTTCAAATTCTTTTCTGAAATTGAATGGAGACTCCATCCACAATAAATAAGAGTGATGAAGAAGATTGAAGGTCCCCGTTATATTGGTTCTGATAAAAGCATCTGGATTGGAAATGGAATTATCTACGTGAGATTCTGCAGCAAAGTGGATTACTTTTTCAAACTTATATCTCTTAAATAAAGTCTCTAAAAAAGAGGTGTCACAGATATCCCCTTCGATAAAGGTATAATTATCGCAATTGGAAACCTTTATGTTATTAAGGTCTCCAGCGTATGTCAATTTATCCAAATTAACAAAATGATATTTTTGCTTAGGAACCCAAAGGTTTAAAAAATTAGATCCTATAAATCCCGCTCCTCCTGTAACTAGAATTGTTGTCATATGCTTTTATTTCAAATTTCGAACAGCGTCATTTATAATTTGATCGAGAATTTTTTCAGTGATTAAATAGGTGGGTTTTACCCCTGCTGTTCCTAACCCCCCAGAAGCTAGTGTACTACCTGTTTCTAAAGGATTATCACTGGCGTAATAAGCATAGCGTAATTTTACTTCAGGTGAAATGTTCCCTCTTAGTCTGGCTGCCGCTTGGATAGCTTTTTGGTAATGCGCACCTTCCATTTCTAGGCCAATGACGTTCCAAGTAGAGTCGTGGAAAAACTCCAATAAATCTCTATTTTGAAGTGAAGTCCCTAGCACAGTCACCATGGAACCATCGAAGACTCTCAAGCCTTGGCCTTCAAAGTCCGATTTGGTCAATTCATTATAGAATGGATAGTTATCTGCCGTCCCTTCAAATAAGTGAGCATCGGGAATCATCAAATCCCCTTTTCCACCTTCCAAAATCCCTGCCTTTCCCATAATAGAAATGGAATCCACATTCATATAAACTGGTTCTTCCTCGTCCTTATAAGGCTTCAGAAGCTCGTCCATAGTTTCGTAAGCTTGCTCTCCAAAAGCGTAATCCATAACAATGATAACCGGAGCTTCTTCTTTAGCATTAAGTTTTGTGTTGCCTTTATAATGAGTCAACTTAGCAAGATCAAAAATTTGGACATCGATATTTGTTCCGCTTTCATCATTCAAAACAATCATGCCTTCTTCTTTCGCCTTTTCAGTTACTGTATGTCTTAAAGTTTTATTTTTAGCATTACTTAATTCTTCATAGACCTGAAAAGTAGATTTTTCCTTGAGTAAGTCTTTTAAGGCCAATGGAGAAAAAAGCGTGTTCATCACACTATGCATGTTAGCACTAACTATGTGTAACTTCCTGTTGATTAAATCGTGCTTATGTAGCGTTTTTTTGATATTATTGGCCCAGACCTCTCCATGAATATGATGTCCCAAACGCTCCCTTACAATAGGACTGAAGGTGATAACTCGCTTGTCCCCATGAATAATTTCACGAATGGCAAGCTTCCCTAAACTATAGATAAGATGTAGGAATTTGTCAGGATTGTCTTTGGTAGCAAACCTATCGTAAACCTGAGTAATTTCTGCAAAAGTTCGTCCCAAAATATTAGCCGTATGCGTAATAGCAATCTCTCTTTCATGCTGGCTCAACTCCACTTCCTTTAAAACTGCCGCACTTAGTTTTTCCCAGTCTCTAGAGGTGTGTCCTGCCTCGTTAATCACCACATTTCGCATGATTTTATGAGATTCTATGAACATAAAAGTAAGATGGGTCAAGATATCATAAATCTCAGAGCGACCCCTGGTAATCTCGATGTTCATCTGTTCCTCATCTATCCTATAGCAATTCCTACGTCTCTTAGGCGGAATAATAGCTTTAAAGTGGGAGTTAGAGTAGCCTTCATCACTAGTTAAGTTGATAAAACTACACTCTTCAATTCCTTCTGGAAGTCGTTCAATAATATATTGAAGACCACTTAATTCGACTTTAGACTCTGCGATTGTGCCATAAATCTCGGGTCGCAAAGTCAACAATGCTTCTCGCAAAGTTTCTCCGGAGACTCCCATTGGCTTATAAAAACCTCTAATAAAAAGGTGTCTCATTGTAATGTACATACGCTCTATAGCATTTGTACTTTCTTGGGCTCTGTTTCTTCCTATATTAAAAAGTTCTGACATATCAATTTATTGTTCTATTAGTTGCTTATATAATTCGTCTGCTATTTTTCTATCGTTAGACAGCCGTGGTAATTTATTTTGTCCTCCGAGCTTTCCAATGGATTTCATATAATTTTGAAACCCGTCTTTTTGAACTTTAGTAATCACTAAAGTTTTCAATATATTGCCTTTTATAAGGTCATGATAATACGCGTTTTGTTGTTGAAGCAAATCATCCATCCTCTGCCTAAAAGCTTCCATGTTTATGGGTTCCTTTTGAAATTCAATCAACCATTCGTGATAAGGTAATCCTTCTTTTGGAGTAATTTGTGGAGCGACTGTGAATTCATTAATTTGAGCTTCGAATTCTTCTGATGCTTTAATAATAGCCTGCTCTACTTCTTGAGCAATTACATGTTCTCCAAAAGCAGAAGTATAATGCTTAATTCTACCAGAAACTTTTAGTCGATAAGGTTGTGTGTTGGTAAACATTACAGTGTCTCCGACATTATACCTCCATAAGCCTGCATTGGTAGAGATAATCATCACATAATTTACATCGACTTGTACGTCTCCGATAGTTAGTATTTCAGGAGTCTCCTCAAAGAATTCATCAGCCTTGATGAACTCATAAAATATACCAGAGTTTAACTGAAGAAGCATCCCCTCTGCGGTTTGAGAGTCTTGAAAAGCAAAGAAACCTTCAGAAGCAGGATAAAGTTCTATACTATTAACGGAACCCTCTATTAGGTTTTCAAATTTTGAACGGTAGGGTTCATAATTTACACCACCATAAATAAATAGCTCAAGGTTAGGAAAGAGTTCTGAAATAGACTTTCCGGTTTTATCTTTTAGTTTTTCAAAATAAATCTGAACCCAAGATGGAATACCACTGATGATGGTCATGTCTTGGGTATAAGTTTCCTCTACGATTTTACTTATTTTTTTATCCCAATCCTCTATACAATTGGTTTCCCAACTCGGCAATCTATTTTTCTGAAGATAATTGGGGACAAAATGAGCAACAATCCCAGAAAGTCTTCCAAAGTAAATTCCATTTTTTTCTTTTAACTCAGGACTCCCTTGTAAAAAAATCATTTTACCATCTACAAAACTAGAATTACCAGTTTCTGCAATATAAGATAATATGGCATTTCTAGCAGCGCTGGTATGGGTTGGGATAGATTCCTTGGTTAAAGGTATATATTTAGACCCGCTAGTCGTTCCAGAGGTTTTTGCAAAGTATAGAGGCTTTCCAGGCCATAAAACATCTTCTTGGCCGTCGACGACTTCGTCTATATAAGGTTTTAATCCTTCATAATCTTGAATGGGTATGCGCTCAAAAAAATCTCCGAAGGTTTCGATCTCATCGAATCGGTGATCTTTTCCAAATTTGGTTTTGCAACCTTCTTTCACGAGGCTTTTGAAAACTTTACGCTGAGTCTCTAAGGGTTGAGAAGACCACCTTTTAGTTTGTAATATAATGTATTTAGCAAATAACTTTGCTGCTATAGATTTAAAGGACATAAGTTCTTATTCGAAATTTATGTAATCGGATGGGTTAACGGGGTATCCATCTACCCAAAGTTCAAAATGTAAGTGTGGACCATAAGAAAATTCTCCTGTATCCCCAACTACTGCAACCACTTCTCCTGCAGTTACCAAATCGCCTTGACTTTTCAAAAGCGAGCTATTGTGTTTATATACAGATATTAATCCTTGGCTATGCTCAATAATAATGACATAACCGGTTTCAACAGACCATTCTGAAAAAATAACTGTACCATCTAGAGTCGCTTTTACAGGTTCATCTTTTTCTGTAACAATATCTACTGCATAATGTTTGGCTTCGGCATTATACTCTTCTGAAATCTGACCGGAGACTGGAGGAAAAAGTGTAAAATTAGCATTAAAAGTTGCTCTTTCCAAGAGACTGTATTTATCTTCCTGTTCTACTTTTTCTCGTAAAATGGAATCCTGTTGAGAGGCATATAGATTTACTGTTTCAGGATCTACAGGTTTTGTGTCGTTTATAGAATAAGCATCTTTTGTTTTTAATGAATCCAATTGCCCGGTAAGCATATTCCGTATCGACTTAAAATAGACATCATTTTTTTCTACAGCTGCTGTTAAAGAATCTACTGTAATCGTTAATCGTGTGGCTTTGTTTTTTAAAATTGATGAAGAATATCCAGGAATAAACTCTCTTATTGGCGTAAAAGCAATAAGAAGGGCTGTTCCAGAGATCAATAATAAAGTAGATATTGCTGTTAAGATGATTACGTTTAATTTAGACAATTGAAATGACAGCCTCTCTTCAAAAGTATCTTCATTCAATATGACTAAACGATACTTATGAAGCAGCTTTTGCTTAACTTTTCGTTTATCTTTTTTAGGTGAACTCATAGTATTTTAACTCGTACAAAGATAGAATAAAGTTAATTTATGTAGGTTTTAGAATCACAAACCTTTGGTTTAGATTTTTATCACTAATTTTGTTTTAAATTTCAAAGTTATGAATGCACTTAATGTAATAATGGGAATGGTGGGACCATGGCAATGGGTCATCATTGGTATTGCGATTTTACTTTTGTTTGGTGGAAAGAAAATACCAGAATTGATGAGAGGACTAGGTAGCGGAATTAAGGAATTTAAAGACGCATCTAAGGAAGATGATGATAGCGAGACTAAAAATGAGTCTAAAACTATTAAATAAATATACCTTTTTTAATATAGATTATAAACCCTGTTTACTTTGTATTCAGGGTTTTTTAATCGAATTTTTCTAATGTAAATTCTTTTCCATCAAACACTCCATAGGTATAGTGAGAAATCCAGTCTCCTAAATTGATGTATTGAGAAGTTTCTCCAACTTCGATTTCCATAGGTAAGTGTCTGTGCCCAAATACAAAGTAATCATAATGAGAAGATAGCAATTTGCGTTTACAATACTGAGCTAACCATTCATTCTCCTCCCCTAAAAATTTGGCGTCTTCATCTCCAGAAATAAGTTTATTTTTCACCGAAAGGTGTCTGGCCAATCGCACTCCTAAATCTGGATGTAGCCATTTGAAAAGCCATTTCGAAACGGGGTGGGTAAATACCTTCTTCATTCGTTTATAGCCCAAATCACCAGGCCCTAAACCATCTCCGTGACCGATAAAAAAAACAGCTGAATTTATTTCAAACACTTGTGGTTCATGAAAAACAGGTATGTTAAGCTCTTTTTCAAAATAACCTTTCATCCATAGGTCGTGATTTCCTACGAAATAGTAAATCTCTATTCCAGAATCACTAAGCTCAGCAAGTTTACCCAGCGTTCTTACAAAGCCTTTGGGAACCACTTCTCGGTATTCGAACCAGAAATCGAAGAGATCCCCCAACAAAAAGACGGCATGAGCATCACTTTTAATGTGATCTAGCCAAGAGACAAAAACTTTTTCTCGCTTTAGACTTTCTGAATGCGTGGGCGCACCGAGGTGATTATCGCTAGAAAAGTAAATCTTTTTTCCTTCGGGAAGTTTCATGCAATATAATTCTGGGTCAAATATACTTAAACCATAAAAATACGGAGGACCAAGTTTTGGGTAAAAATTAATGCTATAGTAAATCAGATTCTAGTATTTTTGATCTGTACTTAAAAAACAATACTCATGAAAGTCAAAACCAATTTTATAGCCTGCTTATTTCTTATCCTTGCATCTTCTGCCTTTTCACAGGTAAAATCTATTTCACCAGGAGATGAATTTACAAAAATCAAAGTCTCTACTGGACTTTTTGTAGAAATCATCACTAATTCAGACGAAAGCAGAATCGATATAAAAGGCTCTGAGAGAGAGAAAGTAGATGTTGATATTAAAAATGGTGAATTGGAATTGAGTTTACCGGTTGGTCAACTCTTTTCTGAAACTGAAATTTTAGTGACGGTATATACCAGTGAAGTTGAAGAATTGAAGGCAAGAAGTGGTTCTGAAGTAGAGTTTAAAAACCAAGTCCAGCAAGATGAACTCAGCCTTATCGCCTCTGAAGGGAGTTATATTGGGGGTGTAATTGAAGTCAAAAATTTAGCTGTTAAATCAGTAACTGGTGCTAGCGTTAGTTTAGTTGGGTTTGCTAATAATCAAAGTATAAGCTTAAAAACTGGAGCCTCTTACGATGGCAAGAATCTCAAAACTGAAAATACGAGTGTAAGTGTAAGCTACGGGGGACAAGCGATCGTATTCTCTACCGATAGTTGTAGCGCTAGTGTGACTGCTGGTGGTAATATTGATATTTATGGGAGTCCATCTTCCATAAGCCAAAACGTTAAACTCGGCGGAAATATCCAAGTTATTGAGGAGTAAAATCAGGCTTAGATATACCTTATGCAAGAACCTTTATTAGCTTTTAATCAAAATGGAATTTACTGCGCCAAGGCGGATGTGTATCTTGACCCTTGGAGAAAAGTAGATAAAGCTATTATTTCTCACGGACATGCCGACCATTCTCGCTGGGGTAATAAAAAATATATTACCCACCATCACAACATTCCTATCATGAAACATCGTCTGGGAGAAATAGATGTAATAGGGAAAGCATATGAGGAAAGCTTTACCATCAACAATGTAAAATTCAGTTTACATCCCGCGGGACATGTCATTGGAAGTTCACAAATACGAGTGGAGCACCAAGGAGAAGTCTGGGTGTTTACAGGCGATTATAAAGATGAAGCCGATGGGGTTTGCACACCCTACGAACCCGTAAAATGCCATACATTTATTACTGAATGTACTTTTGGTTTACCTGCCTTTAAGTGGAAACCTCAAGCGGAGGTAATGACAGATATTAATGAATGGTGGCAAAGCAATAAAGCTGATGGACGCACATCTGTCCTTTTTGGCTATTCTCTTGGGAAAGCACAGCGGCTTCTAAAACATCTCGATACTAACATTGGAGACATCTACACCCATGGTGCTATTGAAAATATGACGAATGTGCTAAGAACTCTTGTTGATTTTCCTGAAACTAAACTTATCACACGAGAAACCACTAAAAAAGAACTAAGTGGAAACTTGGTGCTTGCCCCACCCAGCGCTCACGGAGGAACTTGGATTCGGAAAATGGTCCCTTATGTCACTGCATCGGCTAGCGGTTGGATGACTTTTAGAGGAGCTAGAAGACGACGGGCTATTGATAAAGGTTTTGTGATGAGCGACCATTGCGATTGGGATGGCTTACTCAACAGCATTAAGGCTACTGAGTGTGAAAAAGTGATTTGTACACACGGTTACACCGATATCTTCTCAAGATATTTACGGGAAATAGGCTACGATGCTAGGACACAAGATACACAGTATGATGGAGAAACCGACGATTCTGATTTGTAAGGTCTCGCTCACTATTTATATTTTAAGCCTTTAGGATTTTATGAAAATAAATTTAAGACTAAAGCTAAAGAAGAAATTATCTTTAATTTTTTTGATCTGAGGCTTTTAATCTTTTAATCTCCTCCTCTAGTTTCTGAATATACTTCCGCTGGGAATCAAGTATAAATTCTGGAATAGTATAAACATTATTAGTTCAATTGTTGACACCAATCCCAACAGCTTGATCTTTACAAATGATAATTTGATGTTGTTCTGTTTTATAAATTTCTTCTATAGGTACGCCCAAATATTCGGCTATTTTCTCCCATTCTTCATGCCTCATGGACAATTTCCCTTTTTCTTTACGATTGTATTTGGATACATCCATACAAAGCAATTCTGCAATTTTTTTCTGTGTTTTTCCCTTTTGTTTTTTGGCTTGGAGGAGCTTTTGTTATTTCATAATTAAGATTTGTTGCAAAAAAATATAATTTTTTACAAATAGCAAATCATTATTCTGGGTTTTTATGCTCTATATTTAAATAGATATTCAAGAATTAATTTTAACTTTAACCAAGAAAAATTAGTAAATTAATTCTAGGGTCTTTTAGCTAAATAGCGGATCAAATTGCAACAGAAGATTTGTTAAATTCAATTTCTGGCGGAAATGAGAACACGTGTCATGATGAACTTGTTAATCCAAATCCAGCTGGGATAATATGCCAACATGGCCACCAATAAGGGATGATCAACAATAATTTAAATTTATGAGGATCCGTCATCTTTGCTTACTTTTTTTGTTAATGTTATCTAGTTCAACTCATAATAAATCTGATGAACTTGAAGATAATGCTCTAATTATCCAAAACACAGTCGAGTACAATTTCAAAAATAAACATGATCTCGAATCAATTATCCATGCATTAGAGGGTTTTTTAAATACCAAAAATGACTCTTATTTAAGTAATGAATTCTGGATCGAAAATGACAATTCATTTTACAAATACCCATTTTTTGAAATTTCTAATTTAGAGAATTTTGGAGGCATGATTCTTAAACCAAGTCTTTTGTCTGTAACACAAATTAATTCAGAACATTTTATTTGTAAGTTGGGTTGGTTTTACAATAATGAAAAATCAAGATCTCTACAATATATTTATAATGTATCCGTAGTTAAGAAAAATGAAACCTTTTTATTGAAAAACATTTTAGAATATAATATTAAAGATTGGGAAAAAAAAGAAATTAAACGTGTGACTTATTGGACTGATGATAGTTACAAAATAAATATTGAAAAAGCTGATGAATTCAACGATATAAATAATAAACTCTCAACTTTTTTTCAAAGTGATGTAATTTCTTTCAATTATGTTCTTTGCAATTCAAATAATGAATTAATGAGACTAATAGGTTACGATTTTGAATCGTCAATGTTTTTTTCTAATCAAAATGGTTCTATTGCATTTCCGGATGATCGTTTAATTTTTTCAGGTAACAATAATGAGATAAATACTCATGAGCTTGTTCACCTTTATTTAACAGAAAAATTCAAAAATTTAAATCCTTATATGAATGAAGGAGTTGCTTCACTATTTGGAGGTTCTAAAGGTTTGGAATATAAGGACCACTTGCATAAACTTAAGACTCATTTAATTTCAAATGAAATTGATATTTATCAAGAGTATTTTTTTGGTAATTATGTAATAGATTTTGATACATCACTGAGATATACTTTAAGTGCATTTATTTGTGAATTGACCTTGAAAAAATTTGGCAAGGACAAGCTCTTTGAGCTTATAAACTGTGGAAAATCTAACTATGATATAATTAACTACATAAAAAAATATTTTGACGTCAATTTTAATGATTTTATTAAATATGAATTAGAAAATTATGATTTTGAAAAAAGACCAAAAAAACTATTTTATTGATTCTATAAAACTTTTGATTTATAAAACTAAGCCTACAAATAAATTAAGAATATTCTTTTTCCTAAAACCCTACTTATGAATCGACTTCAACTCATCAATGTCTCCAAAACCTATAAAAACGGAGTAAAAGCTCTTGATAATATTTCCATAGAAATCAATTCTGGAATGTTTGGATTACTAGGACCCAATGGGGCTGGAAAATCTACCTTAATGCGAACCATCGCCACTTTGCAACAACCAGATTCTGGTGAAATTCACTTAGATGAGATTGATATTTTGAATCAGAAAATGGAATTGCGTAAAGTTTTGGGGTATTTGCCACAATCCTTTGGGGTGTATCCAAAATTGTCGGCAGAAAAACTCTTGCATTATTTTGCTGAATTGAAAGGAATCTCAAGTAAAGAAGAACGGAATAAGATTGTGGATTATGCCCTAGAGGTGACCAATCTTTCCAGTGTTAAAAACAAGCACGTAGCCGGATATTCTGGTGGGATGAAACAGCGTTTTGGAATTGCCCAATTACTGCTGAATAATCCTAAACTTATTATTGTAGATGAACCAACCGCTGGTCTGGATCCCGCAGAGCGTCATCGTTTTCTTAATGTCTTACGTGAAATAGGCACCAATCATATCGTTATCCTTTCTACGCATATTGTAGATGATGTAAAAGAACTGTGTACCGATATGGCCATTCTGAACGGCGGAAAATTGCTAAGTCACAAAAAACCAATTGATGCGGTTTCAGAACTTAAAGATAAGATTTGGGGACTTAGCATTGATCGGGAAAATTTGGAAACTTACGAATCTCAATTCAATTTAATTTCAACTAACTATAACCAAGATAATTCTTTAAATATACGTGTTTATGGCGATACTCAACCTGGAGAGAAATTCCAAAAAGTAGAACCAGACTTGAGTGATGTGTACTTTGTACACCTTAAAGCAGACGAAACTGAAGCCACTAACCAAAACTCTTAATCCTTATGTTTTCAAGCATTTTCAAGTTCGAAATCAAGACTTGGTTTAGAACTCCTATTACCTATATTTATTCGGGCATCATGTTTATTTTTGCCTTCATTTTAATGGCCTCATCTGGTGGTCTTTTTGATAATTTTACCGTCACAACTACCTCCGCAACCTTTCAGAATTCTGCTTTAGCAATTAATGGTTTGATTAATATCATTGCTGTGTTTTTGTATTTTTTACTTCCCTCCATCATTGGTGCATCGGTGAGTAAAGATTTTAAATACGATATGCACCAGGTGTTATATTCTTACCCGATCACCAAATTTAATTATCTATTTGCTAAGTTTTTGAGTGCATTGAGCATCGTCATCATGATTATTCTTTTCATTTGTTTCGGTCTCTATCTCGGTACTATTTTTCCGGGAACCAATCCAAAACTTTTCATGGATTTTGATATTTTGAATTACGTACAACCCCTTTTATTAATCATTTTACCAAACCTTATTTTCTTTGGGGCTGTTGTATTTGCAGTAGTTACGTTTTCAAGAAATATTTTCATAGGATTTATTAGCATATTAATATTGATTGTTATCCAAGGTTTAGCTCAAACTTTAGCCGCAGATGTTGATAACAAGACCCTTGCAGCTCTCATTGATCCCTTAGGCGCACAAGCATTATCACTTGAAACTGAATATTGGACTGTTTTTGATAGGAATACAAATTATTTACCCTTTGAAGGTTACCTGCTTTACAACAGATTGCTTTGGGCAGCTATTAGTATTTTAATTTTCGTATTTGTGTATGTGAAATTCAAATTTAACCAGCAGGCTATTCAATTTAGACTTTTCAAGACTAAAGCAGAACGTGTCATTAAAAGAAATTTTGGCAGTTTAGTGCGTATTAAAATTCCAGAAGTTAGCAAAACTTATAAGTTTAAACATTGGTTGAAAATGGCCTGGACTCACAGCCGTTTCGAAACTAAATACATTTTTAAGAACTGGGTGTTTATTTCTTTTGCACTAGTCACTGTATTAGTTACTTTTATTACACTTGCTCAGCGTATTCCCATTTATGGCACTTCTACATATCCCGTAACTCGAGAAATGATGCAGTTGGCTTCTGGAATCATTAGCGGGTTTATGATTATTATCACATTTTTGATTTCTGGCATGCTTATCAATCGTGCTCAAAACACAAATATGAACCAACTGGTGGATGTAACTCCTTACCCTAACTGGTCGTTTATGTTGTCCAAATTTTTTGCCATTTTCAAAATGCAAGCGTTTTTCTACATTTTAGCCCTGGTAATAGCTATTGGCGTTCAAATTTATAATGACTACTACAAATTGGAAATTGACTTATATTTATTTCAATTTTTTGCTGTCGACTACTTACGAGTGTTTGCTTGGACGGTTATGGCATTTCTTATTCATGTCCTTATCAAAAATCATATCGTAGGTTTTATAACTCTATTAGCAGGATTGATTTTTCTTTCTTTTCTCCCAAGTTTTGGTATTGAACAAAGCATCTTCAGATTCAACTCTGGTGGTGGTGCCACTTATTCTGATATGGTAGGTTATGGTCCGAGCCTCAAGGTCTTTTATATTTACAGACTATATTGGTTTGCTTTGGCAACGGTGATGTATGTTTTGGCCCTATTATTTTATCGTAGAGGCCTATCTTATTCTGTAAAACAAAGGGTTGAGAGGGCAAAGCAGAATTTTAATCCACTCAAAAAATCTATTGTTGCCTTAAGTCTGCTTCTTTTTATAAGTATTGGTTCTTGGATTTATTATACCGATAATATTGTCAATAAACGCTTTTCTGGAAACGAAGTAGAACAGCTCCGTGTCGATTTTGAAAACCAATTTTCAAAATATAAAGAGTTGGCGCAACCCAGAATTACAAGTGTTAATATCGATTTTGATTTATATCCTGAGACTCGAGATTTCAAGGTAAAAGGGGAGTTCATTCTGAAAAACAAAACTGATATCCCTTTGGATTCAGTATTCATTAACTTGAACGACTACCCACAATCCTACAACTTTGAAAAAGCAGGAAAAGTAGTGTTAAAAGATACTGTTTATGATTTTGAAATTTTCAGGTTCAATGAAAATTTATCTCCTGGAGAAGAGGTGAAATTCACTTTTGAAATGGAGAATAAACCCAATACCATTTTGACGTCAAATTCTCCAGTAAGAACCAATGGGACGTTTATCAATAATCAAATTTTCCCAAGTTTTGGCTACAATGAAAATGGAGAAATTCAAAATAATAAAACCCGAGAAAAGTATGGATTAGAGCCTAAAGAACGGATGAATTCACCTTATGATTCCACAGCTTTAGGAAACACTTATATCTCTAGTGATTCTGATTGGATAGATTTTGAAACCACAGTATCCACCTCTAAAGATCAAATTGCCATTGCGCCAGGCTATCTTCAAAAAGAATGGATTAAAGGCGAAAGAAAATATTTTCACTACAAAATGGACAAGAAAATATTAAATTTCTACGCTTTTAATTCTGCAGAATACGAAGTTTACGAAGACCGCTGGAATGATGTAAGCATCCAAGTGTTTTATCATAAACCCCACGATTATAACATTGAAAGGATGGTAAATGCAACCAAAAAATCTCTAGCCTATTATTCAGAAAATTTCACTCCATACCAATTCAAACAACTTCGCATTTTGGAATTTCCAGTTACTTCAGGCTCGTTTGCTCAATCCTTTGCCAACACGGTTCCCTATTCGGAAGCGATTGGTTTTATAGCCAAAGTTGATGACGAAGATGATGAAAGTGTGGATTACCCTTTTAGTGTAACTGCACACGAAGTGGCTCACCAGTGGTGGGCGCATCAAGTGATTGGTGCCAATGTACGTGGGGCCACTTTACTTTCTGAAAGTATGTCTGAATATAGTTCGCTAAAAGTTCTAGAGAAGGAATACGGCGCAGAGCAGATGCGAGTGTTTTTGAAAGACGCTTTGGATAAATACTTAAGAGGCCGCCGTTTTGAAAGTCAAAAAGAATTGCCTTTGATGTACAACGAAAATCAACAATATATCCATTACAATAAAGGGTCGCTAGTGCTTTATGCTATGAGTGATTACTTGGGTGAAAAGAAAATGAATAACATCTTGAAAACCTACGTAGATAAAGTCGCATTTCAGGAGCCCCCGTACACAACTTCAGTAGAGTTTGTAACTCTTTTGAAATCTCAGACCCCAGATTCTCTTCAGTATTTGATAAAAGATATGTTTGAAACTATCACACTTTACGATAACCATGCCCTTAAAGCAAATTATAAAGTACTTGAAAACGGTCAATATGAGGTTAATTTTGAGGTAAAGGTCCAAAAATACAGATCTTCAGAAAAGGGAGAAAAGGAATTTAGCGATACTAAAGGTGAGGGGTTAGTTTTGGAAACAGATGACGAGAATCTAGAATCGCTACCTCTCAAGGATTATATAGAAGTTGGCGTTTTTGGTGAGTCCGATGAGAGCTTAGACAATAACAAAAAGGAAAATGTACTATACCTTAAAAAGCATATAATATCTGAAATCAAGAATAATTTTAGCATTATTGTTGATAAAAAACCTTTAGAAGTGGGGATTGACCCTTTCAATAAACTCATAGATACAGATTCTGATGATAACCGAATAAAAGTTACAGAAGAATAGAGCTGTATATTTCTATCCATAAAAAACGCTTCAAACTTTAATTGGTCTGAAGCGTTTTTTCATTAAATGACTTTAAATTAGTCTATAAACTCTCGTACCTCTCTTTTAGTTTCCGTGAAAGCAGGAGTATAAATAAGAGGACTATAATACATAAGCAGACTAGTATACCTAAAACTCCTGTGAAACTTTTTTGATCTCCAACTAGGTCACTTGTATTGACCAATGATCCACTAAAAATTAAAAGACCTATGGCAGAGAGAATAAGGAAATAAATAAAATACTTCATAACTATTAATTGAATAAACTCTGAATATTAGTGGCGAATAACTTCACCGCTATGGCTAACAAAATTACACCAAATATCTTCCTAATAACCGAAATCCCTTGTTTTCCGAAAAGTTTTTCAATTTTTTTAGAAGACTTTAAGACAGCATAAACCACGATAATGTTCAATATTATGGCCACAATAATATTGGGGGTATCAAATTCAGACTTCAGCGACAATATGGAGGTCATTGTTCCAGCCCCAGCGATAAGAGGAAAGGCTAGCGGAACTATAGCCGCAGTTTCTGGGGCATCATCTTTATAAAGTTGTACACCAAGAATCATTTCTATGGCCAAGAAGAAAATAATGAAGGCTCCCGCTACGGCAAAAGAGTTCACGTCTATGCCAATAAGGTTGAGGATGGTCTCTCCAACAAATAGAAAAGCAATCATCAAAATACAAGCAACGATAGATGCTTTTTCGCTTTGGATATGACCCACTTTTTTCCTTAAGTCTACAATAATTGGGATACTTCCTACAATATCTATTACTGCAAAAAGAATCATCCCAGCGGTGAAAATTTGTTTAAGATCGAACATAATAAATTACTCAAAATTTTTGCAAAAGTAATTATGCTTAAAGGATTACCAATACTCATAACGAGTCTGGAATATCAAATTTAAGTTAAATTTATTTTTTAAACCCTTTACCTTGAATTCTATAAGGCCAAACCCAAACACACTGAATATTTTATTAGATTTGCAGTTATGATTCAAATAGGAAAAACACTTATTTCTGAAGCAATTATTGACAATGAATTTGCTTGCAATCTATCGGCTTGCAAGGGAGAATGTTGTGTTGCAGGAGATTCAGGAGCTCCCTTAGATCCCGAAGAGCTTACTATCTTAGAAACGATCTATCCAAAAGTCAAACCTTTTTTAAGACCAGAAGGCATTGCCGCTATAGAAGCCCAAGGCACTCATATCATGTCAGATTTTGGTGAACCAGAAACCCCCTTGGTGGAAGGTAAAGAATGTGCTTACGTCAATTTTACGGAAAACGGTACAGCACTATGCGGCATTGAGACAGCTTATCGCTCAGGTGAAATCGACTTCAAAAAACCCGTTTCTTGTGAACTCTATCCTATTCGTGTCCAAAAACTAACGGAACTTCATGCGGTTAATTACGATCGCTGGGATATTTGTAGTGATGCTTGTACTTTAGGTAAAAGCCTCGAAATGCCAGTTTACAAATTCGCCAAAAACGCACTCATTCGAAAATTTGGAGAAGATTGGTATACCGAATTGGAGCAAGCGGTAGAAGAAATAAACACCTAAGATTCACTAACAAACTTTCCAAAATTAAATTCAACAAGTCTTAAAGTTTAATTTTTTGAGGTTGCAATCCTTTAGTTTACAGGAGTTAGATCCATTGTGGATAACTTTGTGGATAACTTTCGACTGAATTCAAAGAAATTTAAGTGATTTATTTTCATATTTGTTTGAAATAATTTCAAATACTAAACCTCTCAAAATCATATACCTATGGCGCAAATAGAACCTATTTTAGAAGAAAACAAAAATAGATTTGTCCTCTTCCCCATCACACACCCCGACATATGGGAATGGTACAAAAAATGTGAGGCGAGCTTCTGGACTGCAGAGGAAATAGATCTCCAACAAGACATCACAGATTGGAAAACCAAACTAAGCGAAGACGAGAAATATTTCATCAAACACATTCTTGCTTTTTTTGCTGCTTCCGATGGAATCGTAAACGAAAATCTTGCTGAAAACTTCGTAAATGAAGTTCAATATACAGAAGCTAAATTTTTCTACGGATTCCAAATCATGGTAGAAAATATTCATTCTGAAACCTATTCGCTTTTGATCGATACCTATGTGGATGACGATAAGGAAAAGGATCAACTTTTTAAAGCTATTGAGAATTTTCCTGCCATCAAAAAGAAAGCAGATTGGGCCTTACAATGGATCGAATCCGATTCGTTTGCTGAGCGTCTTATTGCTTTTGCAGCTGTAGAAGGTATCTTTTTCTCTGGTGCTTTTTGTTCAATATTTTGGTTGAAGAAACGTGGCTTGATGCCAGGTCTTACTTTTTCTAACGAATTGATTTCTAGAGATGAAGGTGTTCATTGTGATTTTGCAGTGCATTTACATAACGAACATTTAGTGAATCAAGTTCCTAAAGAACGTATTAGAGCGATCATTGTGGATGCCCTAACTATTGAACGCGAATTCGTTACAGAATCTCTTCCAGTAAGCCTTATTGGTATGAATTCTAATCTTATGACACAATACCTTGAATTCGTTGCAGACAGGTTGCTTTTTGAACTTGGATGTGACAAAGAATATGGAACGGCGAATCCGTTTGACTTTATGGATATGATTTCGCTTCAGGGGAAAACCAACTTCTTCGAAAAAAGAGTTGGAGAATACCAAAAAGCTGGTGTCATGAATAAAAATAAAGAAGAAGATAGCAAGATTAGCTTTGATGCAGATTTCTAAAATTTGTAAACCTTAGTTTCTTTTTAAATTAGTTTATTAATTACCACAGGGTTTCTTGCCTCTGTACCCTAAATACATTCGATTATGCACGTCATTAAAAGAAATGGACAAAAAGAACCTGTAATGTTCGATAAGATTACAGCTAGAATAAGAAAGCTTTGCTATGGTCTAAATCCATTAGTAGAGCCCCCAAAAGTAGCCATGCGTGTCATAGAGGGTCTTTATGATGGTGTGACCACAAGTGAATTGGATAATTTGGCTGCAGAAATTTCCGCTACTATGACTGTGAGCCACCCCGATTATGCTCAGCTTGCTGCTAGAATTTCGGTGTCTAACCTTCATAAAAACACCAAGAAGTCTTTTAGTGAAGTGATGGCAGATCTTTACGGGTATGTGAATCCTCGTAATAATAAAAAATCGCCACTTATTGCTGATGACGTTTATAAGGTGATAGAAGAGCATAAAGATGAATTAGATTCTAGAATAATATACAGTAGAGATTTCAATTACGATTATTTTGGTTTTAAGACTTTAGAAAGATCTTATCTTTTAAAATTGAATGGTAAAATCGCAGAGCGACCTCAGCATATGTTAATGCGTGTTTCTCTTGGTATCCACGGTGAAGATTTAGAATCTGCACTAGAGACTTATGAGTTGATGTCCAAAAAGTATTTTACCCATGCGACACCAACCCTATTCAATTCTGGAACTCCAAAGCCACAAATGTCATCCTGTTTCTTACTTACTATGAAAGATGACAGTATTGATGGAATTTATGACACTTTAAAACAAACCGCTAGAATTTCACAATCTGCTGGTGGAATAGGCTTGTCTATTCATAACATTAGAGCTACCGGTGCTTATATTGCTGGTACCAATGGAACCTCCAACGGAATTGTGCCAATGCTTCGTGTATTTAATGACACCGCAAGATATGTGGACCAAGGTGGAGGAAAACGCAAAGGGTCGTTTGCTATGTATGTAGAGCCATGGCACGCCGATATTTTTAGTTTTTTGGACCTTAAGAAAAATCACGGTGCTGAGGAAATGAGAGCTCGTGACTTATTTTATGCGATGTGGATTCCAGACTTGTTTATGAAACGTGTAGAGGAAAATTCGACTTGGACTTTGATGTGTCCAAACGAATGTCCAAACCTTTATAATGTTCACGGCGAAGAGTTTGATGAGTTATACCTCAAATACGAGCAAGGAAATAAAGGTCGTAAAACCATAAAAGCTAGAGAGCTTTGGGAGAAAATCTTAGAATCTCAAATTGAAACAGGAACTCCTTATATGCTTTATAAGGATTCTGCTAACCGCAAATCCAACCAAAAGAATTTAGGTACAATTCGGTCTTCAAACTTATGTACCGAAATCATGGAGTACACAAGCCCAGATGAAGTTGCTGTTTGTAATTTAGCGTCCATCGCCTTACCTATGTTTGTTAAAAACGGTGAGTTCGATCACAAAGAATTATATAAGATTACAAAGCAAATCATCAGGAACTTGAATAAGGTGATCGATAGAAATTACTACCCTGTAAAGGAAGCAGAAAATTCTAACATGCGCCATAGACCTGTTGGTCTTGGTATTCAAGGCTTGGCAGATGCATTTATCATGTTGAGAATGCCTTTCACATCTGATAAGGCCAAAAAACTGAACCAAGAGATTTTTGAGACTTTATATTTTGCAGCCGTAGAATCCTCTATGGAATTGGCTAAGATAGAAGGGCCTTACTCCTCTTTTGAGGGGTCGCCAATCAGCAAAGGAGAATTTCAATACAACCTTTGGGGTTTAACCGATAACGACACAAGCGGGCGTTGGGATTGGAGTAAATTGAGAGATAAAGTAGTGAAGCACGGAGTACGTAACTCCTTATTAATGGCGCCAATGCCAACGGCCTCTACTTCTCAAATCTTAGGAAATAACGAAGCTTTTGAACCCTACACGTCCAATATTTATAGTCGACGTGTCCTCTCTGGAGAGTTCATTGTTGTCAACAAACACTTATTAAAAGACCTAGTAAGTCTTGGTCTTTGGGATGATGATCTTAAAGATGCCATCATGAGAGCTAACGGCTCTGTTCAAGGCATTGATATTATTCCAGATGACATCAAAGAACTGTATAAAACCGTTTGGGAATTATCAATGAAAGACATTATAGATATGTCCAGACAACGGGGATATTTTATAGATCAGTCTCAATCTTTGAACTTATTTATGGAAGGTGCTACGTTCGCTAAACTAACATCCATGCATTTCTATGCGTGGAAAAGTGGCCTAAAAACAGGAATGTATTACTTGAGAACCAAGTCTGCGGTGGATGCGATCAAGTTTACCTTGAAAAGCGAAAAGAAAGAAAAAGAAGAGTCTAGCCAAGTGGCAGAAAATGCGGCAAAGACTTATCAAGACGCTCAAAGCCAACCCGTAAAAGCGTCTGACAATTCATCATTAAGCCCAGAAGAAATGAAGGCATTAATCAAGCAGTCTAAAGAGTCTGAAGATGACGATTGCCTAATGTGTGGATCATAACATAAATTGTATCTAATTAGAAAACCCCAGTAAATAAAATTTACTGGGGTTTTCTTTTGAGCTAATTTTACTAGATAATTAAGCCGTCTCAAAACTTATCTTCTTGTCATTCTGAATTTATTTCAGAATCTAATTCAACTGATGATCAACTTGAGTAAAGACCTTGAAACAAGTTCAAGGTGACAAGAAAAGTTTTGAAACGGTTTTTCTTTTGAGCTAATTTTGCTAAATATCTAAATCGTCTCAAAACTTATAGTCTTGTCATTCTTGCCATTCTTGTCATTCTTGTCATTCTGAATTCATTTCAGAATCAGCTCATGATCAATTTGAATAAAGACCTTGAAACAAGTTCAAGGTGACAAGAAAAGTTTTGAAACGGTTATTCTTTTGAACTAATTTTGCTAAATAACTAAATCGTCTCAAAACTTATAGTCTTGTCATTCTTGTCATTCTGAATTCATTTCAGAATCTGAATCAGCTCATGATCAATTTGGATAAAGACCTTGAAACAAGTTCAAGGTGACAAGAAAAGTTTTCAAACTATTTTTTCTTCCGAGCTAACTTTGCCAAATAACTAAATCGTCCCACAACTTATAGTCTTGTCATTCTTGCCATTCTTGTCATTCTGAATTCATTTCAGAATCAACTTATGATTAATTTGAATAAAGACCTTGAAACAAGTTCAAGGTGACAAGAAAATTTTTGAAACGGTTTTTCTTCTGAACTAATTTTGCTAGGTAACTAAATCGCCTCAAAACTTATAGTCTTGTCATTCTTGCCAGTCTTGTCATTCTGAATTCATTTCAGAATCTAATTCAGTTCATGATTAATTTGAATAAAGACCTTGAAACAAGTTCAAGGTGACAAGAAAAGTTTTGAAATGGTTTTTTCTTTTGGTAAATCACTAAATTATTATTCTTTGACTTCTTTTTTGGTTGTAATTTTTATTAATCCATCAACTTTTTTAGGATCGAATCCTGCTTCTTCTATAGCTTCAACAGATTTTATAATAAATATAGATGCTATTTGATTGTGATTAATCTCAGAGATTTTTTTCTTATCAACTTCTTTTCCATCAACTATATAGATTGCTGATTCTTTATTGCTTAGTGATGATCTAAACGCATCGTAAGAATTTTCTGATTCTGATGCATTGTTAGTATTCACTTTTTTACTGGTAATTTTTATTAAACCATCAACAAAATTCGGATTATACCCTGCAGCTTTTAAGTCTTCTTTAGACTTCACTACATTGATGGAATCAATTTCTTTAGGATCGATGTCCGTCATTTGACTTTCATCTATTTTTTTACCGTTTAACATATATACAATATTCTCATTATTGAATTCCTTCCGCTTTTGCGAATCATCATTTTTTGATGCTTTACCAACATTGTCTGGAACTTTGAAATCACTAATTTTCATCATGGTAACTTTATATTCAGATGTTAATCTGATATATATAAACTCATCAATAACTCTATTTGCTGATGCGGTTTTAAGCTCTTTAAGGAGGTCGGAGATATCAGAAAAATAAGACTGGGAAAATTCAGATTTTGTCGTTATAGTTAAGGTCTTCGATTTATTATCATACTGATACTCTTCAACTGGAATATAGTTGCCAACCAATTCTTCTTTATCTATCTTTTTCCCATTGATAATGAAGTTTTCTGCATTCTTAATCGTCTCATAATTCATTGCTGAATCCATTTCAGATTTAGATCTAGTTCCCACTCCAAATGGAACCTCAGCATCTTTAGAGAAGTCTCTGAAGAAATAAACTGGCCTTGAAGCTACGTCGGAAGAACTTACAGACCCACTGAAACCATCATTGGTCTCTACAGCCAAGGAAATTGATAATAATTTACCCTTAGCTCCAAATTTAGCATCAGAAAAGGTCATATCAATATCAAAATCTTCTTTTAGAAATGAAACGTCAGACTCTATCTCGTCTAGAGTAGTATTAGCATCGTAAATGACTTCAACCTTCGCAATCTTTGCGTCTGAAGTTGTCACTGATTCTTTAATCTGCGCCTTGGTTTCGACTTGAAAAAGAAGAAAGAAAACGACTAATAAAGGAGAAACGATAAGCAGTTTCCATACCGATTGTGGTTGATTGTTTTTATTGAGCATAGCGATTCTTTTTTTAATGGGGGATTGATGAAAGGAATGTTGCAATTGCGATTTGAAATTTTGTTCTGTTATTTTATACAGCGTCATTTGATAGTCTGCTTTTGCAGTTTCTGATACTGCTTTGGCATCAGCTTCGTATTCTAAATTTAAGACTAAACTTTTTTGATATAACCAGGCAAACGGATTGAACCAAAAGAAACTATTGTAGATATGTGACAAAAGAATATCAAAACTGTGTTTATAGACCACATGTGCTTTTTCGTGAGCCAAAATGAGTTTCATTTCTTCTTCAGAATAGAGGTTTGGATCATAAACAATATAATTCAAAAATGAAAAAGCACCTTCTGGAATAGATTGATTGACATGAACAATACCCTCTTTTTTGAATGCTTTAGAACGGTTCAAAACCTTTAAAAGTTTATAGAATTTGATCAATAAAAAGGCTATAAATAGTAAGGAAATACTCATATATATAAGTTCGATAACTGAGTTTTCAGTGATAAAAGACCATAACAATTCCATTCTAGTTCTTGAAATTTCAGCAGTGGCAAATTCAGAAGAAATTGGAATAATGCTAGACGCTGTAAAATTGATTTCTTCAATTTTCGTAAATGTAAAGAGCGGTAAAATCAAGCTTAACATATAACCCAGATGAAGGTAAGCTCGCTTTAATCTATGGTAAGTTTCGGATTCCAAAAACAGGCTGTAAATCAGCCAGAATAGAGTCAAAATACAAGAAACTTTAGCTAAGTATATCAATAAGTCCATTAGCTCTTGTTTTTGATAAGTTCTAAAATATCTTCGAGGTCTTTTTCGGTTATTTTTTCCTGTTGAGCAAAAAAAGACACCATGCTTTTATAGGAGCCTTCGAAAAACCGATTCGAATTTTGATCCATAACCGTAGCGCTATAGGTTTCCCTTTCTATAACAGGATAGTACTGATGGCTTTTACCAAAGGACGTATAGCACACAAAACCCTTCTCTTCCAATTGTCTTACGATGGTAGAAATAGTATTATAATGGTTCTTTCCTTGAAGTTCTGAAACGATCTCTTTAACAAAAGCCTTTTCGAGCTTCCACAAAACACTCATCACTTCTTCTTCTTTAAGGGTAAGTTTTTCTAGGCTTTTCATGAGATGCTATATTTAAATTCAAATGTAAACTATAAAATCAGTTATATAACTACAAATCCAGTTTTTAACATTTGAATGTATTTGGACTATTTAAAAACAATGATCTAAGTCGGCAGGCCTACTGTTTAGATTCTTATAAAACTAATACCAAATAGAGAATTGAGCGTATCAACTTAATTCTTAAAAAAACGGGTATCATTCAGCCTAGAAAAAGCTGCCTAAATATGGTATTATTTTCGGGGTAATCACTTTCTAGAATTCCTTACATTTGCCACAAACTAAAACGCATGCCAACCTGGGAATCTCTTTTATCACTCAAGCGCCAAGGCGACACCAATAAACGCATACGCAAAGAGCAAGATGATACCCGTTTGGGGTTTGAAGTCGATTACGATCGCGTTATTTTCTCTTCAGAGTTTAGAAGTTTGCAAGATAAAACTCAAGTGATTCCCCTATCTAAAACCGACTTTGTCCATACGCGATTAACACACAGTCTAGAAGTTTCTGTTGTTGGCAGATCTTTAGGTCGTTTAGTGGGGAAAAAGATCTTAGAGAAACACCCACAATTAGAGGGCACTCACGGTCATCACTTCAATGATTTTGGAGCAATTGTAGCTGCGGCTGCTCTAGCTCATGATATTGGAAACCCTCCTTTTGGGCACAGTGGAGAACGTGCTATTGGAGATTATTTCAAATTCGGAAATGGCAAACGATTCAAATCCAAATTATCGGATGTTGTTTATCAAGATTTATCTAAATTTGAAGGGAATGCCAACGGTTTCAAACTCCTTTCCGATGACAAATATGGTTCCCCGGGCGGTCTTCGGCTTTCCTATGCAACTTTAGGAGCCTTTACCAAATACCCAAAAGCCTCACTTCCTCACAAACCAACCCAACAAGTCGCGGATAAGAAGTTTGGATTCTTTCATCAGCAACAGGAAAAGTTTCAAGATGTTGCAGATGAATTGGGTTTACAAGAAGTTATGGAAGGTGATAATATTCGCTACAAACGTCATCCTTTAGCCTTTTTGGTAGAAGCGGCAGATGATATTTGTTATACCATTATCGATTTTGAAGATGGAATCAATTTAGGTTTAATTCAAGAGGAATTTGCCTTGGAGTATTTGTCCAAAATTGTTCATAAGAACATAAATACGACCAAGTATTCACAGCTTTCTACTACCAAAAATAGAATTAGTTATTTAAGGTCTTTGGCTATAGGAGCCTTAATTGAAGATGCTGTCGCTCTTTTCATGGAGAATGAAGAAGCTATTTTAAATGGTGATTATCACACGGCTTTGCTCGACAAATCCATTTACAAAGTTCAAATAGAAGATATTATCAAGATCAGTATTAAAAACATTTACCAAAGCCAAGAGGTCTTGGATAAAGAAATTGCGGGCTATAAAATATTGACTAAGATTTTAGACGATTTTACCACAGCTGTAGAACATGACCATGCCGGAGAGGCAAGCAATTTCGATAAATTGATTCTAAAAAATTTCCTCAAAGACTTCGATTTTTCTGAAGCTAAGCTCGAGGATTGGCTCATAGATGTATGTTCTCATGTCGCTTCACTTACCGACAGTAATGCCCTTAGAACTTATCGTAAATTAACAGGAAGTGACTTTTAAAAACTAGCCCAAGCCCACTAGATTCTATGCTTGAAATTTAAACACACGTGTAATTGGTATACTGGTCAACCACTAAAACGGCTCATTCATTATTGCGATAAAAACTTTTTAAAAATGTTCAATAGCATATCTGGATGTTCAATATAAGACATATGGCCGCCAGGTAAAACTTCAAGTCTCGTTCGTGTAGCTTGAGCAATAGCTTTAGTTCTATCAAAATCTATAATTCCGTCTAGAGCACCTAAGACTATAAGGCTCTTATCGTGCATTTTTTTTAGTACGTCTATCCTTTCTTTTCGATCCCGAAGACCTTTCAGCGTATTGATAATTCCTTTTTGTGAACAGTATTTCGCTTCAAGGATAGCGGTATTGATTTCTGAAGCAAATCGGTCTTGGTCTTGAGTTAAAAACAAGTGTTTTACAGCCATAGTTACAAAAGCTTGAGGGTATTTTTGTATCATCCCTATCGCTCTATTCCGCTCTTGCTTCCTTATATCGGAGTCAGCTAAAGGGGTAGAATTTAAAAGTAGTATTTTATCGATTTTTTCACAACTTGCCTGCGTTTCTTGAGCGGACAAGACAGACCGCTCAAGAAGTGATTCCGCTAAAGCTAAAGCGACATAACCTCCCATAGAATGGCCAATGAGACTAACTTTTTGAAGATTTTCAAATTGGATTAAGGCTAAAAGAATTTCAGCATAATCCTCCATCGTATGGATATATCCAATCGCTTCGGTCTCGCCATGGCCTGGCAAATCTATCGCCAAAACCCTATAATTTTTGGAAAGCTCACCCTGAAGAGTAGCCCACATATTTTTATTTTCTAAAAATCCGTGGATTAAAATAAGAGACTCGCCAACACCTGTAGAGGAATAGTAAATTGGCGTTTGTTTATAAGTGAATGTCATAGTAATAAAAAGCCCTTGTAATTTTTACAAGGGATAGATTTTAAATTTGGGTGTTTTTTTAAACTGACTATTTTTTTACAAATTTATGAATTATACTATTTTTATCCGTGTCCAGTTTAATAAAGTAAATACCAGGACTTAAATGAGAAACATCAATCTGATTTAAATTATTAAGCGAAGTATTCATCACTCTTTTTCCTTGGGTGTTAAACAATTCAATATGATTAACTGTGTTTCCACGAGTATCAATATTTAATTTGTCAAACGTTGGATTTGGATAAATTTTAAATTGATTCTCATCAAAAGTTTCGTTGCTTAAATTTTGAATGTCTATCAATTCACAACTCACCCAATTATTGATTGGGTCCTCAATATCTATATCCCAAATTTCATCAATTCTAAATGCCTGATTTCCATCTTTTTCAACGCATACTGTAAAATATGTAAAAAAATAATCAAATCCTTCAGGAAGAGGAACTTGTTCTGAAAACATCATTGGTAATACCCCTTCTCTAATAAATATTTCAACATACCAAGAAGTTTCAAAATATATAATTTTATAATTGCCATCATAGACTATGTCACTAACAGTAACTGTGTTATCATTGCCTCCAAAAAAAGGTGAAAAAATATCAGTAGTGTCTCCAATTTCTAGTGATAAATCTGCTATTAAATAGTCCTCAGCATCAATTGTTGGTCGATACCATAACTTGCCTTCTTCCAAATCCTCCCTATAATAAGAAGAAATGGGGGGTTCCGTTTGATTATACTTAAAATGATCTGCTTTTTTTAAAATTTCACCATCTGCTGAAACGACTTCTGTCGTGATAGAAAGAGAATCTAAAAATCGTGGGTCTTCACCCAGCGTCCCGTCATCATGTACATATATAACGCGGGTATCTTCCTCACCAAAAAAAGATTGATAATTTTGAGCGTTTACTGAAACCACAAAAAGGAGAAAAAAGTTTAACAGGAATAAAGTTTTCATAATTAATCTTTTAAAAATCACAATAAAGTTAAGATATTTTTATCTAATATGTTAATCTATTGATAGTTAAAAACTTATTCCCATTTCTTCTTAAGAATTCATCAAATCCTCAATCTCATCCATTTCGATAGGAATATTAATCATCAAATTTTTGGGAGCACCCTTTTCTTGTATAACCACATCGTCTTCTAGACGAATACCCATATTTTCCTCTGGCAGATAAATTCCTGGTTCCACAGTGAAAACTTGGTTGGCTTTCATCGGTTCGTTAAGTAGACCATAATCATGTGTGTCTAGCCCAATATTATGAGAAGTCCCGTGCATAAAGTATTTTTTATAGGCAGGCCGATCAGGGTTTTCGTTTTGAACATCTGCCTTATCTAGCAATCCAAGATCTAGCAACTCGGAGGTCATTAGTTTTCCCACCTCTACATGGTAATCTTTCCAGATAGTACCAGGAACTAATAGATTGGTAGCTTCTTTTTTGACTTTATTTACCGCATTATAAATTTGCTTTTGTCTATCAGTGAACTTTCCAGATACAGGAATAGTACGAGTCATATCACTCGCATAATTCGCATACTCTGCCCCAACATCTATCAAAATTAAATCACCAGTTTTCAACTGTTCTTTGTTTTCTATATAATGAAGTACGGTTGCGTTTTTCCCTCCTGCGATAATAGGTGTATAGGAAAAGCCACGAGATTTATTCATCAAAAATTCATGCATAAACTCAGCTTCCAACTCATACTCCCATTGGCCAGGTTTGGTATAATTTAAAATTCTTCTGAAGCCTTTTTCAGTAATAGTACAAGCTTTTTGCATCACCTCTAGTTCTAAAGGATGCTTGATGGAGCGCAAGCGTTGTAAAATAGGATTGCTTTTGGCCACTTGATGGGCTGGGTAGTTTTCTTTTAACCACTTATTAAATCGATCTTCACGAGTTTGAGTGGCATGGTCTGCCCGATAGTGTTCGTTGGTATTCATATATACCAAGTCGCATTGGGTCATCAATTCATTAAAAACTTTCGGGAAGTCTTTTAACCAATATACCGTTTTTATTCCTGTGTTTTGAAGCACTTTTTCCTCATTGAGTTTTTCTCCTTCCCAAACCGCTATATGCGGATTGGTCTCTGTTAGAAATAAGACCTCTCTGTGTTTAGGATCCGGAGCATCAGGAAATAACACCAAGATACTTTCTTCTTGGTCTACACCACTGAGGTAGTAAATATTTCGATCTTGTTGAAAAGGAATGGTACTATCTGCACCAATTGGGTATGTATCGTTAGAATTGAATACTGCCAAACTATTAGGCAGCATCTGACTCATGAAATTTTTTCTATTCTGAATGAACAAGTCAGATTTTATAGGTTCGTATCTCATAAACTTAATTTTTTTTCAAAGGTAAGAAATGGAAGCTAAAAATTGAATTTGTTAGGTTTTAAGTCGTAATTAAAGGTTTCCAAGCTCCAAATTGGGTTATAAAACTCAAAGGTTTTCGTGAAATCAGTTCAATAGGCTTTAAAACTATTCTAAATTATGGCTAAACAACTTGCTTTATTTGCTTAAAAGATAGATGTGGTGTATTTTTGCACTATAATTAAATTAAGACTAATGGCTGGAATAAGCAAAACATCAATAGCAAGGAAATTTGCTATGGCTCTATCGGGACTCTTTTTAGTCCTTTTTTTAGCTCAACATTTCACAATAAACTTTACATCGGTAGTAAGTCCGTCGACTTTTAATGAGATCTCTCATTTTATGGGGACTAATTTTGTAGTACAAGCGATCTTACAACCTATTTTAATCTTGGGAGTTGTATTTCACTTTATCATGGGATTTATATTGGATATTAGAAATAGGAAAGCAAGGTCCGTGAGTTATGCAAAATTTAACGGTGCTTCCAATTCTTCATGGATGTCAAGAAACATGATTATCTCTGGGAGTGTAGTATTACTATTTTTGGGCTTACACTTCTACGATTTCTGGATACCAGAATTGGTTCATAAATACGTTGAGAGCCATCCTGATGATCCAACACGTTACTACCAAGAAACCGTAGCGAAATTTACTGGAGATCCAATTCGAACTGGTTTGTATGCATTATCATTTTCTTTCTTAATGCTTCACTTACTTCATGGCTTCGCCTCTTCATTCCAATCTGTTGGTTTCAACAACATGTATTCAAAAGCGCTGAAAGTCTTTACAAAAGCTTTTGCAATTGTTATCCCAATGGGATTTGTTTTTATTGCTATATTTCACTACTTTAATAACTTATAAGCGAAAGGATTATGACAGTTTTAGATTCAAAAGTACCAGAAGGACCTATTGAGAAAAAATGGACCAAACATAAAAACGAAATCAATCTTGTTAATCCTGCCAACAAACGTAATATTGATATCATAGTTGTTGGAACTGGTTTAGCTGGAGGTAGTTCTGCAGCAACATTAGCAGAACTTGGATATAATGTAAAAACATTTTGTTTCCAAGATTCACCAAGACGTGCACACTCTATTGCAGCTCAAGGGGGGATTAACGCCTCAAAAAATTACCAAGGTGATGGAGATTCTGACTTCAGACTATTTTACGACACTGTAAAAGGTGGCGATTATAGATCTCGAGAAGGTAATGTGTACAGACTCGCCGAAGTATCTAGTAATATTATTGACCAATGTGTGGCTCAAGGTGTTCCTTTCGCAAGAGAATATGGTGGCTTACTAGATAATAGATCATTTGGGGGTGTATTGGTATCAAGAACTTTTTACGCCAAAGGTCAAACAGGTCAACAGCTTTTACTCGGAGCTTATTCAGCAATGAACAGACAAATTAACAGAGGTAAGATTCAAACTTTCAATAGACATGAAATGATGGATTTGGTTTTGGTCGATGGAAAAGCGAGGGGAATTATCGCTAGAGATTTGGTAACCGGAGAAATTGAAAGACATTCTGCACATGCTGTAGTCTTGGCTTCTGGTGGTTATGGAAATGTGTTCTATTTATCTACCAATGCGATGGGTAGTAATGTGATGGCCGCTTGGAGAGCTCACAAGAAAGGAGCCTTTTTTGCAAATCCATGCTTTACACAAATTCACCCTACTTGTATTCCTGTTTCAGGAGATTTACAGTCAAAATTAACCTTGATGTCTGAGTCGTTAAGAAACGATGGACGTATTTGGGTTCCTAAACATAAAAAAGACGCTGAAGCTATTCGAGAAGGCAAGTTAAAGCCAACTGAACTAGGTGAAGAAGATAGAGATTATTATTTAGAGAGAAGATATCCAGCTTTTGGAAATCTCGTTCCACGTGATGTTGCTTCTAGAGCCGCTAAAGAACGTTGCGATGAAGATTATGGTGTAAATAAAACAGGACAAGCGGTTTATCTGGACTTTAAAGCTGCCATTGAACGTTATGGTAAAGAAAAAGCCTTCATCTCTGGACACAAAAACCCAGGTAAAGAAGAAATTATAAAATTGGGTGAAGAAGTTATCGAGTCTAAGTATGGTAACCTATTTGAGATGTATGAGAAAATTACGGATCAAAACCCTTACAAAACTCCAATGATGATTTTCCCTGCAGTTCACTATACAATGGGCGGTCTTTGGGTAGATTACAACTTAATGACAACTATTCCTGGATGTTATGCTACTGGAGAAGCTAATTTCTCTGATCACGGAGCAAATAGATTAGGAGCCTCCGCCCTTATGCAAGGTTTAGCAGATGGCTATTTTGTCTTGCCATATACCATTGGTGATTACTTATCGGATGATATTAGAACTGGACGCATTTCTACAGATACTGAGGAGTTTGAGCAAGCAGAAAAAGAGGTGAAGGAAAGAGTACAAAAACTTTTTGATGCCAAAGGCAAAAATCCTGTTGACTATTACCATAAGAAATTAGGGAAAATTATGTGGGACAAATGTGGAATGTCTCGTAACGTTCCAGATCTTGAAAAAGCTCTTGAAGAAATTAAAGAACTAAGAGACGACTTTTGGGCCAATGTAAGAGTAACAGGTAAACAAGGTACTAAAAATGCTGAATTAGAGAAAGCAGGACGAGTTGCAGATTTCCTTGAACTCGGTGAGCTTTTCGCTAAAGATGCTTTAGAAAGAAATGAATCTTGTGGGGGTCACTTTAGAGAAGAATATCAAACTGAAGATGGTGAGGCTTTAAGAGATGATGAAAATTATCGATTTGTTTCAGCGTGGGAATATGTTGGTAACCCTAGAGATGCGAAACTTCACAAAGAAGAATTGATTTTTGAGAATATTGAATTAAAAACAAGAAGCTATAAATAATTGAATTATGAAGCTTAATTTGAAAATATGGCGTCAAGAAGATGCCAAAGATAAAGGAGGATTTCAAAATTATAAAGTAGATGGTATCGATGGAGATATGTCTTTCCTAGAAATGCTAGATGTTTTAAATAATACTCTAGTAGAGGAAGGGGTAGACCCCGTTGAATTTGACCATGACTGTAGAGAGGGAATCTGTGGATCGTGTTCGCTCCAAATTAATGGAGAACCTCATGGACCCGATAGACGTGTCACTACATGTCAACTCCACATGAGAAAGTTTAAGGATGGAGATGATATCGTTATAGAGCCGTTTAGAGCTACTGCATTTCCTGTTATCAAAGATTTAGTTATTGATAGATCCGCTTTTGATAGAATCCAACATGCTGGGGGTTATATATCAGTCAACACGTCCGGTAATACTCAGGATGCCAACAGTATTCCTATAGAAAAAGATAATGCAGACGATTCGTTTTATGCGGCGACTTGTATTGGTTGTGGTGCATGTGTGGCCGCTTGTAAAAACGCGAGTGCGATGTTATTTACCGCAGCAAAAGTCTCACAGTTTGCTTTATTACCTCAAGGGGAAGTAGAAGCTCACGAACGTGTACTCAGCATGGTAGACCAAATGGATAAAGAGGGATTTGGTAACTGTACCAACACAGGAGCCTGCGAAATAGAATGTCCTAAAGGGATTTCACTTGAGAATATTGCTAGATTGAATAGAGAGTATCTAGGAGCTAGTTTCTCTGGATAACTTCTATTTAAAATAAGGTATACTCATTAAGCTAAAAAAGCAGGAATTCTAAAAGTTCCTGCTTTTTTAGTGATCAAAGAATTCTATTTAATTAAGTTTTCTAAAACCCTAAATTACATAACTCTCCTATGAATTTCCTGAATTTGAATTTGAAATTGAATATTAATTTGAAAACAATTAATATCTGTCTCGTTTTATGATAGAGGTGCTTTAGTTTTAAATGAAGGAGCGGTTTTATGTACAAGTTACTTCTGCTCTAGTAATCCCCCTTGCATAAGTAGCCTACTAGAATTTGTTAGTTTTTAAATTCAACTAATAGTGAAGACGAGTAGAAAATAATTGAATATTTTTTTTCGAGAAAATAAGATAAGGCTTTAAAAAAAGAAGCCTTATCATTTGGTGAAGATTGAAATATGCTGTTTGCTGAAATTTCAATTTCAGCAAACAAATAAATTTATTGAGAAAATTTAGAGCAATAAAAATAATTTTGCCTAACATTTTTTATTATATTTAATACCGTTATTTAGCTTATTAGTTTTATAATTTATTTTGAAGCCAACTGATAACCTTGTTCTAGATAGTTATCGGATACTAGTAAATTTGATTAATGAATAATTTACTTGGTATAAATAGGGAGTTTATTTAAAAAACAATCTTTATGAAATTTAGTTCACTCAGCCTTTTATATTTTTTCATCCTATCTGCAAATGCTCAAGATGTATTTTTAGAAAAATATCAAGATTATTTCGAATTACCTCGTGAATCCATATTTGTTCATACAAATAAATCGGTGTTTACGGCTGGAGAGCATTTATGGTATAAAGGTTATGCTATCGATAGAACTAATGGAAAATTAAGCGATAATGTAAGAAATATCCAAGTCTTTGTTTATGATAGCATTGGTAATTTGATTGATAAATCAATGGTACTAGCAAACAAGGGTATTTTCTTTAATCAAATTAAAATAGATAGTACGTTTACACCAGGTCGGTACTATTTTAAGGCGATGACCAATTACATGAATAATTTCAAGGAATCCGATGCTTATTTTCAAAGGTTTGAGGTCATCGATGAGGTTGTGAGATCCAAAAGAAAAGCTAAAGATATTGAAGTAGTTATTCGTCCTGAAGGACAAGAAATCGTTTATGGTTTAAACACTAATTTGGGTATAAAAATTACTAACGATATAGGCAATCCTGAAGAATCAACTCTTATACTACTTGAAAATAATATCCCAATAAAAGAATTTACAACTAGTAAATCGGGTTTAGCAAGAATGAATTTTAGACCACTTAAAAATAAAACCTACAAAGTAGAAGTCATAACAAAAGGAGGTTTTAAAAAGATCATCCCGATTGGGGATATAAAATCTAAAGGCACTTCTCTTCAACTTATCAATTTAAAAGAACACATTTATTTAAATATTGAGACCACATCTATTGAAAAAGATGAAAAATGGCAATTATTTATTTTTCAAGATCAAAAGTTTACTTCATTCAATATTGAAATGAATAATTCTGAGAAGTCAATTGCAATAGAAAAAGATAAACTTTTTGATGGCCTAAATACAATTCAACTTTTAAAGGATGGTAAAGCTGTATTAGAACGATTGTACTACAATAAAACTATAGATGAAACTGAATTTAAAGGTGACTACAAACTAAAACAAGTAGATAAACAAGATTCTATAATTTTAAGTTTAAACTTCAAAAATAATAGTAAATTAATGCTTAGTGCGTCCATATTACCAAAAGAAAATATCACTTATAGGTCGCAGCAATCTATTATTAAAACATTGAGATTAAATCCTTATATGGATAATAATGACTTTAAATCTTTTTTTGATTATACCACCCTATCAAACTTAAATGAGTTGGATGTTTTACTGCTAATGTCAAAAAATCTATACACAACTAACCTAGAATTATCTGAACCACCTGCACTACAATATAAACGAGAGAACGGTTTTGACCAAACCTTGTATTTGATAGATAAAATAAAAAAAAATGACGAACTTATAGTAGGTATAGCATCTAGATATAATAAAGACTTTAGTTTAGAACTTGATTCATCAAGGGTGTTTTTTTTAAAAAATAGGTATCCAGTAATTGGAGAAAAACTCGAATATTCTGTTTTAAACAAGCAAGGCAATTTTAAAGCACCAAAACTAACTTTGAAAACACGTGTCGTTTTTAATGACCAGCATCCTATTTTATTTGAAGAGCTTGACACTTTGCCATTTTTAAAAGATATTTCATTATCTAAAAATAGAATTGCAGCTAATTTTACCAAAACAAATGAACTTAAGGAAGTCATAATTAAAGCACCAAAAAATAAAGAAGAAAAAATAGATCGATTGATTCGAGGTACTAGAGAAGAAATTACTGAAGATATAGTTAATGAGTATTTAAAACTTTCATCTTATCTAGCTGCAAAAGGTTTTAGAGTAAATGAAAACTATGGAGCATTCGGGGAAGTGTTTGAAGTTTATAGGTTAAGAAATCGAGCTTTAGGTTTAGGAGATATTGGACAAGTTGGATTCATAGTAGACGGCGCTAGATTTGAAGATGCTTCATTTCTATCCAATGCTCGATTGGATCAATTTGAATCAATTTCAATTAATAAAGACGGCTTTGGACAAGGCTTCTTTGGACAAGGCGGAATTATAGCACTTGAAAGCCGTAGAAAACCTCTTTATGAGAAAGATAATGATGGAATGTTTACCTCAATAGATGTCAAGGAAGGGTATAATGAAATAAAAAAATACACTAACCCAAATTATACATCTTACAATAGTGAAACATTTAAAAGACTTGGCTCTATAGCCTGGTTTCCTAATATCGTAGTTCAAGGAGGTACCCAGAATAACAATAGCGTTGATTTGAAAGTGGTGGATACTAAACTTAAAGAAGGCATTATTTATATTGAAGGTATTTCAGAAGATGGGCAATTACACAGTTACAGCATCCCTATCAAATTGAACAACAATTAAACTGGATATTATAAACTACATGTAAAAAGAAGAGTAAGTGGTATTCTTTAAAAAAATGAATCAAAACTTCTGAAATACAAAGGAGACTATAAATTCTAAGTTAACCTTAAATCCGCAAGTTGACTTCAAATCTACAAAGATCCTATAAAACATCATATTTTGAATTTATTTTGAGGGAAATTTGCATAAAAAAAATAAGATTTCTCTTTTCCAACTGCTTTTGAAATGACGTTTTTTCTTGTTTGTTTCTAGAAATGCTGTTAATTTAATAAAACAGAAATTAAATTAAATAAGACACTGATAAACAGGATTTTGTGTTGTTTTAAATAATCTTACAAGGCATAGTTATCCTATGTTCTTAAAAAAATGTTGTTTTTTAAATCAAAAGCTGTTCATAAGGTGATTTACTGTAGAGTTTTAAAACCCAACCCCTACTTTGGTGAACCCATTTGCCTGCCACACTGATAAATCTAAAAACAAACCTTTTAATGCGAGTTGTTGGTGAAATATTATCAAACACTTTTGATACTAAACCTACAAAATAAGTATAGAAATTTTTGATCATTGCTGTAACAATCATAAAGGTGTTATTTTGATTTAGAAACGAAAAAGGCATTCGTTTCCAGCCAAAATCATTATTCATTACATCAAAAATATTTTCACTTGTTCCTCTATTATTGTAATATTCGATAATTTGTTTTTCTGTATTCTTCCAATCATTTGTAAGTATTGAACGGTATTTAAAAGCATCACCAGTAAATACATCTATCTGATTGTTCGAGGTTTTTTCACGCATAATTACCAAACGGTAATTTTTATCCTCGTTAAATTGCTTAAACTTTATCGAAGCTACTTGATAGTTTTTGTAGTTTAATTCAATGTCTATCCAGTCACTTATTTCTAGTATTTGTTCAAAAACAGTATCACTTTTATTGGCTCTTATGTAAAAGAGTTTACTGTTTTTTGCAACCACCTCTATAATATCTTTTGAATACGAACCAGCATCCATTCTTGAACGATTTATGGTAATGTCTTGCGACTTCAATAGACCATAGGCATTCTGTAATGTTTCTGCTTGCTTAAACTTTACATTAGCATTTCCGTCTCGGTTTTCAATATAAACAATAGTATCGCCAATCGTTGCTACACCTGGGAAGTAACCTTTATTCTTCTTGTATGTGCGTTTAGCATCATACTTTTTATTTGCTGTTATTTGATTGTCGTAATCAAAATCGTAATCCTTATTTGATTCCAATTGTTTAGTTAAAAGCAAAGATTAGATGTTGAGTAAATTTAGCTTTTTATTGACGTTAAAATCATAACATAAGCCAGATTTTGATTGATGAACAATGTTCTCTGTGGTTAATTCCTTGAGACCTCTTTGTATCGTATCTGGGCTGGGAACATTGTTATTGGGAATTTCCTTTAAATGTGTGCCTAAATGAGAACTAACATCTTCAATAACATCGCCTCCACTTAAAAATACATTGGTTAGGCTTCTGATTATTTCGCTGTAAGAATAACCAGCGTATTTAACTCTTTCACCTAGTTCTGAATCTATTAAACTTGACAAACCTATACTGTTGAAGGATTCGTTAACAAATGAAATTCACGAAAAAGGACTTACAGATTTCTTATAATTTTGTACTTTTATCATCGTAAATATCTTAAGCTGTTTTATGACTTTGACATCATTAAAATAAGTGAAAAAATTTACATTGAAACACTGTGTGTAATCTTTTATACACAGTGCTTTCTTCTAAAAAAAAACTATAAAGTTTTGCGGAGTTAAGGTTATTATAGAATTCTATTTAATTAAGTTTTCTAAGACCCTAAATTACATAACTCTCCTATGAATTTCCTGAATTTGAAATTGAATATTAATTTGAAAACAATTAATATCAGTCTCGTTTTATGATACAGGTACTTTAGTTCCAAATGGAGAAGTGGTTTTATGTACAAGTTACTTCTGCTCTAGTAATCCCCCTTGCATAAGTAGCCTACTAGAATTTGTTAGTCTTTAAATTCAACTAATAGTGAAGACGAGTAGAAAATAATTGAATATTTTTTTTCGAGAAAATAAGATAAGGCTTTAAAAAAAGAAGCCTTATCATTTGGTGAAGATTGAAATATGCTGTTTGCTGAAATTTCAATTTCAGCAAACAAATAAATTTATTGAGAAAATTTAGAGCAATAAAAATAATTTTGCCTAACATTTTTTATTATATTTAATACCGTTATTTAGCTTATTAGTTTTATAATTTATTTTGAAGCCAACTGATAACCTTGTTCTAGATAGTTATCGGATACTAGTAAATTTGATTAATGAATAATTTACTTGGTATAAATAGGGAGTTTATTTAAAAAACAATCTTTATGAAATTTAGTTCACTCAGCCTTTTATATTTTTTCATCCTATCTGCAAATGCTCAAGATGTATTTTTAGAAAAATATCAAGATTATTTCGAATTACCTCGTGAATCCATATTTGTTCATACAAATAAATCGGTGTTTACGGCTGGAGAGCATTTATGGTATAAAGGTTATGCTATCGATAGAACTAATGGAAAATTAAGCGATAATGTAAGAAATATCCAAGTCTTTGTTTATGATAGCATTGGTAATTTGATTGATAAATCAATGGTACTAGCAAACAAGGGTATTTTCTTTAATCAAATTAAAATAGATAGTACGTTTACACCAGGTCGGTACTATTTTAAGGCGATGACCAATTACATGAATAATTTCAAGGAATCCGATGCTTATTTTCAAAGGTTTGAGGTCATCGATGAGGTTGTGAGATCCAAAAGAAAAGCTAAAGATATTGAAGTAGTTATTCGTCCTGAAGGACAAGAAATCGTTTATGGTTTAAACACTAATTTGGGTATAAAAATTACTAACGATATAGGCAATCCTGAAGAATCAACTCTTATACTACTTGAAAATAATATCCCAATAAAAGAATTTACAACTAGTAAATCGGGTTTAGCAAGAATGAATTTTAGACCACTTAAAAATAAAACCTACAAAGTAGAAGTCATAACAAAAGGAGGTTTTAAAAAGATCATCCCGATTGGGGATATAAAATCTAAAGGCACTTCTCTTCAACTTATCAATTTAAAAGAACACATTTATTTAAATATTGAGACCACATCTATTGAAAAAGATGAAAAATGGCAATTATTTATTTTTCAAGATCAAAAGTTTACTTCATTCAATATTGAAATGAATAATTCTGAGAAGTCAATTGCAATAGAAAAAGATAAACTTTTTGATGGCCTAAATACAATTCAACTTTTAAAGGATGGTAAAGCTGTATTAGAACGATTGTACTACAATAAAACTATAGATGAAACTGAATTTAAAGGTGACTACAAACTAAAACAAGTAGATAAACAAGATTCTATAATTTTAAGTTTAAACTTCAAAAATAATAGTAAATTAATGCTTAGTGCGTCCATATTACCAAAAGAAAATATCACTTATAGGTCGCAGCAATCTATTATTAAAACATTGAGATTAAATCCTTATATGGATAATAATGACTTTAAATCTTTTTTTGATTATACCACCCTATCAAACTTAAATGAGTTGGATGTTTTACTGCTAATGTCAAAAAATCTATACACAACTAACCTAGAATTATCTGAACCACCTGCACTACAATATAAACGAGAGAACGGTTTTGACCAAACCTTGTATTTGATAGATAAAATAAAAAAAAATGACGAACTTATAGTAGGTATAGCATCTAGATATAATAAAGACTTTAGTTTAGAACTTGATTCATCAAGGGTGTTTTTTTTAAAAAATAGGTATCCAGTAATTGGAGAAAAACTCGAATATTCTGTTTTAAACAAGCAAGGCAATTTTAAAGCACCAAAACTAACTTTGAAAACACGTGTCGTTTTTAATGACCAGCATCCTATTTTATTTGAAGAGCTTGACACTTTGCCATTTTTAAAAGATATTTCATTATCTAAAAATAGAATTGCAACTAATTTTGCCAAAACAAATGAACTTGAGGAAGTCATAATTAAAGCACCAAAAAATAAAGAAGAAAAAATAGATCGATTGATTCGAGGTACTAGAGAAGAAGTTACTGAAGATATAGTTAATCAGTATTTAACACTTTCATCTTATCTAATGGCAAAAGGTTTTAGTGTAAATGAAAGCAATGGAGCATTCGTAGTTTATAGGTTAAGAAATAAAGCTGGAGGTGCTGGAAGTGTTGCATTCATTGTAGACGGCGCTAGATTTGAAAATGCTTCATTTCTATCCAATGCTCGATTGGATCAATTTGAATCAATTTCAATTAATAAAGACGGCTTTGGACAAGGCCCCTTTGGACGAGGCGGAATTATAGCAATTGAAAGCCGAAGAACACCTCTTTATGAGAAAGATAATGATGGGATGTTTACCTCAATAGATGTCAAGGAAGGGTATAATGAAATAAAAAAATACACTAACCCCAATTATACATCTTACAATAGTGAAATATTTAAAAGACTTGGCTCTATAGCCTGGTTTCCTAATATCGTAGTTCAAGGAGGAACCCAGAATAACAATAGCGTTGATTTGAAAGTGGTGGATACTAAACTTAAAGAAGGTATTATTTATATTGAAGGTATTTCGGAAGATGGGCAATTACACAGTTACAGCATCCCTATCAAATTGAACAACAATTAAATTTGATATTTTAAACTATATGTAAAAGGCCATTAAGCAGGGATCCTGATCAAAAAAGTCACTCATAATGAAACATTTGGTGTCGTTTTATAAGATAAATATATATAAATTAGAGAAAAAATTTACTTATTACAAGTTAGAAAAAGTATTAAAGTTCACGCACCCAAATGTTTCGAAAACTCACTCCACTCTTGTCTTGGTGGTCTTGTAATTTGATTGGTGCTTTCCCATGTGGTTTATTTATTGGCAGACCAATATATTCTGTAGTGCCTAATATCTCAAAATGATCCTGAATAAGCACCCCATTATGTAATACTGTGACATAAGCTGACTTAATTTTAGTACCCACAGAATCAAAAATGGGTTGGCGGTAGATGATTTCATAAGTGTTCCACTTACCCGTTGGCGCAGAGACCATTGTAAGCGGAATAGATTGTTTATAGACAGACCCAACTTTGCCATTTACATAAGTATCGTTGTTATTATTATCAAGTATTTGTAACTCGTAACGATTTTGCAAAAACACGCCACTATTACTTTTATTTTGACCAGTTGCATTACTTTCTGGGTTAGAACGCCACTCAATGTGTAATTGAACATCTCCAAAATTTTGCTTGGTTTGGATATCGCCAGTTTTATCTTTTACCGTCATACTCCCGTCATCATTAAGTATCCATTTTGCAGCTGTGGAGTCTACAGAGGATATCCATTTGTCGAAGTTTGAGCCATCAAATAAAACGAGAGCGTCTGAAGGAATTTTTGTAACAAGATCAACATTTATTTGTTTGGGTTTGGGTTCCCAAACTTCAGTTTCTTCAGGTTTTGTAAGTTCTTTTTTTTCTACAGCTGTAGTTTCTTTGCTTTGTTTGTTTTGGGTTTTGGTTTCTGAATTTTTGTTTTGGCAACTTATTATTCCTATACAAAACAGACCTATCCAAATATATTTGTTCATGGTTTGATGGTTTAAAAAAATATTAAATACCTAATATGCGTCTCAAATAAGCTTCGTCAGTTTGGGAGCCTCCTGCAAAGTCATCAAAAGCTTTAGAGGTTGCCTCGATAATATGCTTATTAATAAAAGGAGCTCCTTCTCTGGCGCCTTGTTCAGGGCTTTTTATCACACATTCCCACTCCAGAACAGCCCAGACATCACAACCATACTCAGTTAATTTAGAAAAAATGGTTTTAAAATCAACTTGTCCATCACCAGGTGAACGGTATCTACCAGCACGATCTTTCCAATCGTTATAACCTCCAAAAGCCCCCTTCTTACCTGTTGGATTGAACTCAGAGTCTTTGACGTGAAAAGCCTTTATAAATTCATTATAGTGATCTATAAAGGCTATATAATCTAACTGTTGAAGAACAAAGTGTGAAGGATCGTACAAAATATTCACCCTTTTATGGTTACCAGTGGCCGCTAAAAAGCGTTCAAAGGTATCGCCGTCATGAATGTCTTCTACTGGGTGTACTTCATAACAAACATCAACACCAGCATTATCAAAAGCATTAAGAATCGGTTTCCAGCGTTCTGCAAGTTCTTTAAAACCTTCTTTTACTAAACCTTTAGGTTGTTGTGGCCATGGGTGCATCATAGGCCATAAGAGTGAGCCAGAAAAAGTGGCATGTACATTTATTTTTAAACGTTGGCTAGCTTTGGCTGCATATTTAAGTTGTTGAACAGCCCAAGCAGTTCGCTCCTTTGGCTTCCCCTTTAAGTGGTCTGGAGCAAAGACATCAAACATCAAATCGTGTGCAGGATGTACAGCAACTAATTGCCCTTGAATATGCGTTGATAGCTCTGTTATCTCTAAGCCATAACTATTGATTTTCCCTTTGATTTCATCAGCATAAGTTTGGCTCTCGGCCGCTTTTTCTAAGTCAATGAGGCGTGTATCTGTAGTTGGTATTTGTATGCCTTTATAACCTAAATCACTAGCCCATTTACAAAGGTTATCCAAAGTATCAAATGGTGATTTATCGTCCATAAATTGAGCTAAAAATATAGCTGGACCTTTAATGGTTTTCATGGTTAAGTGTTTTCAATATTAATCCATACGTTTCCTTTATGGTGAGACTCTACCGCTTTTTCAATAAAGTTCATCCCTCGTGTACCGTCTAATATAGTTGGAAATTCTGCAGGATTGTAAGGTTCGTTGGAAACAGCTTTGGCGACACCTTTATAGATGTTGCCCATAGCATCAAAAATACCTTCTGGATGTCCCGGCGGAAGTTTGGTGCCGTCTAAAGCCAATTCAGAATTATAGGCATGTCCTGGTTTGAGAATTTGCAAAGCTTTTCCTTCTTCCATCAGAAAGAGATAATTAGGATTTTCTTGCTCCCATCTCAATCCAGCCTTATCTCCATAAATTTTCACTATAAAACTATTTTCTTCTCCTGTAGCTATCTGGCTTGTACAAATAACACCTTTGGTTTGCTTGCTTAAACGAAGAAGAACGGTAGCATCTACATCCATTTTATTATCCTTATACACAAAATTTAAATCAGATAAGACAGATTCTATTTTAAGATCACTCACATATTCAATCATGTTAAAAGCATGCGTACCAATATCTCCTAAACAACAACTTATACCAGATTTTTCTGGATCTAAGCGCCAAATGCTCGAACGCTGTTTTACATCATGAATGATGGGATTTATCCAGCCTTGATAATATTGAGCATCTACTTTTTGAATTTTTCCAATAGCACCGCTCAAAACCATTTCCCGCATTTGTCTAACCATTGGGTAACCTGTATAGGTGTAGGTTACAGCAAAAACGCTCTCTGTATTTTGTAAGGTTTTTTGTAAGATTTTGGCTTCTTCAAAAGTAGTTGTCATAGGTTTTTCACAGATGACATTAAACCCATTTTCTAACAATTTTTTAGCCATAGGAAAATGCAAAAAATTGGGAGTGAGCACAGATACCACTTGCATCCGTTCAGACTTAGGAAGCTTTAGCTCTTTATCTACTAAGGTATCTAGGTCTTTGTAAACACGATGACTTGGCAAGTCTATTGATTTGGCAAAAGCTAGGCTATCAGCATAATTTGCATTAAAAACTCCGCCTACAATTTGATATTTATCGTGCATAGCTGAAGCAATGCGGTGAAGGATACCTATAAGAGAATCGCTACCGCCACCCAAAATGCCTAGCCTTATTTTTTTTGACATAAGTTATGCTTTATATTTAATGGTTTCATTTTTAAAGAATATTCCAAATAATATGAGAACGCCAACAGCAAAAATTGCAGGAAATAACCAAACGTCTTGCCAAGTGTGTGTTCCATCTGCTAAAGCGTTTTTATCTACAATTTGTCCAGCTACCCAAAAACCAATCAACATTCCAATGCCATAGGTTGCTAAAGTGATGAGGCCTTGTGCTGCATTTTTGTACTTTTCTCCAGCTTTGGAGTCGGTATAAATTTGACCTGAAACAAAGAAAAAATCATAGCAAATTCCGTGTAGAGCAATACCTAATATCAGCATGAAAAATAAATCACCTGCATTGCCAAAGGCAAAAAGGGCATATCGAACACCCCAAGCTAACATTCCAAAAAGCAAAGTCTTTTTAAACCCATATTTTTTAAAGAAGAAGGGTAACAAAAGCATAAAAAACACTTCAGAAACTTGACCTAAGGAAGCCCAAGCTGTAGAATTTTCAACCTTTAATTCTGTCAGAAAAGGACTGATATTTTGGTAGTAAAATGCCAATGGAATACAAATAAGAACGGATGACACAAAGAATACTAAAAAGTTTCTATCTTTTAAAAGTTTGAGGGCATCTAAGCCTAAAATTTCAGATAAACTTGAAGTACCCCCTTTGTTTTGGGGTGGAGTTTTGGGTAAGGAAAAACTATATAGCCCTAAAACTGCAGAGGCAATAGCTACCATCATAAAGGTATTGGATAGCATACCATTTGCAATATTCTCTGCGGCATCCCATTTAAAAACAAAGCTGATAATTAAACCTGCAACAATCCAACCCAATGTTCCAAAGACCCTAACATAAGGAAAGTATTTAGCAGGATCTTTCATTTGGTAAAATGAAATTGAATTGACTAGAGCTAAAGTAGGCATATACACAATCATATAGCCTAAAATATAAGGATAAAACTCTGAAAAGCCACTGGCTTGAGACATTTGATACATCAAAACAGCACCCATGAGATGAAGTACCGCTAAAATACGTTCAGCATTAAAAAACCTATCGGCAATAAGTCCTATGATAAATGGCGCAACAATAGCTCCCCATGATTGTGTAGAGAAGGCCATAGCTGTCTCAGCTCCAGAAGACTCTAAGTTATTTCCCATAAAAGAGCCTAAGGTTACAAACCATCCGCCCCAGATGAAAAACTCCAAAAACATCATTATAGACAATTGTATGAACCTAGATACTTTCATGTTGGTTTAGGTTAAATTAGTTTATGGATTCAGATGATTTTAATAATAACTTTTTAATAGCCTCAACACCCTCTTTTTCGCTTAGTCTATCACCTTCATACTCTACACCAATATAGCCAGTGTATCCAGAATCTTTAACCATTTTTAGGATACGCGTAAAATCTATTGTGGTTTCATTTCCATCTTCATCAAAGTCATATGCCTTAGCACTTACTGCTTTGGCTTCTGCCAACATCAATTCAATACCTAGATATTTATCAGGAAATTCTTCAATACACTCCCCCCAATTTTCCCCTGCTTTTCGTTTCGTGCACCAATTACCAAAATCTGGCAAGGTTCCACAATTTTCCATATCTACTTGTTCGATAGCTTCCATCAACAAAGGAGCATCGGAGGATAGCCAGCCATGATTTTCACAAAGTATATTAATGTTTTTGGTCTCAGCATATTTTGATAGTTTTTGGAGACCATCAACCACAGAAGGTAACCATTCCTCAGGATCATTTGTTCCGAAAGTATTAACTCGGATAGAATGACAGCCAAGTTTTTGAGCGGCATCCACCCATTTTTTATGGTTTTCTACAGCTTGATTTCTAATAGCTGTAACTGGACTTGCTAAATCGCCTTCGTCATCAACCATAATTAGCACATTGTCCATACCCTGTTTTTCACTTAGTATTTTAAGTGAATCAATCACAGCAATAAAACCCAAGGAATCAATTTGTTTGGCATAGATATGATTGACATATTCTAAACCTTCAAAGCCCATATTTTTTGCTATTTCAGCAAATTTAAAGGGATCTACTCCTTGTTTATTAAAGGAACGATGAAGGGACCATTGGGCTAACGAGAGTTTAAAAAAAGGTTTTGTCTCGGCCTTCACAATTCTAGTTTCTGAATTTTCGTCAGAATTATTTTTGGACTTGTTACAACTTATAAATAATGTAATAGACAGGAGATAAAAAACAGAATGGAGTAAAATAAAACGTTTCATTAAAATTAAATTATTGAGTTCTTATTATTAAAAATCATATTTAAAATTGTGTTGAAGTTTATCCAATCTTAAAAAATTAGGCAAATTTCATTTAATATATTTAATTGATTTTAAATTAATCTAAAAAATACATTCGCAAAATAGTAAAATAAGCTAAAAAGTGTATTTTTATTCCCAAGTAATTAAAGAATGATTATTTATTCAAAAAAGATTTATGGCTGCTAAAACGATTGATATTTCTAATGAACAATTTGATGCTATTGTTGTAGGAACTGGTATTTCTGGAGGTTGGGCTGCTAAAGAGCTCTGTGAAAAAGGTCTTAAGACCTTAGTTTTAGAAAGAGGCCGTAATATAGAACACGTAAAAGACTACCCCACCGCCCATAAAGATCCTTGGGATTTTCCAAATGGAATAAGCGCAACAAGAGAAACCAAAGAAAGAAAATTCAAACAACATAGAACAGGTTATGTAACTCGAGAACCTCATCAACATTTTTTTGTTGATGATATAAAACACCCTTATAACGAAGAGAGAAGGTTTGATTGGATTCGTGGCTATCACGTTGGTGGTAGATCTTTGGTGTGGGGACGACAAAGCTACCGCCTAAGCGATATAGATTTTGAAGCTAATAAGAAAGAAGGTATTGGTGTAGATTGGCCTGTGCGTTATAAAGATATTGCACCTTGGTATGATAAAGTAGAGGAATATATTGGTATAAGTGGAGAAAATCTAGGCTTACCACAATTGCCAGACCAGAAATTGCTTAAACCTATGAATTTAAATTGCGTAGAAGAGCATTTAAAAGCTAAAATGAGCGAAGAATTTGATGATGGGCGCTTATTAACCATTGGCCGTACAGCTCATATTACAGAAGGTACTAAACCAGGTTTAGGACGTGTGCAATGCCAATATAGAAATAGGTGTATGAGAGGCTGTCCTTACGGCGCCTATTTTAGCAGTAATTCTTCTACATTACCTGCAGCTGATGCTACTGGTAATATGACGCTTAGAACACATTCTATTGCTTATGAGGTCATTTATGATGAAACCACACAACTTGCAACAGGAGTTCGAATCATTGATGCAGAAACAAAAGAGAAAATAGAATTTAAAGCAAAAGTGATTTTCCTTTGTGCCTCTTCAATGGCCTCGGCCTCTATTTTACTTCAATCTAAGTCTAATCGTTTTCCCAAAGGCCTTGGAAACGATAGTGGTGAATTGGGACAAAATATTATGGACCATCATTTTCATGTAGGTGCCTTTGGTATTGCAGATGGTTTTGAGGACAAGTACTACAAAGGGAGACGTCCCAATGGTTTATATATTCCTCGTTTTCGAAATTTAGGAGGTAATACTGATAAAAAAGAATTTTTAAGAGGCTACGGATATCAGGGAGGTGCAAGTAGATCCAGTATTTCTGAAATGGTAGCAGAGTTAAAATATGGTCCAAAACTTAAGGAAGCTATACTTAAACCGGGGGAGTGGAATATTAGCCTGTTAGCTTTTGGAGAAACCTTACCAGACAGCAGTAATCGTATGTATATGAACTACGATAAAAAGGATGAATGGGGCTTACCAACTATAACTTTCGATGCTAATTTTGGGGAAAATGAATTAGCAATGCGAAAAGATATGAAAGAGCAAGCCGTGAAAATGCTAGAAGTAGCAGGTTTTAAAAACGTGGAGGGATACGACCTTGAAGACCGACGAGCTATGGGACTGGGCATTCATGAAATGGGTACTGCTCGTATGGGAAAAGATCCTGAAACATCTGTGCTCAATGAACATAATCAGGTTCACACCTGTAAAAATGTGTACGTCACAGATGGTGCTTTTATGACCTCATCAGGGTGTCAAAACCCATCATTGACTTATATGGCATTTACAGCAAGAGCAGCTCATCATGCTGCAGAGCAACTCAAAAAGAACTTAACTTAAAAAATATCACATGAAAAGAAGAGACGCGATAAAACGCATGGGGTATGCCGCTGGATTTGTGATGGTTACCCCAACTATTTTAGGGATCTTGAACAGCTGTACAACCGAAGTTGCTAAATGGACTCCTAAATTTTTAATGCCAGAACAAGCTGAAGTTTTAATCAAATTGGTAAACGTTTTTTTACCTAAAACCAGTTTGCCCTCTGCTACAGATGTTAATGTACCTGAATTTATAGACCGTTATGTGGATGAGATTTTCACTATTGAAGATCAACAAATTTTCAAGGCTGCTTTTGGCAACACCATGACCAAAATTAGTGAACACCAAGGCATAGAGGTATTAGATGATATTGAAGACTCTCAGCTCAAAGCTTTTCTGGATGAGCATTTGATGGTTAAAGGCGAGGTTGATACTGAACGTGAGGCTAATCCAGATTTTAAAGGGAAAACGACCTCAGAATTTCTCAATACTATCAAAACGATGACAATACAAGCCTATCTTACCAATGAAAAAATAGGTGAAGAAGTACTGGCATATGAACCAATTCCTGGTGCTTATTATTGTGGGGATTTGAAGTCTCTCACAAATGGTAAGTCATGGTCTTTAGATTGATTGATTTACGTTTCAATTCAAATCTTGATGATAAAAACGAGTGTGTGACGTGTGAGAAGAATAAAAGCCTAAGAATTCATGAGAAGGCTTAGGCAAATTCTTGATGTAAAAATCTTTTTTAACTAGTCCTGATCAGTTAAAATAGCTTCCTCTATAGATTTCAAATCACGCTGTAATTGTCTTTAGGATACACTACTATTTTTTTCATTCAAAAGCTTAAGCATCTCTTCCGAGGTATAAACATTTGCCTTTAATATGGAGACGAATTTAGATAAGCGTCTTAAATAGTCACTTATGATGAGATGTTCGATCCATCTTATGAGATAAATGTATAAAAATATTAATTTAGGCAAAAAGTAGTGTTTGCTGGAAACTTCATCCTCTTCTAGGTAAACTAAAACACCTACATTCAGCAGGTGTTTTAGTTTATAAGGATCGGTATTTATGCCATTTCGTTAGTTGACATGCTCAAGCGATTTCACACCTTCTAGCATTTTTTTAACGATCATGTTCAAATCAAAATTATGTTTCCAATTCCAATCTTTTCTAGCTTCAGAATCGTCTATACTACTTGGCCATGAATCGGCAATATCTTGACGGAAATCAGGCTCATAGTCAATTTCAAAATTATCAATGTGCTGCTTAACCAACTTGGATAAATCATCTGGGGTAAAACTCACTCCAGAAAGGTTATAGGACGATCTTACCTTGATGTCTTGGCCGGGAGCATCCATAATGGAAATTGTAGCCTTAATAGCATCATCCATATACATCATGGGAAGCGCTGTGTCTTTCGATAAAAAAGAAGTGTATTTAGAGTTTTTTAAGGCCTCATGGAAAATTTCTATCGCATAATCTGTCGTTCCTCCTCCTGGCGGTGTTTTATAGCTTATAAGCCCTGGATACCTAATACTTCTTACATCTATTCCGTAGCGTTTGTGGTAATACGCACACCAACGTTCTCCTGCTTGCTTACTGATACCGTAAACCGTAGTCGGTTCCATAATTGTGCGTTGAGGGGTGTCATTTTTGGGAGTTGTAGGCCCAAACACAGCAATACTTGAAGGCCAAAACACTTTTGAAATCAACTTGTTTTTAGCAAGATTCAACACATTAAATAAAGAGGTCATGTTAAGATCCCATCCTTTGCCTGGAAATTTTTCAGCAGTACCACTCAACATAGCTGCCATCATATACACTTTATCTATCTGATGAGTTTTTACTGCGTTTTCAAAATCTGAATAACTGGTAGCATCCAAGATTTCAAATGGCCCTGAGTTTAACTCTGGTGATGTTGGTCGCTTTATATCACTAGCAATGACCATATCATTACCGTGAATTTCTCTTAGGGCAAGGGTTAATTCTGAACCTATCTGGCCACAAGCACCAACTATCAGTATTTTTGATGACATAAATAATATTTTTCTTCAAATTTAAGCTTTGAAAAGCATTTAGAAATAAAATATCCGTAATTATGAAAAACTTAGCCTATCAACCTCTAAATTTGATATTGAAAACATTTTATCATGTGTATGCGCTTTAGACTTAAAATAATTGGAATTATCTTTTTTATAGTTTCCACTTTATCCTGTTCAGACAAAAAGAACAAAGAAGATAGTAGCGAAGAGAGAGCTATCACCAGTCAAGATCTGGGTAAGAAAATAGAGTTAGACAGCATTAAACTTATTAAATTATCTCCACGCTCTAGAAAAGTAACCGATGATTGGATGATGTATGTTGCACTCAACTCTGAAATTGAACGTTTGGAGACCTATAGCATTCAAGACGTTATCGATAATTCAATGACTATTCGTTCAGTAACAGATTCTTTATCTGAAACTATCCCCGAGATTTTTAAGACCAATGCCATCCTAGCGAGAGTAGTCACCTTAAAAACACATTCAGAATTACTTAGGGAAAACTCAACTAGAATTGAACCTGTCCTTTCAGAGATTAAAGAATTAAGTGCAAAGCTAAAGTTCGATTTTAGAAATCTCAATATTCAATTAAATGAAGTTTTTATCATCCAAGATAATCCTGGAGAAAAAGACACTCCTTAAAAACAATTGGTCATGAAACTACTATTCACTTTTCTATTCGCCTGTCTAAGCTTATCATCTGTAGCACAAAAGAAGGCTATTGAACAGACGATCAACCAATGGCACAAAGCAGCAGAAACGGCTAATTTTAAAACCTATTTCAATTTAATGACAGAGGATGCTGTGTTTGTAGGGTCTGATGCTTCTGAAGTTTGGAGTTGTAAGGAATTTAAAACTTTTGCGAAGCCCTATTTTGACGCTGGTAAAGCCTGGACATTTACACCTGTACATCGAACTATTTACCTAAGCCCCAATCAACAAATGGCTTGGTTCGATGAAACCTTAGATTCAAAACACATGGGCGTCTGTAGAGGGTCTGGTGTTTTAATGAAGCAGAAAGATAAGACTTGGAAAATAGCACACTATGTCTTGTCTATCGCTATACCAAATCCAGATGTGGATAAGGTCGTAAAGCTTAAAGAGAAATTGGATAAAGTTTACTTAAAAACAATCGATTAAGAAATTTTGAGAGAAAATATAAAAAGACGTATTTTTAGCCAACAAATTAAATAAACCATTATGAATAAAGTGAAAATACTGTTGATGTCATTCAGTGCATCAGCTTTACTTTTTTCGTGTCAGGATTCTAACAAAGAAGCCGATAACGAAGAGAAAGGGATTACCATGAAATACATGGACACAGCAGTGAACCCTCAAGACGACTTTTATAGCTACGTCAACGGAGGTTGGATGAAAACTGCAGAGATTCCAGATGATAGAACATCTTGGGGTGGTTTTCAAATCTTGAGAAAATCTACGGACAACGATGTTTTAGAGATTCTTAAAGAAGCTGAAAGCTCAGGAAAGTACGATGCAAATTCCGATCAAGGAAAAGCCATTCAAGTGTTTAACTCTATCATGGATACCGTTTCTAGAAACGGTGCTGGGATAAGCCCGATCACTCAGAAACTTGACATAATTTCTAAAATTAAGGACAAGAAGGATATTCAAAAACTTCTGGCAGAACAACCGACTTCTGTGTCTTCTCCGTTTTTTGGAGTTTCTGCTTATTCAGACCCAGATGATAGCGACGTGAATGTTGCTTACGTAGGAACTGGAAGTTTAGGTCTTCCAGACCGAGACTATTATCTTGAGGATGATGACAATTCAAAAGAGATTAGAGAAAAATACAAGGAGCATATCGTAAGCATGTTGACCTATTTTGGAGAATCTCAAGACGAAGCTAAATTAAAAGCTGAAACTATTTTAGCTCTAGAAACTAAGCTAGCAGAAGCTAGATTGGATAAAGTTGCTAGAAGAGATTTTAGAAATTTCAATAATAGATATGCTGTAAGCGATCTTGGAGAAGTCGCAAAAAATATCGATCTAAAAACGTATATGACCGATTTAGGCATTGAAACGTTGCCAGATTCAGTCTTGGTAATGGAGCCTAAATACATGACTGCTTTAGACGAATTGATGGCCGATACTTCTCTCGAAGATTTAAAAACTATGATGAGATGGTCTACCATTAACAGTGCTTCAAACCAATTAAGCACCGATATCGCAACGACTAGCTGGGAGTTTTATAGCAAAACCTTAAGCGGTGCTAAAGCTCAACGCCCACTAGACGAAAGAGCTCTTTCTGTTGTAAATGGAAGTATTGGTGAAGCTGTAGGTAAGCTTTATGTGGATCAAAAATTCCCACCAGAGGCTAAAGAAAAGGCTGAAAAAATGGTGGCAAATGTCATTACAGCTTTCAAAAACAGAATTAATGATTTGGAGTGGATGACTGCGGAAACGAAAACGCAAGCCATTGAAAAGCTTAACAAATTCACTGTTAAAATTGGATATCCAGATGAGTTTGAGGATTACAGCGATCTTAAGGTGGTTCCTGAAAATACCTTCTACGAAAACATGCAAGCGGTGTCTTACTGGAATTATTTGGATAATTTGAGTAAAATTGGTGAGCCTGTGGATAAAACAGAATGGGGAATGTCTCCACAAACGGTGAATGCATATTTCAACCCACTTTATAATGAAATCGTTTTTCCTGCTGCTATCTTACAGCCTCCTTTCTATGATTATGAGGCAGATGCCGCCGTCAATTATGGAGGAATAGGTGCTGTAATTGGTCACGAAATTTCTCATGCTTTCGATGATAGTGGGGCTAGATTTGATTCTGACGGAAACCTCAACAACTGGTGGACCGATGAAGATCTTGAGCAATTCACTGAACGAGGAAATAAACTAGCGGACTTATACAGCAGTGTAGAAGTTCTTGACAGCGTTTACATCAATGGTAAATTCACACTAGGAGAAAATATTGGGGATCTAGGTGGTATTTTAGGCGCGTATGATGGCCTAATGTTGCATTATGAGAATGAAGAAAAGCCTGGAAAAATAAATGGATTTACTCCAGAGCAACGCTTCTTTATGTCTTGGGCAACCGTTTGGAGAACCAAAGTAAGAGAAGAAGCTTTGAGAACACAAATCAAAACAGACCCTCATTCTCCAGGACAATATAGAGCGTATGTTCCACTACAGAACGTAGATGCCTTTTATGAAGCCTTTGACTTGAAAGAAGGAGACGACTTATATATCGCTCCAGAAAATAGAGTGAGAATTTGGTAAGTCGATAATAAATTTAGCTTTTAAGCTAATTCAATTCATAATAAAGCGGTTGCAAATTCATTTGTAACCGCTTTTATTATCCCATATTAATTTGAAAGTTGAATCAAATGAGCGGCATCCATTTTAAATTTTCTAGTAAAAAATGTTAATTTTAGAGTCACAAATTCAATAACAAAAGAATGAAACTGATAAAGTATTATTTCACACTAATTTGCACTTTTCTATTTATAAGTTCAATATCGGCGCAAGATTATTATTTTAAAGACAAAACACCCTTTAATGCTGATATTCCAACTCCTGAAGAATTTTTGGGGTACTCAATTGGAGAACATCATACAAGGCATGATTTAATAGTGGCTTATTTAACCAAATTGGCAGAAATTTCTGATAGAGCAAGTATCAAAATTTACGGTAAAACGCATGAAAAACGTAAGCTGGTAATGCTTACAGTAACCTCTCCAGATAATTTAAAGAATTTAGAAACAATAAAATCAGATCATTTGCAGTTCGTAAATCTGGCAGAGAATCCTAAAAATTATGAAAACGTTCCTGTAATTATCCAATTGGGATATAATGTTCACGGAAATGAACCTTCTAGTTCTGAAGCAGCTTTGTTAACTGCCTATACTTTGGTGGCGTCTAATAGTGCAGAAATTCTAAATTATTTAGAAAAATCTGTCATCTTTATAGATCCTACAATTAATCCTGATGGAAGGGATAGACATACACAGTGGGCTAATCAATACCAAGCAAAAACGTTGGTTTCAGATAATATGGATGCAGAACATATGGAAGCTTGGCCAAGAGGAAGAACAAATCATTATTGGTTTGATTTAAATAGAGATTGGTTATTGGCGGTACATCCGGAAAGTCAAGGTAAATTAAAATGGATGCATAATTGGTACCCAAATGTAGTGACAGATTTTCATGAAATGGGAACCAATAGTCATCACTTTTTTGAGCCTATGAAGCCAATCGGTTCTTTGGATCCCATCATGCCAAAGGAAAATTATGAAGATTTAAATAACTTATTTGCGCCTTATTTTGCAGGTGCATTAGATGAAATTGGTTCTTTATATTATACGAAAGAATCTTTTGATGGCACCTATCCAGGGTATGGATCTTCGTATCCTGATTTGCAAGGAGGTTTGGCATTGCTTTTTGAGCAAGCAAGTTCTCGCGGTCATGTTCAAGATACAGATTACGGAAAAATCACCTTTCCGTTTACTATCAAAAATCAATACATTTCTACGTTTGCAACGATCAAAGCTGCTGTGGAGAACAAGGGATATTTAAGAAAATATCAACAAGAATTTTTTAAATCTTCACTAACAAAAAAGGCAAAATCAGGATTTTCAGGCTATGAATTTGAAGAAAAATATGATCAGAATAGAAAGAAAGCATTTATAGAACAACTATTAACACATAAAATTAAAGTCTACAAAGAAGGCGATACCTATACAGTTCCTTTGAAGCAGGCTCAACATAGAATGGTGCAAACGATGTTTGAAACCTATGATAAGTTTAGAGATAGTGTTTTTTATGATGCTTCTGCTTGGAGTGTTGCCAACTTTTACAACATCAAATATAAAGGGGTGAAGTCTGTAAAATTAGGATCAGAAGTTACTACAACAAACGGAATTATAGAAAACGCAAAAATAGAGAAATCAACGTACGCTTACATTGTAAATTGGGATGATTATAATTCACCTGCTTCCTTATACTATATGCAATCTAAAGGATTAAAGGTTGCGTCGGCTTTCAAACCATTTACGATTAATACCACTAACGGAGTAATTAATTTCAATTATGGAAGCTTATTAATTCCTGTTAGCAAACAGGAAAAAACGAGTGCAGAAGTCTATCAAATTGTTTTAGACGCTCAAGAAAAGTTTAAAGTTCCTGTATTTGGAACAGATAGTGGATATAGTATTAAAGGAATTGATTTAGGAAGTAATAATTTTAGAGTTTTAAAGAAGCCCAAAGTTGCCTTGCTAATAGGAGAAGGTGTTAATTCTTATGAAGCAGGAGAGGTTTGGCATTTGTTAGATACTAGAATTCATATGCCCATTACTAAAATTAGAATGACGAATTACAACAGCGCTAATTTAGATAAATACAATACGCTGGTCATGGTGTCTGGAAATTATAGTGTATTGGATTCTTTGCAAAGACAAAAGTTGAAAAACTGGACAACGAAAGGAAATACGCTAATTACGATTGCAGGAGGTTCTAAATGGATGATAGATAAAAAAATAGTCGAAGAAAGCTTGACAGAAAAGCCAACATTAAAAGAAGAAGAAGAGGAGAAAGAAGAAGAGGAGAAAGAAGATAAAGTAACAAAGAGATTACCGTATGTAGAAGCTTCAGAACATTTAGGAAGAGAACGAGTGGGGGGTGCAATTTTTGAAGTAGATCTAGATATTAGTCATCCTTTAGGATTTGGTTATCGGTCTTCAAAATTGCCCGTTTATAAGAACAATAAGGTGTTTTTAGCGCCAAGTAAAAACCCATATGCAACAGTTGCGAAATACACAGAGAATCCGCATATTGATGGTTTTATATCTAAAAATAATTTAGAAATTTTTATCAAACCCTCTGCATCATTGTTGGTAAGTGCGATAGGTAAAGGTAGGGCAGTCTTATTTGCAGACAACCCTAATTTTAGAGGTGCATGGTACGGAACTAATAAATTATTTTTAAATGCCTTATTTCTAGGAAGCGAAATAACTGTCCCTGAATAAAAAAAACAGACCCTTATTCTCCAGAGCAATGTAGAGCTTATGTTCCACTTCTGGACATAGAGGCCTTCTATGAATTGACTTGGCATCGTAAATATTGAAAGATTTTCCCATTGGTGTTGCTTTTCGACTTCCCAATGACTAGCTCCCGATTCTTATGTTGTACCTGACGGCACAATCTGGTAGTATCATGATGCTTTGTGTTACCCATCTTTAGTCCCTGACGGGACAGTTAAGAGTGTTGTTCTCTTTTACAAGATAAAGCTAAGCCCAATTTTGAAACCCTCAAATCACTTTATCAATATGTCCCGTTAGGGACTTGCTATCGGTAAAAAAAGATGAACGAAAAGAACAGCGTGCCTTTAGGTACGCTCTATGGTTTGCGTGTTGCTTTTCGACTTCCTTATGACTAGCTCCCGATTTTTATGTTGTACTTGACGGCACAATCTAGTCATAGGATTGTGCTACATATTACCTATCTTTAGTCCCTGACGGGACAAATAGGAATGTTGTTCTCTTTAACAAGGTAAAGCTCAGCCCAATTTTGAAACCCTCAAATCACTTTATCAATATGTCCCGTTAGGGACTAACTCTCGGTAAAAAAGATAAACTAAAAAACAGCGTGCCTTTAGGTACGCTCTATGGTTTTGGGTGTTGTTTTTTGACGTCACTATGACTAGCTCCTGATTTTTAGGTTCTAGCTAACGCCACAATCTGGTGTTATGATGATGCTTCGTGTAACCCATATTTAGTCCCTGACGGGACAATTGAGGTTGATGTATTTTTTTAAAAACACTGTAGATTTTTATTTTTGTCCCGTTAGGGACTTGCTATCGGTAAAAAAAGATGAACGAAAAAACAGCGTGCCTTTAGGTACGCCCTATGCTTTGGGGTGTTGTTCTAACGAAAAATGTTTTACGACAAAGTTATTCGATAAATTCAAAAATATAACGTTCATCATAATCCACTTCATGAGTCTTTAAGAGAGTAAGATACTCTTCTTTAAAACTTTTTTTCTTGTGATGTTCCTCCTGGTTTTGAATGTATTTAATCAGCCTTGGTAATTGAGATTTCGAATATGAAAAACCCCCATATCCTTTCTGCCAAGAGAATGTACCTTTTGTCAGGTTGTTATGATTAATCCATTTGGATGAATCTTGCTTAACCTGTTTCATCAAGTCAGATAAAGATTGAGTAGGTCTCATTCCAAATAAGCAATGGATATGATCTTGCACCCCATTTATTTGTAATACTTTATGTCCATTATTTTGAATAATAGCAGAGATGTATTTATACAAATCAACTTTCCATTTGTCATTAATCATGTTCTTTCTATTCTGAACAGCGAATACGGTTTGTATGTGAATTTGTGTATAGGTGTTTGCCATGATTCTATAGGATTTATCTTCGGGTAGAACTACATAAATTTTAAGATTGTAACCAAATTTATGATTTCCTCTTTTAAATATAATGATAAATATTTGGGGACGGTATTTTTAAGGGTTAATAGGTTGTACCTGACGGCACAATCTGTTTATATAATAATGCTTTGTGCTACCCATGTTTAGTCCCTAACGGGACAATTAGAAGTGTTTTTTCTTTTAAAAGGTAAAGCTAAGCCCAATTTTTAACCCCTCAAATCACTTTATCAATATGTCCCGTCAGGGACTAGATCTCGGTAAAAAAAGATCAACGAAAAAATAGCGTGCCGTTAGGTACGCCCTATGGTTTGGGTATTGCTTTTCGACTTCCCTATGACTAGCTCCTGGTTTTTATGTTGTCCCTGACGGCACAATCTGGTGTTATGATGATGCTTCGTGTTACCCATCTTTAGTCCCTAACGGGACAGTTAAGAGTGTTGTTCTCTTTTACAAGATAAAGCTAAGCCCAATTTTGAAACCCTCAAATCACTTTATCAATATGTCCCGTTAGGGACTAACTCTCGGTAAAAAAGATAAACTAAAAAACAGCGTGCCTTTAGGTACGCCCTATGGTTTGCGTGTTGCTTTTCGACTTCCCAATGACTAGCTCCCGATTCTTATGTTGTACCTGACGGCACAATCTAGTCATAGGATTGTGCTACATATTACCTATCTTTAGTCCCTGACGGGACAGTTAAGAGTGTTGTTCTCTTTTACAAGGTAGAGCTAAGCCCAATTTTAAACCCCTCAACTCACTTTATCAATATGTCCCGTCAGGGACTAGATCTCGGTAAAAAAAGGTAATCGGAAAAAAAGGGTGCCGTTAGGTACGCCATATGGTTTTGTAATTATAAGTTATAAAAAAAACACCATTCAAAAATCACTTCCCAATTGTGCTTTCAAAAAGTTTTAATATTCTACGGTATTCATCTGTCCAACTGCTAGGCTGAGTAAAGCCATGTCCTTCGATTGGGTAGAGCGCCATTTCCCAATTTTCTTTCTCTAATTCTATAAGGCGTTGTGACAGCCTTACCACATCTTGAAAATGAACATTGGTATCTACAACTCCATGAGCGATCAACAGATGCCCTTCAAGACCTTCAGCAAAATAAATAGGTGATGACTTTCGGTAAGCTTCTGGATCTAGGTGAGGCTCATTCAAGATGTTGGAGGTATACCCATGGTTATAATGAGCCCAGTCCGTTACAGATCTTAGCGCTGCTCCAGCGGCAAAAGTATCTGGTTCATTAAATAAAGCCATCAGGGTAATGAAGCCGCCATAGCTTCCTCCATACATCCCGATTTTCTCAGGATCTATACTGTAATTATCTACTAAATACTTAGCCCCATCAACTTGGTCGGATAAATCTTTTCCTCCCATATGTCTATAAATTCCTGTTCTCCAATCTCTCCCATATCCTGCACTTCCTCTATAGTCTATGTCTAAAACCGTGTATCCAAGATCGGTCAACAGGTTATTGAACATATACTCTCTAAAGTAACTCGACCACCATTTGTGAGCATTTTGAAGATAACCTGCACCGTGAACAAAAATTACCGCCGCTTTCTTATCGACATCTTCGTCTGGTGTATAGAGTCTCGCATAAGGCTTGGCGCCATCTTCAGCAGTAAATTGAATCAACTCTGGAGTTCTCCAATCATAGCTTTTAAAAGCGTCAGACTGTCCAGAAGTGAGTTGTTCTAAAGAAGAATTCGCTTTAGTCCGCTTTAAATAAAGTTCCTCTGGTGTCTTGGAATCCGAAAACAAGACCGCCATATACTTTTCATCTGGAGACAAACTCACTTGATGCTTACCTTCCATTGACGTCAGTTGGATTTTTTCACCTCCCATGACCGGCATTTTATAAAAATGACGCTCTCCTGGATGCACTTCAGAAGACGTGAAAAACCACGAGTTTTGGTCTAAAGACAATTGGGGGTTAAAGATTTCATACTCGCCATCTGTCAGTTGAATTTGTTTGTTCTTCTTAACATCATGAACGTATAGATGTGAGTATCCTGTCGCTTCAGACTGGTAATACACATGAGTATTATCACCTAACCAACCCAATGTTCCTCCACCGTAATAACTCCCAATCCCAGGGCCCGCAATCCAAGCTTCGTCATGTTGTCTATCTAAAGTTTCTAAAGCTCCCGTGTCCAAATTCAAAAGGCTAATCCAACGGTCCTTATTGTCTTGGGCTCTCATAGACAAAACCGCCTGTTGATCTGTAGAAGAAAATTTTACATCAGAAAAGCTGACTTCACGTTCCTTGTTTTCCCATTCTCGATCTGGATAATCCTTGGTATATTTAGGTAAATCTGTGATTCCAGGAAGTGAAGAAACATCTATATTAAAAACCGTATCTTTTTCGATATGGTAAAGCCACAAGTCTCTTTGTTGCGTCTGGTCGCCAACTTTGCTTCTCGCCTCCAAGGGTTTTGTATAGCCAGATGCATCTACATAATTTGGAACTCCTGTAGATTCTGATTCTGAAGGTTCGTAAGTTTGAAAGGCTAAAAACTGACCTGTTTCACTAATGTTGAAATTAAATGCTCTTTTTTTATCTAAATAAAAGGCGAATTTTTTATCCTCAAATAACTCTTTGTTTTTATCTCTGAGTTCGGAGTTTTCTTTTTGAGTACGCACTTCTTCAAGAAGACCTAAATTTTCATCTTCTAACCATTGATTTTTTTCAGATTTTTTGGAGGTTTTGTCGTTAGAGCTTCCAGATTCTATGTTTGTTTTCTGCTGAATTTGCCCTAGGTCAGCATCATAAATGAAGAGGTTGTTTCCTGAGATAAAGGCATACTTTGACGCCGTTATAAACTTTGGACTTTGGATGGGTTCTCCAAGATCCAAGATGAGCTGGGCCGATTTCTTTTTGCTATCGTAGAGGTATAGATCTCCAGATTTCACGAAAAGCTTTTGCGTCTGTTTATCGTTGTAATCCCCGTAAGCAGGAATTTTTGACTTGCGATCTGCAAGACTTACTTTCTCGATGTTCGATTTGTTTTTCAACCTTATTTGATACAACGAGTCTGAAACCTGTTGTTCTGGATTATAGTCGAAATAAATAATGTCCGACTCCTCGTTCCATTCTATATTAGAGGGAAACGTTCCAAACCATTGTGGATCTTGCATGATTTGGTTGACAGTCAGATCAGATTGGGCTTTGCCCACCCAACTTGCTAGAAAAATAAAGATAAAAATGCGTAGTGAAAAGTTCATAGAATTTATGTTTTGAGAATGCATCAAATATAAAAGCTTCTCTAGTGAAGCTTTAAGGGGATTTCTTATTAATTTTAAGCCTAGATTATATTCTTATGACTTCTAAACCCCATTTAAGTTTAACGCTCCCCTTGCTACTTGTTTTTAATTTGACTTACTCTCAAGAGAAAAGAGCCTTTTCCCTGTATACCCAAGAAGGAGAAAAAATCTCTTATGATACTATGCTGGACAGTTTAAGCAAAACCAATGTGGTTCTGTTTGGAGAGTTTCATAACAATCCTATTTCCCATTGGTTACAATTTGAAGTTGTCTCCGATTTAAAAACCTCAAAAACCAACCTTGCCATTGGTGCCGAAATGTTTGAAACCGACACACAATCTGTCCTTAACTTGTATTTAAAAGACAGCCTTACAGAACCTGAGTTTAAGGAAGAGGCCAGAGTTTGGAGCAATTATTCCACAGATTATAAGCCATTAGTAGAGCTAGCAAAACGAGATTCTATCCCCTATATCGCGACCAATATTCCAAGACCTTATGCTACTCGTGTGTACAAAAATGGTGGCTTTTCAGCTTTAGATAGCCTCCCCAAAAACGAGTTGAAGTGGATAGCGCCATTGCCTATTCCTTTTGATATCAATTTAAGTTCATACCAAAATATGCTAGACATGATGGGGGGACATGGAGGCGAAGATCTTGTAAAAGCCCAAGCCATAAAAGACGCCACTATGGCTCATTTTATATTAGAAAACTTAAAACCAAATCAAGTCTTTGTTCACCTTAACGGGAGCTACCATTCCAATTCTTTTGAAGGTATTTACTGGTATCTTAAAACCTATAGAGAAAACCTCAACATCTTAACCCTAACCACGGTTGAACAAAAAAACGTGCATCAGTTGAAGGAAGAACATAAAGGTCTGGCGAATTTTATTATTGTTGTAGACGAAAACATGACCAAAACGTATTAAATAATGAACGATACTCTTAAGATCTCTTACATACAAACCGAACTAATTTGGGAACATCCCAATGCAAACAGAGCCGTTTTTGAAAAAAAAATAGCCGCTTGCCCAAAGGATACCGAAGTGATTATTTTACCCGAAATGTTTAATACGGGCTTTTCTATGAATGCTGAAGCCAACGCAGAAGAAGTGCCGGACGTTTTGGAATGGATGAAAGCTCAATCCAAAAAACACCAAGTAGCGCTGACAGGCAGTGCCATGGTAAAAGAAAATGGAAAGTATTTCAACAGGATGTTCTTTGTAGAGCCTGGCGGAAAAGTTTCAAAATACGATAAAAAACACTTATTTACTTTAGCAAAAGAACAGGAGACGTATACCCCTGGCAACGAAAGGTGTGTTGTGCATTACAAAGGTTGGAACATTTGTTTGATGGTTTGCTACGATTTGCGTTTTCCGGTCTGGGCTAGGAATAAAGATGATTATGAAGTCTTGATCTATGTTGCCAATTGGCCAGCAAAGCGCATCTCAGCGTGGGATACTTTACTAAAAGCCCGTGCTATCGAAAACATGAGTTATTGTATTGGCGTTAATATAATTGGAACCGATGGAAATAATTTTCCTTACGTAGGTCATTCTGCGGCCTATGATGTATTGGGAGAACCATTGAGCTCACACCTTCCAGAAGAGGAGGTCATAGAAACCGTCATTTTAAATAAATCTGACCTTGAAACGACTCGAGAAAAACTAGGCTTTTTGAAGGATAAAGACAGCTTTGAGATCTCTAATGAACAATAAACAGTTTTCAAATTCGTGAAAGTGCTAAAAAGCCTCTCCTTTCCCTGAAATACCATCTCTTAAATTTACTCATCATCATGGGATCATCGGCAAACCATAGGGTCACTCTCCTTTAAATTATTGTGAGTTTATGTTATGCCTACCTTACGAATACTTCTTAGTTATTGGCAAAAGTATTCTCTTTTGTTATTGTTTTTTAGACTTCTAAAAAGTTAGAATGTATGTCGTGGATGAAAACGGTAAGGATGTGGCTCCATTTCCTATCAAATTTAGAGATGACATCACACAATCGCTTGCTATATTTGACTATGATAATAACCGTAAGTACCGTTTTATAATTAAACAGGGAAAGGAGTGGTGATGCTCGACAGTAAAGGGTAAAAGGTTAAAGGCTTTAGGTTCAAAAAAACAACCTCAACGATAGTAGCAACAACACAGCATATTAGATTAGGCAATAAAGACGATCTATTTTTCCAAGAGCAAAATGGGAAGCTAAATATATTGAGTCGCACTGAGAAACAGGGTATTAAAGTTGGTCAAACTTTTAGATTTAACGGAAGCGATGTGCAACAAAATTTCAGTTCGTTTGTGCTCATTACCGCCGAGAATGAACAAAAAACAATCCCGCAAAACTGGAAAATAACTACTAAAAAGCTGACTATTGAAACTGACTATTCCTTTGTTATTGCCAAAAAAACGACTGTTTTTTTGAATGATAATTTACTGCGTATGAACGGTTGATTAATTGAATTACCTTTTGGTATTTATACAACACCAAAGCTGTTTTATTTCAACAACACAGGCTATATTAAAATCGATGAAACTCAAGAAAACAAGGTATTTATATAAAAATGATGGCAAACATGTAAATGGATTCCCAAGCATATGGTACTGCTGCCCATCAAATTACTGAAATTTCAAAATGAAAATCATTGCAGCTTCTGGTTGCTTGTGAGGAAAAGGAACTACTCCTTTACACGATTAAATAGGGTTACACTTGTAACTACTTTTTACATTAGTTATAGACTTAAACTATTGATTTTCTAAGTATTGCATATCTTTACTATAAGATTCATTTATTAATAAGGTTTTTTATAACATCACTATGTAACCGTATGCCTTTTCCTTTTTTTAAATTTTCGTTGTGTACAAAATTTTTGATGAAAAGTTTGATGCTGCTTTTCTTCATAACTTCTTCTTGGTACTTATCAGCACAGGGTACAACTAATGATACTAAGTGGAGATTGCAATTTGATTCATTAATAAAATATTATCACTTAAGAGACTTTGACCGTTTTAATTTTTATGCTGAAAATTTATTTAAAACAGATACTTATAAAATTCACGATTCATTAAAGGTTACTATTGGAGCTACTTTTGCAAGTTTCAAAAAAAATGAACGTGAAGCTTTTAAATATTTAAACATAAACGAAGCCTCGTTACTCAAATCCAAAGAAAATAAAAACTTACTTGGCTGGAATTATTATTACAAGGCAGATTGGTATTACAACAACTCCTATGATAAAAAAGCATTGAGTAATTTTTATAAGGCAGATTCTATTTTCACTTCATTAAACAGAAAATCATTTATATCAGTAATGACAAAAGTGGGTATTTGTGATGTTTTAATGAAATCTGTACTTGGTAAAAAATCATTAATAAAAAATCAAGTCCTTCCATACATTGAAGACGGTATAAGATTATCAGACTCTTTAGGCTTCAGTGTGCCCAAGGCCATTTTTTTATATAAAAAAGGAGAGCTGTATTTTAATGAAGGAGATTTAGAAAAATCTGAGGATTTTTATAAACAATCTTTAAAAATTAGTGAAGAAATAAATAACAATACACGACAATCACTATTGTTTAACCGCCTGTCCAAAATTTTATTTCGCAGAAACTTGTTAGATAGCGCTCTAGTGTATCAAAAAAGAGCTGTAGAAAAAGCAAAAGGATTAAATGATTTTATAGTGATTTCTGAAGCTAATTTAGAATTAGGAATACTGTATAACAAAATAAAAAAATACAACAAAGCAATAGAACATCTCGATTATGCAAAGGAAGCGTTACAGAAATCTAGGTTCACTAGAAAAGAAGCCTATCACGATATTGAATACAATCTTGCAGAAGCCTACTTTGGAAAAAATGAATTTAAAAAAGGATATATTTATTTAAGATCTGCAAAACAAAACATACAAGAAGCGCAACGGATTAAAAATATTGAAAAAGTTGAAGAAATTGAAGCGAAATACCAAAACGAAAAAAAAGAACAACAAATTCAACTTTTAACAGTCAAAAATAATTTGGCAGAAAAACAAAAAATAAATCAAGGGAATATATACATTTCTGCTATTTCAATAGTATCTCTTGCTGGACTATTTTTCTTTTTTCAATACAGAAATAGACAGAAAACAAATAAAAAATTGCGAGAGATAGACGCTGCGAAGTCTACGTTTTTCACTAACATATCGCATGAATTTAGAACACCCCTTACCCTTATTAAAGGCCCCATTGAAGACCAACTTGAAAATACTACATTACCATTAGCACAATATAGAAACTTAAAAGCAGCGCATAGAAATACAGAACGCCTTGAAAATCTGGTGGGGTAACTGCTTTCACTTTCAAAACTAGAAAGTAGTACAACGAGACTTAGCGTTCAACCAGAAAATCTAGATAAATTTATACGGATTTATACCGAAGCATTTCAATATCAAAGCGATGAGCAAGGACTTACCTTTTCACTTTCTACAGAGATTACAGAACGCATAAGCTGGTTTGACCAGGATATTTTTGAAAAAATAATCTACAATTTACTTGGAAACGCGCTAAAATTTACTTCAGAAAATGGCAGTATTGAAGTAAAAGGAATCACACGTGACAATCATTTATTTTTAGAAGTTTACAATACGAGTACACCATATTCAGATACCGAAATAGCTTTATTATTTACTCGCTTTTATCAATCAACACCTAATAATAGCGGAACAGGAATAGGGCTTTCTTTAATTAAACAACTCGTGGCACTTCATAAAGGTACCATTTCCATGAAAAATAGTGGTGATGGGATTTTATTTTGTGTTCAAATTCCTGTTTCAAAAGAGTTTTACAGCGAAGCCGAAATATTAAATGAACACCTTCATTCAGATTTAGTTCCAAAAACAGACCACATAAGAACCGAAGTTGACCCCGCCGTTTTAGTTCCAGAAGATGCCCCCATTATCCTTGTGGTGGATGATTCAGTAGATATTTTACATTACTTGAAAAGTATATTCCAAGATACTTATGAAGTACTCGCGGCAAAAGATGGAGCCGAAGCAATTATACTTGCTAAAGAACATATTCCAGATATTATAGTGAGTGATATCCTAATGCCAAAAATGGATGGGTATCAGTTCACTGAACAAATCAAAAATGACCCGCTCACCTCACATATACCTATCATATTACTTACCGCAAAAGATAAAACGATAGATGAACTAGAAGCAATGGATTTAGGTGCAGACAGTTATATGACAAAACCATTTAGCTCAAAACTATTACTGGCTAAGGTGCAAAACCTCATTGAAAACCGAAGAAAACTACAACAGCGATTTGCTCAAGAATTAATACTAACGCCCAAAGAAATAGCCGTTACCACAGCAGATGAAGAATTTTTAACAAGACTACAAGACGTTTTAGAAAAAAATCTTACCAAAACAGACTTTTCTGCATCAAAATTTAGTGACGTTATGTTCATGAATAGGATGCAACTACACAGGAAACTAAAAGCATTAACAGGACTATCATCTTCTGAGTTTTTAAAAACGCAACGTCTTAAAATGGCAACACAACTAATGAAGACTAAGGATTTATCAGTATCGGAAATAGGGTATACAATAGGGTTTAATGACCCTTCGTATTTTACAAAATGTTTTAAGCAAGAATATGGAATGACGCCTAAAGAATATACTGTAAAACATAAAGAATAAAGCGCTTAATCTCCTAAAACAGTGCGTTGTTACAATAGTACCTTAGTTTGTTACACAGGTCATAAGTATCGGTATTTCATATAATTACATTTGTTTCATAACCTAAAACATATATAGTTATGAAAACATTATTTACATTTATGACCGTACTCCTTTGCAGTACAATTTTTGCACAAGAAAAAATGATTGTGCACACAGCAACCTCTGGTAATATTTCTGGAAATATAACCTATATAGACCATCCAGATTTGAACAATAATCCTTCTGCCTGTTTGAATTATGTACACAACTGGAATCCAACAGGTTTTTCAGGAGTATATAATGATAATCCTGACGGACTATGGTATAACTCTGGAAACTCACGATGGGCTATTTATAACGAGGTGAACACAATAGATATGATAGAAGGCGCAAGCTTTAATGTATATATCGGAGGTGATGATCAATGTGTAAACCATATTGCTACTGCAGCAAATATTGATGGCAGCTCAACAGATATTGACAATGCACTCTTTAATGGTGCAAACCCAGGTCCTTATGCCTTTATGAACACCTATTATAATCCTAATGCTGTTTATAACCCTGGATTTTGGGGTACGTATTTCTTTGTTAGTGGTAATGTAAGATCACTATTTGAGCAAAATAATGTTGCTGTACCAGAAGGCGCTGCTTTTAAAATTGCAATTCCAGGAGCTAGCACTACCAGGTTTACGCATACAGCAACTGCCGCAAACATTATAGCAAACTCCACATCAATTGACCATCCAGAACTTAATGGAAACCCAGATGCTACTTTTTTATTTATGCATTATTATGGTGTTAATGGGGCACCTTCTCAAATAAACCTACCAGCAAATACTGGTGTTTGGTATAATGGCACAAATTGGAATATTTATACAGAAGATACTACCGATATGCCAGAAGGAATTGCTTTTGATATTGCCATTGGTGAAAACATGACATTAGCAGTTACTGATAATACCTTCTTAAATGAGGTTGCTATATATCCTAATCCAGCGAATGACCATATTACTATTAGTGCATCAAACTCATTAATAGAGCAGGTCACTGTGTACTCCATTTTAGGAACTCAATTGATGAGCTACAACGCAAACAGTATAGAAGAAAGCATTGATGTGTCATCTTTAGCTACAGGAACGTATCTCCTAAAAGTTCAAGCTAATAACACAACAAAGACAATGAAGTTCCTCAAAAACTAACGAAGTGTTTTAACATTCAACCTCACTGTAGCGCTCCTGAATGCCTAAAAACCCGAAAAAATATCGAGGTGATCTGCCTGCTATACCCAGCAGGCAGATTTACCTTAATATAGATCATCTAGAAAAAGGAGAATACTTAGTTAAAATAACCCTTAGGAACAAGATAATTAAACATATAACATTTCAGAAAAAATGAAAACAAGTATAACTATACTAGTCTTAGGCTCCCTGCTACTCCTTGCTAGCTGTAACAATGAAAATAAAAAAGCGGTAACCACAAGTATAAAAACTGCCAAGACTTTGACACCTGAGAAAAAATCTCAATCATCAGATAAAAATAAAATACGGTCTCAACAAGTGAACTATGATCAACTTCTTACTATAGAAAATAAAAATTGTGCTTTTATTTCTTCGGAAATATTAGCTAACATTTTAAAAGTACCAAACGAAAATATAACTCAAGGAAACAATGAATGTACCTATTTCCTAAATGAGTTAAGCGAAAATAACACGCGCTTTTATTTCAAAATAGAATCTTGGGGCAAGAAAACCATTTTAAAAAACATAAAAGAAGCCAAAAATAATGCTGAAATGTTTGGGAAAGATTCAAAATTGAGTCAGTATAGACTAAGTGATACAGGAGATACGTACTTATCGATGCATCAAAATAGAATGGTTCGTATTCTAAACGAAAAAAGCGATGTTGCTATTATAATTCTCTACTTCCCCAAAATAGCGCCAGATGAAAGTGATATCAAAAAGATAAATGAAGTAAAAGAAGTGGCAAGAGAACAAACATATACGATAGCGAATTCACTACTTACAAAGTATCAAACAAAATAAACCTAAAAAAGGCTAGAAAACACACAAGATAAAGCGTTTATATTTTTGAAAGTAAGCCGCAAAAATGTGCATGCAAAACTAATATCACGACCCAACTTTAAGAACATCGAGGGAGCACGTTTCCGAAGAAAGAATAACACAAAGTGACTCTAAACGAGGTCTAATTACAACTAAGTATTATGAAAAAGATAATCTCACATCATCTCATTTTAATCGGATTCCTTATATGTGGATTTACGGGTATAGCGCAACCTTATTCGCTAGATGAAAAAGTAAAACCAGAAAAATTAGAATTGTTCACTGACAAAGATAATGAAGGTGCAAAAGGCATCATAAAAAACGCTACTGTAGTAGAAAAACCCAAAAGAAAAGCAAAAAACAATAGCCAAAACAGGCTTCCTTTTTTTGCTAAAGCAAAGGACAAGTTTTCACCAATTGGGAATAGACCAATTTCTAATCCTTCAACAAATAACATGAGTCCTAAAACTACAAAGCCTAATCCCACAAACAATTCGGTTAGATTAGGAAAAGGTTGCTGCAATACCACTATTTGAAAGAAAGAAATTACCACTAAAATTGGTAATAAATCAAGTAATGAGGTTTTTAGTTTACCTGCTATTTTTAAAAGTAATTTTAATATCATTCAGCTCATTATATTTTATCTCAACTTTTGTTAGACCTTGAATATTAAATAACTTATTTCTGTTTTATAAAGTGAAAAAAATTATGATATTAGAAATTGAATTAAATAATCTATTGTTTGCTCACTTTTAATAAAAACGGCTTTGGTAAATATTTAGTGGTAAATCAAAATAAACTTTTTAACTAATACGGATATCGCTTTGCACTTCCCGAAAGCCTTCGGGACTAAAGGTTGGCGATATTCTAAAATCTGTAATCTTCCAATAAAATTTTACTATAGCCATAAAAACTTTTACAAAGCTATAAAAGTAATTTTAAAAAAGACTATTCCATCTTATTAGTATGCTCAAAAGTTACAAACTTCAGAGAGCCAGTTGTCATGGAAATAATTGTAACGTGGCTTCATTTGTAGTTGCTATCATGCGAGGTCAAATTTGAAATCGCCAACTAAAAGCAAATTATGTAGCAAACATTTGTAAATTTGCAAAAAAAATAAAAATGAGCAAGCACTATCTCATGTCTAAAATGAAATCCAGCGGAATAGCCTATTTATGTTGGTTTTTTATTGGTATACATTACGCATACCTTGGTAAATGGGGTTGGCAAATTTTGTACTGGATTACGCTTGGTGGTTTAGGTGTTTGGGCAATTATAGATTTGTTTCATATTCCAACTAAAGTGAATAATTACAATATGAAAATTGCAAATCAAATTGATGCTTTAGACAATAGGAGTTTCTAAACTTAATTATTTCTACTTTAAGCTTTGCAGACACTTTATCTTGAAGCTTAACCACTTAGCTAATTTAGTAGCCTTTTTCATCTATTTTTAAGTTGAACAGTATGGAAATATGCTCTGATTAAAAACTGAAATTGTAATTTTTTTTGATTTTTAATCCTGTTGAAAATAAAAGTATGGAATTCAATAATTTCTCTCTATTTAGCAAAAGACAATTTTAAATTTTTATCCTAATTTCGTAAGCCTACTCAACAACTTTAAAAATGATACACAGCATAGAAAACGAAAAACTAATTTGTAAAATTTAATCCATTGGAGCGGAGGTGCGTTCATTAATAAACAAGGCAACTGGAGAAGAATACATTTGACAAATAGACCAAGCGATTTGGGGAAGTAGTTCTCCAATTTTGTTTCCTGCAATTGGAAAAATAAAGTAAGAAAATGTGGTTTACAACGTGAAACTTATGCCATGCAAACCACGGAATTATTGGAAATAACAATTCTCTTCATTTTTAGCAAAACGGGACTAACAGATGTATTTTGAAGCTTACAAATTCAGCAACAGCATTGAAGCAATAACCGTTTTAATTTTCTTTCTCGGCAGAATACTCACTTGTAGAACAACACTTAATAATATCTTATAAAATTGAAAACCATTTGTTTAATTAGAAACGGTAGCGAACGCCAGCGGCCAGAACGAGTTGACTATTGTCTATAATAACATACTTTAATTCTGCAAAAGGTTCTATTTTACTTCCAATATTAAAATTAACGCCTCCTCCTAAATTTAAACCAATATTGCTAACACTTGAGGATAAATCACTTCCAAAAAATAGACTCTCTTCAACAGAAAACTTAATGCTTGAAAAATTTACACCTCCAATTCCGTAAACAGATAGGTTATCTTCTTGTAAAAAGTAATAGTTTGCATTAGCATTAAACTCAAACCAATTCGTTTTTACAAAACCTTCAGTTTTTGGCAAATAATAGATAAAAGAGGGTGCAAGGGTTAATTTTTCCATAATTGGAAACTCTGCATTTACACCTATACCAATGTTATTCACTTCTGTTCCATAAGCTAAAAAACCACCAATTTTTGTTTCTGTTTGTGCTGTAACAGTAAAGATTCCCAATGTGCAAATCATTATTGCTGTAATTACTAATTTAATGTTGTTCATAATTTAAAATTTAATTTGATTATTATTTTTAATGTAAATGGATTGTTAAAATAATACACCAAAATGTCTATTATTAAAACTTTTAACACTGCACTCTAATTCTAAAAAAAATACCTGATTTCTGCAAAAAAAGAGCCTGAAATATATTCTCATAGCTACTAAAAATAGACACCTCTCGCCTTATCTTTATAAAATATAAAGAGTTAAAAAATGCCTAATAGTATTTTTACTACAAAAATAAACATACTACAATACTTTATCAGTTATAAAATCTTTCTTGCTATGCGTGCGTTGAGGAAGAATCCTTTATGATTCGTTTCTAGACAGAAACTATCTAAAAATTGTTAAGTTTGTTTGAGTTTTATGTGTGTTTAAGCATTTGTCTAAAGAATATGTTTAAAGTATCCTTAAGTTGAAAACACCTTCAGTTATGTTTTTCTGTTCTGTTTGTTCAGCACTTGTTCTCGTAATAAAATTAAAGATTCCTATTATTCTATCATCATTTACAGAGGTGATTTCGAGTTCTCCTGTCTCAGCAAACCAACTCTCAGGATTAGCAGGGTCATCAAGATTCGTTTTTGTATAAAGACCTATGTTTAGTGGTGAACCATCAATAATGGCACCTTCCCCTAGACCATAAGTTCCAACACCAGTAGATAAAGGAATGGAAATTGAAATTGTCTCATTAAATTCTATTCCTCCAATACCAGTAAGCGTGTAGGATGTAAATTCTCCATTATTAATTTTGATAGCGAAGGCATTTAGATCGGGGGCGCTAAATGGAACACCATCAATTTTTGCTGAAAGTGAACTGTTCATCTGGTCATCAGCAACGTTCGTATTTTCGTCATTATTGCAAGACGTGAAAGAAAAAAGTGCTATTAAGCATAGTAGTAATAAGCTTGTGTTTTTCATAATTTTTTGTTTTAAATTTAAAATACTGTTTTTCATAATTGTTCGTTGTAATTTTAAATAGAATGTCATTTGTTTTTGGTTTAACTATTCATAAACTGACCTTTATACATTAAGAATTTTTAAGGTATTGACAATCCTTATTTTAATTTCTGATTAGCTTATTTTAGAACTATTTCAACACGCCTGTTTAGCGCTCTACCTTCTTCTGTAGTGTTAATAGCAAGGGGTGACAATTGTCCTACACCATGTGCCGTAATTTGCGATAAGGGGATAGCATATTTTGTGGTTAATGCACTTAAAACTGCTTTTGCCCTTTTTTCTGAAAGTGTTTGGTTTGTAGGTAAAGACCCCACATTATCTGTGTGACCTACAATATAATATTTTTGACCTGGATTTGCTTTTAAATACTCAGATAAGGTTTCAATAATAGCGTAAGATTCTAGAGTCAAATTATCACTTCCAAAATCAAATAGTATATTGTGAAACACCTCTTTGCCTTCATTTTTGATTTTCTCATCAATAGATGATGCAGATACTTGACCCGTTTCCATGTCTTCTTGTTCTACAATTTGTGCCAAAACAAAAATATTATCTTTTAAACTTTCTCTTGTTGTTCTGTTGTGTTGAATAAATAAAGCCATGGTGTAAACTGTTCCATCACGTTTTCCTTTTGCCACAAAATACGCATAATCTGAATCTATATTGCTGTTGTGGGTCGACATAGAAAACCGAAAAAAACTTTTTGGCTTTTGATATTCATATTGACTAATAATCTTTTGGTCTCCAAAACTTTTATAAACATTTTGAAGCTTAAATGCTCCGCCAATATTTTTTCGACCAAATGCTGAATACACAATTTCAAAATTTCCTTTTTTCAAGGCTTGTTCATAATTTCTTTGCACTTCAAGAACAGTAGCCCTATCTTTATTTTCTATGCCGTAAATTATATTGATAACTTTTCCTTCAACAGTAATCTCCTTTGAAGCGCCTTCACTAGAATTGATTTTTGAAATGGGGAATGTGACCCAATTAAACTTGGTTTGATTATAAGCCACAATACAACTGTTTTTATATTTTTCTAATATAGGATGATTAATAGCGCCTGTAACATCTGGACATATACTAAGTTCTTGAGAAAACGATATGAATGTTGTTAAAGTGAAAATAACAGTAAGAATAAGCTTCATAATATGTAAAATTTTATGTTTTAATATTGAATATTTTGATAGTCACTAGACGTTATGGTTAGATTTGAATCCTCAACAGACAAACATGTCATTGTCGTGGTTTGAGTTTTTCTTTTAGACGTATCAATAATTACAGCTTCCATAGCCCAACCTTCTAAGTCTTTCATCCACTTTTGCGTGTTGTTTTCTTTTTGATTTACACTATAAAAGTCATTTGGGAAACGAATATCTATGTCATTTGTAATCCAAATATTAGCGGTCATATCTTTACCAGTAACAAGGAATTCTTTGCAGATGTAACCTAGAATAGTCTTCCTTTTACATCATAGCTATCTACTTCTAAAGCTTCATTATCTGTTTCTAAATTAATAGCAATTTTTGTTTTAAGCCCTTCAGTATCCATAAATGTAAACATGGCATCTTTCTAAAGGTCAAGAACATTCATAAAGTTTCCTTGTATATTTTCATCATTCATCTGTAAACCTAAAAAATCGTCTGATTGTGTTAAAAAGTAGTCTAAATTTATGATGTCTTTATTCATTTTAATTTGCATTTCCACTTTATGATTAAACCTATAGCTTTCAGCTGGTTCTATATTTGAAATCAGGGATTTATTTTTTGAATTCTTTCTTTTCTTGTTTCTTTTACTATTGAAAGTTGAATCAAAAGCTTTTTCTGTTTCCCGTTGAGTTTTCTGTTCTACTTTTCGTTCAATAGTTCTTTCTGCTGCCTTTTCAATTTTATTAGCTAATTTTTTCAGAAATTGAGCGTGAGAAAATCCAGAAAAACACACCATACATAAAATAAAAAGAATTGTTTTTTTCATAATTATAAAGTTTTGTAATCGCTATACCGTTTTTTACAGCGTTGCAAATTTATGTAAAAGTGTTGTGCAAAATGTGGGTTGAGTGCAATGATTAAGAGACTTGTTGCGTCATTTCGAGAATTGACGTCTTGTAAATATATTGTTACTATGTAGTTAAACGAGAAATGAGTTTATAAGGTGTCTCATTGTATTTTGCAAAGAATGCACGTTCAAAACTTTTTTTAGACCCAAACCCAGAGGCTTTTCCAATTTCTTCAATTCTGTAGTTCCTGAATTTTGAGTCGTTTTGAATGCGGTAATAAGCATATTCAACTCTTAAATCATTTATAAAAACTGAAAATGACTTATTGTAGTTCTCATTAATGTAATGGCTCAAATAACGTTCAGACTTTACATTACTATCCAAACAAAATGATTTTCTTGTGATATTAGACGTTAAAAATAATTGCTTAGTCGTAAGTTCCGTAATAGCGTTTTTTATTTTTTCAATTTCGCTATCACTTACTACAAATTTATTAATTGGGGTTTTTGTAAGCGACTGTAATTTTTCTCTTTTTTTATTTTTATCTTTTAAGAAAAAGTAAATTCCTAGTGTAATTAATAAGATTAATATGAAACCAATAATTATGTTTTGTCTTAAGTTTTTAGATTCCGTAATGCTTAATTCTCTGTTTTTTTCAACATCATAAAGCGCTCTATATTTTTCTGCTGAAAAACTTAGAGAATCGTTTACTGCTTCATTATAAATTTTATGATAGGCATTCGCTTTTTGTTGGTTTCCTAATTTTTCATAGACCTCAATAAGTTTATTTGCAGCAACTTTTATTTGCTCAGGATCCTTTGTTTCAAATGTAAGTTTTAAAAAAGATTGAAAATAAGTAGTCGCTTTAGTTAATGAGTCTTGTTTCACAAGGCAATCGCCTATCATAGCATAAGCATAGCTTTTTGCGTTTAAAAAGCTTGTACTATCCTTAATTATCTCAAAATTTTGTTGCTTACAACGTTCATAATTTTTGCTGAAAAAATTATACTGCATAGCAACATGGTTTTTTACTTTAGGGTCTAAATTAAAAGTATTCGAAATTTCATAAGCTTGTGTTATAGATTTTCCAGAATTTATAGAATCTCCTAATTCTGTATGAAGTTGAGATAATAAAAGGTGAGTTTGGACCGTCAAAGAAGGATCCTGATTGTGTTTTATAACCAAATCAAAATACGCTATAGACTTTTCATAGTCCGTAATAGCTGAATAAATACAGCCTATCATAAAATTAAATTTCACTCGTTGTTGTTCATCTTTTATACTGTCTAGTGAGTTAAATGCCTGAATTAAAGCAGCATTGTATTCAGACTGTATAAAGAGTACTTTTACTAATTGGTAGTTAAGTAGACTTCTATTTTGTTCTGGATTTAACTGGTCTAAATTAGATTTGATGTATGCTTTGGCATCGTCTAATTTAGCTTGTGAGATGTAGTAATCTATTTTTTTTTGAATCGAGTCGCTATCTTGACTTATCGCAAAATTGAAGCTAAAACAAAGTAAAGAAAATAGTATAAATTTAGGTAGTATCATTGAATGCAAAAATCGCAATACTTTTAGAATTAACCTATTTTAGGGGCATTATTTAAAATGAAAATGCAAGAAAATCTACCAACACTAAATTATGTATTATCTTGTTCAACTTAAATAATTAAAAAAAAGAATGTTAGGAATATATACACAAACCACATGGCTTTTCGAGTTTTTTACTCTTTCTTTTCATCTTTTTCTGGGTTAAATTTTAAAGGATAACAACTCCGATAACTATCAAAGATACTTGAAAATTTTGCCTTGATAAAAAAAATAAATTTCTAAAACCTAAATGCATTAACTATAAATAGTTTTAGAGTTGGGTAGATAGTTACATACTATAAATTTACAAATATCAAACCTATGTCAGGTTGAGCCCCTGAAAATTTTAAAAATTTTATTTAATAAGTTGTGACGTTTACGAAGGTGTTGAATTAATGCAAGATTTGGCTTCTTCCCTTTAATTAGATATATTTTTAAATAACAAGTTGTTTTAAGGGATTTTAAATATAAAGTAAGCTCATATTCTCATAGTCTGTTCGAGTGTCCCGACATTTTCGTCGGGATGTATCGAGAACTTTTGTGGTTAAACGGAAGCATCTCGATAGCTCTGCTGAGCGAAGTCGAAGTACGATTTTTGTTTTTGCTCTTTAATTGAGCAAAAGTAAAAACCACTCGATGAGACGTAAATACTTATTAATAATATTGTTATGAGAAAACGTCAGTGGTAGCGCCTGAAAATTTTAGAAATTTTATTTAATAAGTTGTGACGTTTGCGAAAATGATGAATTTAAGGTTAGGTTCTTCCTTTTAAAGTATTAGATAGGTTTTCTAAACGTGATGAATATCGACACATTCAAATGAGAAAGACCGAATGCTCATATTTAGAAAACGATTATCCTTCGGCAAAAATTGTCATTTCGATACCGATAGATTCTGTGTTAATAATCAAGTCATATTTCAATTTATTTGATTAATATTGTTTTTAAGGCAGTTTTAAATTAGCCTGCAAGGGTACTTTCTACATTCGTGTGCTGTACCCTTTTTTCATGATAA
>Ga0307930_1000019_pt1 | contig 105691 bp, 91 predicted proteins | sample OrgLakmetageno46_FD_203161 | JGI IMG/M metagenome (GOLD analysis project Ga0307930, IMG submission 203161) | Saline water microbial communities from Organic Lake, Antarctica - #46 | ecosystem: Environmental > Aquatic > Non-marine Saline and Alkaline > Saline | place: Antarctica: Organic Lake...
GAAAACTTAAGCTAGATGGCAATGGTAATAATCTCTCGCCAATGGAATCAGTATTAATTTCAGTGGGTGCTTGTTCTTCTGTCGATGTGGTTGAAATCATGCGTAAATCTCGCCAACAAATGCAAGGTTGTTATTGTGAATTGGAAGCTGAAAGAGCTGAATCTGCGCCACGAAAATTTATCAAAATACATGCTCATTTTGTGGTCCAAGGAAAAGATATAAATGAAAAGCATTTGGCAAGAGCGGTGCAATTGAGTACCGAAAAATATTGCTCCGTTATGCTAATGTTAACCGGCAATGTAAGCATTACAACAAGCTTCGCTATACAAGACAGGTAATTTACGGCGGTTGTTTGTCTTTTTCTAGTAAACCGGTTTGTGTTAATAAATAGCACAAGGTAGAGAACGATGAATTTAGTGACAAAAATTATTTTAACAGCATGCATTTTATGTATTACCTTTGTTGCTGGCTATTTAGCTGGCAGCAACGCTAAACTTACATCAATACTATCTATAGCAAAGACCGAAAACGCGCAAACAGCAAAGCAAGCTAACACCGCATCAAACCCCTTGACCTCTGCACAATCAACTAGTACAACTATTGAGCACAAGAATTTTAAGTTAGATACAACAAACACAGCTGATACCGATGCATTGAACAACGCTGCGATCATTGTCGACAGTGGCGATATTATTGCTTTGTTCAATGACTTTGTAACTTATTCAACATCAAATTCAGACCATAAAGAGTATGGTAAAAAAATTGATGATATTCGCAAGATTTTGGTTTCCTCAAGCAGTGAGCTTGCATTGCTGTTGGAATATTTTGACCAAGTCCCGATTGATTCTCAAGCCAGCTATATGCTTATTTCTATCATAATGGGCTTGCCACAAGAGTTGAGTAAACCGGCCATGCAACGCGTTATGGAAAACGCTCTTCTGAAAGCAGAACCGGCCAATTTAACAAACTTTTTAGAGTTAGTGGCAAGAACCGGGATCAAATCTTCATCGATTACGGTGTCGTTAAAAGATATCGCTATTTTTAGTGGAAAAGATGACGAAGCCTTAAGAGCATTAGATATGTTGATGCCCTATGAGTTGAGTTATACTGAAACCCAACAAGTCACAGAGCGTCTTAAAGCCGCGATAGACAGCAGTGAAAAAGCCGACAGTCCGTATTATTTTAGTCAGTTACTTCGCTTTAGTAATTCAACACAAAGAGAGCAATTGGCTCTTGATGTATTTAATGCAACCGATGCAAACAACTCAATGCAATCGATTATTATGGATTCCATTCAGGCAGGTACTCTGGACAGGTCATCTGCGTTAAAAGACGCCTTATTTAACATTGCTAGGCAAGACCAAAGTGAATTGCAACAACAGGCGTTGTATACCTTGTTATATCGTTTTGATCTATCTCAAGATGAATATAACTATATCAGTCGTGGTCAAAACCTAACTATCGAAAATATTCGGTTTTAACATCAACTTATCATTAAGGTAGATACATATAATTACGCTTCTGTTGGTATATCTTCAGGGTCATCAATATCGTCATAATCATCATCTAGACTGCCATCTAGCAGACCTGCGTCCAGTGATTTAGTTGGTGCAACACCAAGTTTTTTGAACTGCTCTGCTTGTCTAACTAAGTTCCCTCGTCCAGTAGATAATTTGCCCATGGCGGCTTCATATGCCTTTGCCGTAGCATCGACATTTCGGCCAATTTTTTCCATATCTGTAACAAAGCCATGGAACTTGTCATACATCTTGCGTGCTTGGTCCGCAATTTTATTCGCATTCTGATTTTGGTATTCGTATTGCCAAATATTATTAATTGTCCGCAGTGCAACCAGTAAATTAGTTGGGCTAACTAACATGATTTGGTTATCAAGCGCGAGTTTTATAAGCTCAGGAGCATGCTCAATGGCTGAAATGAAAGCCGATTCGATTGGAATAAACATCAGTACGTAGTCTAATGTCCTTACCCCAGTTAAGTCTTGGTAGTCTTTTTTACTCAATCCTTTGACGTGGCCACTTATCGAATTGATATGCTCTTTGATAGCGCGTTTACGGTCATCATCAGTTTTTGCATTAACGTATTTCTCATGCGCTATTAGTGACACTTTGGAGTCAATAATAATGTCTTTATCGTTAGGTAGATGAACCACAACATCCGGCTGATACCGTTTGCCATGGTCGTTTTTTAACGATTTCTGAGTTTCGTATTCATGACCATTACGTAATCCAGATTCACTTAGTATTCGCTCTAAAACCAGTTCACCCCAATTGCCTTGCTGCTTATTGTCCCCTTTTAGTGCATTGGTAAGGGCTGCGGCTTCTTCAGTGATTTGATTGTTGAGTTCTTTCAAACTGAGAATTTCGGTTTTTAAAGACGCTCTTTCTTGCCCTTCTTTGACATATTGTTCAGAAACTTGGCGCTTAAATGATTCGATTTGATCTTTAAGTGGTGCAATTAGCTGGGTTATTCCAGACTCGCTGGTTTTGGTGAACTTTTCTGATTTTTGCTCAAAAATTTTGTTAGCTAAATTCTCGAATTGTATCGAAAGCTGCTTTTCTGCATTTTCAAGCAAGCTTAACTTTTCGGAGAAACTCTTTCTTTCTTGTTCAAAACCCGCCTGTTGAGAATGATAACTTGCTTGTAAGTTTGTGTATTTATCGTTTACTTCTTCTAATTTCTTCGAAAAGACCGCATTTTCATTTTGCTTACGCAGTAATTCATCTGCCTTTTGACTTAAAATTCCTATTTCGCGTTGATTGTCGGCTGTTATGCTGCGACCGGTCTCTAACTGCAGCTTATGTTCGAAGTCATTTTTTTGCAGCCTATCTTGGAGTTCCATAATTTTAGCGTCGTATTGAGTAAAAGATTGAGTATTTAGCGCAATCTGTTGCTTAAAACCCTGGATTTGACTGTCATATTGATTTTTTTGCTCACTGAGTTCATCAATATATGCGTCTGACTGTTGTATTTGTTCTGACTGATGCGTCGCTTGGATCGAGTCTAATACACGCCTTGATTGAGACCGCATGATCAACCAAACGAGTAACCAAACGATCAGCAAGGTAACAAACGCAGCAATTCCGGATGCTATTACGACGTCGATATTCATAAACCGTTGTAACATGGAGTACTTGTCCTTTTGGGTCTTTATTTATATGTCCACTTCAACACACAAGTGCTTGAGCTTAAATTTATTGATTGCATGATTGAATAAAAATCGACAAACACAAGTCAATATTTAATAAGAGGGTCTCATCAAATTGAGGGACCCTACTTCGTTGCGACGGCTATTTATATTTAACCCATGTAGCAAATGGAGGCTATTTGATTCTTAAAGCCGCATCCAAGTCAGCAATATTGGCTTTCCAAATAGCAGGGCCTATTTCGTGTGCGTTCGCACCTGTGCTATCTACAGCGACAGTCACTGGCATATCGACAACATCAAACTCGTAAATTGCCTCCATTCCTAAGTCTTCAAAAGCAACCACTCGCGACTTCTTAATTGCTTTGGATACGAGGTAAGCCGCACCGCCTACCGCCATTAGATAAACCGCTTTGTGCTTAGCAATACTTTTAACTGTTGCTGGGCCGCGTTCTGCCTTACCTATCATGCCTATAAGACCAGTTTGCTCCAACATCATGTCAGTAAACTTGTCCATGCGTGTGGCCGTTGTTGGGCCAGCAGGACCGACAACTTCGCTGCCAACAGCATCAACTGGACCGACGTAATAAATAAAGCGATTAGTTAGGTCGACGCCTTGTGGCAAACCTTCGCCATTATCTAACATCGTTTGAATGCGTTTGTGGGCAGCGTCTCGGCCAGTCAACATTTTACCGCTAAGTAAAACTGTTTCTCCCACCTTCCAATCTTGAATATCAGCTTTGGTAATATTGTTGAGGTTGACCCGTCTTGTGTTTTTACTAACTTCCCAAGTCACGTCTGGCCAGTCTTCTAATTTAGGTGGCTGTAACTCTGATGAACCTGAACCATCAAGGTAAAAATGCGCATGACGTGTTGCCGCACAATTTGGGATCATGGCAACCGGCTTAGATGCTGCATGCGTTGGCATTGATTTTATTTTAACGTCTACAACCGTGGTTAAGCCACCTAAACCCTGCGCACCAATACCCAAGTCATTCACTTTTTTGAATATATCTAAACGCAGTTTTTCTTCAGTCGTAACCGCACCACGCTCCATTAACTCTTGAATATCAACTGGGTCCATCAAGCTTTCTTTGGCTAACACAGCGGCTTTTTCGGCTGTGCCGCCAATGCCTATGCCTAACATGCCCGGAGGACACCAACCTGCGCCCATCGTAGGTAATGTCTTGACTACCCACTCTGCAATATCATCGCTTGGATTCAGCATAACCATTTTCGATTTATTTTCTGAACCGCCGCCTTTGGCTGCTATCATTACTTCTATTTTTTCGCCTTTAACAGTATCAACGTGCACAACTGCAGGTGTGTTGTCTTTGGTATTAATACGTTTACCAGCAGGATCAGAAACAATCGAGGCTCTTAGAGGGTTGTCGGGATTAAGATAAGCACGACGAGTTCCTTCATCAACCATTTCTTGAACAGTCATATCGGTTTTATCCCACCTTACCGCCATGCCAATTTTAACGAAGCAAGTCACAATTCCCGTATCTTGACAAAGCGGACGCTTGCCCTCGGCAGACATTCTTGAGTTAATTAGAATTTGCGCCATAGCGTCCTTTGCCGCTTTGCTCTCCTCACGATTGTAAGCAGCCTCAACTGCCTTAACGTAATCTAAAGGATGATAATATGAGATAAATTGCAACGCATCTTCAATACTGTCTATAAAGTCTTGTTGACGAATGACGGTCATGATGTCCTCTATTTTTTTCAAAGATTAATATGGTTTTGATAATTAGCCAAGTATACTACGTGACTCATGTCTATTTCGCCAAAAAAACCTGATTATTTACGAGGTTAACATTGTCATTACCGATTTTCATTGAAGAGTGCCCTGAACTTACAGGGATCTCCGCAGTTCAAGTATTTTCAGCTTACCAGCATTTGCCTTGGGCAATGTTACTCGACACTTGCAATAATCAATTAAGCGATGGTCGTTACGACATTATCGTGCATTCTCCTATTGCAAAGCTAGTGGTTAAAAGTAAGAAATTGGTCGAATCTGCGATCCACGACTGGACGAGTTTACTAGAAACAGAATCAGATACAGTGGATCAATGCCCGTTTGAAAGATTGGAACAAATTCACAGCAAATTTAAATTAATGGTTAGTGCGACTGACTCCAGCCCGCTTCCTTTTTTATGTGGCGCCTTAGGTTACTTTAATTACGATTTGAACGTGCAGTTAGACGGCATACAAGACAACAATGCAGAGCAATATTCATCGCCTGACTTAGCCGTTGGTATTTATGATCAAAGCCTCATTTTTGATAATAGAACCAACAAGGTCTATCGTTGTTATATCGACGCAAAGCGTGCAGAGCAACTGAAACGCCCTAATTTAGGTGAACATAGGAATTCGGATGCAAGTAATTCAGAAAAGTTTCGGCAATTAAGTCATTGGTTAGCGAATCAAACAGAGTCTGAATACCGTAAAAAATTACAAAAAATCGACAATTATTTGCATTCTGGTGATTGCTATCAAATAAACTTTGCTCAGCGCTTTGAAGCTTCTTATCAAGGTTCTGAGTGGCAAGCTTATCGACTGCTTCGCAACGTTAATAAAGCCCCGTTTTCATCTTTTATTCGCCTAGAAAACAGTTGTATTTTAAGTGTTTCTCCTGAACGTTTTTTACAAGTAAAAACAGGTATGGTAGAGACAAAACCAATTAAAGGCACGCGCAAACGAGCTCAAAATAGCGAAGATGATAAAAAGCTAAGTGAAGAATTGCTTAATTCAGAGAAAGACCGAGCTGAGAACCTCATGATTGTTGATTTGCTTAGAAACGATCTAAGTAAACACTGCGAGCCGCACTCAGTTGTGGTTCCAGCCTTATTCAAACTCGAGAGTTATCCTGCAGTACACCATATGGTGAGTACCATTTTAGGTAAACTTAAGGCAACGTCTTCGCCCATTCAATTACTCAAAGGCGCTTTTCCCGGGGGATCGATAACAGGTGCTCCAAAACACAGGGCGATGCAAATCATTCAGGAACTTGAACCTGATAAGCGCAGTATTTACTGTGGTAGTATAGGTTATATTGGTATACGCGACGATATGGACACCAGCATTTGTATTCGTACGGTGCTAGCAGAAAATAATCGACTTTATTGTTGGGCTGGTGGCGGTATTGTATTAGATTCAGATATTGACAGCGAATACCAAGAAAGCTTGGATAAAGTCGCCAAAATATTGCCTGTGCTCGAACAAACGATGCACATAGACGACTTACCACAAGACAGTATAATGAAGGCAACGGTGACAGTAAAAAGTCAACATGAAGTGGATAAACCAACAGCATGAATGAAAAACACTTTTTATCCAAGTTCCACCTTCCTTGGTCAGCAGGGCCATCGCACGACTTTCCATTTCCAGTAAAAACTAGGCCAGCAGCGGTGCTTATCTGCTTGCATCCGCCATTTGAAGACTTACATGTATTGTTTACGCAGCGTGCAATTCATTTAAACCATCACGCAGGCCAAATAAGTTTCCCAGGCGGTAAATATGAAACCTGTGATGAAACATTGGTTGACACTGCGCTGCGTGAGGCCGAGGAAGAAATTGGTCTTAAACCGGATAAAGTTCGTGTCCTTGGTACCCTTCCTGAGTATAAAACCATTAGCGGTTTCGCCGTTTTACCTGTCATTGGTATTTTAGATGAATCAGTTGATCTCGATAATGACTTAATAATTGATACAAATGAGGTCAGTCGCGTATTTCAGGTGCCGTTGTCACACTTAATGAATCAGCAAAATTATTTTGTGCATCATGTCGAGCGCCGCAAGCAAACTTTTCCTGTCTATTTTATTCAGTATCAAAATGATGTTATTTGGGGTGCTACAGCGGGCATGACAGCCTTGCTGTGTAAACATATCGAGTTTTATTCTTAATTGAATCGGAAGATTTTTGATAACATAACTGACCTATCTGCTTGAACATCTGAATTCAACCTCATTCAAGGTCTTTCGACCTTCATTCAAGCTCATCTCAGGTAAATGTTGATCGATAACATCGCATTAGCATTTCTAATGCGACTGATTATCAAATCTCACTTGTTTATTAACAAAACTATGTAAAAATAGTGATGGGTAAAATTAACAATTAGGTAATAAAGTATGATCAGTGTTTTTGACATGTTCAAGGTTGGTATAGGCCCATCAAGTTCTCATACAGTTGGACCTATGCGAGCGGCCGCGGCCTTTTGTGATGTATTAAAGCAAGCACAGCTTTTTGATCAAATAACAGCCGTAAAGACCGAACTTTATGGTTCGTTAGGTCAAACAGGCAAAGGACATGGCACTGGTAAAGCGGTTATCTTGGGCTTGCTTGGTTATTTACCGGAGAACGTACCGGTCAAAAAAGTCGAGAGTATGCTATCCCAAGTCGAAATAGCTCAAGTGTTACAGCTTAACCAAGAACATCAAATTATCTTCCCAAAAGATGGAGCAATTGTGTTCCACCGTAGAAAAACCCTTCCTTTGCATTCTAATGGTATGACATTCTTTGCATTTGCCGGCACTGAGTGCGTGTTACAGCAAACATATTATTCAATAGGCGGCGGTTTTATCGTCGAAGAGTCTGAGTTTAAAGCGCAAAAAGCCGAAAAGTTTGCTGAACAACAAGTCAACGCCCCTTTTCCATTTTCAACAGCCACTGAACTAATGCAAATATGTCATAACAATGGCTTTTCTATCAGCACACTGATGATAAAAAATGAAATATCGGTCATGCCAGAGGAAGTTCTCAGAGAACGTTTAGTCGACATCTGGGGGGTTATGAAGGAATGCGTGCAAAATGGTATTAATACTGAAGGTATTCTGCCCGGTGGATTAAAAGTGCACCGACGTGCATATGGTCTATACCGAAAATTAAAAAATGAAAACAGTAACGACCCCATGCAAGCGATGGATTGGGTCAATTTATTCGCGCTTGCAGTCAATGAAGAAAATGCAGCTGGAGGCAGAGTCGTTACGGCACCTACTAACGGTGCCGCAGGAATTATTCCAGCCGTATTATGCTACTTTGACAAATTTATTAAACCCGTTGACGACGACACAGCTTGTCGTTATTTATTGACGGCTGCAGCTATCGCTATTTTGTACAAGAAAAATGCATCAATTTCGGGTGCAGAAGTAGGCTGTCAGGGTGAAGTAGGCGTTGCTTGCTCAATGGCTGCTGGCGCATTAACAGAAATACTCGGGGGTTCTGTCGCCGCTGTTGAGAACGCAGCTGAAATAGGTATGGAGCACAATTTGGGATTAACATGTGACCCTGTAGGGGGTTTAGTTCAAGTGCCATGCATTGAACGAAATGCAATGGGTGCGATCAAAGCAATCAATGCATCTCGCCTTGCTGTTAGAGGCACAGGTAACCATAAAGTGTCGTTAGACAAAGTCATTAAGACAATGTGGGAAACTGGCAACGACATGAAAACCAAGTACAAAGAAACCTCCAGAGGTGGCTTGGCTGTAAATATTATCGAGTGCTAACAACTGCATAATAATTAACTACATGATTGAGTTACAGTAAACTATTAGTCTATTTTACAGGCAAAGTAAGCCCTTTAAACATCTTCTCAACTTCTTCATTGTTCTTTTGCATCATAGCTCTTTCTACCACATCTTTAGTTAGGTGGGGTGCAAAGCGCTCTATAAATTCATACATGTAATTTCGCAGAAACGAACCTTTTCTAAAGCCAATTTTTGTTGTGCTGTAATCGAACAAATGACTCGCATCAATTTTCACTAGGTCAGAATCTAAATCATCACTAACAGCCATAGAGGCAATTACTCCGATGCCCACGCCTAACCTGACATAGGTTTTAATAACGTCGGCATCAGTAGCCGTAAAGACTATTTTGGGTTCTAAACCAGCGACATTAAACGCGTGGTCAAGTTCTGACCGGCCAGTAAACCCAAATACATAAGTGACTAAGGGATATTTAGCGATGTCTTGGATAGTGATCGATGTTTTCCTTGCTAGTGGATGATCTTTGTTTACGATAACAGACCGATTCCAATGGTAACAAGGCAACATCACCAAGTCGTTATATAAGTGCAGTGACTCAGTTGCAATCGCAAAGTCAGCTTCACCTTTGGCCGCTAAATCGCTTATTTGTGATGGAGTGCCTTGATGCATATGTAAGGACACTTTAGCGTATTTTGCCATAAAGCCTTTTATCACATCTGGTAACGCGTAACGAGCCTGAGTGTGCGTAGTTGCTATATTTAGCTTGCCTTGGTCTGGCAATGTGTATTCGCGAGAAACCGCCTTTATACTTTCAACTTTAGCAAGTATTTCACGCGATATATTAATCACATCCTTTCCCGCATCTGTGACGTGGGTAAGATGCTTTCCACTTCTTCCGAATATTTGAATACCCAGTTCATCTTCCAGCATTCTTACTTGTTTACTAATACCTGGTTGAGAAGTAAAAAGCGCCTCAGCTGTTGCTGATACGTTTAGGTTATTGTTTAGGACTTCGACGATATATCTTAATTGTTGTAATTTCATTAAATAACCTAAGGGTTGATATTACTGAATTCAGTATCTTTATTTTATTCTCTTTATAATCAAATACTAGACAATTTAAAACAAATTTGCATAAGAATTTAGCAAAACATTCGTGTGACCAACGATTCCCACCAAATTTTTAGTCTTTTAATACCTTAGTATTCTTTTAAAATGAGGCTTTAAGGCATTAATGGTATAATATTTAGCGAATCGGCCGATAAGCTTAGCAGGACGTTAAAAAGGTGAGCTATGTCACAGAATCATCAACTCCATGTCGATAAACGAAGCGATAATTTAACTATTGATTTCGCTTCAGTGATGGCTGTTGCTGTACACGACATGAAAAACTCACTCAGTTTACTGTTGCAGACTATCGAAGATTTATCAAAATCCCTGCCTCCATCAGAAAACATAAGCAGACAATATATTGTGGATTTGCACTATGAAGCAAATCGAATGAATACGACATTAGTTCAGATCCTGTCTCTTTACAGGGTCGAATTAGATGCGTTGTCACTAAATATCGATGAATGCTTTATGGAAGATTTAGTGTATGAAATTATAGAGTCAAACAAAACCTACACAAAACAAAAAAATATTACCTGTTCGGTTGAGGTAGACAGTGAGTTATCTTGGTTTACGGACAAGGATTTACTATTTTTGTTGTTGAACGACGTGTTGGTCAATGCAATCCGTTATGGTGCAAGTGAAATTAAAATTTCAACAGTAGTGGAAAATGAGTATCTTTGCATTGCGGTGGAAGACAACGGCCCAGGTTATCCGCAGAGCATGCTCGATATGTCAGATGCAGCAATGAAATCATTGAGTGTAAATGAAGGAAGAACAGGCTTAGGTTTATTCTTCGCTAGAATGATCGCACAGACGCATAAAAACAAGGATCGACAAGGAAGTATTAAGCTTAGCAATAATAGCGTTACGGGCGGCAGTATATTTAAGGTACTATTACCCTAAAGGACAAAAAAACCGACGCCTAAACGGAAATTTATAATGTACACAATTGTCATACTTTTAATCGCTATTGTTATCGTCGCTGGTATTTTCGCGAGTGCAGTGCAGCAGCATAGAGAACGCAAGGAATCGCAAAAGCGTGAGGAGCTGAGTCGTCAAAGAGCGATTATAAACGACACCGAAAGTGCCCTTACTGCCGCTGAACAAATGCCTGTTTCACAGCAGCTCATCGCTATTCTTTCACGCAGAATTCATAATTCAATGAAAAAAAGTCTGAAACAGAGCCCAAATTCCAATTTAAAACAACGTTTAACTGATACAACAAACAGCATCAAAAATCTTAATATTACCGAACCTGCACCTGAACATAGTACATTCAAACTTCCCGAAAATGACCAGGTTATTATCAAGTATATTCAGGCAGTAAAAAAATTAAGGGTTATTTTACGCTCTGAGCACGGCAAAGGAAACATTACCTCAAAGATCTTCTCTACAGAAGATAAGAGCTTAGAAATGCTGCAATTGAGAGTTAACGTAGAAACTCTTGATAAACGAGCAAGCGATGCAATGAGCGGTAATATGCAGGGCAGCGCAAGGCAATATCTAGAAAAAGCGGTTGGTGCTTTGAAAGCACATAAACCACAGGATGAATATACAAGCACAGCAATTACTGAATTCAAAAGCAAGCTTGATGGCCTTGAAAATGCCATGAAAGAAAGCAACCTAGCCCAGGTCGTTGCTGAAAAAGTCAAGGATAGTGACGATATTGAGCTGCTATTCGGTACTAAGAAAAAGTGGTAATCATAAACCCAAGTTCAAACTAGCGATAAATGCTTGCGCTGCTGTTGACAGCGACCGACTCTTTGGCGTGATTAAGCCTACCTGTTTAACAATATTCAAGCCAGTTACCTTTTCACTAACGCAGCCCTTTGCCTGCATTTGTGTTTGAACCATTGCAGGGACAATAGCAATACCTAGCCCTGAATAAACCAGGTTCCCTATGGTGCTAAATTGAGATGCTTCCACTGCAATGCTGATTTTTTGCTTATTCTTCATCAATTCTTCATCCACCCATTTTCGCGTAGTTGACCCTCTATTCATACTTACAAATGGATATTCAATGACATCCTCTATACTAATTTCTGAACGTGAAGTAAGTGGATGATTAGGAGGCATAATAAGTACAAACTCATCATTAAACATAGGATAAAAATTTAATAACTCGTTATCTTCAGGTTCAAATACAAAACCTAGCTCCGCGCGTTCACTGAGCACACTATCAATCACGAGCTCCATCACTACATCAAGCACTCTAACCCCAATATTTGCTTGTGTGTAAGCAAAATAAGCCAACAAATTCGGCAACTTACCTTCTGCAAAGGAAGGCATTGATGCGATCGTTAAAAGTCCTTTTTCGAGCTTAAAAAGCTGTTTAACGTCGCCAATTGCGTTCTCCCAGTCATCTAATAAGCGTCGAGCAACAGGTAGAAATGAAGCGCCTTCAGGTGTTAGTTTTACGCTTCTTGTTGAACGATTAAAAAGCGCTCCCCCCAACTGTTGCTCCATCTTTTTTATGGCACTTGATAATGCGGGTTGAGATATATGTCTTCTTTCTGCAGCTTCTGCAAATGATTGACACTTTGCAAGTTCAACAAAAACTTGAAGATTTTTAATGGTCACCATAAACACACTCTTTAATTGATTATGTAAAATCATGTACTGGGTTTTGCACTGGTTTGGTTGTTGTGTTGTTTTAACTGCCAGTAAGCCAAGTAATATTGCATAAAATCGTTGCTCAACGGTATATAGTATTAATAAACGACTACTTTTTATTTGGCACAAATTTATTAATAACTTTAAATTATTAATACTGATAATAAATCAATTTTACAAATTTAACATCTTGGTAAATACTGTACAACTGTTGAACACGATAAGAGAGCACTCATGGCTGGTTTTGATAAAGTAGTAACAAGCTACGCAGATGCAATGCATGGACTTGAAGACAATATGACGATTATTGCCGGTGGATTCGGCTTATGTGGTATTCCTGAAGGGTTAATTGCTGAGGTAAAGCGTATGGGAACCAAAGAACTCACCGTTGTTTCAAATAACTGTGGTGTCGATGGTTTTGGTCTGGGTGTTTTATTAGAAGACACACAAATTAAAAAGATGGTGTCGTCGTATGTAGGCGAAAATGCCCTCTTTGAAAAACAATTGCTCAACGGTGAACTCGAAGTCGAGTTAACACCACAAGGCACCCTTGCTGAGAGAATGAGAGCCGGCGGCGCAGGCATTCCTGCATTCTACACAGCGACTGGTTTTGGTACGCCGGTAGGTGAAGGCAAAGAAAGTCGCCAATTCAATGGTCGCGACTATATTTTGGAGGAAGCGATTACGGGTGACTTCGCTATTATAAAAGCATGGAAAGCCGACCGCTACGGAAATTGCATGTATAGACACACGGCAATGAACTTCAATCCAATGGCAGCAACCGCAGGTAAAATCACCGTCGTTGAAGTTGAAGAAATTGTTGAAACCGGTGAACTAGAACCTAGTCAAATACATACGCCAGGTATTTACGTTGATCGTGTTATTCAAGGTTCATTCGAAAAGCGTATTGAGCGTTTAGTTACGTCAAAAGGAGCATAATCATGGCATTAACAAGAGACCAAATTGCAATGCGCGTCGCTCAAGAGTTCAAAGACGGCAATTACGTGAATTTAGGTATAGGTATCCCTACTCTAGCGGCCAATTACGTGCCTAAACATATAGAAGTTATGTTGCAGTCTGAAAACGGACTACTAGGAATGGGCCCTTATCCAACCGAAGATCAGGTAGATGCAGACATGATAAATGCTGGCAAAGAGACGGTTACAGCTGCACCAGGTGCTTCCATTTTTAATTCTGCAGAAAGTTTCGCCATGATCCGCGGCGGCCATGTCGACTTCACTGTTCTAGGTGCGTTTGAGGTCGATGTTAGCGGCAGTATTGCTTCTTGGATGATACCCGGTAAGTTAATTAAGGGCATGGGCGGCGCTATGGATTTAGTTGCCGGTGCGAAGAACATTATTGTGACGATGACACATGCCGACAAACACGGAAATTCGAAGCTTCTACCCGCTTGTACACTGCCATTAACTGGCGTTAATTGTATTTCCCGCATCATTACTGACTTAGCGGTACTGGAAGTCAAAGATAAGGCATTTCATTTGCGCGAGCGTGCACCAGGCGTGAGCATCGAAGAGATTATTGAGAAGACAGCTGGAAAACTCGTAATTGACGGTGATATTCCTGAAATGATGATTGGCTAGAATTAATTCATTCTTGTTGAGCGTTTTTCGTTCGAAATAGGCCTCGGCAGTAATATGTTGGGGTTTTTCTTTTATAACCAGCGCATTTCAAGGATAATGTTGGCGAATTGTGTGCAAGAATCATTAAAAGAGGCTTTATCTTGTTATTTTCTGAACTCCCCATTGACAGTCGCGTGCTTAAAGCGTTGTCAGTTATGCAAATTGACACGCTAACAGAGGTACAACACAAAAGTATTCCCCATGCTCTCATGGGCAAAGACCTTGTTGCCGGCGCAAAGACAGGTTCAGGCAAGACACTCGCATTCTTAGTGCCCGCAGTTAATCGCCTGTTAACCAGCAGACCGCTAACCAAAGCAGACCCTAGAGCAATTATTCTTGCCCCTACCCGCGAACTGGCTAAACAAGTCTTTATGCAAGCTAAGAAGATAACGGCAACGCAGTCCTCCATATCAGTGGTGTTAATTGTGGGCGGCGAAAACTACAATGATCAAGTCAAAATGTTGCGCAAAAAACCAGATATTATTGTTGCCACTGCAGGGCGTATTGCAGACCATATTGATAGTAAAAGCTTCTTTCTCAATGGCATTGAATTACTTATACTAGATGAAGCAGATCGTATGCTTGAGCTCGGATTCTCTGACCAGTTGGATCTTATTCATCGCGCTGCCAGTCATCGTAAACGCCAAACAATGATGTTCTCAGCCACGATCGACAGTGCTGCAGTGCATGCGATGACTGAAAAAATGTTGAATGCACCTGAGCAGATTGTTATTGATAACGTGGCCATACCGCACGCAGATATTGAACAAAAGTTTTATTTGTCGGACGGTGTTTCGCACAAGGACCAATTACTGCTTAAATCATTAGTGATAGCGAATCGGACACAAGCCATTGTATTTACCGCAACTCGCGCAGACACCGGTCGAATTGCCCAGCAGCTTCAAGATAAAGGTATTGAAGCGATCAGTTTGCATGGCGAATTGGCACAAGGTCAACGTTCTAGCATCATTAGTGCATTTTCGCGTGGGCTACATACCGTTTTAGTCACAACTGATCTTGCTTCACGAGGGCTTGACCTGTTAAACGTAGCCTTGGTGATTAATTACGACTTACCAAAATTTGCAGATGAATATATTCATCGCATTGGCCGAACTGGGAGAGCGGGTAACAAAGGCGTCGCCATCTCTTTTATAAGTGGTAAAGACTGGCACAGCTTTAGTGCCATTAAGTCAAAACTAACCCAAGACTATTCGTTTTCTGAATATGACGGACTACCTTCTAAATTTAAAGGTAGACGAGCGGTAGTTGAAAAGAAAACCGAAAGCAAGGCATCTGTAAAAGTACAACAAAAAGCAATTAAAAACCCCGTTAAAAAACGCGTAAGAACCATGGATGCAGTTGATACTGGGTTTATTCCAGTTAAACGCAAGCCTAGAGCCGTGGTTGATGACATTGATAATAATGACGATTTAAACTTTGACACCGATACGAAGGATAGCACTGACACTAAAGGTTAGCCTCTCAGCGCTGTTGGAAGCAGTTGTTTGCAATATAGCATCATATTCTAGTGATTAGCAGGAGAGCAGTTACATAGACTCTCAGAGCGGTCGCAGTGGCCACGGTGTATCACAACGCAGACGCTATATTGATTTTAGTACGCACGAAAAGCCCTTAGTATTACTCATTTTGAGGGCTTTAATTTTTCAAAAGGGTGAAAGAGTAACTAGCCTAATATTCCCACCAACCCTCTTTCCACCAATCAAGAAACTCTTCAAAATCAATAAAGCCGTCACCGTTTTCATCAATTAATGAAAAGCCTTCCTGTACGTTTCCGGCCTTAGTTTTTGGCGATAACACGGTCAATAATTCGATGAACTCATGCAAATCAATTTGTCCGTTTAAATCTCTATCGAAAAAATCGAAGTCTTTTCTTATTTCTGCAACCTGCGCGTCTGTTAGCTTTGTGTCTTGGCTCATCTTAGATTCTCTTGTGATCATTTCACTCTATAGCTAAGAAGCTTACTCCTTTAGTCCCTTGAGTGTCTAGGGAAAATCCGAGGTTACTGTGCTTTTGGTTTATTTTTCAATAGACTGCGAGCTCTTTGTTGCTCCGCTTTTTGCTTACGTTTATGTTCTATCACCAATCTTGCTTCTGTTCCTACGTGTTCTTCGTTACGCTGCTTAGCAAGACGCACCTGTTTTTCACGTTCTCTGAACCGTTCAATCTGATCATCGGTGTGTTTACCGAAACATTTAGGACAGCTTACACCGGGCTCAAATTTATCACTTAATTTGTCTTCAACGGCAATCGGCAAGCGACATCCATAACATTGATCATACTCACTCTTTTGCAAATCATGATTAACCGCAACTCGATTATCAAAGACAAAGCAATCACCTTCCCATAGAGACTTTTCTTTGGGTACGTCTTCTAAATATTGCAAGATCCCCCCTTCTAAGTGATAAACCTCCTCAAAGCCCTGCTCTTTCAAATACGCAGTCGACTTTTCACAGCGTATACCGCCGGTGCAAAACATAGCTACTTTTTTATGTTTCGCTGGGTCAAGTTCCTTTGCCACGTAAGCTGGAAAATCTCTAAACGTGTCAGTTTTCGGATTGACCGCATATTTAAACGTACCAATTTCAATTTCATAATCATTGCGAGTATCGACTAACGTCACGTCAGGATCTGAAATTAAATCATTCCAATCTTTTGGTTTCACATAGCTTCCTGCACTGCGCTTTGGGTCAATACCCTCGACACCCATCGTCACGATCTCTTTTTTGAGCTTCACTTTAGTACGATAAAACGGCTGTTCTTGATGTAACGATTCTTTACATGAAATGGGATTCAAACGCTCATCGGCGTTAAGGTAAGCAAGCAGTTCGTCAATCGCATTTCGGGCTCCAGAGACGGTGCCATTAAGGCCTTCACAAGCAAGTAAAATGGTCCCTTTAATTTGACGCTGTTGCATAAATTGACAAAGAGGCTCGCGCATTGCTTGAAAGTCGTAAAGCGTGACGAATTTGTATAACGTGCATACAATGTAGTTGTTCATAGTTTTCCTTTTTGCAGATTGGAACGTAAAACCAGGGCAAAATAACGCGCGCAACATAGCAGAAAAATAATAATTTCTCTATGCAAACTTAATCACAGTTGATGCAGCGCAATAAATTAAAGGGTAAATTCAGCTGCTTTGGGAATAAGATCGAACAACAGCGTTTCGTCAACTTGAATTGCAGTTTGCTCTGAAAAGCTATCAACGACAGCTGACATTGATTTATCCAGGCGTTGTTTAGCAAAATAATCGAGTCCATCCACTACGTCATCATCCAGCCTTAAATGATTATTGTGTTGGGATAAGCCTTGAGGGAAGAAGGCATTGAGCAATTGAAGTGTACTACTTGATTGTTGATCGACAGCACCTGAAAAAGACGTTTGCAACATAAAATCTTGCGTTGTGAATTGAAGTGCTGGGTGTTTATAATAATGTGATTCTATATCAGCATATACACTCTCATTCGTTGTCTGTGCATCAGCGAATCTAGGTACCGTCGACAAATCTCTTTCGAGCATAGATAAATACAGATAAAACAAGCTTTTATCTGTATTTATCCCTTGCATGCTGCGGTTAAGCCGCAATTGTTGCTCAATATGCGGTACTGAGACTTTATCCATTGCACACATAATTAATTGACTGGTAATTTGTTATCGTCACTTAGCTCCATTTCCTAAAGTTTTCACTCATAGAAGCGATAAGAATCTATACAAAATCATACTGCCTAGCATCCAAGCAAAAGGGGCAATTTGCACAGTACTAGGGCTGACGTATATCAAGGCGAACACGTTTGATGCACAATTAATAATTAACAACACGGAAGTGACTACTAGAATAGTCACAACCTTAGTGCTAGCTTGTCGCAGTTTAGGTAATGACTTAGAAAAGAACAGCAAAACAAACAAAAACAACGCTGCAAATATAAAGCGATATACCGTGATCGTAAATGCGTCCATTTGCTGAAGCAGTATTTTACAAAACACAGGTGAACTGGCCAACAGGAAAGCAATTAGTAAGGCAAATAAGAGCCCTTGTGTTGATCAAGAGCTGTTATAAAACAATGCGCAATGACGGGTTATTCAAATTTGCGCATACGCGTAAAGTGATTCATATTTAGCCAAACGGCAATAAATTAAACTTTCAATATTGCTTGGTCGTCTGAACCTCCTGCAATAATGATTATTTTACTAAATCATTTAAATCACCAACAAACTCAGCAATTTCATCGAGTAGATGTTTTCTCTGATCTTCAGTTGATAAAGCATCAGCCGCTAACAAAAACGCTTTATACTTATTACTATTTTCAATATTGCGTTGATTAAGAACATCACCACGATGCAACTCTGGCTCCATCAGTAACTTGTTTAATTTGGTTTTAAAGCCATCGCCCCTGTCTGTATCATTTAATAATGCTCGCAATTGCGCTTGATATCGAACCCGATACTGCAACCATAACTCACCGTTTGAATGAAATTCACCATACATGTTCTCAACCAATTGTTCTTGTTCATAGCTGAGTTTGCCTAACCAGCGCTTTAAGTTTCTTTTATTGCGCTTCACTGATTCTTTTTGGCGTTTTTCAGGCGTTTTTGCTAGTAACTCTCCTCTTTCATTAGCCTCCTCTTGATTCATTTCATCAATTTCTTTGAACATAGAATCCACCTGATCTTGCGAAAGCAAAGGCGCCATGTCTACTAAGTCAGGAATAATCTTAGTCTTTAAGCGCATCCAGTGATCTGCCGCTTTTTGTCGATGGTAATCTATTTTATCAAGACTCATTTGCTGGGTTCGAATATCGCCTGACAATTCGTTCAAGTGCTGCAGATACATAGGAAGCTCACTATCCTTATGCCAAGAAAGCCAGTTTTCTAATTTAGCATCAACCACTTCTTCCTGCTGATTAGTCAACTCTACAAAGTCATCGATATACCAATAAACCAACCAATCCACATTTTTATACACGAATTTTGTCGAGCAGCCCGATAAAAGCAAGACTAGACCAATAACAATTATTTTTTTCACTCTCACCTGCTCCATTCTGACAGCTTTCTTACTCTAATGTTGTTACGACAATATTAATAATAAAGGTTTCAAATGCTCATAAATAAAGCAAGTTTTAGTGATTTGTTATTGTTCAGCGCATTTTCTTGTCGCTAGCCTATGTGCACCATAAGATAACAAGGTGATTAGGATTTTAAATAAACTCGATGCTAGGCTTCAAAACAAGGAGAAGTTGAAAATACAGTGCACTAATTAATAGCTTAGGTTGATAGCTTATGTTAGTAGCTTATGTTCATTCTTTTTAGCCAGTGCACCCACCACCAAGCCGGACCGATTAATAGGTAGCGTAAGTCGTCAAAAAATGACGGCTTTTTACCTTCAACATGATGACCAATAAACTGCAATATCCACATCAACACAAACAAGCCTAAACTAAACATCCAAACAGAAACATCAAACATAATCAGCAGTTTAATAAGACCAAACGCACTCAACGTAAGCAAGGTCATTGCGGCACCAATTGGGCCAGACAACTTAAAATAATAGTACAGCGTCGGAATAGCGAGAACGTGAGCAAAGGTAATTTTCATTACTTGCATAAACTCAGGTACAGGAATGGACCAAAGCAAGCCAATAGTCACAAAGAAAATAGCAGGAACAGCAATAGCATGAATCATGATATTGGTTTTATTGGTGTGACTTTCACCATATTTATTAATTAGTCGCTCTACTTCGCGCATTTTATACCTCGTTATTATTTTTATATTATTATATTTTTGGCTTATGTTAACAATCAGTTTACAACGTGATCATGTAGCGCTCAAGTAAACGTTCAAGTTGATTGTCATCGTCTTCAAACTGCATGCCATAAGCATGGAATTCTTTTTCAATTCGCACGTTTTTGACTCTTGCCGCAATTAACAGCGTTCTTTCGGCCAGTTCCACGCAAAGTGTAATTTTTTCTTCACTTTGGATAACCTGAAGTACTGTTTTAAATGGAATTAATAACTTGCAGCCATTTTTTGAAATATCCACAATTAATCCTTCTGCTTCTCTATTTTCCTGTTCATCTAAAACCACTTCAACCGGCACACCTGATATAGCCCGCTTTTGCGATCTGAGTCCAAGTTTCTGCAATACAGACGGAAAGCTTGTAATTACCATTGGCAATGGCGAATAAATCACTTTTAAAACGCGCACTTTAAATGCCACTACTTCACCATAAGGTTCGTCCAGTACATACCTGATGACTACTTGCGTGTCGGCTTCGATTAAATGTGTAGTATTGACTAACTCTGTTGATGCAGGATACCGAAACAACAAGCATTGCTCGCCGTCGGTACCAAAGTAGGTTGTTCTCAGACGAACTGGCTGTGCCCGGGCAATTAATTGCATATCTGCGTCAGTGTTTGGCAACAAACATAGAAGTGCGTTGATATCAGCTAAGGATATTGACGGTTTCACTTGAATTCCTTTTTTACTCTACAACTGTTTGGTCACAAGTAACTGCTAGCATGATAATATAATCGCGTCGCATACCTCAACTACCAAAGGCTTTTATTCATGACAGACATGCTCACTTACCATATCGTACCTCAAAACTTAGCTGAGCACGTTTTTAATGTCAAAATTTCCATTCCGGCCTCACACCATGATGTTATCCATTTGTCGCTTCCTGCATGGATACCGGGTAGTTATATGATAAGAGACTTTTGCCAAAACATTCATCTACTAGAAGCGCTTTCGCCAACTAATGAAAGGCAGCCAATAAGCCAAATTGATAAACAAACATGGCTTGTACGAAACGCTGCATCAGGTTTAGAAATCTCGTATCAAGTTTACGCGTTTGATTTATCCGTTCGCGGCGCTTACTTATTTGACGAATACGCATTCTTTAATGGAACCAGCACTTTTTTAGAAGTACAGGAATTCACCGAAAACTCCACAGCCCCAATATCGGTGCAAATTGTAAATAACCAACTCGCTAGAAACTGGCAGATGTGTACGTCATTAAAGCAACAATCTGTTGTTGAGTCGCAAGGACATGCAACTCACTATTTTAGTTGTGACGATTACCAAGAATTAATCGATCACCCTGTCCTTTTAGGCCTGGTTGAAAAACATACATTTGAAGTAGCCGGTACGCGTTTTCATTTAGTATTCTCAGGAAAGACTGAAGCTGACGTTGAACGAATTTGTAATGATCTAAAACCCCTTTGCAAACACCACTTAGATTTATTTAATGGCTTGCCAGAAAAAGACTATTGGTTTATCACGCTTTTATGTGAAGACGGTTTTGGTGGTTTGGAGCACCGTGCCTCTGCCGCGCTGATGTTTCCTCGATTCCATTTACCTATGCGTTGTGAGTCCCATATCATACCTGAGCAATACCAGCAGTTTTTGAGTTTGTGCAGCCATGAGCTTTTTCATGCATGGAATGTTAAACGTATAAAACCTGAAATCATGATTTCGCCCGACCTAAGTTCTGAACAATACATGGAGCAACTTTGGATATATGAAGGTTTCACCAGTCTTTATGATGATCTGAGTTTGGCTAGAACTAAGTTGATTAACGCCCAAAGTTACGCTGAAATACTGGGTGAGAATATGACCCGAATGAACCGAACTCAGGGCCGACACAAACAAACCGTGACGCAATCAAGTTTTGAGGCTTGGAGCAAGTTTTATAAGCAAGACGCGGGGTCACACAATCACATTGTTAGCTATTACAATAAAGGGACGATTATTGCACTGGCACTTGATATCACATTGCGACAACTCAGCAACAATCGTTACTCTATTGACCAATTGATGCAGTTACTGTGGTCACAATATGGTGAAGGAAACACAGGCACTGCCAACGATGTTATTCAAACGCTCTGCAAAGAACACTTTAATATCGATATATCTGGATTTCTCAATATAGCAATTTACACAACCATGGATCTGCCTATAGACACAATGATTCAGAGCATTGGCTTAAAATTAAATCTACGCAGCCGGACATCAGTTGATGATAAGGGAGGAAAAGCAAGCAAAGAAACCTTCAAACATGCTTTTGGAGCAAGCTATAAAGACCAAGGCAGTGGCGTTGTATTGCGAACAATGCCTGATGGCTCTCCCATTGTTCAAGCGGGTGCTCAAATTGGTGATGTGATGATTGCTATGGGCCAATGGCAGGTAAATAGTGGCAACTTGCAACGATTATTGGACAATCAACGGACTTCAACAGTTGAAATAACATTGCTGCGACAAGGCCGCATCATCAAAGCCACCTTACCCATTCAGAGCGCTATTTATGATACTGTCTACTTCACCATTGAAAACCCAAACCTATTTGACGCTTGGATAGCGGGAACAGTCACGTTGTAATTGCTCTATTCGCTTGGGATTGCCGGCTATTCAGCTTCTGTTAGGTCGACCAAAAGTGCTGGATCCAATCGCTCTTTAAACCAATTTATCCGCCAATCAAGGTGTGGACCGGTTACTCGACCAGTCGCTCCCATTTCTGCAATTTTTTGACCTTGTTTTACCATATCCCCTGGTTTAACAACGATCAATGAAAGGTGAATAAACGTCGATGAAACACCCAAACCATGATCCATAATAAGAGTACCACCAGAATAGTACATATCAGCATGCGCCAAAGTAACCACGCCATCTAAAGGTGCTTTGATGGCAGTACCGACCGGCCCAGCAATGTCTAAGCCGTAGTGTGGTCGTTTAGGTTCGCCATTAAACACGCGTTGACTACCAAAAACACCTGAAATTGGACCTTTGGCAGGTAAGATAAGTGCTTTTGTAAATGCCGTAAGCTGAGAACTTGTTGCCCTTGCTGCGGCAATTTGCACATTGTCGTTTCGAATCCGAGCTAGCACTTCTTTTGGCGGAGAAACATACTTTGACGCAACACCCTCTATGCGCTGTATAGGGTATTCACGTTTCGCCAGTTTAAGGTTTTTGTGCTTGCGACTAGTTTGGCTTGGTAATTGCCACTCTAGTTTTTGCGTTAAAGCCGCATCACGCCCAAAACCAAATACAAAATCGCCTGATAATAAGATATTAATGCGCTTATTGTTAAGCCACACAACACTGCCGCTTGGCAGTTTCCCACGTAACAAGGCCCCTTGCGTTAAGCTGCCATTCAAAACAAGTTGCGTTGTTAATTCTGAAACAGCTTCAGATGGTAAAGCGCTTGACGTCAGTTCCAATACGCCGGCTATGTCCATGGTTTTATTATCAATAGCGAGTGAATCAGACGCTAGTGCGCTATCCCGTTTTGTTGTGGCATTTTCAGCAAGCACGTTTACATTGGCAAAGATGCCGCTGAAAATAGTGCTGCAGATGCCTAGCTTTACAGCAAGACAAATTTGTTTTTTTAGGTTTTTATTCGTCGGCAACAATAGCACCCTTGCCAACTCCTTCGAATGCTCGGACTTCTAATGTCATGTCTGACATTGCTTTCAATTCATCAAACATAAATTGGGCTAAACATTCAACAGTTGAATCTGTTTCAATAATTTCACATGCCTCTTTTTCAATCGCCATTTCGAATTCACCTTGCGATGATTCGTACTTAAAACAATAAAAATTGTCCGCGTTTATGTCGTCATGTTGAAAACTTAATTGACTAGGCGCAACTAAATCTTCTTTTGTACCGATATAAATATCAGCCCATCGTTTTGCCCAATAATTTTGCCATTTTTGACTTTCTTTTCCATTTTCAAAAACCAATACTTTTGACCGATGCCCATGTGCAATACGTTGGCAATTTCCATCGTGTTTTTTGAGTCCGTGTGTATAGTGATAAAAATCTGTTGGGATAGCCTCTTCACGTAAAAAAAGCTCTACAGAGTTCACATTATCTGGTAAGTGAGTTTTTATAACCTCTTTTAAATACTCAGTTACTGAACTCATATTTACTTCATCAGCATACACAAATGCATATGCTTCAGGAGGGCAATACAAATGCAGACTTTGTGCGTTCTCGCTGCCTTGGTAATGATAAGAAAAGTCAACTTGAACTCGCTCCTTAGAATCATCATGAGTAATCGTGGTGCATGCATGTTCAGCAGGCACTACTAGCTTATGATCAACATACTCATCAATCACATGTTTGAGCTCTTTTTTCACTTTGCCGAAATCTTGCACCATGCTCTCTTCGTTCAATCCGCCATCTAGCAGAATATCGACAATCCAGCTTTCACCTACCATTCCTCGTTTTGGGCAAAGGTAAGAAAAATCAATGACGGTCAAGTCGTTTACGAATAATTTCATATCAGCAATTATTTCCCTTTCGTTGCGCGTAGCAACTGGTCTTTTAAATTGGGTGGAATGCCGCGAATTGTCAATGTGTCGGTATGCGGGTCGTACAAGATACGTTCACCTAATAATGGACGATCGAAGTTGATGGTCACGCCACCTCCAGCACCACTAAATTTTGACAATGACTTGACAGCTGCACGATCAGGTTGAAAACGCTGCTCTAATGGCACTTCTTGTTGATCATTAAATAGCGTAAAAGATTGTCCTGAATCTTCATCTTTTGGTAAAAACTGAGCAATTTCCTCGACAGTAACATCTTCACCTTCAACTACCTTTTCCTTAAAATAGCTTGCTACTGAGCCACGATGTTGATTTTTTTCATATACATCACATTGCTCTTGAGATAAATAATCATCGACATTTTGCATTAGTTGTGTGTTTTGCTGCTTAACGTCGACCTTCTCTTCGCAACCAATATAGTGCATAAAAAAATCTGATACTTTACGACCCATGCGACCTTTTAAGAAACTGATATATCTGAATTGCTCAGGCGTTACTTGCCATTGCGTAATATCAATACGCACCGCTAATTGCATTTTACTAAAATCTAAGTGGTCGCTGTAATCTAAATCCATCTGTTGATTCACAGCAACATGCTGTTTAGTGTCTATAAGCGCAATAAGTAAATATTGCGTTGCCAAATATTCATATTGACTGAATATTAGAAACCCTGTTTCTATCATTTCATCTTTCGCTAGGGTTTGTAGTAAAAATTCGCCGCTCTTTACACTAAATGCATGAAAGTCCATTTCACTTTGCAGTACCTGCGACAAATCTGCAGAAAAAGTATTTTCAGTTTCTTCTACAAATCCTCCAACGCCTTTTCCAGGCTTACTATTAAACGTTGCATGAAGCTGCTGTGCTAACATTTCTATTTCTTTACTAGGATCAAAACAACTGTTTCGAGGAATGAAGTGGAGCTTGCCATCGTCAAACAAATTTAAACGATGAACAACAAATTGGTGAATGAGTGCACTCATATACTTAAAAGGCTACCTTATTAAATGTGCTAAAATATTGGATTAGTATAGTATTCACCGTAGTTTACCGTTAACCACCGCCACAATAAACCTAGATCTTCCAAACAATTGTTTGTGAATGAGTAGAGTGCCATTATAATGTGCATTCTGAAGCTGGTTAATTGTAATCAGTTTTTCATCAAAAATCACAGGACAGATTAATGCCACAACAATCCCGATACTCTGATAAAGAGTTTGAAGCGGCTATGCAAGACGTTTTCGGCGCCTTAGAACAAAATAATGCAAACCGAGATTTTTCGTTAATGGTACTGGGCAATGTATTATCTAATATTTTTACGCAACACGTTGCTCCAGAAAACAGAGACGCGATGGTGGCACAATTTTGTGATGTATTAAAAAGTGCAGTCAAAGGGAATTAACAGCTACTATGATTTTTAATGAATCACCACGACGCAAACAAATAAACGAACTCGTTGCTTGGGGCCATTGGTTTGCCCTAGCCAACATTCTAATGGCGCTTGTCATATCCTCAGTTTATTTGCTGTCGTCGCCAATATCGAGCTCCCCCATCAGTATTGTTTATATGTTAGTGACTTGGATTGGACACATCAGTTTTATTACTTTCTTTGGCTTCGTTGTTTTACTATTACCTCTGTGTTACAAAATTAAACAGCCTAGAATATTACGGGTTTTTGGGTCAGCTATCGCGGCTATAGGTCTGGCCCTACTGGCTTTTGATGCGCTGCTATACAATAAAACAGGGTTTCACATTAGCTTCAGTTCAGCGGCTCTGCTGAGAAGTGAAACAGAAGGACACATGGGCGCATTTAATTGGCTCCAATGGTTCTATTTGTTATTACTTGTTGTCATTTGGTTAATGTTTCAACTGGTACTGGCGAACGCAATACATAAACGCATCAAACGATTCATGAAGGTGCATATAGGGACTTACGTCAGTACTGCCTTTGTGTTCTGTTTTGTTGTTAGCCACGCTATTCATGTATGGGCCGACGCTAAATTGTATGCGCCGGTATTACAGCAAGACAATATGCTTCCTTTGTCCTACCCTGCAACAGCTAAGACATTAATGTCACGCATCGGTGTGTTTGACCTAAAAGACTATAAACAACGTCAAAATTTACAGTTTAACGATGATAATTATTCGTTTGATTATCCACCAAAGCCAATTTATTGCTCGGTCGATGCGACCCAAAAATTGTTATTTTTAAGTTTACGTAATGACACTTTATCCTCTGCGCCTTTGGGCTTAATGGATAACGGCTTCCATTTTGTTAGTACGACTTTAAAAACTGATTATTTGATGTCTGCTGTATACGGCTTACCACAGGCATTCTTGCCTAGCGTCGCGAATACCCAGCCTGTTACACTGGCACTATCAAAGGCATTTAACCTCGACGTTAGTATGTACAATCATGAAACAAGCAATCAAGATGATGCTCAGAATAAGCCATTTTATTCAGGCAATTGGAGTTCATTTAGTAGTAAACTTAATGAGCAATCCAGTGGTTTATTTATGGCAACCGTGACAAATGAAGAGTTAGCGTCAATTGATTTACAAGCGCTCAGCGTGACCACCAAGATCCTATTTGTAGCAAAGCCTGAAGATAGCGCTTATCACAAGCTGTATAGTAATCTAGCGCTCAAAACAGACATGTCGACAACAGAAGATATTGCCCCCACTATTTTAACGGAATTAGGTTGTAACGCAGCGCCAGATAATTATTCTATCGGCCAAGCATTGCAATCACCAACGCGAGCTTGGGCGGTAAGTACGCAAGGTAGACACTTAATTGTAGTGCATAAAGGATTAATTACCGAGGTTAGCAAGAATGGTAGTTTTGAAATTCGCAACTACATGACAAATGAAAAAGTATTGACTGAAATTGACACCAATCTATTGAGTCGCTCAATTAAACATATTACTGAGTTTTCAAAGCAGTAAAAATCACGCAAGGACTTGGCAATAAGTAAAAAAACGGATACTTTTTAGTATCCACTTTTTATTGTCAAAAATTCTTAAAAGCGTGCACCCACGCCAATACTAAACAAGCGACTTGATAACGGTGCTTCGTCTTTTAAGTAGGATGAATGAACTCGAGCTTCCTGATTTGTTAAGTTATCGCCTTTTATGTAAATCGTCATATCTGCATTGTCCAGAGCAAGATAATAATTAGTAGACGCCTAAACCGTCGTATAAGCACCGGTATCAAATTGATTGTGGAAAATACTGAAGCTTGCATTCAAATCATCCGTGTTAAAACGATAGGTCAAGTCAACGTTATTGGATATCTCTTTATCCATATCGTTTGCAGTTTGAACAACGGTGTATTGATCATTATTGTTAGCTATATTAAAGCCACCGCCAATTTCATAAGTGCCCGATCCTATGTGCAGCCCATACCAAAAAACTCTGATGCAGAAGGTGCGCGGTCGCAGTAAGCGTAGTCAAATGCTAATGTATTGTCGCTATCAATTTTGAAAACAACACCCGCAGATCCAGACAGTGCAACATAATCGGTATCAGCAAATGCAATATTTTGCTGCGAACCACGTTCAGCAAAATAATCATTATTAACAGTATGAGTCACTTGCTCAATTCGAGAGCCCATTTGCCGTATAAATACGCCGGTTTGGCGTTCTTCCATTAAAAATACAGCCACACTGGTGGTTTTCGTTGGCGGTCTGAACGCTTCGTCACCAATAGCCTCAAAGTCAGTATTGTTGTAATGCAGACCTAATACACCCTTCCAACCAAACACAGACGCATGTTCGCCCCATAGTCTTGACTCTATGCTTTCATTTTTTAACGTAGTGCCAACCTCGGCGACGTCAATTTCAGAATGCTCATAGTCTGTATAAGCATTCTGCCAATGCACAGCGTTTATAAAGCCATCTAAATTATTCCAATCAACTACACCTTGGTACCTGTCTTGTTTTAACTTTATAAATACGCCATCTTCTCCGGGTAAGCCGTACTCAGAATTCATTCTTCCATAAGCAAGCGCAACAACAGTGTCATCTTGGATCCAGCCAGCCCCGAGATTATAGCCACCTGCGTCCATAGCGGAGTTAGATAACTTAATGCGACCGCCTTGCTCGTTTATATTTGCTTGCACCGGAATTTTATAGTCGTTAATGCTGCCATTATACGCATCTAGGTGCGCTACAAAATCCCCCGCACCGGCATTTAAGTCTGTTGAAATTGTTAAGGCCGTAAACTTGGTTTATGTATCTATGCCAATAGTTTATCTCCAACCATTTCTATACGGGGGCGAATTTGATACCACAACTGATTCTGAAAACATTGCCAATGCCAAACAAAGGTTAAAGGAAATTGCCGACAAATTTGGTATTAACAAAAAAATGTTTACGTAAGACTCAGCGATGTTTCTGATGAAATAAAATTCTTAGCAAATGACTGCCAGACAGATCTTATTATAATAGGCACGCACGGTAGAAGTGGTATTAAAATCTTTTCCTGCCCTTGCTTCAATGCCCCATAAATCGGGTTTTTCATGCAATAATTAGTTTAAATTTGATGACTGACGATGGATGCTTTAAAGGAGTCAGCCGCTGGGTGGGATGCAAATTAGGGCGTTATTATGGTCCAAAGGCTGTGACTCATCGTTATCGACGTTAATTCACAGGAAAGCGACTTAGCCTGAAATTCAGCAGCACTTGTCTGGATTGGTTCTATAAACTCAGGATTAAACCAGACAACCTCACTAAGACCAGCCTCTATTGCAGCTTCAACGTCTGATAGCTTGTCTCCTACCAGCATACTATTAGCAAGGCAGATGTTGTGTTTGGAGGCCGCGACTTTAAACATGCCGGCTTTAGGCTTTCTGCATTCGCACACTTTTTTATATTCTTGACGCTTTGCTTGGGGATGATGTGGACAAAAAAGAACGTCATCAATGATAGCGCCACGCATCGCAAATTCACAAAGCATCCATGCACTTAAGACTTCAAAGTCAGACTCAGTATACATACCGCGACCAATACCAGACTGATTGGTAACCACAATGACTTTATAACCCTGCCCATTTGCGCGTTGAACAAGGTCAAAAATACCATCCATGAAATCAAACTCGCTGGTTCGATAAACATAACCGTGATTGACATTTATCACGCCATCTCGGTCTAAAAATAATGCCTTGTTCACAATTCGTTCTCTATATCAGTTGAATCTCTCTCCAACGCCTTATCATGCGCGACACCAATGTTGGGTGGGTCGACAACTGTTGAGTCACTGAGAGCGACTTTGTTACCTTCAGCGCCTTTGCTTTGTTGCCAAACTGTAATCACAAAATCCGCTGTCACTTGCATTAATTTGGTCTGGATTAGCGCACGTTGTGTGTCATTTGTTTTCCAGTAAAACGGTGTCATTTGTAACAATGCCAAACGTACCTCGGCACTATTTAAGGAAACACTAAAGCCAAGACGGTGCTGTTGCATAATCTCGAATTCGGTCAGAGCAGCACTGTGCTTTTGATGAAACTCGGGGTTTTCATACACTATTTCTTTCAATTCAAACAAATGTTTTGGTGCTGGATCTACCGTAATAACAACACCATTGGAATGCAAAATTCGTGCATATTCGCTTGGGCATGCCGGTGCAAAAACTTGTAAAATAATATCTTGTGAGCTGTCCAAAACAGGGATGTTTATAGTGGAGGCAACAACTAATTGTTTATTCTTATTTCTCTTTGCTGCGCTGATCACTGCCGCTTTGGAAATATCATGTCCTGCAAATGTAAAAGGAGTCGTCTTAGTGTCCTTTTTAATACCTAAATCTGCACCTAGGTCCTCACCTAAATTAGAGTCTATAAGAAGCGCAGAAAGCTCGGCAAGATAATGCCCCTCACCACAGCCTGAATCATATACTTTAAGCGGGGTCCTAGTCGCATTAAACAAGTTACGCGGAACCAAAAAATCAACTTTATTACGCACCACCACAGAGCGTATTACTTCGGACAGTCTTTTAACTAGAGGAGCATACGGTTTTTCGGCAAAAAAGGTGGTTCTGGCAGCGACCATTTCAACATCATCGCCAGGCATTTTAGAACGCTTATTTTGCACTGGTAGTAAATTAACATAGCCCTGCTTTGCCTTATCAAAACTGTGATTATTTTCACATAACCAGGTTTTCAAGAGTCTGTCAGGCGCATCGGCTTGATGTGTTTTTAGAGGTAATTTACAAAGTGGGCATTGCCACATAATGATAAAAGCTTCGTTTTTTAATGTAAGGGCATGATATCACACCCTCATACAATCTCAGCAGCGACGTTAGCCGTGTTTATAGGCATTGAAGATACTCGAAAAGTCTAATTTACCATTACCTGCATTGCCATGCATTTGGAATAATGACTTCGCCAATTGACCCAAGGGTACCACGGATTGATTATTTGCCGCTGTGCCCATTGCTAAACCAAGATCTTTGTTCATTAAATCAACCAAAAAGCCACCTTGATAGTCATTTGATGATGGCACATTAGCCATCACACCAGGGCAAGGATTATACAGCTCTAATGTCCAATTCCGTCCTGAACTTTGCAACAAAATATCAGACATGACTTTAGGATCTAAACCATTGTCGATACCCAATTGCAGCGCTTCTGAGGTACCCGCCATTAAAATGGCGAGTAACATGTTATTGCATATTTTAGCCACTTGCCCTGCACCAATGCCACCAGCGTGAAATATATTCTTGCCCATCGCTTGCAAGCAACTTTGAGCCTCATCAAAATCAACTTTCTCGCCACCCGCTATAAAAGTTAAGGTACCCGCTGCGGCTCCAGCCACACCGCCCGATACCGGCGCATCAATAAATCGATGACCGTGTGCCTGCAGTCGTGCGCCAATACTTTTGGCTGTGTTTGATTCTATCGTACTGCAATCAATAAATAAGGACTTAGCTGAAATATTGTTTACGATACCGTCTTCGTCAAAATAAAGGGATTCAACGTGTTTGCCTGCTGGCAGCATAGAAATAATAATCTCTGCACTCTCAACGGCCTGTTTAACACTGCTGCTTGGTATTGCGCCAGCCTCGGCTAGCAGCTGTACTTGTGAACCAACAAGATCGAAAACGGTGACGTTAAACTGTGCTTTTACCAAGTTTTTAGCCATGGATGCACCCATGTTACCTAAGCCGAAAAATGCAATCTTAGCCATATTAATCTCCATAAGTTTGTTCAAGTTGATGTAAAGGATTCGTCGCATCAGCGAAATAAGTGAAATGTGTACAGATCAAACTTGTCGGTACATCATCTCTATTTTTATATAACCATTTAGGTGTAAGATCTTTGTCAATCAACAAAGCCCTCACACCCTCTTCAAATTCTCCAAACATGCCGCAAGTCAGGGCTATACTTAGTTCTTGTCTAAAACAGTCAGCTAAGGTGCTGCCTTCGCTCCGCTTGAGTTGTTCGAATATTATATTGGCAGTGATAGGGCTGCCACTTTCCAGTGTTTTTAGCGCTTTCAACCACCATCTAGCATCATCTTTGTGGCTAATTATGCTCCCTAATTGTGCAACGACTGCAGACAACGTTGGCGCATCGGCTAGTTTTTGAAAACTCTTAAAATTGGGTTGCAGTTTTGCATTTACCGAACTAAACACGGGTTCATCAACTAATTGTAATGCTGATAGAGCAACGTCAATGTCTTGCGCAGACACTTCATTCATATGTATTAACTGAGTTAGCAATGCTTGCTTACTCTCAGACCCAAGCTTATGACTGGCGAGCGCGACATCGAAGGCGTCAAGACCATTGAAACTAGCTCCCGTTAAGGCCAAATATAAGCCGACACCCACTGGCATTTTATTTAGAAAATAACTGCCACCAACATCCGGGAATAATCCGATGCTAATTTCCGGCATAGCGAACCTTGACGTGTCTGTGGCTATGGCAAACTTAGACGCCGCGAATAAACCTAAACCGCCACCCATTACTATGCCGCTGCCCCAAGTAATGATCGGTTTTGGATAGGTATGTATACAATAGTCGAGACTGTACTCTTGGGTAAAAAAGTCACTTAAAAACTGAGGCGGATGCTCTAGTTTCGACCTTCCTTCAAGCTGCTGCTCAGTGCGAATAAGTTTCATTGATTGATACATTGAAACCACATCACCACCAGCACAAAAAGCTTTATGACCTGAGCCATCAATAAACACCGCCACCACCGAATCGTCACCGCGCCATTTCGCCAAGCATGCTGTCATTAATTGCACCATTTCGAGATCCAAGGCATTTAATGATTTTTCTTTATTAAGGGTAATAACGCCTATGTATTCGCCAGATTTGTTACGCGAAAGTAATTTAGTTTCAATAACTGCCATGCTAAAGCACTTCAATATTAGACGATATTAAACGACGTCCGATAATAACGCGCATAATTTCATTTGTACCCTCGAGTATTTGATGTACTCTTACATCACGCACATGGCGCTCCAGTGGATACTCTTTGATATAGCCGTACCCCCCATGAATCTGCAATGCTTGATTACAAACATCGAAACCTACGTCGGTAGCAAAACGTTTTGCCATTGCGCAGTAAGTGCTTTTATCAGGGTGATTATTATCTAATTTACTTGCTGCCAGGCGCACCATTTGGCGAGCCGCAACTAATTCAGTTGCCATGTCAGCAAGTTTGAATTGCAGCGCTTGAAAACTAGCTAAAGGTTTACCAAATTGTGTTCTTTCTTGCATGTAAGCTTGTGCGGTATTCAACGCTTGTTGCGCCGTTCCGATAGAGCAGGTAGCAATATTCACGCGACCACCATCAAGCCCTTGCATTGCAAACTTGAAACCTTCACCTTCGTTGCCAAGTAATGCACTGGCACTGACTTCAACATTAACAAACGTAATCATCCTTGTTGGCTGCGCATTCCAGCCCATTTTTTCTTCTGCTTTACCGTATTCGACACCTTTAGCATCCGCAGATACTACAAATGCAGAAACTCCACCGGCACCCGCTTCACCTGTTCGGGCCATAACGACCAGAACTTGGGTTGCTCCCGCCCCAGAAATAAATACTTTAGAGCCATTTAACACATAACCTGACTCTGCTTTCTTAGCGCTAGTGCGCATTGAAGCAGCGTCAGAACCTGAACCCGACTCAGTTAAACAATAGCTCGCAATAGTTTCACCTGTCACCAATGTTGGCATCCACGTTTCTTTAACTTGCGCTGTACCCCACGTCGCAATCATCCAAGTTGCCATATTATGTATGGTTAGCATCGCAGTGGTTGTGGTGCAACCCATAGAGAGCTGTTCGAATATAATCGAAGAATCAAGGCGAGATAGGCCTAATCCGCCTTCATCTTCTGGTGTATACAGGCCACAAAAACCGAGTTCGCCGGCTTTTTTAATTGCTTCAATTGGGAAGTAATGCTCTCGATCCCATTTTGCAGCAAAAGGGGCAAGCTCTTGATCAGAAAATTGTCTCGCTGTTGCAGCGAAGGCGGTTTGGTCTTCATTTAATTCAAAATTCATATGTTACTCGCTATTTTCAACCACTTTTAGCCAACAGCTAAGCTGGGGGTCGCGTTAAATCCCTATTGCTAGGCCAAACAATAGGGTATTAGCTGATTTGCTATTATTTTAATTCAATAGTCATATTTGGACCTGAAGGAATATCTTCATCTAACCAGCGAGCGGTAATTGTTTTTGTTTCTGTATAGAAACGCACGCCCTGTTTACCATATGCGTGTAAATCACCATAAAACGAGTTTTTCCAGCCGGTAAATGAGAAAAACGGTAGTGGTACAGGAATAGGCACATTAATACCTACTTGACCTACCTCTATTTCGTTCTGATATTTGCGCGCAGCTGCGCCGCTAGCAGTAAATATAGATGTACCGTTGCCGAATGGATTAGCATTCACCAGCGCAATGGCTTGTTCCAGTGTGTTGACGAACATGCAACATAACACTGGACCAAAGATTTCTTGTTGATAAATACTCATCTCAATGGTTACATCAGAAAATACAGTGGGGCCAATCCAGTTACCGTTTTCATATCCTTCCAAGGTAAAACCAGAGCCGTCAACCAGACACGTTGCGCCTTGTTGCTTGCCTTCTTCTATCAGTGCCAATACTTTGGCTTTCGCCTGTGGGCTTATTAATGGTCCGTAGCCTGCGTCTTTGTCATTCCAAAGTCCTGGTTTAACTGCAGCTATTTTTTTTGCTAATTCAGGGACCCAATCGGCAGTGTCACCAACAAACACGGCAACTGAAATTGCCATACAACGTTGTCCAGCAGCACCAACACTTGCACCAACTAAGTTATTCAATACGAACTCTTTGTTAGCATCAGGCATAATCACGGAATGATTTTTGGCACCAGCAAAACATTGCGCACGTTTCATATTGTCCGTGGCTGTTTTATAAATATGCTGACCAACTGGCACACTACCGACAAATGAGACCGCTTGTATTGCATCATGTTTAAGCAAGTAATTAACTTGGTCTTTATCGCCATGCAGCACGTTTAGCAAACCTTTAGGGGCACCCGCTTCTAGAAAAAGTTCTGCCAATTTCATGGGTGTATTAGGGTCTTGTTCAGACGGCTTCAAAATGAATGTATTACCACATGCAATTGCCATTGGAAACATCCACAATGGGATCATGGCTGGGAAATTGAAGGGTGTGATACCTAGACAAACACCTAACGGCTGAATCATACTATAGGTATCAATGTTGGTAGCAACATTCTCAACGGTCTCTCCCATCATCATGGAACAAATATTGGCCGCTTGCTCAACAACTTCAATTCCACGCCAAACGTCGCCTTTAGCATCCGCAAAAGTTTTACCCGTTTCTTGTGCCAGAATAGTCGCTATTTCATCATGATTTTCTTTTAGTAAATGCTGATAACGCATCATTAGACGAGCACGCTCGGGCACCGGTATCTTTTTCCACGTTTTAAAAGCAGTGGTTGCTGCGCTTACCGCTTGTTCCATTTCAGCGACTGTTGCGCGCGGTGCATGAGCGACAATGTGATTGTTCGCCGGGTTTGTCACTTCAATAAAATCAGTGGTTGTAGATTGGACAAATTGTCCATCAATTAATTGCGCTATCTTGTTCATAGTAGACCTTAAGATGATTTAATCAGTGAATATATGGTTACAGTAAACCGGCATAACCTTTACGTAAACGTCAAGTATAGTCGAACAAGTTCTTTATTGTAAAGTTATTGTTATAAAAATGGTGCCTAACGCCACATTTAAAATTATTGATAGACCTTTGTATTTTAGTGCATACCCAAAAACAGCACATATTTCGTTCAACTTGGAGCATCAATTGATAAGCTGTTGAACAGATTACGAATAGGAAGTTGATGTGATGAAGTACAAAATCAAAATCGCAATCGTCGAAGACAACACAACTGCTCGGCTAAACCTGCATAGCAATCTGCTGTCTATAGGAGAGTTTGATGTTGCTAGTTATTCCAACGGCAAAGAATTAAGCAATGGCTTAAGAACGATAAACTTTGATGTTGTTATCATCGACTTCCATTTAGGTCAAAACAAAAATGGTGTTGAGTGGATACAATATCTGGCAAAAGAAAAGCTGATTAAACCTTCAACCGGTCTTGTGTTTTTAACATCGGATCGATTGCCGCAAACAATTAGTCAAATCCTAGATATTCACCCTGACATCCTAATTATCAAACCTTACACTATAAAAACACTGCAATCCTCGATGAATCATTACCTAAGCATTCGTTCAAAAATAGAGCTGGCACTTGAATATTTAGATAATGAACAACCGGCAAAAGCACTCAAGTTTGTTGATGACTCACTGCAAGGCAGTTTGAGCAAGCGTGCGCGCGCCGACTTTATCAAATTTAAAGGGCGTTTACTGATTAGTGAACAACGCTACACTGATGCCGTCGCACTTTATCGCGATATATTAGAATGTTCATCTAATGTGCTCTGGGCACATTGGGGATTAATTAGGAGTGAATTTTTATCTGGGCAATGGCGTGATTGCCAAAACATGCTAGATAGCATGATTAACAACCAATTAACTAAAGACAAAGCTTATGAATGGATGGCATGCGTTGAAATTGGCAAAGAAAATTATGATTTGGCAGAGAAAGTTCTCGATAATATTAAAGAAAATGACCTCACCATTCCAGCTACCAAGCTAAAGGTGCTCACTTACAAAATGCAAAGCAGGAGTGAAGAAGCAATTAGGCTGTTAGAGAAAAAACGACAAAGCAACTTTACCGTTAAAGAACGCTTTGACGAGTACACTATTGAACTCGCTCGATATCACTTACAGCTGGCTGAAAATTCTGCAATGAACGAGCGCGCACCCAAACTAAATGAGGCGAAATGCTTAATTGGCAACGCTAGTAAAAGTATTCTTGATAACCAAACGCAACATCAACGTGACTTCATGCTTGCTCTTGCCAGTTTATTGGAAGGCGATAAACAAAAAGCGGAACGCATTATTTTAAACAAAACCGTCGGCGATGCGAAAAACGCAGCACTAACGACCATGGTAGATGCAATTAAAGTCTGGTTTGGCTTGGGTAAGGAAGATAAAGCACGTGAAGTGTGGAACGAAGTAGATCGTAAACTATCGGCTAAAGATGATCAAATTGATCAGATATTGGGCGGCAGCCTTATGCTAGAAACAGAAAAATCACTGGATCTGTCGGAACAAAAGGCGAAACGGGTGAACGATCAAGGGATGGCGCTCTATCTCAGCAATCAACTTAGCGACGCGATTGAACTATTTTATAAAGCACGTCGGTTAGACTCTAACGTTCCTGCTTTTACGCTTAATTTATTACAGTGTTTAAGCGACATTAAAAAGGCAGAGTATAAAGATCAAAAAACCTTAGTGTTGGTAGACGAACTGAAAGACAAGCGCCTATCTGAATCCAACAAAAAACGTTATAACTTGATTAGGAAAAAGATAAATGAATTTCCTGAAGCCTATAGGATGTCTGATTATGCAGAACATCAGTCTGCAGACGTTGCCTAGAAAAATATCTCATGCGACTGCTTCGCCGTATTACTTTTACAATTAAATATAAAAATGTTCATTATGTGCACCGTAAACTACTGACTATTTTGGTTTGGCTGTTACAATACATTAAATGCTTAATTAAGAGAATAACATGGCCAACACATTCTATGACTTAGATTACGTTGCTAATAATGGCGATACTGTTCCACTTAAGCAATATGAAGGCAAAGTGGTCCTAATTGTTAACACTGCAAGCAAATGTGGTTTTACGCCCCAATATGATGGTTTAGAGGCTCTGTATAAAACACATAAAGACAGTGGGCTTGAAGTTATTGGCTTCCCTTGTGACCAATTTGGTCATCAAGAACCAGGCTCGGATAGCGATATTGCACAATTTTGCGAGATGCGATTCAATCTATCTTTCCCGCTTTCGAAAAAAGTAGAGGTCAATGGCGACAATGCAGCACCTATTTATAAACTATTAAAGGATGCTGCACCTGGTGTTTTAGGAAGTAAACGAATTAAATGGAATTTCACTAAGTTTTTGGTTAACAAACAAGGTGACGTTATTAAACGCTTCAGCCCGACCACCAAACCCGAGCAGATGAAAGCTGACATCACAGCCGCATTAAACGCTTAATTTACATTACGGCGTTAATGCCCATTTGTATTAGTCTTTCTTAATAATTAAATGGAAATACTTACCGAGCCACATGTAGGGTTCGGTTGCCCCATATTTCATTTCTAATGCAAATATTTTGTCATACTCAGTAACTTGCTTACTGCGATCTTGTAAGTAGTCGTGAAAGCACCGTATTCCTGCTTTATGCTCAATTATGTAAGTAGGATATTTATGCTTAATATATTGCAAAATCTCAATTGGGCCTTGCGCATTGTGTGGATTTAATCTGACTTGATTGCGGGCTTTCAAGCCGGCCTCAATATAGTCAAAATTTCCCCAAATAGCATTATTAAACAGAGCGGCATCGCGATTAAAGAAACTCAAAGATAATCGACCACCTTGGCGCAATTGAGTAAATAGCTTGTCGACAATCACTAGCGGCTCTTGCAACCATTCAAGCACCGCATGACAAAGAACGACGTCGAATTGTTGTGGATAGTTAAGTGACAATATATCTGTTTGTTCAACACATGTATTCGTTGCACTGGGCAATGTTGCGCCAGCCAAACGTTGCTTTGCAATATCCAGCACTTCTTCTGAACCATCGCATAAGGTGACTTGATGACCCGCTTGCGCAAACTCTAATGACATCATACCTGTCCCACCGCCAGCATCTAAAACATCCAAACGCTGGGGTGAATGAATTAACGCAGACAAGTAATGCAGTAACATCTGATGACGCAAACGCCCTTTACTAGTGCCATAGATATTGTTGTCAAATTTATTCGCAATACCGTTGAAAAATGTGTCTGTTGGCGTACCTACTTTTTTATTTTTCATGTTTTATCGTGAGCACCTAATATCTTGATAGAATTTTTATACAATGTACTTTGAACGGATTCCTCCGTCGATTTGCTGAGCCCTAATGAAGGATTACGTGCGTATTGTGAAATGCCCATTCGAAAACAAGCATTACGCCGGATTATGAATATCAACAAACTCAACTTCAATGCCCGGTAACGTATTTAAATACTCACCTATTGCTTTAACACCATAACGTTCAGTGGCATGATGACCCGCCGCAAAATAGTGAATATCGAGCTCTCTCGCACTATGCGTAGTTTGCTCTGATATTTCCCCAGAAATAAACGCATCAACACCTAACTCTGCACAAGCAACGATATAACCTTGTCCCCCACCAGTGCACCATGCCACTCGCTTAATCGGTTTGTTGGAGCAACCACTCACATGCAATATTTCTCGCTCTAGCGCGATCGCAATTTGCTTTTGAAAGCTTGTCGCATTGGTCTCCAGCGCGAGCTTTCCTGACATCACAATACCACTTGGCTTTAGTGTAGGATGAGACTGAATAGCACTCACGTTCAATAAATTACCTAATTGTGCGTTATTGCCAAGGGTTGAATGTATATCAATAGGCAGATGATAAGCTAACAAATTAATATTGTGCATTAAAAGTGACTTAATGCGGCGCATTTTAATCCCAGTAATTGGCTGTGGCTCGCCTTTCCAAAAATAGCCATGATGCACCAAAATACAATTAGCATTGCGTTTTATTGCCTCATCAATCAATGCTTGGGATGCTGTAACACCAGTAATCACTTTGCTAATTTCGTCAGTCCCTTCCACTTGTAGTCCATTTGGACAATAATCATTAACTGTATTTGGCAGTAGCAAATCGTCAATTAATGTAATAAGTTCATTTCTTCGCACAAAAATATAGCTCCGAAGCACTCAAATTAGACATTTGAAATAAAAAAGGTATATTAACATTACTGTAATAAAAAAGGTTCATAAGAACGTATGAGCAAATTAGACAAAGACAGCGTCTTAGCAAAATTCACAGCAGCTTACCAAGCAGCGAATGGCAAAGATCCAACAATCGAAACAAAAAGTGGTTGGTATAGTATAGACGGTGGTAAAAATATCCGTTTAGCGCAGCTAGAAGAAATGGCAGATAGCATGGGCGCAGAGCCTGCTCCCACAAAAGCAAAAGCAGAAAAGCCGGTAAAACAAGCTAAAGTGGAGAAGCCAAAAGCGCCTGCTAAAGCAAAAGCCACGAGCAAAAAGTCAGCTTCTAGCTTTTCGGTGAAGGAGTTTTATACGAAGCAAATCCAAGACATCAATCCGGGCGCAAAAGCACCTAGATAGCAATACTGAGTTATGTTTAAGATAAGCTATCGGTAGCTTACACAGTAAAAAAGCGGCATAGCCGCTTTTTTACTGTGTCTAATTTACTTTTACACTAGCGGTATAACTTGTTTCCAGCATCAACCAAGCGCATAAATGTCTGTTCAATAGCTTGATATACTGAAAAACCAAGCTTTTGAGCAAGCGTTTTCTTGGTCGCATATTTAATATGAAACAATCTATATTTGTTGTTTGCATCCATTAAAAAGTCATCTGATGTTTTCAATTCATCGACTAAATTCAATTCTTTTGCGCGCTGACCATACCAATATTCACCGGTAGCCACTTTATCAATATCCAGCTCTGGACGATGTTGTTTAACAAAGCCTTTAAACATGACATGCACGTCTTCAATCTCTTCCTTGAATTTGTTGCGGCCTTCATCTGTGTTTTCACCAAACATAGTTAAAGTGCGCTTAAAATCGCCTGCCGTATGTTGTTCAAATTCAATATCATTTTTCTTTAACACTTTATTGAAATTAGGCAGTTGAGCAATAACACCAATCGAACCAATGATAGCAAAAGGAGCACTAATGATGTGGTCTGCAACACACGCCATCATGTATCCGCCGCTTGCAGCCACTTTATCAACACTAACGGTTAACTTAATTTGTTTGTCTTTAATACGCTGTAGTTGTGACGCTCCAAGTCCATAGCCATGAACAACCCCGCCGCCACTTTCAACATTAACTAACACTTCATCATCTTTTGTTGCGACACAAAGTATTGCCGTGATCTCTTCGCGTAATTGTTCGACTTCTTGTGCATTCATCGAACCATTGAAATGCAAAACGAACATATTCTTCTTCTTATCTTGGTCTTTTTTCGATGATTTCTTTTTTTGCTTTTGCTTTTCTTCTTTCTCAAACTTCTTCAACTCGTCTTTCTCTAAAAGTACGTGTTGAGCTTGGCTTTTGATATCGTCAAAGTGTTCTGACAAAGATTCAAACTCAAGGTTACCGCTTGCGCTTGATTGCTTTTGTTTGACAGCCATGCCAATTATGAAGCCAACAACGATGACTACCGCAACAACAATGGTGATTGCTTTCGCTAAAAACAAACCATATACAAATAAAAATTCCAAATTGCACTCCTCTTTACTGAATTTATCAAGCCTATGTTGGGCCAAAAACACAAAATAAAAGGACTCCAAGGCCCTTTATTTATTTTGTTATGCTTTTTTTGCATCATCTTACAATGGGGAAATTTATACCATATAAATCCGATGCAAATTCAGATTAAAGACAAATTTCATCTAATTATTCCTGAACAGTACTTGTTATATTGACTTCTTTAACCAAATTCGCCGCAATATCAGCCTCAGTGAAGTATAAAGGACGTAATTGAGGTTGCAAAGAATACAGTTTGCTTTGATCGTCAGATTGCTCCGATTCAGGATTATGTGATTGTGAATAGGTCAGCAAACCTCTGGCAACAGGACCGTCTTCAGTGAAATTAGCTATAAAAATCCAGCTACTGCCAGACGTAATATGATAACCCTGAGCATCCCCACTCAATATTGAGCTATTGTCCATGGCAGGATAAGTGTGGCGAGGAAGCTCAGTACCATTATTGGATGTGCTTGTACTAAATACATTAAAACCACCTTCCACATTATTTGCACCACCCCACGGTAAACGTTCTCCACTGGGCAAGCCTGCAGCCGTACTTTTCTCAACAAACTGCACTTCACCGAGCGTCGCATGTAAGGCAATTCCAGCGCGTTCGAGTTTATCCACTGCGGTAGCTAATTGCATTACTGTGACTGAATTATCCACTAAACCTCTTGGTGTATTTAGCACATCGCTTACATCATAAGCTAGCGCCCATTGTGGATTGCGTCTAAATTGGAACGCAAACTCTCTAAATACATGAGCACCGACACTGTCGATATTCATAGTCGAGTCCCAAGCTGTTAATGCATCACAACCCTCACCTAAATTAATAGTACGACCGCTAACGTCAATATCATCTTCTCGGTTTGCTTGGCAAATTGATAGCAGCTCAGGCAGAATAGCTTCACTCAGATAATTTCGATTACTAAGTAAGGCCTCCTCCACTTCCATCATATTAAATTTACCGTCAGAACCAGATGCATTGGCAAGGAGTTTATGCGCCATTCTCGAGCGTAATGACTGCTCATTCCCAACCTGACCATATAACGGTGATACCCCCGTAATTGGGTTTTCAAAGTTAGTTAACCAAAAACTGTCATTTGAATTTTGCACATAGTCTGTACCTTCGTATTTAGGTGCGCTTGCATACGGCACTGGCGCATTGAAATCAAATGCACTTGTAAAACCTGGCAATACCGTGAAACCTGCTACCTGTTTGATTTGGATCAGTGCTGGATTAGTTGTTAGTGCATTCAGCGCTGTTGCAGTTAATCCTGGCACTGTTGAGTCATCAATGTAGAAGACTTCACCGGATTTAGACGCCGCCATAGTGTTATTAAAAATAACCCCGTCATAGTCCTTAAATGCTTGTTTAAATTCAGTCATATCGGTGGCTAAATTCATTGCTAGCCAATGATCAAGTACATCATAATTTGGTAAATTAGCATCTTTGATAGCGAACGCAGAACCGCCCGCTCCCCAGTCAAAATTACCAGGCACGATAATCATTGGGCCATAATTAGTGGTGTAGGTGTTTTTCTTCAACTTAATGGTTTGCCCCGGCGCCACGGCAACATCAATCATCAGCTCTTTTTTATAAATCGTTCTTTTACTACCATCCACAGAATGAGTTAAATTATTTGCGTCCGTAGAGTCTAACTGAAGTTGGTATACAACAAAATGTTCGGCAGTAGAGAATGTATGGGTCCACGCTACGTTTTCATTGAAGCCAATATTAACCGCACCCGGCAAGCCCATAAGTGAGCCCCCCATCACGTTTAAATGGCCTGGAATAGTCGTGTGAAATTGCCAAAAACGTAAGTTACCTGTGTGCGGAAAGTGCGGATTACCAAGCACCATTCCCATGCCATTTTCGGTCTTATCGGAGCCAAGGCCCCATCCATTCGAGCCCATATCCTGAGGGTTTCGTTGTGGTATAGCAATAGTAGGTTCAATCTTAAACGGAAGTCCTTGCTCAAGGGACATCCCTGGCACAGCGGTAACTGGGGTTGGTAATGGATTTTCTCCAGGAGGAGCTGCAATAAACATGGGACCAAGGAAATTTGCTGCACCCGGCAACAATGCAACACCCATTGAGTAGGTTAACAAATCTGTGCTGTCTATATCTTGTACCCAGGGTTGATTGGCACAACTGGGATCGATATTAGCAACGCCAGTCTCATTTAAATATCGGTTGAAGCCCTTCGTGTACCCGCTTAACATTGCACGACTATTTGCGCTTAAGGTGGCTAAATTTTGTTCGGCGAGTTCACGGATCCCCAGAGTTAGGAATCCAAAATCGTTAATTAAGTGCTCTGAGTCACCACTGCCCAAATTTCGGTCTGGACCTAAATACTTTGAACGTTCGGAGTTATATTTAATAATTTGATCGGCCAAGATACATAAATTATCTTGCGCGAACGCATAACCAACGCCAAAAGACATGCTTTCCAGATTATCCGCCGTCACATGTGGCACACCATAATCTGTCCACCGAATATTGGCTTGCAATACACCATCTGAATCAAATGCAGGCAGCATTGGCGGCGCAGGGGCCGGCGTTGGAAGTGCCACTGGCACTGGCTGAATGACCTCAAATTTATCACCGTCGCTCCCACATCCAGTCAGAGCAATAGCGACAGCAGCAAAAGTGAATGTTTGTTTAAATAATGAGAAATGAATTTTCATCAAAATATATCCTTATTGTAATTGTAATTTCTAATTCTGACTTAATTTGTAAGTCTAGCTAAAAAACCACATACTTTACAATAAATTAATAATATTTTTACAAATGAATGCGCATTTTAGTTAACAGTGGTAATTAGCTTTTTTGTCGATTCAAGTTTAGGTTTATTTTTAGCTAATCATGAATTCATCGATTAGTTCAAAAGTGTTTCTAGTTTATTAAATGGCCCGCCTTAGAGTAAGTTTACGGTTTTTAAGCCAGCGTTTTCTTTAAGGATGCGATAAATAAACACAAAAAAGCCAGCAATTATGCTGGCTTTCTAAATGTGCTTAACACGGTTAACGCATGATACTAATTAGCGACAACGGCTTCATTTGTTATCACAATTGCGGTTCCATTTGAACCAAGATAGTTTGCGACTTCGCGCTGCATTTCCGCTGTAACATCTGGGCTGCTAACAGGACTCAAACTACTTGCATGAGCACCTTCAACAAACTTAACGATGCCGCTAATAGGCGATGTACTAACCGCAGTCGATGATATTTGCTGTAAGCCCATAATGTTGGCCAATGCTTGTTGACCAGCCAAAGGTAGTGCCGTTGTTACCGGAATAACTTGGTCAGGCAGATTATCACCACCGTCACCAATTACCGTCATCATGTGTACTGGCGTGTTATTTGCCAACGCGGTGAAGTAGTTTATTGGATCTGCAGAGTCAATCACTGTTTGTGCAGCAAAAGAGAACTGATTAAACAAGGCATTTGCACCAGCAAGTTGTTCTGGCGATAAAGCCGCTAGGAAACCATTCACAGCGCTCACTAATTGTGCTTCAGTAACATCAGCAGTGCCAAAAGTACCAATCAAGAAAGCCTGAAAATCTGGCGATCCCTGTGACAGCAGTAAGCCTTTGATTAACGGACCGAATGCCGCCGACTCTAATAGGAAGTTAGCTGTGCCGCCTCCAGGGGATTCTAAAGACGCAGCTTGAATTGCGAACATGTTATCAAAAGCGCTCAATGAACCATTGAAGCCAGTGTTGGCAATCGCGGCAAAGTTACCACCGGTGATTGCACCAAGAGATACACCAAAGATGGATACATTGGATGTATCGATGTCAACTGCTTGTGATGCGCTAGTATCAACAACCGCATTTAAGCCTAATCTCAAGCCTAATAAGTCAGAAACACTTTGACGTAAGTTATCTCTACCTGCTGGCAAAACAGCAAGGTTTAAATAGTGTGTAGCACTAACTGTTGTCGCATTTAAATCGTCAACGCCATCACCATTTAAGTCAAACCCACGTGAACCATGTATAGGTTGGTCAATCGCAAAGGTAGCAAAACCCGCCAACGATAGAGCACCTGTGACTGCCAGCATAGCTTCTTTTTGCGAAGTAATACCGTGAGCCAACATAACAACGGGCCAACCTGCTTCTGGCTTCTCAAGCGTAAAACCAAGTGCACTAGCAACTAGTGGATCAGGTACAGTGACTTGTACGTCTAATGTCTCAAAGCCCATGTTGCCGCCCATAGGCTGTGGTACGGAACTAAATTTAGTTAAGTGACGGTCACGATCAAGCAATTCACCATTAATTCTGACATCAGCCAAACCAACCTGAGAACACAACGCTGCGTTTGGACCTGGTGTAGCACTTGCCAACACAGCACCAGCATTAGCTAAAACGATACCGCTGTCGCAAGCTGATGCCCAGAAGCTATTGACTGGGGCTAATGGATTTTCGGCAGTAGGAATAGCAGAGTAATAAGGCAACGAAATATTACCTTCAAAACGACTCGCTGCGCAGAATTGACCAACTTGACCTAGAATACCAACAGCAACACCTGAAGCAAAAACATTAACCTCAGCAGTTGCGTTACCGAATCCGCCACCGGCACTAACTAATAGACCTGAACAGCTTGTGAATGAAGAAAAATCTGCCGCATTAATAGCAGGAATAAGACCTGCTGCTTCTGCTGGTAAACCAGCAATAGCTTGTTGAACCGTGCCAGTAACCAGCTCTTCGGAGACAAGACCTAATGCTTCCATTGAATTAGGTGCAGATTCAACATCTCTGGTAACGATAACCGGCAGTGCTTCACCTGCAGTTGGATCACCGGCTGCAGCTCGTCCCGCAAATTCAGCAATCATCAGTTGCTTAACGGTATTCAGTACGTTGGATACTGACTGTGTCGTAAACGCAGAAACATAAGTGATATTATCAGTCTGCACACCGGCGTTAGACAACGAATCGAGGTGCAAGTTAATCAGTGTTTGTAAGTTTAACTGTGAAGCTGTTGCCAACGGTTTAGTATCAATATCTTGGGATACTAAATCCCAAGTTGATGAACCTTTCACCGCTTTTTCTGATGAATCCTGAAGCTCTTCAGTCATTACCAACAAATAACCTTGAGCCGCTTTTAAGGGCTTAAGGGGAACAACAGAAATTGTATTGTTATCAACTAAGGCAAGCACATAATCAACACCAAACGTTAATTTATCACCCACTTTACAGCCCGCACTCGGAATAGGGATAGCAGCACAATCAGCATCTTGCTGGTTCAGACCTAATGTAGCTTCGTATAAATGTATGCCGGCACTCAAAGTAGCAGCATCAATAGACGTATTGGGTGGCGTTTCAACGTTAATAACGAATGGCTGATTAGTAGACCACCCATCAAGAATGTTCAACGCGTTTTGAGGGTCACCAAAATTTGTCGGATCGGCAACCGGAATATTGAGCGTGTAATCGAAAAAGCCGTCATCGCCAGGAAGCATTAATAAGTCATTTGGTATATTCAAGTTACCATTTGCCGGATCAAAAACGATACGCGAAAAAGGAGTTTGTGGCGTCGTTTCAGTTCTAATTTCGTCGAGTGTATCACCACCGCCACAGCCAGCTAAGCCTAACGCCACCAAAACACTAGTGCTAATTAACAATTTATTCATTCATTTTCCCCACTTGCTTGCAGATAATATTTACCGAACACATTTTTCTTTATTAATGCACGTGTCGATATTGCGGATAGTCTAACAAGTATGACCAGTTATAATTATCGTAATAGTATTGACTTTAAGTTCACTTTGCAAAGGTTTGTTAATACTTTGTAACGAAAGATCGTAAATTTTCAAAAATACGCACGAACACCTTTAGCCTGATTATATTGTACGTTAACATACACAACGTCGATTCTTAGCAAATAACAATCAGTTCAAATATGCAATCACACTTACAATACACAAGCACAACAAACACACTACAAAATAAAACGATCATTATTACTGGCGCAGGTGATGGCATTGGTAGACAAGCCGCAATTACTTTCGCTAAACAGGGTGCTCAACTTATTCTATTGGGTAAAACAGTATCAAAGTTAGAAAGTACTTATGATGAAATAATCAACAATGGCGGCGTAACGCCAACAATAGTGCCAATTGATTTTAAAGGCGCGACGCCTAAACACTACCAAGATATGGTGGCAAGTATAGAAGGTCAATATAAAAAAGTTGACGTTGTTTTATTTAATGCCAGCATTCTTGGCAATTTGTGCCCTTTCCACGAAATTACAGAATCAGAATTTATGGAAGTGAATCAGGTAAACCTCAATAGTCAGTTTTTTATGACTCAAGCGTTATTGCCATTATTAAAACAAAATAAGTCAGCATCTGTTATTTACACCACCTCGTCAGTAGGTCGCGCAGGTCAGGCATATTGGGGAACATACAGTATTTCTAAGTTTGCAACTGAAGGCATGATGCAGGTGCTCGCCGATGAATATAGTAGTTCAGGTGTTAGATTCAACTGTATAAATCCCGGTGCAACAAGAACGACCATGCGAGCGAAAGCCTTTCCTGGTGAAAAGCCTGATTCGTTAAAAACACCAGAGGATATTATGCCTACTTATTTATACTTAGCCTCTGATGATAGCAAAGACGTAAATGGCCAATCAATAGACTGCCAGCCCAAGTAAAGTAGAGATATAAGCTCACGTTTAATAAACGTCACGGGGTACAACATAAAGAGGGTAAATCGTTAGTATTGAATTTACTCTTTATTATTTGTCATCCACACACTGGTTATTGTGAATACAATCACCAGTGTTAACCGCAACTAATCGTACTTATTGGTTTATTTTCGCCCAAGTATCACGAAGTTCAACGGTTCTGTTAATGACTAAAGCGTCAGGTTTGCTGTCCTTGTCGATACAAAAATAACCGGTCCTTTCAAATTGAAAAGTATCACCAATGTCAGCTTTTAGTAGAGAAGGTTCAACGAATCCTGGTCTAACAATTAATGAGCTAGGGTTGATTGTCGCGGTTAGATCGTCCTCAGATGCAGGGTTTTTTGACGTAAATAAACGGTCATACAGTCGAACCTGTGCTGGCTTACCCTCTGCTGCACTTACCCAATGAATAACGCCCTTCGCTTTTCGACCATCCTCAGGATCTGTCCCAAGTGTGCTGGCATCATAAGTACAATACACGGTGGTTATTTCACTATCTTCATCTACGTCACAACGCTCTGCTCGCAAGAAATAGGCATTGCGTAAACGCACTTCTTTTTCTAAGACTAAACGTTTGAACTTTTTATTCGCGGCTTCTTTAAAGTCTTCCTTTTCAATCCACAACTCTTTACTGAATGGCACTTTACGAGTGCCCATTGTTTCATCCGCGGGATGATTAGGTGCATCAAGCCATTCAATTTGATCTGCTGGATAGTTTTCAATAATTACTTTAAGTGGATTTAATACTGCCATTCTGCGCGGTGCATTGGCATTCAATTCGTCTCGAATACATGCTTCGAGCATACTCATTTCAACCAAGTTATCCATTTTAGTCACACCAATACGCAAGCAAAATTCGCGAACGGATGCGGATGTATATCCTCTTCTGCGAAGACCCGCCACTGTTGGCATTCTAGGATCATCCCAACCCGACACATGGTTCTCCTCAACTAGTTGGATTAGTTTACGCTTGCTTAACACGGTGTATTCTAAATTAAGTCGAGAAGACTCGTACTGTCTGGGTCTGCAGTCAATCGAAATATTGTCGATGACCCAATCATATAGTCGACGGTTGTCTTGAAATTCAAGCGTACACAAAGAATGCGTAATCCCTTCGATCGCATCTGAAATGCAATGTGTAAAATCATACATTGGATAAATGCACCATTTATCACCCGTTTGATGATGATGCGCAAATTTCACACGATAAATAACGGGGTCACGCATGCACATAAAAGACGACGTCATGTCAATTTTAACGCGCAAACTACACTCACCTTCTTTGTATTCGCCGCCTCGCATTTCTGCAAATAGCGCTAGATTCTGTTCGGGACTTGTCTCTCTAAAAGGACTATTAGTGCCGGGCTGAGTCAACGTCCCGCGCAATTCACGCATTTGTTCTTGCGAACTAAAATCAACGTACGCTAAGCCTTTTCCAATTAGCTCAACTGCATAGTCGTGTAATTGGTCAAAATAATTTGACGAATAACGCTCTTCACCATTCCACTCAAAACCAAGCCAGCTCACGTCGTCCTTAATTGAGTTCACAAAATCAATATCTTCTTTCTCGGGATTAGTATCATCGAATCGTAAATTACAAGTGCCCTGGTAATCCTGAGCAATTCCAAAATTTAGGCAAATAGACTTAGCATGGCCAATATGTAAATAACCATTTGGCTCCGGCGGAAAACGCGTAGATACACAAGAATGTAAACCACTTTGCAAATCTTTATCAATAATTTGTCTAATAAAATTGGACGGTCGATGCTCAATCTCGGCCATGTGTATTTGTTCCTTAATTATGAAGGGCTACTGTCCAACAAGTATATCACTTTGAAGACAATACGATAGCCAGAATTTTGAATTTTAGTGGGTCTAACGCGCAAACAAGCTGAACTTGCTGGTTGGTGTAGTCTAAAAACTAGGCAAAAAAAACAGGGCAACAATGACTCACTGATAAATGCCATAAATAAATCACTTTTCTAGCTCTTTCAAGTTAATTTCAAGCACAGCCGACTGCAATCCACTCAGTTGAACGCTAACCGAGGCATCGGATCTTTTTCTTGCAACTTGCATTTTATAAGCAAAACCATTGATCAAATCAGTCGCCGTATAGCTCCCCTCGTTTACCTTCCATTCGGTTAACAACGAAATAGGCAACGTAACTGTTACGGTTGATAGTGTATCTTCACTGAAATTACTAATCACAATTAATGCCTTGTCTTCATTCCATCTGACGAATGAAAATTGTGACTCTGAATAACTATTCACATTGTCTTTTTCTGCACTTTGCACGTTCAATGAGTGCAAACTTTGATATTTTCCAAGCATGGCTTCATGAGTTGCGGAAATGTTCATTAGGCGCTCATAAAAAGCCCGTAACTGTTTTTCAGACTCCGTAGACTGACCACCATCAAACTTACCATTGTTCATGTAGCGTTGGTGCGCCGGAACACCCACGTAGTCAAATATCGAGGTGCGTGTTGGAGCACCAAAGCCACTTTCTTCTGATCCATCCTCACCCACGTCTTGTGCAAAATACAACATAGTTGGCGATTTACTGATCAAGGCAGCAACCACCATTGCCGGCTTTCCTTTTTCTGCGCTGCCAACAAAAGCGTTGCTGGCGATACGTTGTTCGTCATGATTTTCTAGAAAGTGCAGCATATGCAGTTCAATATCAGCAAGTGCCAATTGAATATCTTCTAATGGTTGCGCGTCGCCTTTTCCTTGCATTAATAGTTTCAGTGAGTCGTAAAACTCGGCTTTATCATACAGGTAATCCATCTTGCCCAACTGTAAATAATCACGATATAGACTTGGATTGTAAACTTCGGCTAGCAAGAAGGCATCCGAATTCTTCGCTTTGATTGATGAATTTAGATATGACCAAAACTCAACAGGCACCATTTCCGCCATATCATACCGAAATCCATCCACCCCTTTATCCAACCAGTAATGCACTATTTGCTCAAACTTGAGCCATGAATCGGGTACCGATTTGTCTTTCCAAAACGCAGCATGCTCTGCCAGCGATTTATTTGCATATTCCTTAGGTAAGGTATCAAAGTCATAGCTGCCATCTGGCTTTACACCATAGTTAATTTTTACTGTTTCGTACCAGTCGTTAAATCCCGGTTGCGCGAGACGTGAGCCATTGCCAGTCCATTTCGCTGGTAGCTCAGTAAACTTACCATCGGCTAGTGGATGCGTCTCGCCTCCTAATGCTTTATATCCATGCTCACTTAAGGGCACTTTGAATGATTTCCCAACCACATAGTAAAAATTATTATCACGGGCATATTCAACATCAGTATTATCACTTTCACCAAAATCTTTAACGCCCCCTGGCTTACTTAACGACTTATAGTGTCGCGCCACATGGTTTGGCACAATATCAATAATGACTTTCAACTGCTGTTCATGCGTGCGTTTGATCAACGCTTCAAATTCCGCGAGTCTATTTGCCGGGTCATCAGCTAGATCAGGATTGACGTTGTAATAGTCTTTTATTGCATACGGAGAGCCTGCTCGTCCTTTGACAACGTCAGGGTCGTCTAATGAAATACCAAATTCGGTGTAATCATTTATTACTGCATGATGAAGAACACCGGTATACCAAATATATGAAGCACCAAGTGACTTTATGCTTTGCAATGCGGCCTGATCAAAATCACTGAATTTACCAACCCCATTCTCCTCAATAGTTCCCCAAGGCTTATTGGTGCTATTTGTGTTGCCAAATAGGCGCGTGAAAACTTGATAGACTACGGGCTTACCTTCACCTTGTGCAGCGTGCGGATGGGTGTCGATAATTAATTGCTGTTGGTTTGCCATCGGCTTTGCTCCAGTGGTATCAGATGCAGAACGTTGAGAGTCTGAAGGCGAGCAAGCACCTAAAAGAACAACCGCACAAGCTATTCCTAGCAAGCTGAATTTATTGTGTTTGCTGATCGTAAACATGCTGTATCCCTAAAATAATGTGTAGATAAAAGTGGTGAGTGGTAAGTCGACACATTGTCTTTTCCAACGGCTTTCATAATCGGACCACTAGATGTCATTAAAGCATAAAACCAATCCTACAATTAATATTGTATTAAACCAGCCATTCACTTTGCCAGCGGCAATATGTCCAACACCCCTCGCGAATAGGGCCTTATCTTGTATACAAAACAAGGTACAGACCTGTCCTTACTAGCATCACCAAAGGCGTGTTAGAACTAAAGACGTTTAAACGAGCCCACTCCTATAAACGACCATTGGAAACACAATTTAAATCAGAAGATTAGGGCACTTAAGCAACAAAGTGGTGTTTGCAACCGTTCAATAAAGAATCTGTTTATCTTGAGTTGCAGTTATTTGAGGGGCAAAAAAACCCGCCAATTGGCAGGTTTTTCATTTCAAATTTGCGTCTTTAAATTACCAACCGGTAATTTCACGTAAACCTTTTCCAATCTCAGCAAGTGAACGGACAGTCTTAACGCCAGCCGCTTCTAAAGCTTTAAACTTCTCATCAGCGGTGCCTTTACCACCAGCAATGATTGCACCAGCATGTCCCATGCGCTTACCAGGAGGTGCTGTAACGCCTGCAATGTAAGAAACAACAGGCTTCGTTACATGTGCTTTAATGTATTCAGCAGCTTCTTCTTCCGCCGTTCCGCCAATTTCACCAATCATCACGATGGCTTCGGTTGCTGGATCTTCTTGGAACAACTTCAAAATATCAATGAAGTTAGAACCCGGAATTGGATCACCACCAATACCAACGCAAGTTGACTGGCCAAAGCCTTCGTCAGTCGTTTGCTTAACCGCTTCATACGTTAACGTACCAGAACGAGAAACAATACCGACTTTACCTGACTTATGAATGTGACCAGGCATGATGCCGATTTTACATTCACCTGGCGTGATAACACCCGGACAGTTTGGACCAATCATACGTGCGCCCTTTTGCTCCACATATTCTTTAACATAAAGCATATCGATAGTTGGGATACCCTCAGTGATACAAACCACTAATTCGATACCTGCATCCACTGCTTCAATAATTGAATCTTTACAAAATGGTGCAGGTACATAAATAACAGTTGCCGTAGCGCCTGTTGATTCAACTGCCTCTTTCACTGTATTGAATACAGGAAGATCTAAATGCGCAGTGCCGCCTTTACCAGGAGTTACACCGCCAACCATTTGCGTTCCATAAGCAATTGCTTGTTCTGAATGGAAAGTACCTTGACCGCCAGTAAAACCTTGGCAGATAACTTTCGTGTCTTTATTAATTAATACTGACATTATTTGCCCTCCGCAGCAGCAACAACTTTAAGCGCAGCATCCGTCAATGACTCTGCAGCAATGATATCTAAACCAGAACCGGCAAGTACTTCACGACCTATTTCGGCGTTGGTACCTTCAAGGCGAACAATGACTGGCACATTAACACCAACTTCTTTAACTGCACCGATAATACCTTCAGCAATCATATCGCAACGTACGATACCACCGAAAATATTAACCAACACGGCTTTCACTTTACTGTCTGATAAAATGATTTTAAATGCTTCAGCAACACGTTCTTTAGTTGCACCGCCCCCAACATCGAGGAAGTTAGCAGGGCTGCCGCCATGCAAGTTAACGATATCCATCGTTCCCATTGCCAAGCCAGCGCCGTTAACCATACAACCGACATTGCCGTCTAGGGCAACGTAGTTCAATTCAAATTTAGCCGCGTGTGCTTCACGTGCATCTTCTTGAGATGGATCGTTCATATCACGCACTTTTTGCTGACGATATAATGCATTACCATCAACACCCAATTTAGCATCTAAGCAATGCAAATCGCCATCAGCTTTGATTACTAGTGGGTTAATTTCAATCATCGCTAAGTCAAGATCTTCAAACATCTTAGCCAAACCCATAAAGATAGTAGTGAACTGACGAATTTGAACACCCGCTAGGCCTAACTTAAATGCGATGTCTCTAGCTTGGAATGGCTGAGGACCCACTAATGGGTCAATTTCAGCTTTCAGAATTTTTTCTGGTGTTTGCTCCGCAACAGTCTCAATTTCAACACCACCTTCGGTAGATGCCATAAAAATAATTCTACGCGAAGTTCTATCAACTACTGCGCCGAGATACAATTCTTGAGCGATATCAGTGCATGTTTCAACAAGGATCTTACTGACCGGCTGGCCTTTCTCATCGGTTTGATATGTAACTAAGTTCTTGCCAAGCCAGTTTTCAGCAAACGCTCTAATATCAGCCTTATCTTTAACTAGTTTCACACCGCCCGCTTTACCCCGACCGCCAGCGTGCACTTGACATTTAACTACCCATTCAGTTCCACCAATTCGGTCTGCAGCTTCAACAGCAGCTTGGGGAGTCTCAGCAGCGTATCCTTCAGATACGGGCAAACCGTATTCTTTGAATAACTGTTTGCCTTGGTATTCATGCAAATTCATGTTGATTTATCCGATTTTATTTAATAGAAAAGCCGCCGTTGATTCCTTCGAAAAGTACTACGGGCGACTTGTTTTGCTTAGGCAGAATTCTATCACAGACTTAGCCTCATCACAGGTGATAAAGGTATTATCGTCTGGATTCTTCGATTCAAAACTGGTTGTTAACTTAATATTTACACATCGAGTAACAAACGAGTTGGGTCTTCTAGCATTTCTTTAACAGTTACCAAAAATCCAACCGATTCTTTTCCATCGACTATTCGGTGATCGTAAGATAATGCCAAATACATCATTGGTAATATCTCAACTTTACCATTCACAGCCATTGGACGGTCTTGGATTTTATGCATTCCCAAAATCGCACTTTGCGGCGGATTGATAATCGGCGTAGACATTAATGAACCAAACACACCACCATTGGTAATAGTAAAGTTACCGCCTTGCAGGTCAGACAATGCGAGCTTGCCATCGCGACCTTTAAGCGCTAATTCTTTAATTCCTTTTTCAACACCAGCCATACCTAGCGTATCAGTATCACGCAAAATAGGCGTTACTAAACCACGTGGTGTAGAGACTGCTATCGAGATATCGAAGTAGTTGTGGTAACAGATGTCATCGCCATCGATTGATGCATTAACTTCTGGGAAACGTTTTAATGCTTCAGTTACTGCTTTAACGTAGAAAGACATGAAACCTAAGCGAATGCCATGACGCTTTTCAAAGCTCTCTTGATATTGCTTACGTAAGTCCATTATTGGCTTCATATTAACTTCGTTAAACGTGGTTAGCATTGCCGTCGTGTTTTTTGCTTGTAACAAACGATTCGCGATTGTTTTACGCAAACGTGTCATTGGTACGCGTCTCTCAGTTCGTTCACCCGCTGCTACAGAAGGCACTGCAGTTGATGACACGGCAGATGAAGGAGCCGCAGATGAAGGAGCGGAAGATGGAGTTAGAACTGGCGCTTTCAAATGCTTTTCAACATCTTCTTTGGTTATTCTACCGCCTTTGCCGGTGCCAGTGACTTTACTTGCAGCAACACCTTTTTCAGCAAGTAATCGGCGAACAGAAGGACTCAATGCGTCCGAATCACTCTCATCGTCCTGCTCAATGACTGCGGTTGCTTCAGCAACTGGGGCAGATGCACCGGCAACAAAGTTTGCGATTGTGGCTTCTGCAAGTACGGTTTCACCTTCTTGCGCTAAAATTTCAGAAATTGAGCCGTCAGCTGGTGCAACAACTTCTAACACCACTTTATCAGTTTCAATATCAACAAGATTTTGATCTCTTTTTACTGCTTGGCCTGGCTGAACATGCCAAGTAGCTATTGTTGCATCGGCAACAGATTCTGGTAACACAGGAACTTTAATCGCAGTAGTTTCTGCTGAAGCAGCAGGTGCAGGTGCATTTGATTCTGACGCTGCAGGTGCATCTGATTCTGACGCTGCAGATATTTTAGATTCTGGCGCTGCCTTGGCAGAGCCTCCCGCCTCCACTTTACCGATGACTTGCTCACCTAAAACGGTATCACCTTCACCATGTATAATTTCTGATAAGACGCCGTCCTCTGGGGATACTACTTCCAATACTACTTTATCAGTCTCAATATCAACCAGATTTTGGTCTCTGGTGACAGCTTCGCCAGCTTTAGCATGCCAAGTTGCGATTGTTGCGTCTGCTACTGATTCAGGTAATACGGGAACTTTTATTTCAATTGTCATCTGGGTTCCTTAGTTTATTGTAAGAGCGTCTTCAACCAACGCTTTTTGTTGTTGGTTGTGCACAGAAAAATAGCCAACTGCGGGAGAAGCCGCAGCTTTGCGACCTGCATAAGTTAGGTTAGATCCTTGCGGGATTGATTGCCAGAAATGATGTTGACTACAATACCAGGCACCTTGATTCTGTGGTTCTTCTTGACACCAAACCCAGTCAGTCACGTGTTCATATCTGGCCATAATGGCTTTAAACTCTTCCTGAGGGAATGGATACAATTGCTCTATACGAATAATTGCAACGTCATTTTGCTCATTCTTGCGACGCTGATCGAGCAAGTCGTAATACACTTTACCTGAGCACATGACGACACGTTTAACATGTTGCGGATCTAGCTCATCAACTTCATCAATCACGTTGTAAAATATACCATCAGCTAACTCTTCCATCGAAGAAACCGCAAGTGGATGACGAAGCAATGATTTTGGCGACATGACAATCAATGGCCGACGCATAGGTCGAACCGACTGACGACGCAACATATTATATACTTGTGCAGGTGTAGATGGCACACATACTTGCCAGTTATGGTCAGCACACATCTGCAACCAACGTTCTAAACGGGCTGAACTGTGCTCAGGACCTTGACCTTCATAACCATGTGGCAGCAACATCGTCAAACCACATAAACGACCCCACTTGGCTTCACCTGACGATAAGAATTGGTCAAATACAACCTGAGCAGCGTTTGCGAAATCACCAAACTGAGCTTCCCAAATGGTTAAATAAGAGGGTTCTGCGGTAGCAAATCCATATTCAAACGCCATAACAGCTGCTTCTGACAATACAGAATCGTATATGTCTATTCGACCTTGCCCATCTGCAATATTTTGTAATGGTAAATACATAGAACCATCTTCTTGATTGTGCAATACAGCATGGCGATGGAAGAATGTTCCTCGCGCCGAGTCTTGACCGGTTATACGGATATTAGTTTTATCCGCCAAAATACTGGCATAAGCTAAGTTTTCAGCCATTCCCCAATCAACCATCTTCTCACCATCAATCATCGCTCTACGATCAAGATAAAGTTTATTTACGCGAGATTGTAAACGATGCTTTTCGGGGTAGTTAATTAATGCATTACCTAGCTCTTTCATTTTTTCAACGGTTAAACTGCCATCGTATTCAACATCCCAATCATGCCCAATGTAAGGTGACCAATCCACTGAATGCTCAGTCATAGGCCTCCATTCTTCTACAACGCAAGCGCCGTGATCAAGTGTTGCTCTATATTCTGCCATCAATTTGTCAACTTGATGTTTCTCGATCGTGCCATCAGCGATCAATTGATCTTCATATAGCTGACGAGCTACTGGATGCTTCTTAATTTTTTGATACATGAGGGGCTGCGTAGCACTTGGCTCATCAGCTTCATTGTGACCGTGGCGACGATAACAAACTAGGTCGATAACGACGTCGCGTTTAAATTTATTTCTGTAGTCCAATGCTACCTTAGTCACAAACATGACAGCTTCAGGATCGTCCGCATTTACGTGAAAAATCGGAGCCTGAACCATCTTTGCAATATCAGTGCAATACTGGGTAGAACGGGCATCTTCAATATTCGATGTAGTAAAGCCAACTTGATTATTGATAACAATGCGAACCGTACCACCCACTTTAAAGCCGCGAGTTTGCGACATATTAAACGTTTCTTGCACGACACCCTGACCCACAATTGCTGCGTCACCATGGATCGTGATTGGCAATACTGCTGACCCATCTTCGCAATGACGTCTTTGTAATCGAGCTCTTACCGAGCCCATGACTACTGGGTTAACGATTTCTAAATGCGACGGGTTAAAGGCAAGGGCTAAGTGAACGTTACCGCCTGGTGTTGCAAAATCAGATGAGAAACCGGCATGATATTTAACATCGCCCGCACCTAAGGTATCGTCATGTTTGCCAGCAAATTCATCGAACAATACCGATGGATTTTTACCTAATACGTTAACTAATACATTTAAGCGACCACGGTGAGCCATCCCAATGACAACTTCTTTAGTTCCAAATGCCCCAGCTTGGGTAATCAAGCCTTTTAACATGGGTACTAAAGCGTCGCAGCCCTCTAATGAAAATCGCTTGGCACCGGTAAATTTAGCGCCTAGGTATTTCTCCATGCCATCCGCTGCAATGAGGCCTTTGAGAATGTTTATTTTCTCATCTCGGTCAATCACTGGTTTGGCTTCAACCGATTCAATACGCTGTTGTAGCCAGCGTTTCTGTTCGGTATCTGTAATATGCATGTATTCAGAGCCGATCGAACCGCAATAGGTGCTATTGAGCGATTTAAATAAATCACCTAAGCCCATTTTGTCGGCATTAACAGCGTACGAACCAAGATTAAACATGGCACCGAAATCGCTCTCTGATAAGTTATGGTGTTTTAATGCCAAATCTCGAACTTTAGGCTGTACCCATAAACTTAATGGGTCTAGATTGGCGTGTTGATGACCACGAAAACGGTAAGCATTGATTAACTGCAATACTTTTACCTGTCGCTCATCACTTTGAACATCGCCTTGCGTTGCCGCAGTACCTGAGGAAAAGCGTGCAGCAGGGCCTAATGAGGCCATGTGCTTAAAGTCAGCTTTGATTTGGGTATGATTGGACTCGACCTCTACACCATCTACCTTAGGTAGTGCATCAAAAATAACTTTCCAATTTTCTAAAATACTTTGTGGATCTTCAAGGTAAGCTTCATACATCTCTTCAATGTAAGCGGTATTATCTCCCGCCATGTGGGATGAATCCCACCATGATTTCATCACGCTATCTTGCATTCTTAAGCCTTGATATAAAAAGTTGTGTGTATTGTATTCTAAGTAGATTCTTTTTGTAAATTAAGTATTACGCTTTTGTAAGGATATATAAGACCATAATGGTATCAGACGACATATATAACCTCAAATATAGGAAAAACTTAAATTTTAAATCATTATCTCTTAATTAACATTAATTTTTGATTTAGTCTTGCTTGCACAAAAAAATAGCCATCCCTCTCGGAACAGCTATTTAGTATTCAAACGTACCTAGCGAATAGGCAATAAGGCACTAAACAGCCCGTTGTAACAGCATCGACTTAATCTGGCCGATAGCTTTCGTTGGATTCAACCCTTTAGGACAAACGCTAACGCAGTTCATGATGCTATGGCAACGAAATACACTAAACGCGTCATCTAAATTATTCAGACGTTCGTCGGTAGCGGTGTCACGAGAATCAATTAAGAATCTATATGCATGCAATAAGCCCGCTGGCCCAATAAATTTATCTGGGTTCCACCAAAACGATGGGCAAGCAGATGAACAACATGCGCATAAAATACATTCATAAAGACCATCTAATTTAGCTCGGTCTTCTTGTGATTGTATAAACTCACGTGCTGGCGGTTGCTTGTCGTCATTAATCAAGAATGGCTTGACTTTTTCATACTGAGTATAAAATTGAGTCAAATCGACCACTAAGTCACGCACAACAGGCAAACCCGGTAAAGGACGAACAATAACCTTACCTTTACGTAATGCAGACAAAGGGGTGATGCACGCCAAGCCGTTTTTACCATTCATGTTCATACCGTCAGAACCACACACACCTTCACGGCATGAGCGACGGAAAGACAACGTTGGGTCTTTTTCTTTTAATGCAATCAAAGCGTCAAGCACCATCATGTCTTGGCCTTCTTCGACCTCTAACTGATAATCTCGCATCTTAGGTGCATCATCTACATCTGGGTTATATCGATAAATCGAAAAATCTAACATCATAATGATTACTCCTTTTAATAAGAACGTACTTTCGGCGGAAAGGCTTCTCTAAGCGTCGGCGTCATATTCACCTCACGACGACGCATAGAATCAGATCCCGGCAAGTATAAGCTATGACACAACCAATTTTCATCGTCTCTCTCAGGGAAATCGAAACGGCTGTGTGCGCCTCGACTCTCGGTTCTAAAGTTGGCTGCAACAGCTGTGCTATATGCAGTTTCCATTAGGTTGTCTAACTCTAAACATTCGATACGTTGGGTATTGAAGTCTGAACTCTTGTCATCCAAACGCGCATTTTGCAGACGTTCACGAATATCTTTAAGTTCCTGAAGGCCCTCGGCCATTGATTCACCCTCACGGAAAACCGAGAAGTTAAGCTGCATGCACTGTTGCATGTCTTTCTTAATTTGCACAGGGTCTTCGCCCTTGCCTTTTTCAGAACCTTCCCAACGATTAAAGCGGGCCATTGTTGTTTCAATGTCTGAAGCAGACGCATCACTTTTCACATCAATTTGATCTAAGCTCTTACCAAGATGCAAGCCGGTAGCACGTCCAAATACAACGAGATCAAGTAACGAATTACCGCCAAGACGGTTAGCGCCATGCACAGAGACACACGCAATTTCACCACAAGCAAACAGGCCGTCTACTATAGATTCGTTACCATCGATGTCGACATTTATAACTTCTCCATTAACGTTGGTCGGTATACCGCCCATCATATAGTGACAGGTTGGTATTACAGGAATAGGTTCTTTAACAGGGTCAACGTGTGCAAAGGTTCTTGATAATTCTAGTATGCCTGGTAAACGTGATTCCAGAACATCTTTGCCAAGGTGATCGAGTTTCAGTTTCAAGTGAGGACCCCAAGGACCATCACAGCCGCGACCTTCACGAATTTCTGTCATCATTGAACGTGCAACTACGTCACGGCCGGCAAGGTCTTTAGCGTTTGGCGCATAACGTTCCATGAAACGCTCGCCATCTTTATTCAATAAGTAACCACCCTCACCGCGACAACCTTCAGTTACAAGCGTACCTGCACCGGCGATACCTGTCGGATGGAATTGCCACATTTCCATGTCTTGTAGTGGAACGCCAGCTCTGACTGCCATACCAACGCCGTCGCCGGTGTTGATGTGGGCATTAGTGGTAGAGGCATAAATACGCCCAGCACCACCAGTCGCCAATACGACGGCTTTCGATTTAAAGTAAACCACTTCGCCAGTTTCAATCTCGATTGCAGTACAACCAACCACTTGACCCTGTTGGTTTTTAACTAGATCTAGTGCATACCACTCACTGAATACTTTTGTGCGATTTTTTACATTTTGTTGATACAGTAAATGCAATAACGCATGGCCAGTTCTATCCGCCGCTGCTGCTGTTCTTGCTGCTTGCTCACCACCAAAATTGGTAGACTGGCCACCAAATGGACGTTGATATATTTTGCCTTCTTCGGTACGCGAAAAAGGTAAGCCCATGTTTTCCATTTCGATAATAGCTTCAGGACCTGTTTTACACATGTACTCAATGGCTTCTTGATCGCCAATGTAATCTGACCCTTTCACGGTGTCATACATATGCCATTCCCAGTTATCTTCGTGTGAATTACCTAGTGCAACGGTAATACCACCTTGCGCTGACACTGTATGTGAACGGGTCGGAAATACTTTTGATAACAAAGCACACGATTTACCAGACTCTGAAATCTGTAATGCGGCTCGCATGCCAGCGCCGCCAGCGCCAATAACTACCGCGTCGAACTCATGCACGGGTAAACTCATATTAAACACCCCATAAAACGAAAAGACCAATTGCAACATACGCAAATGCAATAAGGTTAAAAACATATTGAAGACCGGCGCGTAGACCAGTTGGCTTTATATAATCTGTCAATACCTGCCACAATCCTATACGCACGTGGATCATAATTGAGATCAATGCCGCTAATGTAAATGCCTTCATATAAATATTTGCGAAGAGACTTTGCCATACTTCGAAGCTAACAACGGATGTTGTTAGAAAAAAGTACACCATAAAAGATGTGAAGGCAGCGATAATCGCAGCCGTGGTGCGCAATGAAACGTAATCTTGGATACCGTTTCTTTTCATTGATGCTTCGTTGGTTACCATAATACAACTCCTAATACGATTGTTAACACAACCCAAAGTCCCATCGCAATCGTTGCGCTACTGTTGCCCGAGTCAAGTTCTTCCCAATAACCCATATCCATTACTACATGCCTTACACCACCTATAATGTGGTATGACAGTACGGACAAGGTACCAATTGTAATGATTTTTCCGTACCAAGCGTCCATCATGCTGATTACAAAATTGTATCCTTCAATTGACGCAACAGAAGTGGCCCAAGCGTAAACGACAAATAACAATGCAAAAAACATTGCAACGCCTGTTGCTCGGTGGAGAATTGATGCAACCGCTGCGGGTGGAAAACTAATGGTGTTAAGATCTAAATTTATTGGTCTTTGTTTCTTCACAATAATATGCCTGTAGTCGTTCTTAGGAAATGCACCACAATGAATAGTTTATGCACTTACCTGAGTTATGTGTTTTGCTTTTGTGGAGCGTACTAGTGCCCTGTATTTGTTAACAATTTGTGAATTAAATATGACTAAATTGAAACAAAATACATTCTTTAATTTAGTGCTACATAATATACCAATCCGTCCACTAAATTACAATTTTTTGTTGTCTATTGAAGCTTTCGTCTTAGACATTTATCACTACCCTTAATAGTGTCGGTCAATACAGAATATTTATTAATCGAATGTGCATTTGAATTGACTTACTATTACAATACCAGTACAAATAGCGCCACTTTTCGTAACGATGTGAACAATTCTGTCGATAGTAACGTATTTTTCGACGACAACGGTACAGTGGTAAATTAAAGAGGAGAACATTGCATGGCGAATGATATAGCCATTTTAAGAGTAGGTGATAAAGAAATCGAACTTCCGATTTTGACTGGAACTGCAGGTCATCCTGTAATTGATGTCAGAGCCTTGGGCGGTCAAGGTTACTTTACTTTCGACCCGGGCTTCATGGCTACAGGTTCATGTGAATCTTCAATTACATTCATTGACGGAGCCAAAGGTGTATTGTTACACAGAGGCTATCCTATTGACGAATTAGCACGCGACTCTGATTATTTAGAAGTCTGTCATATGCTTTTGCACGGACACGCGCCTTCAAAAGAAGAGTATATTCAATTCAAAGACACGATTACTCGTCACACCCTATTGCACGAGCAAATCAACATGTTCTTTCATGGTTTCAGAAACGACGCTCACCCAATGGCGATGCTTTGCGGCACCGTTGGTGCAATGTCGTCTTTCTACCACAGTGACTTAGATGTAAACAGTGAAGAGCAACGTCTTCGCAGCGCGCATCGTTTAATTGCGAAAATGCCAACGCTGGTTGCAATGTGCTATAAGTATAATGTTGGACAACCCTTTGTTTACCCGAGAAATGATCTAAGCTACGCTGGTAACTTTCTCAATATGATGTTCTCAGTACCTGCGGAAGAGTATAAAATTAGTCCAACCGTTGAGCTTGCAATGGATAGAATATTTATATTACATGCAGATCATGAGCAAAATGCATCTACGTCTACCGTGCGTTTAGCCGGGTCTTCAGGTGCAAACCCTTACGCATGTATTGCGGCTGGTGTAGCTTCTTTATGGGGTCCTGCACATGGCGGCGCCAACGAAGCGTGTTTAAAAATGCTAGAAGAAATCGGTACCGTTGAGCGTATTCCAGAATTCATTGACAGAGCAAAAGATAAAGATGACTCGTTCCGTTTGATGGGCTTTGGCCATCGTGTTTATAAAAATCACGACCCTCGAGCAACCGTTATGCGTGAAAGCTGTCATGAAGTATTGGCTGAATTGAAGTTAAACGATCCACTTCTTGAAGTCGCAATGGAGTTAGAGCGTATTGCACTAAGTGACCCATATTTCGCAGAGAAGAAGTTATTCCCTAACGTCGACTTCTACTCAGGAATTATACTCAAAGCGATTGGTATTCCTACCAATATGTTTACCTGTATTTTCGCATTATCGAGAACCGTAGGTTGGATTTCGCATTGGCATGAAATGCTAAGTCAACCAGGTCAAAAAATTGGTCGTCCTCGTCAATTGTATACAGGCGAAGGGCAGCGTAAGTACACTTCTATAAAACGATAATTTACACTTGGTTAGTTAACGATTAAGGCGCCTTTCGGCGCCTTTTTTATTAAAATAAATATAAAAATTAGAGGGTTGAATGGCAATACAGTTTAAAATACTTGGTTACGCGGGACTACTGCCATTTATATTCCTTCCACTGTTAGTAGTCGCTGACATAACTAATTATTTCTATACTTTTCAACACTTTGTGCAATACTCAGCCATTATTCTTTCATTCTTTGGTGGTATTCATTGGTATGACGCACTCCAGAATAACCGCGTTAACCATCAATTATATGTGGCGATGCTACCCAGTATTTTGGGCTGGTTGGGGTTGGTATTGCTTAACGGTAACTTGTTGTTAGGTATTTTATCTTGCGCATTTATTGGCATGCTCATGTACGACAAATATACCTTAGTTATGCAAAGGGCAAAAGTCATTGAATACACAACGCTGCGCTTGGCGCTAACGACCGTTGTTGTACTATGCCACCTAGCGATGGCCTTAATCGTATAAAAAACCCGAAAACAACTAATTCTTAATTAGCTAAATTGTCGGGCTGGTCTAATGCATAACAAATCAAAACCGATGATATTAGAAGATCTATGTCGTATTAACCGGTTATTAAATCCATCAGTTCTTTGGTTTTCTCTTGCATTAAGGCTATATCGCCCCTAGATTCTACGTTTAAACGTATCACTGGCTCTGTATTAGACTTTCTCAAGTTGAAACGCCAAGTATCAAACTCCATGCCAATGCCATCTGTCTTATCAATCGTTTGGGCTTGATTACCGTAATGCTCAACCACTTTTTTAATCGTCAACCCGGCATTTTCAACAGTGGAGTTTATTTCACCTGACGAAGGAAACGCTTCAATACGTTCTCTCACCAATTCTGACAATGGCTGTTGTGTGGTGCTAAGTAACTCTGCGACAAGCATCCATGGGATCATACCCGAATCGCAATATGCAAAGTCACGGAAGTAATGATGAGCGCTCATTTCACCACCATAGATCGCATCTTCCTTACGCATTCTTTCCTTTATGAACGCATGCCCAGTTTTGCATTTAACCGGTTTTCCTCTGCCCGCTCTTATAATTTCTTCGGTATTCCAAAAAACGCGTGGATCATAAATAATACTCGCGCCCTTTTCTTTTGCTAAGAAGGCTTGCGCTAATAAGCCGACAATGTAGTAGCCTTCGACGAATTGACCCTTTTCATCGAATAAAAAACAACGATCAAAATCACCGTCCCAAGCAATTCCCATATTAGCCTTATGAGCAATCACAGCGTTTGCTGTATCAGCCCGATTCTCAGGTAACAAAGGGTTAGGAATGCCATTAGGAAAATCTTCATTAGCTTCATGGTGCACTTTAATAAACTCGACAGCCACATGTTGGTGCTGAAAAAAAAGTTCAATGGCATCAAGCGCAGGACCGGCAGAGCCATTACCCGCATTGACGACTAACTTTAAAGGAGATAGCTTTTTATAGTTAATATAACTTGCCAGGTGCAAAACGTAGTCATTTACACAACTAACACGCTCATAATGATGAGTTTCAAGTAGCTTTCTTTCTTGAATTGAATGCATACCATTGAGAAAGTCATTATCCCTCACTAGTTCGCCACCACTAAATGCATGCAGGCGAGCTTGCACATTCATCTCGTCGTAACTTTCAGCTCTATCTCGTATGGCAAACAAGCCACTATCACCGCTAATTGGAATAGAGCCAGCTTTAACCAGTTTTAATCCGTTGTAATTAATCGGGTTATGAGATGCTGTTACTTCAATACCGCCATCAACGCCAAGGTGTTTAGTTGCAAAATAAATTTCTTCTGTACCACACATGCCTAAATCGCTGACGTTAGCGCCACCATCAATGAGACCGGCAGATAAAGCCAATTTAAGTGGAATAGATGTTTTTCTTACATCGGCACCGACGACGACGTTGCGAGCGTGCAGTTCTTCTGCAAAGGCTCTACCAATGCGATATGCAACAGACTCGGACAATTGCTCTATAAGTTCGCCACGGATATCGTAAGCTTTGAAACACGTAATTTTAGTCATTATTATTGGTCTTTGATTTATACTTTGAAAATAGAGAGATTAAGGGGAAGGAACTAAAGTCACCTCCTTTTTCTACAATGTTATTTTGTGTCTTCAACACGCCCATATCGGTCTGAAAATCTAACAATGTCGTCTTCCCCAAGGTAACTTCCAGACTGCACTTCGATAAGCTCTAAAAGAATTTTACCGGGGTTTTCCAATGCATGAATTTCACCAATAGGAATGTAAACAGATTCATTTTCTGTCACTAAAAAGGTTTTCTCACCGATCGTTACACTGGCACTACCAGACACCACAATCCAGTGTTCTGCGCGATGATGATGCATTTGCACACTGAGTTTTTCACCCGGCTTCACACTGATGCGTTTGACTTGGTAGCGAGTGCCATTGTCAATAGAATCGTAACTGCCCCATGGTCTAAATACTTCGCGATGAAACTCAAATTCTGGACGCTTTTCGGCTTTCAATTGACTAACAACATTCTTAATGTCCTGCACTTTATTTTTATTTGCCACCAATACAGCATCTTTGGTCTCAACCACGACGATATCATCCAAGCCAATTACCGCAATAAGACGTTGCTCAGAATTAATATAACTATTAGTTACGCCATCAAGGATTGCATCACCAATAACAACGTTGCCCGATTTATCCTTGTTTTCTGATGTTTCCCATAACGACGTCCAACTACCAACATCGTTCCAACCAGCATCCAAAGGTACTATGCAAGCGTCAGATGTATGTTCCATAACGGCATAATCGATTGAATCATCCGGACATTTAGCGAAAGCCTCAACATCAACTCGGATAAATGTCATGTCTTTATCGGTGTTTTCCATTGCGCTGGTGCAGGCAGCAAAAATACCAGGTGCGTGTTCACTTAACTCACGCAAATACACACTTGCTTTAAACATAAACATGCCACTATTCCAGTAATATTTGCCACTTGCAAGGTATTCTTGGGCCGTCGCCAAATCTGGTTTTTCAACAAATTCAGCAACTTCAAAGCCAACTTCATTAACTGACTCGCCTGATTTTATATAGCCATAGCCGGTATGCGCCTCGTTTGGCACCACACCGAAGGTGACTAACTTGCCGTCATTAGCCAACACGGTGGCTTTATCGAGTGCTGAATGAAAGGCACTATGATCAGAAATAAGATGATCAGCTGCCAGTATTAACAGCACTGGGTCTTCACCCTGCTGCAGAGCTCTCAGAGCCGCCAAGGCAATTGCAGGAGCAGTATTACGGCCAACCGGCTCTAACATAATGCTGTCGTAATTAATATTAGCGACACGCAATTGTTCTGCTGCCATAAAACGATGATCTTCATTACAAATGAAAAGGGGCAGCTCCATTTTATCGGCAGGTAGGCGCAAAATAGTATCTTGCAGCATTGTATTATCAGACGTTAGCGCTAAAAACTGCTTGGGTAATGCAGCGCGAGATTTTGGCCACAAACGACTTCCAGTGCCACCAGCAAGAACAACAGGCTTCATGAACGTTCCTTTCAAATAATAATTGACTTGATGGTATTGAATAAAAGCACTTTATTCAATGCAAAACCGCCATATTTCATCTATTTGTTAAGCAATTGTCGATCAAATATACTTAACGCCCCCCCCTATTGTGTTAGCACACCTTGTTGATAATCAACTAAAGCTTGATTAATTTCCTCCTGAGAGTTCATCACAAACGGTCCATATTGCACAACCGGCTCATTAATAGGCTCACCACTCACAAAGATGGCTCGCGCGCCGTCTTTGCCATCCAATACTAGGTCACTGGCTAAGCTCAGCAAGGCTAAATGCACTTTGCTTAACACCTCACCTGCAGCTTCAAGATCACCGTGATACACATACACAAAACCGTTGTGCGTAGGTTCAGTGGCGATATTGAGTGACTCGTTTGCTACCAGGTGAACGTCAAAAAACTGAGGCTTTACCGATTGGGTCGTTACGGCGCCTTTTTGGCCCTTGTAATCTCCTGCTAACACTCGTATTAATGACCCTTTTTCAGTGCTTAACTCTGGAATATCCGCCGTAGCAATATCTTGATATCCTGGCGTAGACATTTTTTCAGTTGATGGTAAGTTGAACCACAACTGAAAGCCGCGCATTTTGCCTTCAACTTGCATTGGCATCTCCTCGTGAATAATACCTTTCCCTGCATTCATCCACTGCAAACCAACATCTTCAATAACATCTTCATTACCCATTGAGTCCTTGTGTCGCATTTTGCCATTAAGCATATAAGTAACTGTTTGGAAACCTCGATGAGGATGCTTTGGAAAACCAGCAATATAGTCCTGAGCATCTTCTGAACCCAACTCATCGAGCATTAGGAATGGGTCTAAGCGTTCTAACATCGGTTGCCCAATAACGCGTTTAAGCTTTACGCCTGCGCCATCAGAAGCCGGCATCCCTTGTACAATTTGCTTAATTGTTGTTACTTTCTGATTTGTCATTGTTATCTCCGCATAACTTGGGTTAAAGGTTCTCACGACCAAGTAAAAAGCGCGTTTGAGTGAGCGTTGTTTCTAATACATCAAGTCCGTCGAAAAGTGCAGTAAGGGCATCTTCGTAAACCGCCTGAGTTGTAGCAAACCCTGCCATGTAAACACCATTGTTAATGCACTGATAAACATACTCATTTATTTTATCAATTTGATTTCTTAAGACACTAGGTTAGTAGTCGTCATGGTTACCGGTGATGTGGTTAACTGCAGTATTAAAAATTCGAATGATTTAAGCAGACTCATTGTTCACAATACGATTGGTTTTCTTATCCCATAAAACTGGCACAGTAACCCGTGTTGTAATATCTGCTTGCGCTTTGATATAAACTTCATGCATATAACTACTATCAAATAAATGATCTTTTGTTGCTGCGTCATAATTCCCAAACTCCCATCCATTTTCTAACATATCAAGGCTCACTACCGAAACTGATATGTGAGACTCTAAGCCTTTTAGTGTTCTAAAAATCAATGTCCGATGGCCCCAAGGACAGGCTAAACTCACAAACAAATGATAGCGACCTGATTCAGGAATAAATTCAGCGCCTTGCTGATTAGAAATTGTATTTTTAAATGCAGAATCTTGACGAACAAATTTGCCATTACTCTTTTTAGTGTCGTACCATTGGTCTTGCCATACACCATTGACTAGTAAATCCATGTTGAATTCCTCTTATTTAACGTAGTAAGTCGATGTCGATATTCAAGCATTAAATTAATAGAACGTAACCTGCTTAAAATCGGAGCTTAGGTTCTACTTTTTAGAACGTTTACGACGATGTGATTGACATAATTTAGCCTTATACCACTGGAATATAGAAAAACCTTATGACCACAGCAACCTTCTCCGCTCGATTTTCAGGACTCGTTAGACTTTATACAAACGCTGGCCTGACTAAATTACAAAATGCTAATATAGCGGTTGTCGGTATTGGCGGTGTTGGTTCTTGGAGTGCCGAAGCTTTGGCGCGCACAGCGGTAGGGAATATCACGTTAATTGACCTTGATGATATTGCCTTAAGCAATGTAAATAGACAAATACATGCGCTTTCATCGACTACGGAAGGGTCAAAAGTCGAGGTGATGAAGCAACGTATTCTGGACATTAATCCACAGTGTAAAGTAACTGCAATAGAGGACTTTGTTACCACTGAAACACTTCAAAACTATATTACGACTTCGTTCGATGTAGTCATTGATGCCGTAGACAGCGTTAAAGCGAAAGCTGCGATGATTGCTTTTTGCAAACGAAACAAGGTAAAAATCATTACCGTAGGCGGCGCTGGCGGACAGATAGACCCATTGAAAGTAACTTGCAACGACCTAGCTAAAACTACACAAGACCCACTGGCAGCAAAACTGCGTTCAGACTTACGCCGTTTTTATAATTTCAGTAAAAATCCTAAACGAAACTTTGGCGTAGAGTGTGTTTATTCAACCGAACAGCTTCGTTACCCTCAGGCCGATGGCAGTGTGAGTTTTGAAAAGACTCAACAACAAGGCACTGGCAAAATGGATTGTGCCACCGGTTTTGGCGCATTTGTTGGTGTTACAGCCACGTTTGGTCTTGTGGCTGCGACAAGAGCAATACAGTATATAGTTGACCGCTAAGTTTAACTTTTTGCATTAACCTTTATGCTGTCTCTCCTATACTGTTTGACATCATAAATCAACGCAATTGCTAACCAAATGCACACAATGCTAATCAATAGCGCTGTATTTTCGACCATCGCCATAACTTGCTCACTCAGCACAGCAGTGCCCCCTATTAGCAGTAAATAGTAGGGTAAATTAAGCAAGCCCGCCAAACCAATTACTTTCCATGATTTTTGTTGACTACCTTGTGAAAACATGAAAAAAGCCAGTGAGTTGATATGGATCATGGCAAGCGCTAGGTGTTTTAGCTTGGTCTTTTTTTGCGCCACCTGCCCACCTTGTTGCTGTGAACGTTTACCTGATGCCTTGCCAAGCATGAAATTGATGAACGAGCCGAGCGTTGCCGCTACAACCATACATAGCGTTAAATAAACAATATCCATGGCTGAGGGTTTTGATCCTACCACTAAAATGACGGCAAAAAACTGGCCTGGAAAATAAAAACCAACATAAATTATTGATTCTAATAAAATAATAACAAAAATGATCAGGAAAAAACCATTTTGCATATTATCCTGCAACAATTCCAAAATACTCATACCCGCAGGAATAACATTAAAATTTACCAGCACACTAATGAGAAGCAGCGCAATTAGGGCTGAAAGTGGAAGGAAAGCTGCATATTTCATAATTTGCCTGTAAAAAGGTTTTTATGCATAGTTTACGCTATGCTTGATAGTTGGATCATCCTAATTAATTATCGATGACTACGATTTAAGTCATTAGTTAAGTGATTCAAAAACGAGAATTAAATACAGAACACTAAATATAGAACGGCGTCTAATGGATTGTGTGAGCCACATAAGCACTCAAATAATAGATTAACACATTAATATACTAAACCATGATAAGGAACCATATCCGTTGTATAGGCCCAAGACAACCATACAACAATGGCGTACTTTACAAGCGGTTGTTGACTATAGCGGATACGCTCAAGCAGCCCAGAAGCTGAACAAGTCGCAGTCATCTCTAAATCATGCTGTGGCTAAATTACAGGGCATGTTGGACGTACAATTACTCAAAGTTATTGGGCGAAAAGCGGTATTAACAGCGGCCGGTCATGTTATGTTAAGACGCTCTCGTTATTTAACTCAGAATGTTGAAGATCTGGAATTGCTCGCTATCAATATCAACCAAGATTGGGAGCCTGAAATTCAAGTTGTGATTGACTTGGCCTACCCCGGACAACGCTTATATCGAGTATTGAAGGAATTTTTGACGCAATCGCGTGGCAGTCAATTTAAACAACTGACTGCATTTTTAGTCTGCCCTTTACCTGATAATAAAGGTCCCGGCACCCAATTATTAGAAACTCTGATTTTACATCATCGTCAAATTGATTTACCTTCTTCGTTAAGTAAGTAATAACTTGAGGGTGTTTGAATAAACATGGAACAACAAGCTTTAAGCCAACTCATGCGCGAGAGTGCAGATGATGCAGTCAAAACAAGTAGAGAAGAATTTGCCATAGAGTTAGATTTTTCTGCTAAAAGCATCTCACTAGTTGATGCTATTATTTCGAAATTTTTAGATACATTCAATGATCAAGCGCTTGAAGATAAAGCTGCTTTCACTATATGTAATATTTATGGTGCTTATATTGGTGAAGTATTTCGCAAGCTTGTCGGCGGTAAATGGCAATATAATTTGCAAGATGAAGAAGCCCCCTCAATTATGCTAATGTATGAGGACAAAACCTTTGCTTTTGCTGGTATTTGTTACCAGCGGTTAGTTAATGATAGTAATGTCAGTGTGCAACGTTATTTTAACCAAGCACTCGGCGCAACAACGCAGTAATGCAACAGCACAATAAAACCATATATTAATAGTATTCTCTGTATTATGAATTTAAACGCCAATCAGTAACCATTATCCTCATATGCTTACTGCTTACTAAATACCAAGCAAACAAGAATGCTGAAAATAACGTTAATGCTGTAGGCCAAGCGAAAGCGAAATGTTGTGCGCGCAAAATATAAAGCTGAATAATAAGATCAGATATAATCAGATAGCCTATAACGAACGGTAAGCCTGCGTAAAAACCGCCTCTATCTGCCTTCCATACACGCTCTCTAAATCCCAGGAAAAACAATGTCAGTATTGCGGGTAGCGCAGTGAACAAGGAGAGATAAAACTGATACTTAAGCGGATAGAATATACTTAGTAATAAGCCTCCATCTTGCCTAAACGACAAGGATGCAATAAAAACTACGATACCTCTTGCTAGAAAACACAGACACAAAAACAATAGCCATGGCGGTTTTACTCGCCCTGCTTCATCGTATTTATGTAGTGGAAGTTTCATTTTCATGTTCAAGAAGTATAGGCAAATACTGAAACATCAAGGCTTAATGCAGAGGCTAAATCAAAATATTTATCTACTAGGCCCATAAATAAAATATTACTTTTACCTGATGTTTATAAATACTGCTGCCCTGTGAGACAATGCTTTTCAACTTGCGAAGTACTGCTTTAATCGGCATTGTCAACTTATCGAATTAAGATGATAAGAACAAATTTTCAGTAGCTCATGCCAAATTCTGGACGCAACTAACCCCCTAGTCCATTCACTAAATAGTAGTAAAATCACAACGTGGAAAACAGCCCAAAATTAGCAGTAAAGTAATTCTAAAAGGAATAAGGAATTTTTCCTATATGAAGTTCTGCTTATGCTGCATAGCATCGCGTTATTGATAATTACAGAGAGAAATTAAAATGGATCTGCAACCCACGCTCATAAGCACGGCTATACTATCATCGTTTTTACTTGTTCCTTATATTTCGCACGCCGAAAATAAAACGTCCGACGAAATGGAACGGGTGACTGTCATCGGTATTTTGCCTGACCGACTTGAAGCTGTTGCAGGCTCATTTGATATTATCGATGAGGAATATCTGGAGTCTCGCCGACCGCTATCCATCAATGAACAATTAAGAACTTTGCCAGGTGTAATGGTTGTAGCTGATGGCAGCATGAGCTTTGATTTAAACATAGGTATTCGTGGTCAGAATCCACGCCGAAGTGCTAAAGCGATGGTGATGGAAGATGGTATGCCACTTCAATTAGCGCCCTATACAGACCCAGTTAATCATTATGCTACACCCTCAACATCTGTTAGTCGCGTAGAGCTTGTTAAAGGTGCTGGACAAATTTTGTTTGGTCCTCAAACATTGGGAGGAGCAGTGAATTTCGTAACTAAGGCTGTTCCACGCAATGGTGAAGTAGAAGGCAGTGTAACATCGCTCTTTGGCAATCAAGATTTCCGTGGCTTGCATGGTAATGTTGGCTTTGGTAATGAAACTGGCGGCTTCATGTTTGATTTTTCACAAAGTAAAGGGGGTGGTATTTTTAATGACAGTGAATACAACGTTAAGGACTATCGCTTTAAAGGTGAATTAAGTATTACTGATAACCAAACAGTAGGTTTGAAATTAGTTCACACACGCGATCGTCGTAATCAAACCGAAAACTACTTAACTCGAGATGAGTATGCACGTGATCCTTATTCTCATCCAACGGTGAAACTAGACCAATGGCAACAAGATCGGGATGTTGTTCAGTTAACGCATAAATTTGAAGTAAATGATAACTTCACTCTTCAATCTCAAGCTTATTACACTGATATTTTCCGTAACGGTTTACGCGGCAGCAATAGTGGCAGAGAGGTTAATGGCGTTTGGGAATCACGATTACGTAACTGTGATGCTGTTGGTGATGTAAATGACGATGGCAGAGTAACAACATCAGACATTGGCAATACCGATATCAATGTTTGTGGTGGTCGTCACGCACCTCGTCAATATTACACATGGGGAGCAGAAAGCCGCGCAGATTTTGGGCATAGTTTATTTGGGTTGGAAAATGATGCCATTTTTGGTCTTCGTTATCATCAGGAAAAAGCTTACCGCAAGCAGGTTCTTGCGACGAATACGGCTCAGCGTCTAGATTACAACTTAGCGTTGCTTGAAGGTGAGGATCCTGAAGGAACGACTCTCGGTGCTTATGCACTGTCTTATTATGCACAGAACACCATTTATATTGATAAGTGGTCAGTCACAACAGGTTTTCGCGTTGAAGATGTCAGCACAAGTGACAGCGATGACTTCTCTTCTAATCGTGTTTCAGATAGTTACACTGAGTTTTTACCAAGCCTTGGTGTTACTTGGAATGGAATAAAGAGTACAACCATTTTTGCTGGAATTCACAAAGGTATCTCACCTTCACGGGCTGATCGTGAACTCAATGCCTCTGGTGCTCGTGCTGCACCAGAAGAAAGCACATTGTTTGAGTTAGGCATGAGAAGTAATTACTTCAAAGGAGTGACTATGTCAGCCGCTTTATTTCATAACGATATCGAAAATACTATCGTAGATAATGGTGCAACATTTGACAACAGTGGAAAAAGTGAACAACAAGGTATCGAATTCTCTAGTCGGATCAACTTTGGTGATATCTATAGCTGGAATAATAATAATATTTATTTGTCTGGTGCATACACTAACTTATGGACTGCTGAATATACAAAAGCATCTGACCCAGCTAATGATGGTAATCGCATGCAATACGCACCGGAGAATTTGCTCAACATTGACTTAGGATATGAGCACGCCAGCGGTATAGATACGCGCATCGGTGTACAGCATGTCAGTAAGCAATTAGTTGATGATGAAAATACCCGCGCTGAGACTGGAAATGGTATTGAAGGCATAATCCCTAGTTACACTATTTGGAATGCAACTGTTAACTATTATGTTCCAAACACCAGCGTAACCTTGTTTGCTAGTGCAGAAAACTTGTTCGATAAAGAGTATTTGGTCAGCCGTAACGAAGGTAAGTTAGCCGGTCGTGAACGTCTGTTCTTTGTTGGTATCACCTTCGATTTTTAAGGGTAATGTTCTGATTGATTAACTGAATTGAAGTACGACGGAACATCGTCGTACTTCAATGGCCTTTATCACCGTACAATTTACCGGTTAACCCTTGTGCCAACGCCTCGACTGGTTGAGCATTATGAATATTTCCGGTTATCACCTTTGCGGCCACAATCTCACCTTGATAGTTGACGATCGAGTGAAGCTTGAAACTATAGAACCAACCCATAGTGCCTTTGCCGCGCAGAGCGATGCCGTCCGAAGTTTTATGCCTTGGAATAACAATGTTGTGGCACACTTTTATGCACGTAGAATCAATGAATTCGATGCCTGTAGGCTTCACTTTACGTGAGGTAAAGTATGCACACATGGGCACACTTATTCTGGACATGACGGCAATACACTGGATGTAGCGGAGTAAATTGGGAAAACCTTGTTATACACGACAAAGACATAGCCAAGGTAATCATTTTTGAAATCGCGGTAATGCGACATATGAAAACCCACGACAATGGTTGTCAGTTAGCTGGTTGTCATGAGCCAATTTCATTACCTTTTGGAGTACCGTATTCAAGTAACTGCTGTTGCCATTGAGGGATAAATACTTTGCAATAATCATCGACATCGCAGTATAACTCGACTCAGTTATTCATACCTTTTGGATTTGTTTGATCTTTGTCGAAAGATAAGATATTGGAACAGGCACTTAGTTCAATTTTCTTAAACAAGACTTGGGTTACTCACTAAAATTTGGGCAAGCGTTTCATTCTTTAACATTAGACTTTTTAGAGTATTATTATTATTTAATAGATTATTGTTTTGATTGAAGGTTAATTCTGAAAAAATCTTTATTGATAACTTTGTAAATAAACTTAAATATTATTCAAAATTGCAGTACTTTAGGTTAATAAGATTATATTGCTTTTATCTCGCTCACGTTTTTACTGGAATTCTACAAATGAGTCTACGTTCACTTATCAACCTTAGGATTATTGCATCGGTTATATTGATTTTAATATTCAGTGCAATCATTACTATTTGGCAGGCAAGGAACTCCGTAGAAAAAGAGATACATTCCTCCATAAACTTGGCCGTACAAATGATCGAATTCGGCTTTAATCAACTTCCTCCTTCAAGCGAAGAAAATGACACGTGGTTGCAAAAAATTGCCACTATGCAACCAGTAAGACATTTACATATTTCAATTGAAGATGATAAAAATGACTTGCAAAACACTAACTATCCCCTTCACATAGATGATGAGCAAAGGACAACACCACGTTGGTTCATTAAGGCTGTTATGGTTGATTTTTTTATTCATAATTATGATATTAAAATAGAGGATGGTTCCACAAAAACCATTTTTGTTACTGCCAACCCGATGGATGAAATTAGTGAAGCATGGGGAGAAACGAAAGCTTATTTTTGGTCCACCGTGTTGATGTTATTGATTATGTTTTTTATGGTTAACCTTGTTTTTAACTCAATGTTGCAGTCAGTAAACTCGATTCTATCTGGGCTTCGTCAAATACGAAGCGGTCATTTTTTTTATGTGCTACCTCATTTTAAAATCAGTGAATTCGATGCGATCGCAAAAGAAATTAATGGTATGTCATTGGCCTTAAGAACAGCACAGAAAAATAACCAAGCATTGGCGCGACATACCATGCAGATTCAAGAAACAGAAAGACAAAATATGTCTCGTGAATTACATGATGAAATGGGTCAATCATTAACAGCGATAAAAGCTATGGCGGTGACGTGTCAGCAACCTGATACCGATGTTAAAGCGGTGACAAGTTCCATTGTCGATATATGTAATCATTTATCAGTTGTTGTGCGTTCAATGATGAAAACACTGCACCCAGTTAGTTTGCCTGAGCTTGGTTTAGGCGCAACTCTGTCTGAGTTGGTAAGAGAGTGGCAACGATGCAGTTCGGGTCTGCAGTTCGACTTAAGTTATGATGTTTCTTTAGAAAAGTTAAGTTATGCTATTTCCATTCATGTCTACCGAATTGTGCAGGAGTGTTTAACCAATGTCGTTCGACATGCAAACGCTTCCGAAGTGACTATATTAGTCACTAAACGTGAAGGGAAAGTATGGATTACCGTGTCGGATAATGGCATGGGAAAGCAATTAAACTCCCTAGGTTTTGGTTTGTTAAGTATGCGCGAAAGAGCGGAAAATTTAGGTGGCCAATTTACACTAGAATCCACACAAAATAGCGGTGTTAACGTTGTTGTACAATTACCTTATTGGGAAGATAAGTAATGGAAACAGAAAAAATAAAAGTCTTATTAATTGATGACCATACCGTTGTTAGGGCTGGGTTTAGAATGTTACTGGCTTCTCAACGTTTTATCGGTGATATTGTTGATATTGAACGCGGTGAACTGGCAACTCAAGAGTATCAACGTTTCCAGCCTAATGTCGTGGTGATGGATTTATCGATGCCCGGCATCGGTGGTCTTGAAACAATTCGGCGTCTCTATAAACATGATCCTACAGTACTGATTTTAGTGTATAGCATTCATGATGAAACAGTCTACGTTGAACGCTCCCTCGAAGCGGGTGCAAAGGGCTATGTCAGTAAAAATAGTGCTGCAGAAGTCTTAGCGACAGCCGTTGCGGTTATCGCGAGCGGCAAACGCTATATTGAGGAAGGTTTATTACCTGAGTTAAATGATATTCGTTTCACCGATACTGAAAGATCGCAGTATGCACTGAATATACTATCGCCACGCGAATTTGATGTATTCCGTCTTCTATCGAAGGGTCTAACCGCACATGTTGTCGCTGATCAACTCAGCCTTAGTTATAAAACAATCTGTAACTACAATACACAAATCAAGAACAAGCTGAATGCAAATACATCAGCTGATCTTGCTCATATTGCCATGGTAAATAACATTATTTAATAATCGCAGAGTCAACAGGAAAAACCTATGCCATTAGTGGTAACAAAATTGGCAACGAACACCTAAAGTCTGCGTTTAGTGAAGCAGCTGTTTCTATCTATGAGGCAATGACAACGCCAAAAAGGTTGCCTTCGATTTTCTGGGCATATTATGCGCTTGCAAATTCTGGACGCAACTAATCCCCTAGTCCATTCACTAAATGCTCATTCACGGAGTATCCTGTCATTACCGGCTTGCATTTTATGGCGGCCAAGCCTAAATAGATTATTTACAATGCCATGACACGCTAAAAATCCTTGGCCTTGTGACTTACATTGAGCCCCCTGGAAGCCAATAACTATTCAATATCTCACAAGCTGAGTGTAAATCGATGGTACGGGCGAACTGCGTGACTAATGACCTGAGATGGATAGCGATAACCCGCTTACATTTTGGTATTTTTCATGCCCTAATTATCTCAAAGTTACTAGTGGCTGCGATAAATTGACAGCACCTAAAAAAAAACAACACAAAAATCATTGCTATTAATGCAGCTGTTCAACATTGTGTTACCATTTACATAAGATAACTAAATTCATGTAAATGTTAGCAATGAAAATAACAAAAACATACTCTGCAAATTGGTTTAATCGCTTCGCTATTCAAGCATACCGCTTATTTTTTGGTCGAATTTTACCGGCATCACTACTACGCGATAAAATACCCCCACAAACCCAACGAAAAGCAGTAAACGGTAAGTTTAATTTAGAAGTGGTAAGTCACTGTTGGGGATATGCCAACATGTTAACGTATCAGTTAAGCTCCTTTGTTAATTATCCGCCAAAAAAACTCCATTTAACCGTCACCGTTTTTTATGCGCAAGAAGATACTGAAACCAAAGCCGCATTAGACTTCTTTGGTAAAATAAGCGTTGCTAACGTTACCTGGGATTTTCATCCATTACCAAAAGGTAAACTCTTTAGGCGCAGTATTGGTCGCAATATGGCGGCACGTTCAACAACTGCAGATTGGGTATGGTTTACTGATTGCGACATCATTTTTCATGAAAATTGTTTAGATTCTCTTGCCGATAGTTTGCAAGGTGAAAAAGGCTTGCTGTTTTTTCCCGAAGAAGAAAAAGTCACCCGAATGCTTGAAGACAACGACCCTATGCTTATTAAATATGCCAAGACACAGGTAATGGATATTCAGGCTGAGCAATTCAGTCTTTACAAACGCGATAAAAAACGAGATAAAGCGCGTGGGCCTTTCCAAATTGTGCATGGTGACGTTGCTCGGGCTATCGGATATTGTGAAAGACTATTTATGTTTCAAACCGAATCTGACCGCTGGCGCAAGTGTTACGAAGATACCGCTTTTCGATGGTTGTTAGGGACCAATGGTAAACCCAAAAACATTAAAGGTGTTTTTCATATTCACCATGTTACTAAAGGCCGTTACGCTGAAGACTCTAAGCTGTCTGAGATGCGCAGTAAAATTCGTTTGAGTCAAAAGTAACTATCCATTAATGTTTTTTCACCTTTGTTAGTCCTACTTCAACTGAAAGCATATGGTGTAAGGCTTAATAGCATAATGGTGTGATGTTAAGTGCGGGTGACAGGTGCGCCTCCCCCCAATCTAAAGCTTGCTGCCCAGCTTCTGGAGGCGCTCCCAAAGGCGGCAATAGATCCCCTTTTGCGGGGTTCGCCCTCCTAAGGTATTTTTAATAAAAGTATTTTAGGCTGTTTCAGACTTCATGCTTAACGAAAGCAACATGTCATCCAATACCTCATCTAGATCATCCAATGTGCTGCTTGTGAGATAGATACTCATATTGGACCTGACGTTAGCTTTTATACCTTTCTGATCGCCCAAGTTAGTATTCTCGATTGCCAAACGGATACGTTCGAGAAGCGCTTTTGCACTTTCTTCTTCAATATCAGGTAAACACAAAATAAACTGTTCCGGCGCAAACCGGCCTAAAATATCACTTCCTCTGATAATACTTTTAAACGCCTGTGCTATTTTCTGAATAGCGTCATCTGCATTACTTGAGACTAGTAATCGATTCACTTGTTTGAAATTAGCTAAATCAAAAAGCGCCAAGGCATTGGTTTTATTTTCTGATGGTGCCACAACTTTCCTAATTTTACCGATGGCAGCGCGGCTTTTTAACAATGTCGTTACGGAATCATAGGAACTCGCTTCGGCCAATTTCTTGCGCCACATTATGGCAACTAGCACTGTTGCCAACACAAAAACAATAATCGATCCTAGGGTAATTCTGTCCCTGTTGAGTTGCTCCTTTTTTAGTGTATTTTCTAGCAAACCGATTTCATTGTACATATTAGCAACACCAAGCACTTTTCCTGAAGACTGATTACTGGCTAACTTTGCCCTTAATTCAGTAGAAAACGCTGACCAATATTCTCTTGATTTTTCAAGCTCACCCAGTTCCAAATAGGCTTTAGCTCGCAACGTTAGATAATCAACGTTGCGGCCTAAAAAGCGCAACGCTTTTGGTCCGCCACTTTCCTCTTCAAGCACAAACTGCTGAATGCATTCGATTTGTCTTTTAGCAACACAAACTTCAATCTCAAACCAATGATATATACTGGTATAAATAGTATTTTGCATGTTAACCAAATGAGGTTCCCAATCAATGACAGTTTGACCTAACTCGTCAAACTGATTTAAACGATGATAAAAGCGTGCTTTTGCATAATAATACCAAGCATGCATCAGTGGCACATCAAGTTCACTGCGCGCATTATCTAATTCATTAATAACCAGTTCGGCCTCAGCATATTGATCGCTAGCAAGTAAGGAAGTAAATGCACTGATCAACGTCGCATATTTATTGGTGCCGTGATAGTGAGGAAAACCAATTTCATACGTCTTTTGATATTGCTCTGCTGCGAGCACATGTTGGCCTATGCGGCCATAAAGCAAGCCAATATTATTATGTATATGAGCGATAGTTGGTGCGTCGCCTCGAAAGGAATAGAACTCCAATATGTTAAACAGACGTTTTAGCTTTTGTCCTTCATTAATACCAGCTTCACAATAGGCCATTAATCCTAATTCCGAACTTAAACTAATGTCATCAAATTTGCCTAGCGACAGTTCTTTTGCTTGTTGATAAAAATCACAGCGACGATTGTCTTCTTTAACATCAAAAAGAAAACCTTTCTGATATACGGCAAATGCATAATATTCTTTGATTTGCTGGGCAATAGGATTGGCGATAATTGCATCAACAGTGACTTCTGCCTCACTATAATTGCCATTACATATTTGCCACTGGGTTTTCTCGAGTTGAAGTTGAAAACGTTGAGAGTTGCTGATATCCGTGTTGGCTAAATATTTTTCCAGTTGTGGGATCATGTCACCACTTGGACAATCATAGGTTTTTACCTTAACGTCCTTAATAAATCGATCGATTTTGTCTGTTCCTTGCGCATTTATGCCCAGTGCAAAACAAATAAGAGGAAACAACAATAAACTTCTAATATTCAAAATATACCAACTTTTAATAAAACGCTTTCACTTATAAAACTATCACAACGATTTTTCATCATTTTTGGAATATAAGCAATTGAAAAAAATAGAAAAATTATGTGCAGTAAAGCAATTCAGAAAATGCTTATATTTCCATTCTAGTAAGTTATTGTGGTGTAAACAACTATATTGGCATATTACTTACAAGCAATTCTAATAAGCCTCTAAACAATGCCGGGTGGTGTTAATATTCACCGCCTGTTAGCACTATTTGTTGTTGTATAGATCCGTTATAATGCATACGAAATTGGGTCACGTGCAAATAAGTTAACTTTAAGCGAATACAGCCCAAATAAGAATTCATCTGATAAAAGACACAGCAACAACCAAGATTGGTTTTGCATCCTTGGGCTGCGTAGATGGGACCATCGAGAGAATTAGAAAATGGCGAGAAATTTGTCTAGAACGGCTCATTCGTTCGACTTTTATCGTTGGCTACCCTGGCGAAACCGACGAGGATTTTGAAGAGTTACTCACCTTTTTGAAAGAAGCACAACTCGATCGAGTGGGATACTTCAAGTATTCAACAGTCGATGGCGCAAAGGAAAACGACCTGCCAGACCCGATTGATGAAAATATCAAAGACATTCGCTTACAACCTTTTATGGAAGTGCAATCACAAATAAGTGAACAACGTCTGATTGACAAAATAGGTATCGAACATAACATCGTTATCGATTCGGTTAATGCCGAAGTTGCTGTTGGGCGTACTTTTGGTGATGCCCCTGAAATTGATGGAGTAGTGTATTTGAATGGCGTCTTTGATATTCAACCAAGTCAACGCTTGTGGGTAGAAATTATTCATACCGACGAACATGATTTCTGGGCAGTTCCTGTTGAAGAGGAAAAATACGAACAAGCACTTGAACTAGGTGCTTAATTAGAACCTAAGTCGCCACTTGAATAAGAAGGACGTATATCCCCTTATACAGTATTTATTGCTGAGTAAAAAGCTCGCTTAGGCTTATTGAAATTGCTGTAAATCTTCCGGTGTATCTACACCATGGGGCGGCGCATTTTTTGCCACATCAACGTGTATCACATGCCCATGCCAAAGCACTCTCAGCTGCTCTAAAGACTCGGTTTTCTCTAGTTGAGTTGCAGGCATACTCTGGTACTGCTTAACAAAACCCGCTCTATATCCATAAATACCAATATGTCGCAAATACACTGAACTTAAATCACTCATACTAATATTGTCGGCCGACTTGTTTGAAAACTCATCACGATCAAATGGCATTGGGGCGCGTGAAAAATACATCGCATGCTTATTGCCATTGGTGATGACCTTAACAACATTGGGGTTAAATATGTCGTCAACATCACTGATCGGAAAGCCCAACGTTGCCATCGGTATGTGCGAATTATTATGCAAGTTTTGAGCAACTTGTTGAATATTTACTGCCGGTATAAACGGCTCATCACCCTGCACATTAACCACGATAGTATCGTCTGTATAATTAAGCGCCGCTAATACCTCTGCAATGCGATTAGTGCCCGATTCATGGTCGTTGCGAGTCATACAGACTTGCGCGCCAAAGGCATTAACGACAGTGGCTATGCGGTCATCGTCAGTAGCCACAATGACATTATGGGCGCCGGCTTCATTCGCACGTTCAACAACATGTTGGATCATTGGTTTGCCTTTGATCAACGCGAGTGGTTTACCTAGGAAACGACTGGACCCGTATCGCGCAGGAATAACGACTATAAAATTCAAACTAGCCACCTTTTTGCTTTAATGCGTCCAACTCTTCTGATGATAACTCGCGCGCCTCACTATCTAACAACACAGGTATGTTGTCTTTTATGGGATAGGCCAAGCGGTCAAAGCGACAAATCAGTTCCTTTTGTTCAACCGGGAGCAACAACTTACCTTTGCAAACAGGGCAAGCCAATATGTCTAACAATTGCTTATCAAAAGCCATGTGAGTCCTTAAATTTGTAGAATAAATTGAGGTAGTATAACCCTGACCTAATAATAGCGTGATTTAAACGTGTTGTTGGTACATTTTCAACTTGTTATCAATGAGCTGATACATATTTTTTGAAATATTACCACTGACCTGCAAATACCAACAATTATCGTGCGCAAATGATTTGCATTTTACGGCGTCTTTTTCTGTCATGAGCACCATTCCTTGAGGAATATCTGACAATTTATATGCGTAGTGATCCGGAAATCCGATGCTTTTTTGGCACACAACACCCATATTAATTAAGCTCGAGAAAAAACGCTTGGGGTCGCCAATGCCGGCTATCGCAGTCGCGTTTAGAATGGGCAATGAGAGCTTACTTTCACCGGTTTTAACATTGACCCACCGATCTGGTTGCAGCGTCATGCTGGCAACTTTATCGGGTGCGACACAGATACCATAGTTTATTTGACCATTAAAAACTACCGTATCGACACTGCTGAGTCTCGACACCGATTCTCTTAGCGGTCCCATCGGCATTAGGAACCCATTTCCAACACCTCTTGCATCCATCACCACAATTTCAAAATCTCTTTGCAAAGCGTAATGTTGTAAACCGTCATCACAAATAATCACGTCGCAGTGATTACTTTCAACCAAAAACTGGGCACCACGCACACGCTTTGGATCAATCACGATAGGACAACAAAGGCGATGCTGCATCAGTTTAGGCTCATCACCCACAAGACTTGGCTCATCGTTGACATTTACAAGATGCGGGAATTGCGTTTGTGAGCCACCATAACCGCGTGACAAAACCCCGCAACGATAACCCTGACTGATTAGATATTCTGCAATTGAAATAACCGTAGGCGTTTTACCATTGCCGCCCACCGATATATTACCGACAATGATAACGAAGGCCTTGGGTTTAGCAGATGCAAATATACCCACGTTAAAGCAAAATTTGCGTAGCTTGCTTAAACAAAAAAACACAATAGTCATAGGCAGTAGCAACCATACCCATTTTTTATCTTCATACCAAGCGTTATGTAAGGCCATTGTTAACCTTGTGAAAATTGCATTTTATGCAACTGCGCATACATACCATCTTTGACGACCAACTCACTATGCGTTCCACATTCAACAACTTCGCCCTGCTCTATGACAAGTATCAGATCGGCATTTTCGATGGTTGACAAACGATGCGCTATGACAATATTGGTGCGGCTTTTTTGTAATTCTTCTAGTGCGTGCTGTATCAATTTCTCAGATTCAGTATCCAGAGCCGAGGTTGCTTCGTCGAGTATTAGAATCGGTGAATCAGCTAGGATTGCTCTTGCAATAGCGATGCGCTGTCTCTGTCCACCAGAGAGAGTGGCACCATCTTCACCAATGATTGTATCAAAACCGTTCTCCTGCTGTGCCACAAATTCAGACACATGAGCTGCGGCAGCGGCCTGCATTATTTGCTCTCTGGTAACCTCGTCTGTACAACCGTAGGCGATGTTATTCGCAATGGTGTCGTTAAACAAAATGACTTGTTGTGATACTAATGCAAATTGCTTTCGTAATGAAGTTAGTGTGACGTCATTCAAAGCGACACCATCAATTAATATCTCACCTGATTGCGGTTGATAAAAACGAGTTACTAAACTCGATAATGTCGATTTACCGCTGCCTGAACGCCCTACCAGCGCAATAGTCTGGCCTGCATTAATATCGAATGAAACATTGCGTAATGCTGGCTGGCTTTTACTAGGGTAAGTAAAGGTCACATTTTTAAACTCTAAATTGCCTTGTGCACGGTTCAACTCTGTTGTACCTGTATCCACTTCAATATCTTTGTCTAGTAATGCAAATATGCTTGCACACGCTGCCATGCCTTTTTGAAATTCATTATTTACCGTTGTAATTTGTTTTAATGGCTTTAACAGCGCCATCATTGATATCAACACGGCGATAAAGACACCGGGGGTTAGCTCATTCAACATGCTCGGTGTGCTGGCAAGATATAGGACAAACGCGAGTGCAATTGACGCGATCACCTGAATAGTAGAAACACTTAGAATTTGCGTGGTTGCCAATTTCATCGTTTGCTGACGATTATTATTGTTAGTCTCCTGAAACTTAACTGACTCTATCTTTTGACCACCGAACATCAATACTACTTTATGCCCCTTAACCACTTGCTCGACGCCTGTTGTTAAGGACCCCATTGCCTTTTGTATTGCTTTACTAATTTTCCTAAAACGCGCACTGACAACACTGACAACAATACCAACAATAGGGCCTATCAACAGAAATATTACCGACAGCTGCCACGATTTACTGAACATGACGGCAATTAAGAAAATCACGAACGCACCCTCGCGAATAAGTATTAAGAATGCTTTGCCCGCAGCGTTGGCGACTTGTTCAGTATCGAAAGTTACTTTAGAAATGAGCGAACCCGCTGATTGATGGTCGTGAAATTCAACAGGTAAATGAATGTATTTATCAAACAACTGCTGACGCATTTTCATCACAACTTGAGAACTGATCCAGCTCAGCGTGTAACTCCCCATAAAATTAAATAAACCGCGTATGATGAAAAGTGGGACAATGGCAAGCGCAGCAATCCGTAAAAAATTTGAACTGGTGTCTTTGAGACCGACGTCAATCATTGGCTGTAATTGCGAAATTACAAAGGCATCAATGCCTGCATAGCCAAGCAAACCAAGAATAGCGATGAAAAATGGAAGTTTAAACGGCGATAAGTAAGTCAGGAATCGTTTGACAACTTTCGGTTCATTTTCAATGCTAGCAGTCATTCTGCTCCTTTATCTTATTTTTTAATTAGTTCAGCAATTTGCTTAGTTTCAGCTTTTTGCGTTAAGTATTCTACCGTAAGCTCTCGAATTCACAAAGCTTTGCTGGTGAGTCTCCCTTGCATTAATCTATTTGCATGTACCATGGAGCAAACCAGCGCTGACGATAAGCTTGTATTGTTAACTTATTATTCGAAAATTCGAAGATAACTTCACCGTCATACGCGGTGTTGTAAACCGTCGCATTCACCTCAATAAAATTTGCCATAACGCTGGCATGGGGAAATCGCCATTGATTATAATATTTGCTGCTAATCACAACATATTCCGGCTGTACCGCCTGAATGAAGGGTCGTGTTGAGGACGTTTTACTGCCATGATGTGCGGCAACTAACACCGTCGATTTCAATAATGAGGTGCCCTCATATTTGCTGATGATTGTCTGCTCTGCTTGTTTTTCTATATCACCTGTTAACAGCAAACTGGCATTTTTACTGGCTATTTTTATTACACAGGAATGATTATTGTCATCGCCTGAAAGGTTTTTATCAGGCCACAAAATAGTTAAACTTAATCCTCCCCAGACAAAACTATCATTGCTCGTGCAGCCACTAGCAGGTGCCAGCCATTGCGTAACGTTGTAATGCGAAAAAATAAAACCATTACCGCCAGCATGGTCGTTATCCATATGGCTATTTATTAAATAATCAATCGTCGGAATACGCAAGGTAGTATTAGACCTCAGCGCCATAATTTGGGTTTGTGCCAAAAAATACGGCGCAATCACTGTTTTTGCCAAACTACTACCGTTGATGAAAGATTGCCCTGTGTCATATAGTAGAAACTGATTATTTTGACGCACAAGTACACTTAATCCTTGTCCTATATCAAAAACTCTTACAGACCAACTCCCACGTTCGAGATCTTTAGCGCTGCTTTGACTTAAAATGGCAAGCCCCAGTGCACCGATGATTTTTTTGCGATGCGGCCAATGCGGTAACAATAAAAGTAGCATGATAATAAGCACAATAAACCATGCTAATGAGGGTATCCCTTGAACTTCTATGCTCGCATATGGCCCAGCAGTAAACACTTGCATGAATAGAATAAGTTGTTCAAAACACCAGTCTAACCATTGAAGAAGCGGCTTAATCAACAAATTGATATTGCATAACATCATGCTGACAAGCAATAAACACATAGGCACAAGCAACAGACTAACCACGGGCATTACGATTAAATTTACGAGTGCAGAAACAGTTGAAAGCATACCAAAATTAATAGCAATCAGCGGTAGCATTATCAAGGATAAAAATAATTGCAGTGCAACAGTCTGTTTTGCTGCCTGCCAGATAGAATGATCACTGCGAGGATAGCGCCACATAAAAAAACAAATCGCAAAAATAGCACCAAAACTAAACCAAAAACTCATTCCAATTATCGACAATGGAAAGAGTATAAAAAAACACACGAGTAGATTGATAAAAACAGCGATAGGCCTCCAATAAAGTTGATAAAACATTAAGTAGGCAACAAATAAAATAGCGATTGTTGATCGTATCACCGGCACCTGAAAACCACTTACATAAGCATAAAATAGACAAAATGGGATACTAGCAACGAGAGCCCAGGGGGCTATATTAGGTTGATGATTGCTACTCTTCACTCTAATGGCGAGAAACAAAACGGTCTTTGTAAGACGGAAAAACAACAAACTCACTATGCCAAGATGTAATCCTGAGATTGCAAATAGATGCGCCGTCCCGGTTGTTTGCAGTAGCTTCCAATCAGTCTTGGTGAATAAGCTTCTTTCGCCAAATGATAGCGCGAGGATCCATCTTATGTTTTGCAAATTATGCTTAATTGAATACTGCAGCAAACGATTAACGAGGGCTTGTCGCATTGAGTGCTTAGTTTGCAAAAGTAAATTCGTTGGACTGGTCTTGACGCTACCTATGCCAACGATATTTTGACTAGCTAACCATTTCTGGCGATTAAATCCAAATTCATTAGCTAACGCATGAGGGCGTTTAATATTGACCAGTAACCTGACTTTATTGCCTTGTTGAAAGACAATGACCGGCTCAAACCATGAAAGTCTTATCCTTGGCGAGTGATATAACCTTGTTTTACCTATCTTGTTGAGTTGCAGTATTAAGGTTTTGTGTTCGAATAGCTTATTCCTAGATTGAGGGTATACTTGCGTATTTTTGGGAGCAAGGTATTGAGCTGCCTCGTTTAGTTGAATGTGCAAGGACTCAACGGTAGCCTCTACAATTACATTTTGGTTAAAATATCGATTTGGTAGTTGCCAAGACGAATACCAATGTCCTACACTGCTCGCCCAGACGAAACCGAGTATTGCACCAAAAACCCAGATCTTGACTTGAAAACGAAGACATAATGCGACGACAATGGCGGTTAACACACACGTTGCCACAATCTGAATTGAAGGTAGCACAGGCCAAAAGAGGCTGCTTAGGAATACAATAATGAATGCAAACATTGCTCTATGTAGCTTACTCAACTTGTTTCCCTCAAGAGATTAGATAAATGCCAAAGAAATTTATAAGACGCTATTTACCTAGCCACATTACGATTAGAGAGAGTAAATATTTACGTATCTTTGGTTCCCTATTGCATGACCCAAATTTATGGCACTTAAACCGACGTTCCGCGAGCGGAGCCTTCGGTATTGGACTGTTTTTTGCTTTTTGGCCAGTACCCTTCCAAATGTTTTTTTCAACTGCCGCCGCCATTATTTTTAGAGTTAATTTGCCACTTTCAATCGCAACCGTTTGGTTGACCAATCCATTGACAATGCCGCCTGTATTCTACGTTGCTTATCTAGTGGGGAGTACTGTACTTGGGACTGAAGTTGACCACTTTGCTTTTGAATTGAGTTGGTCGTGGTTACTAGAAAACCTTTCAACAATAGGCCCGGCCTTCATTTTAGGTTGTGCAATATGTTCGATCTTTTTCGGTGTGTTGGGCTACTTTAGTTTGGATTGGGTTTGGAGAATGTCAGTTTTGCGCGCATGGAAGGCGCGCAAACCGGGTGATAAGTAAGCAGTCGCTTCATCAATTATTTTATTATGCGCTTAGTGTTGCTCAAAAAAAGCCACCATTTGAGTTTCATCCCAAACTTCTACATTTAACAATTCAGCCTTACTTAGTTTTGAACCCGCTTTTTCACCTGCAATCAATAGATCAGTTTTAGCAGACACGCTGCCTGATACTTTTGCACCGAGTTCTTGTAATTTTGCCTTAGCCTCACTTCGCCCCATTTGCGACAAAGTACCGGTTATAACAACTGTTTTTCCAGCAAATGGTTGCTCATCCTCAGATGCTTGCTGTATTTTTGGCCAATGAATACCCAGTTCAATCAAATCATTTATAATAGCAAGGTTTAACGGTTCGCGCATAAAGTGAAAGATATGCTCGGCCACAATAGCGCCCACATCTTGCACTTCTTTTAGTGAATCTATATCCGCTTGCATAATCTCTTCTAGGGTCATGTAATGCAGTGCAAGGTTGCGCGCAGTAGACTCCCCGACCTCTCTTATGCCCAAAGAATAGAGGAATTTTGATAATATTGTCGCCCGCGATCTATCAAGTGCATTAAGCAAATTGACAGCAGATTTATCACCCATTCTTTCCAATGAAATCAGCTTTGGCATATTTAAACGAAACAAATCAGCCGGATTTTCAATAAGGCCCGCATCGACCAATTGCTCAACTATTTTGTCACCTAATCCGTCAATATCAAACGCTTTACGAGAAGCAAAATGCTTAATAGCCTCCTTTCGTTGTGCACCGCACACTAATCCACCGGTGCATCTTGCTGTCGCCTCAGACTCGGTTCTCTCTATATGTGAATGGCACTCTGGACAGTGAGTCGGAAAAACAATATCCCAAACACAATCTGGGCGCTGTTCTAGGACAACAGATACGATTTGTGGGATCACGTCACCTGCACGCCGAATCACTACTTTATCGCCAATTTTAACGCCCAAACGCGCTATTTCATCTTGATTATGCAACGTCGCGTTTGATACCGTCACACCACCAACAAAAATCGGCTGTAATCGTGCTACGGGTGTAATGGCTCCTGTGCGGCCAACCTGAAACTCAACATCTAACAAGGTCGTTAGCTCTTCTTGGGCTGGAAATTTTTGTGCAATAGCCCAGCGCGGGGCTTTGGAAACGAAGCCAAGACGTTGCTGCAGATTAATGTCATTAACTTTAAACACAACACCGTCGATGTCATAGGATAATAAGTTGCGTATTTTACCTATTTTTGCAAAGTAAGCGATGCATCCATCAGCGCCCTTAGCAACCGACGATTCTTTGCATAACGGCATACCCCATTTACCCAATGCCTCTAAACGCTGAGTGTGTAGAGGCAATTCAGTGAGGCTTTCACCTTCGATAACCCCCATACTATAAGCGTAAAATAATAGAGGTCGTTTTGCAGTAATTCGCGAATCAAGTTGGCGTAAACTGCCTGCTGCAGCGTTTCTTGGATTCACAAACGCTTTACTACCTGCTTTCTTTTGCATCTCATTGAGTTGCTCAAACCCAGCCTTTGGCATAAAAACTTCGCCACGCACTTCTACTCTGCTAGGGATGTTTTCACCGCGTAACTTGATCGGTACATTAGCAATGGTTTTAACATTTTGTGTAATATCTTCACCAACTTGACCGTCCCCTCTCGTGGCTGCTCTTGTCAGAACACCGTTTTCATAAAGAATTGATGCCGCTAAACCGTCCAGTTTCGGTTCACAGCTAAATTGTATGTCAATGAATGACAGCAGCCTGTCTTGTAAACGCTTTTCAAATGCAATGAGATCGGCTTCTGCAAAGCCGTTGTCGAGTGATAGCATCGCAACTTCATGCACAACTGTGTCAAACTTCGACAACGGTGCTCCACCGACTTTTTGACTTGGTGAATCAGGATCCACTAGTTCTGGATGTTTTTTTTCTAAGGCTATTAACTCAGCCATTAAGCGATCATATTGTGCATCAGGAATACTTGGGGCATCCTTCACGTAATACTGGTAGTTATGTTCTTCTAGCTGCGATTTAAGCGCATCAATGTGCGCTTTTGCTTGGTTTATTTCAGTCATTTTTACTATCGGTTAATACGTTTACGTTCGAATTCGCGAATACGCTCTGAGTATTTTTGCAGACCTTGTTTGGTAAGAACACCGCGGCTACCATCGAGGATCTGGCAGCTAAATTCATCTGCTAGTTTTCGAGCGGCGTTGTGCATCATATTAAAGACTTGTTGGGGCTCGCCTTCAATGGGTAACATCATAAACAAAGATAAACCTCGAGTGCTAAAGGTTTCTATATTATCAATATCGAAAACACCAGGCTTAAATAAGTTAGCAAGTGAAAATAGTACGGGGCCTTTACCATTTGTATTCACATGGCGATGAAAAATATCCTGTTCTCCAAATTTTAAGCCTAGGGTTAGTACCATTGGTAACAGCGCTGCACCCGTTATTTCACGATCCTCAGGGGCTCGTATATTGAGCACCAGCACGTCCGTTGGTTGCTCACTGGGTATTTGCTGACTCGATGTAGGTTCTTGACTCGTTGTCGGTGTTCCTGATGAAGGCTCTTTATGCGCTGAAGGCTCTTTATTAGCTGAAGGCTCTTTAGTAGCTGAAGGCTCTTCACTCGAAAAGTCGATACGCATTTGTTCTTCATTGAGTTTGTTAGCCGCCTGTAACTGAGGCTCTTTGCGAATGACGTCCGCTACACTCTTTTTACGGTGCGAAACGAGCTTTCTTGCCTGTGCGGCTAAACTAATCGGTTTTGCTGGCTCAACTATAGCCTCTGCGGCATCTAGTTTAAATTCCGGTTCAACTCTGCCTCTAGGATCAGTGCTCCTAACGGATTCAATCCCAAGCTCGAATTCAGCAATTTCGTTTACTTCAGGATTTACTTCAGGATCCGCAGCTGCAGATTTCAACAAAAACGGCGGCGGTTCAGGGATTTGCGGATTATCTTGATTCTGTGATTGCCGATGTGAAGTTTCAGGCACTCTAGCCGAGCGCTGAAACCCCGGCTTAGGTTGGGTAACCACACTGCCATAGAGTTTGGGCGCAACTTGTTCATGTTCTTCTGCCAGCTTAGCAAAATCCATTTCGGTGCGCTCTAACGAAAGCTCATCATCTAACGCTAAATCGTTTTTGCTTGCCTTTTCGGTATTATCACTCTTCGCGTTATTGTTCACGTCAGCAGCGTCTTCCAATGGCGCTCCTGATTCAGCATTAACATTACCTTGAGCATAAAAGTCAGTCTCAACATCATCACCACTAGTCGCTTTATTTTCATAAGCATCATAAGCGTCGTCTTGAGAGTCGACGCCGTTTCTAGCCCGCGATTCAGAATGTGAGGCCGCGCTAGGCTCGCGGGCGTATTCTTCTTCATCTTGCTCATTAGTGTCATTACTCACTGTTTCACTTGGAGAAACCATTCTAACGCTGCTAACACCATTAGCATCGAATTGATCTTCGTCATTTAACGAAGGGTCACTTTTATTCTGCCAGTTTCTAGATTCAAATTTTGCTTTTTCATTGCCTTTGGCGTTTTTCCTAATAGTCCACAAACCGTGAACAAGGATAGCGACAATGGCAACAATACCAAAAATCAAAAATGTTAAGCGCAAATCTTCCATTTTAAACTACTCTACTTATTATTATTCTGCGATGGCTAAAGCTTCTTCTACATCAACTGCTACCATTCTCGACACACCTGGTTCGGCCATTGTAACACCCGTTAAATGACTCGCCATCTCCATAGCGACTTTGTTATGCGTAATATAGATAAATTGTACGGTTTTTGACATTTCTGAGACTAATTTACAAAAACGTCCTACATTTGCATCATCTAACGACGCGTCTACTTCATCGAGTAAACAAAAAGGTGCCGGATTTAATCTAAATATAGCAAACACTAATGATAATGCGGTTAGCGCTTTTTCTCCACCCGAAAGAAGATGGATTGTACTATTTTTCTTACCTGGCGGTCGCGCCATAATAGTCACTCCTGTGTCGAGCATATCATCTTCCGTTAACGCAAGGTGAGCGCTACCGCCGCCAAACACTTTAGGAAATAATATTTTTAAGTCACTATTAATTTGATCAAACGTAGCTTTGAAGCGTGTTCGGGTCTCTTTATCAATTTTTTTAATTGCTGTTCCGAGGGTTTCTAGGGCCTTTGTTAAATCGTCGTTTTGTTCATCTAAATAGCGTTTTCTGATCGATTGCGATTCAAACTCTTCAACTGCGGCCAAGTTAACGGCTCCCAAGCGTGTTAACGACGACGTTGTTTTCTCAAGGTTTCGCTGCCATTGTTCCTCTTCAATGTCATCAGGTAAATTTTTGAGCACCGGTTTCAATGCTTGTTCCATATCTTGCAATTGCTCTAAATATGACTGAGCTCGGACTTTACTGCCTTCGGCTAGCAACCTTATACTGTCGATTTCAGCTTTGGTGTTCTCGGCAGCCTGATTGATACCTGGTTGTTCTTTTTCGGCCTCTAATAACTTTTCATCAGCTAGCGTTAACGTTAAGTGTATCTTTTGCTGACGAGTTTGCAATAAGGTCTTATTTTCTAACAACACCTGAAATCTCGCTTGCTGCTCTTCAAAAGGGATAGACAATTCTTGCGCCTCTTCTTGCAATATAGCTATTTTTTCTGTTGTTTCGATGCTCTGTTGTGCACGAGTAATCTGTTTATCTTTTAATAAATTGTATTTATTTTTTGTCTGCTGAACTTGCATGGCTGATTCATGAGTTCGTGTGACTAATTGTTCTACTTGCGTGCGAGCCAATTGCACATTCTCCTGCAATACCTCAGTATGAACAACTTGTTCGTCAATAAATGCTTCAATCTGAGCCAAATCCATTGCATGTATTTCGACCTGCTCATTTAACATTTCAAGTCTTTCTAACTCTTCTTGCGCGGTTATTTGCTGGCGCTCTAGTTCTTGATAAAAGCGTTCATGACGCATGACTTGTTGTGTCATTTGCTGCTGAAACTGGCTTAATTGAGTGCTCAATTTAAACGCTTGTTCTGTGTAATCAGTACAAATTGATTTTGCATCATCTATAAGTGCTAACACACCATTCAGTGATGAGCTCGCTAATTCGAAGCCTTGTTCGGCCGTATCTACGTTTTGCATCTGCACTTCTATTTGAATTATTAACGACGCTATTTCTGCAGCGCGACTGATACTCGCGTCAACCTGTTCACCAGCACCGTTAATTAACATGTCGCTGAACAACCATAACCCACATGGCGTAAGCACCGAATGCCCGGGGCGGAGGTGTTTTTGCGAAGTTAATGCCGATCCAACATCGTCCACCAAGCTGATCAGATTCAGAAACTGAGGCACACTCGGGTTATTAATTTTTTCAGCTAAGCTTCCCGACACTTTTTCCATTGTCATGTGCTTTTCAAACAGCAAAGCTTGGCCTTGTTTGTTATCAAAAAACGTTGATTTTAACAACTCGCTAGACACTATTGGTATCACTTTTGGACTCGCAATATGTGAAAATACAATTTCACATAGTCCTTCATATCCCGGCGTAACCTCTAAAAACGTGGACAATTCAAGCAAGCGAGTTTCGAACTCATATTGCTCGTTAGTTGCAGGCCACAAACTTGCATCGATCGCACTTTTTTTCTGAATATTTTGCAGAGCATCTTTGCTAGCTTGCAAATTAATCATCAATCCATTTTGCTTTTCTACTTCTGCTCGTGTTGCACCTTGCTCAAGTGCCACTTTTTGCTGACGTTGTTGGGTAAATAACACGTCTTTTTTTGCTTGCTCTAGGCCTTCATTCACTAGCAGCAAATCGGTTTGAGTATCTTCAGACTGTTGTTTTATATCGTCCTCATCAAATTCGGCCAATTCTTGCTTGAGTTCTTTAATTCGAGAGTCAGTGCGAAGTTGCATGCTCATGGTATTTTGAATTTGGCTATGGCAACTCTGTAATTGTTGCTTGAGGGCATGATATTGAGTTTCTCCCTCTCTATTTTTTTCATTAAACTGCACAAATAGCTTCTCCGACTCACGACGGGCTGCCTGAGCATTCTCAAGCGCTTCTTCCAAAACCATTTTATTGGGTTCTAAATCAACCAGTTCATCTTGCACAATGACTAATTCTTGCGCCGTGTCTGCAAATAGCGTTTCGGTTTGTTGAGCTTGTGTTTGCAACTGCTGTAATTCCAGTTGAATTTGATGCTTTCGCTTTTTAGAAAATAATTGTGATTGTTCAATTTTGTTTATGCTAGTGCTAACTTTGAAGATTTCTTGCTGAATGTCATCCATTTCAAGCTTGCAGCTTTCCTGCTCTTCCCGATACTGAATGATGCTGCTTTCGTCACCACGTTTTCGAGCAATTATTTTTTCTAACTCAATTTCTTTTTCTGAAATATTAGCTTCAGCTTGATTAATCAAATTAGTTTGTTTTAACCATCGGACAACAGTAAGTTGACCTCTAAGCTCTCGCTCAGACGCCTTTAGTTCTTTATATCTTGTCGCTGCCACAGATTGCCGTTGAAGTTTACTTAGCTGCTCCCCTAACTCACTTCGCACATCATCTAGGCGTTCTAGATTTTCTTTTGTGCGCTTTATTCCATTTTCGGTTTCACGGCGACGTTCTTTGTATTTCGAAATGCCCGCTGCTTCTTCCACAAACACACGTAATTCTTGAGGCCTGCTTTCTATGAGTTTAGAAATCATGCCTTGTTCAATAATGGCATAGCTGCGTGGACCTAATCCAGTTCCTAAAAATAAGTCAGTAATGTCTCGCTTTCGGCATTTAGTGCCATTAAGTAGATAACTAGAAATAGCTTCTTTGGTCACAGTGCGCTTTACTGACAACTCATTGTAGTTTGCGAATTCGCCACCAATTCGCCCCGATGAATTATCAAAGACCAGTTCAACGGAGCATTGTGAAACCGCTTTGCGCGCGGTAGAACCATTGAAAATGACATCTGTCATGGCATCTCCACGCAAGTTTTTAGCAGAGCTTTCGCCCAGCACCCAACGCACAGCATCAATAACATTAGATTTTCCACAGCCGTTTGGCCCCACCACTGCTGTCATTTCACCCGGAAATGGGATCGTGGTAGGGTCTACGAATGACTTAAATCCTGCTAATTTAATTTTTTTTAAGCGCATGTAATGTAAATAAATGTTTCAAGCAAAAGAAGTATCCCAATTATTACCGTAAGACGACATCTAGGTATTTTTTAACTCTTGTGTTTATCTATCTGTATTTTGTGTGACCACTGCACTACGTATTACGATAGCTAAGATTAATGCAAATGTAACAAAAGTAAAACTTGGTAACAATTGCTCATTACATCCCTCTCATTAGCAAGATATACTAGTCATTGCTGATAGCAAGAACTACAGGCAAAATAAAGGGAAAATATGAGTAATAGAAGCGGCGCTAGTTATTTTTTTGAAGGATTTTCACTAATTAAAACAAAGGGCCTTAAGCGCTTTGTTTTTGTTCCCTTATTCATTAATTTACTGTTATTTTCCGTGGCATTTTATTTTCTATGGTCGCAGCTAGAACTAGCCATAAATTACTTGATCAACTTTATCCCTGACTTTCTTGGATGGTTAAAAACAGCACTGAACTATCTACTTTGGCCAATTGCGGTTATCACTGTACTACTCATTTTCGGGCTTATTTTTGGTACTTTAGCTAACTGGATAGCCGCTCCATTTAATGGTTTGTTAAGTGAAAAAGTGGAACGCTACTTAACGGGGCAAGATATGGGCAATGAAAGTTTATTAAGTGCAGTAAAAGATGTACCACGAACACTAGGTCGCGAATTTTCCAAAGTCTTTTACTTTATTCCTCGTGCCGCAGGTTTCTTAATATTATTTTTCTTATTACCCGTTATCGGTCAAATTTTATGGTTTTTATTTACCGCTTGGATGATGGCCATACAGTATTGTGACTATCCTTTTGACAATCATAAAGTTGCCTTTAAACAAATGCGACATCGCTTAAACCAACAAAAAGGTAAATGCTTTAGTTTCGGTATTATAGTGAATGTTTTCTCACTCATTCCGATCGTGAACTTCTTAGTAATGCCTGTTGCTATTTGTGGTGCAACGTCGCTGTGGGTAGACGAGTTTACTGAGAAAATTTTATAACGTAGCCCAAAACAAGCCGGCTATGTCATCATTGTTTGCAAATGCAGCAATAGCTAAATTGTCATTGAGCGCTGAATAATTTGCTTGCCTGAGCAATGCTTGGCGCCACAATGTCCGATACACCTTAGGAATATTAGGCACGTCGTGGTACTCCAAAAATGTCATTTGCTGAGTTGGTTTAAACGATTCATATTGGATGTTTTTACATGTTCTGGAGCGCGCAATATGATGCAATACTGGATTATTGCTTTCCAATATTTGTAACTCATTGTGCGCATCTAGCGCTCTTTGCCAATTATTTGCTCTTGCTGAAGGCATATAATTGGATTTAACCACTTCTTTCCCAGCTAACTGTAGATTTTCATTACTGTTCGCGTTGATGTTGACCTGCGTATCTGGAGTTTTAACTTCGCTCTTAACCTCAATTAAGCTCTGACTGTTAAGAACTGCTTCCGGCAATGGTGATAGCAATAAATTGGGCGCTATATTTTTGCTACAATGATAATTAGCTAGCTCGTCAGGCAACGCATATTCGTCAACAAAACCCGCAAAATGAGCCAGTTCATGCACGAAAACAGAATACGTATCGGATTGGTCCAGAAACATAACACCGTTATTAACATTCGCTTTACCCTGCTCCGCAAAAACAATCATATGCGTGAAGCTCAGTGGCGTTTTTAATTGACTCAAAGGATAAAGGTCACAACCTAATCTAGCCTCATTATCAAAATTATTACTGCACACCAAACTGTCTTTTTGCAGCCAAATAGGAGGCAAAACGCAAAGTGGTAAGTCGGCTAATCTCTTATCTTTTTCAAATTGCTCTTGAAACGAGGTAGCTTGAATGAATGAAACCAATGTTGTGGCAACAAATTGGATTGTTTGAGCGCAATTTGGACCTTGCACAGGGACACTTAATAATGATCGTAGAGGTTCTATTTTATACTGTTTAATGACCTGCAGTGCCGTCTTGGCTGACCCAAAGTCTTGTTGAGCAGCTTTATCAAAATATGTTTTGGCTTTTTCGGTTTTATCCTGCTTCCAATACAAGTTGGCTAACTTAAATGCACTTGATGCATCAAACTCCGCGGCTTTTTTTAACCATATAAGTGCTTGTGAGTTGTCCTCAGATTCGAAAATATACTTTGCCATTGATATGATTGCAGGCTCGTAGCCAGCCTCGGCGGATTTTTCCATCCAGCGTCGTGTTTCATCTTTTGAAATTTGCAACAATGCATATTCAAACTGGCTTTGTGTGTGTCCTAACTCAGCAGACGTCTTTAACCATGCTTCTATTTCCACCGGATTTTGACTGCGCATCGCTGCATAATAAAGAGCACTAGCACTGCCTAGCTTACCCGATAATGCTAACCAATATTGGTCATTTGAATTAATTGCTAACTTAGTTAGTGCCGACATAGCGTCAGCGTTTCCTCGTTTAACCAATGGGTAAAGTAGATACTCGGATTGAGGGTTTTGCAGATCTAGATATTGTGACAATACCCTCTTGGGTGAATGACAATTATCTGCTTGAAGGAAAAAGCAGATGCCATACACAGCAAGTAATATTTTGAGGTATTTGATGGCTAATTTCACTCGTTCACTATCTCGTGTTCCACCCATTAGAGGACGTTTTATATGATTCATCACATAATCTTAAATAATAAGTTTACGTGATTAAGCTATTGAGTAAGCTCTCTACTTTTATTGTCTGATTCAGTAGTGTCCTCTTTCTTTTTTTCTCGTAATCTAGCCAGCTCTACCCTAGAAAATCGGTATTCAACATATTCAAATACATTGGTACTCAGCGAAAGCTTAAAGTAATTAGCGGCTTTGATTTTATTGCCTAGGTCGCTATGATACTTACCTAAATAAAAATAGGCCTCACATAAGCGATCATTTAATTGTTTTTGACTTTTAACGTCATCAACTAGGTCAGCAATAACGGCTGTTTCATCAACCTCACCTAAGTAAAAATCAACAATACTGGTTGCCCAGTTTTCATCGTATAATTCTTTTCTATGGATAGCGAGGTTAGCTAACGCTTTCTCCCTATCAACATTCTGCTCAACAATAAATGACCAAAGAACACGATACGGATCATGTTTGTCTTTTTCATAAAAACGATTTAAGTCTGAAATGGCCAGTTCGGCCCTTCCACCGTAATAAAGAGCAATACCTCGATTGAGGATCGCAAAATCATAGTCAGGATTGATATCTAATGTCGAGTCAAAGGATTCATAAGCCATTATAAAATCCATTTGTTGGATGTAATGAATACCAATTGAATTATGTGCCTCTGCCATATCAGGCTTCAATTGCAATGCCTGTATAAAGTCGTATCGTGCTAAACCAGACAAACCCACGCTGTCATACAACATACCTCGCTGAAACAGAAGCTCAGCACGCTCGTCATCCTTCAATGGAGCTTGTGTGAGGATATGGTTGTAGCGTGCAATCGCCATTTGTGAGCGAGTATTGACGGGTTCTGGCTCGGCCAATAGCAAATTACCCATTGGCCCATAAGCGTTATTACTTTGCGTTGAACAGCCAGATAATAGAAGAAGTAAGCCTATCGCAGCACAAATACCTAAGCGTTTTTTATTCACTTTTACAAGATTCCTTATTTACCAAAGTGTGATCCTCATCGTCTTCACATCGACTCATTTCATTGATCGCTGATGTCAAGAAGTATAGCACGCACTTATTTTTGCTGCTTAGCTACTCTTTTAGCATCGGAGGCTGCCATTTGCTCCTCGGTAGCAGGAAGTTGATGACTCGCTTTCCATTCACTGTAAGACATTTTATAAATTGCTTCGCGAGCTTCGTCATCCGTTAACGCAAGGTCACGTTCTTGCGCCGCTGCTAAATACCATTTAGACAAACAGTTTCTACAGAAGTCAGCCAACAACATTAAGTCAATATTCTGGACTTGTTTGTTGTTATCTAAGTGCTCAATCAGCCTTCTAAATGCTGCTGCTTCGACTTCGGTTGTTTGCTTTTCGTTCATTCTATTTTTCCTCTATAAATTAACAAAAAAGGAGCCGAAGCTCCTCTTTTACTTATCAATAATGAATATGGCCTAAACCATAGAATTCAAGTTGAATTATTCGCCTTCGCTTGGAGCAGCAGGTTTTTCTAACAACTCTTTGATACTTAGACGTACACGGTTTTGACGATCAATTTCCATGACCTTGACGTCAACCATTTGCCCTTCTTTTAAGAAGTCAGTTACTTTAGCTACACGGTCATGAGCAATTTGACTGATGTGAACGAGGCCTTCTTTGCCTGGTAACACTTCAACAAACGCACCGAAGTCGACAATACGCATAACTTTACCGTTGTAGACTGTGCCTACTTCGATATTCGCTGTTACGGCTTTGATACGATCGATAGCTATATCTGCTTTGGCTTTCTCAGTTGCAAAGATTTTGATAGTACCGTCGTCTTCAATCTCAATGTTAGTATCAGACGCCTCAGTGATCGATCTGATCATAGCGCCGCCTTTACCAATAACATCACGGATTTTATCTTGATCAACTTTCATTTTGTAAATACGCGGAGCGTACTCTGACATTTCTTCACGTGGACCAGCAATTGCAGAATCCATTACTTCAAGAATATGTAAGCGAGCTTCTTTTGCTTGCTTCAATGCTAACTGCATAATTTCTTGTGTAATACCTTCAATTTTAATGTCCATTTGAAGTGCAGTAATACCGTTAGTAGTACCCGCAACTTTAAAGTCCATGTCACCAAGGTGATCTTCATCACCTAAGATGTCAGATAGAATAACGAAGTTATCATCTGATTTTACTAAGCCCATTGCGATACCAGCAACAGACGCTTTGATAGGAACACCCGCATCCATAAGTGCTAATGATGTACCACAAACTGACGCCATTGAAGAAGAACCATTCGACTCAGTGATTTCAGAAACTACACGAACCACATACGGAAATTCTTCAGCAGAAGGCATAACCGCTTGCATACCGCGTTTAGCCAAACGGCCGTGGCCAATTTCACGTCTTTTAGGTGAACCGACAAAGCCAGTTTCACCAACACAATATGGAGGGAAGTTATAGTGCAACATGAAGCGACTGCTCGCCATGCCACCTAGCTCATCAATCATCTGTGCATCGCGTTCTGTACCTAAAGTAGCAGCTACAATTGCCTGCGTTTCACCACGTGTGAATAGCGCAGAACCATGCGTTCTTGGTAACAAACCTGTTGCAACATTAAGCGCGCGTATTGTATCTGGTTCACGGCCATCAATACGTTTTTCACCTGCTAGGATGCGTGAACGTACAACGTCACTTTCTAAATGATGCAATAAATCGCTAGCTTCTTTACGGTCTTGCTCTGGATTTGCTTGAACTATAGCTGCAATCGCTTTTTCTGTCACTGCAGTGATAGCGTCTTTGCGAAGCATTTTGTCAGAAATTTGATAAGCTTCAGTCATACCTGCTTCGGCTAGTTCTTTAGCTTGCGCTTTTAAGCCAGTATTTTCTGCTTCTGCTTCCCAATTCCAAGATCCGGTATCAACCTCAGCAGCAAACTCACTGATCGCGTTAATAACTGTTTGTGATTGTTCATGGCCATATACAACGGCACCTAGCATAACATCTTCAGATAAGATATCAGCTTCAGACTCAACCATTAGTACGGCACTTTTGGTGCCAGCAACAACCAGGTTAAGCTGGCTTTCTTCTTGTTCAGAAGAACGTGTATTTAAGATATAACCGCCATCCTTATAACCAACACGTGCTGCACCGATTGGACCATTGAATGGCATACCAGAAATAGCTAAAGCAGCAGATGTGCCAATTAATGAGATGATATCTGTTGGAATTTCTGGATTTGCAGAAATCACTGTAATAATAACCTGAACTTCGTTTTTAAACCCATTTGGGAATAATGGACGAATTGGACGGTCAATTAAACGTGCAATTAAGGTCTCGCTCTCTGACGGGCGGCCCTCACGTTTGAAAAAGCCACCAGGAATTTTACCCGCTGCGTATGCTTTTTCTTGATAATTAACTGTTAATGGAAAGAAACCTTGGTCTGCTTTAGCTTCTTTTTTACCAACAACTGAAACCAACACACACGTATCGTCCATGCTTGCCATTACTGCTGCAGTTGCTTGTCTTGCGATTACACCCGTTTCTAGGGTGACAGTATGCTGACCATACTGAAATGTTTTAGTAATAGGAATCACACTCTATCCTTTAGTTTATTTGTATTTTATGCTTATTAATGCGGTGCACAGTATAGCGGCGAAACGCATTGATTGCTATTTAAAAATTACATCTCTTGCTGAATTACATACAGCGGCAACTGCGGGATGAGTGACTTTTCTTTCAGCCGATATTGCGTAAAACTTTTGTTTAATGTCACGCATCCGTCCAACAACTTCTACTTTAAAGCTTTCGCAGACTTCTTGTTCAATAATAGTCGGCATAAAAAACACGCCAAAACCAGCTTGGCCAAAGGCTTTCATCAAGGCACTGTCATCATACTGCCCTCTTATTACCGGAAATATGCCATTATCATTAGACCATTTATCGAATAATTGTCGAATAGCATATTGCTTGGTTGGCAATAAAATGGGTGCTTGATGAAGACATTGTGGGAATTCACCGCTGAGCTGTTCTTTAACTTTTTTGACAGCAAAAAAGGTTAATCCTGACTGCCCTAAGTAGTGATTATAAGCACGCACACTGAAATTGCTAGACAGTGGCGTGTCAGTCAATACCATATCAACTTCATGGATGGCTAACTCTGCCAGAATAGTTGCAACCGGCCCTTCCTTGCATACCAAGCTGACTTCTTTTGATAAGTTAAGTGCTGGCTCTATAATTTTGTAAACGATGGTTTTGGGTAACGCACTGGCTGCGCTAATAATAAATTCGGAGGTGCCCACTAATGGAGCTCCGCGCAATACATCACTGAGTTCTTTACCTAATTCAAATATTTCGTCCGAATAACGTAAAACTAAACGCCCCGTTTCTGTCAATCTTAACCGGCGTCCCACGCGATCGAATAGTGGCTGACCTATTCTCTCCTCCAGCATACTCAATTGACCACTAATTGTTTGTGGCGTAATAAAGAGCTTTTCGGCCGCCTTTGCAATACTACCTTCGGTTGCAACAACCCAAAAGTAATGCAGGTGTTTATAATTTAAATTTTCAGACATTGGGTGTTTTATTCCTAGGCATAAAAGTACGTCAGTTTTTTCGAACCTTTTTTATACATTTAAACGAATATATTCGTTCACTTTAAGTTGATAACCTTGCCACATAGACAGGAAAATCTTTCATAAGTGTAGTCATGCAACTCAAAATTGTGCAATTTGATGTCCAAATAAATGAAGATCAAGTAAAACGCTTGAATGAAACACTGAGTATGCAATTGGGAAGATACACGCAAATCATTGAAATTGTTAATACTTCTTTCAAAAACGCCATTGACCAATTTGGTCAAAAAATTATTCAATGTTCAGTGGTCATTGAGCTATTACCTGATGGATCTACGACAACATCCAATACAGCCATCACAATTGAGGACGCATTCTATAATTCTATTAGCAGAGCAAAGCGTCAGTTAGACCGACAACGTCGCAGCAGTAAAAGACTCTTCAGTCCTACTTACACCATCAACAAATAATAAGCTAATAAATACATAATACCTTGCCTAGTAAATAATACGTTTATCGGTAAATTTATAACACTAAAAAAGTATCAAATGGCCTGGGTATGTGGCCACTTGATACCTCACTTTCCCTAAACCTACCTTACAATTTCCATTTCTTCTATTAGGTTTTCGGCACCGTCTACTTCATCCATAACCCATAACATAAATGGGCTACTGACATGAATAGCTCGGTTATATCTTGGATCGTAATCCCAATCCCCGATAATAGACTCGTAAACACCATCAAACACGAGCCCAACAAATTCGCCTTTTGCGTTTAGCGTGGGAGACCCTGAGTTGCCGCCAGTGATATCTAAGGTACTTAAATAGTTTACGGGAACAGCATTCAACTTGGCGTCAGCGTAGCTGCCATATCGTTTAGCTTGTATAGCTTCACGCAGCTTTAGCGGTAAATCGAATTCATCATCACCCGCAATATACTTGGCCAACATACCCTCAGTGGTTGTGAAAGGCGTTGCCCTTAGTCCATCTTGTGGACTATAACCTTTAACATTACCAAAGGTAATTCGTAAAGTGCTATTGGCATCCGCATAAACCGGTTCTTTGCGTGACTTTTTGAATGCAAGTAAGGCTTTCATATACTCAGGACGCACTCGTTGTAATTGGCCTGACAACGATTTACTGAGCTTTTCTTCCACCAGATTATAGTCAAATTGGCTCACTGCGAATTGAATGAAAGGGTCTACGCTTGCACGCAGCTCTTTTTCTGACATTTTCATCATAGCAAGACGTGTGTCTAGTTCACCCAATGTAGTATCAGCATACATTTTGTCAACTTTGGCGTTGGCTTTAGTTAAGTCTGTGTCTTTAATATCAAAAAATTGGTCAAACGTGGTGACGCGTTGATCAGCCGGTAAATAAACATACTTAGCTAAAAAATGCTTAAAAAGCGCCTTGTCGATAGCGGCAACATAACGTGAATTTACTGATGCCAATGATTGCTCATAACTCTTTAAATCACGTTCTTGATAACCTCGCTCACGCTTGGCATCTGGCTTTGCCTGTTCATGAGATAAACGAAGTAGGCCTTTGGAGACAGACATCATGGTTGTTCTGCCCATGTAAGCCATCAATAAATCACGTTCTTTATTAACATCCGATTGTTCGATCAGCTTATTCAGAATCACTAAACTAGCACCATATTTAGTATTCATCTGCGCATCTTTAGCTAACCCGAATCCTGTTTAAGAAAATTGAACTAAATGCCTGTTCCAGGATCTGATCTTTCGACAAAGATTAAACAAATCTAAAAAGGAACAGGCATGAATAAATTAGTCGAGTTATATTGCGATGTC
>Ga0307930_1000023_pt1 | contig 102175 bp, 94 predicted proteins | sample OrgLakmetageno46_FD_203161 | JGI IMG/M metagenome (GOLD analysis project Ga0307930, IMG submission 203161) | Saline water microbial communities from Organic Lake, Antarctica - #46 | ecosystem: Environmental > Aquatic > Non-marine Saline and Alkaline > Saline | place: Antarctica: Organic Lake...
GCTTTCAGCGAATGAGGTTAGTAGACGTGCTGGCTCAACGAATATGAATACCTCAGCCCTGCCTAACCGCTGGAAAAAAAGTAACAAGGTTTTTGCTATTACCAAAGGTAATAAAGATCTATTCCCAACATACATTTTTGGAGACGACGGCAAACCTCTACCCGTAGTTTCAACGTTACTCAAATGCTTTCATGATAAACAATCGATATTCAAAACGGCATTGTGGTTTGCCAGCAACAATAGCTGGCTGGGCGGCAACGCGCCAAAAGACATGCTGCTTAGTGACGCTTCTGCTGTGAGCAACGCAGCTGAAAAAGAAGTCGCTGATAATGTATTAGGATAAATTCATTGTATCGTTTGTTGCTCCGGCTACTTGTCCACTATATGAACAGATATATTGATGCATGCTCTGCTGGCATCAGGATCAGGTTTTGGCATTTCTTCGGCCTATATTATGGATCCTTGACCAAAAAGACTTCGCCACTACGCGCAGTAAGTATCCGATGGACTCAATGTTAAAGTTATTACTGAAACACATAAAAATATTGTAGTCTCCCAGTTAACGCTTTTCTTTAAGTCGGATCAGTATTCATTCGGTAAATACAGTTTGCGAGAAGAGGGACACCGCAATTCTGCACAGTGAAGCGCAAACCGACGACAACATGAGTAACCGCATAAGCTCACCGCTATTACTTGCGCAATTGAGCCTAGACACACCCGACGCGTATAATCCATTTACCGGCGTTAACCCTGACGATCCTTCCAGCAGACGAGATGCGAGTCCTAACCCGCAGTCAAGCATTGATCCGTTTTTAACCACCGCCCAGCGCAGTGCTAGAACTGAGTTGACTTTGATTGATTTTAAAACATCTAATCCGTTTTTATTTAGCCTGCCAGGCGGTGACGCGGGGGTTGCACTAGGGGTAGAATGGCGCAAAGAAGTATTAGATGAAGACAACAGCTCTAATTTTGATGGTTCACAGCCCTTTGTTGAAGGTAACTCTGTACCCGTAAATGAAAGTAGCCTTCAAGGCAGTAGTTTACGCCTTGATGTATACGGCGAGCGCAAAGTGTTTTCAGCATACGCTGAGATGGCGCGGTAATCCCCCCATTTTTAATGGAGTTCAGGCGTAGAATTCATGCTCTTGGTTAGTCTTCTCTTTTGAATTGGGGTTATCCCACCAATCCCCATGTTAGGTCGCTCGTTATTATAAGTCCATAGCCAACTAGTTGCCCTGTCTTGTAAATCTTCTATATCAGCATAAATATAATGGCTCAGCCAATCGTATCTGACTGTGCGATTGAAGCGTTCAATATAAGCATTTTGCTGAGGGTTACCCGGTTGTATAAACAACAACGTTATCTCATTATGTTCAGCCCAATCAGCTAATTTTTGGCTAATATACTCAGGCCCGTTGTCACACCTGATGGCCTTTGGCTTACCTTTCCACTCAATAATTTGCTCAAGCGACCTAATAACCCGCTCTGCGGATAACGATATATCAGCGTCGATTATTAGGCCTTCGCGGTTGAAGTCGTCAATCACATTGAATAACCGACAACTGCGTCCATCAGATAGCTGTTCATGCATAAAATCCATCGACCAGCATTCATTTTCTTTTTCGGGCACCGCCAATGGCTGCGGGACTTCTCTGTTTAGGCGTTTGTTAGGTTTAATGCGTAAATTCAGTGACAACTCTCGGTATATACGATAAACACGTTTGTGATTCCATCCGTAGCTTTTCACGTTGCGTAAATACAAAAAGCATAAGCCAAATCCCCAGTTACGCTGGCTTTGTGTCAAACCTAGCAACAAATCGGCAATTTTTTCATTTTCAGATGACAGTTTTGGGGTGTAGCGATAACACGTTTCACTTATCAAAAACGGTCGACACGCCAACGCAATGCTCATCTTTTTACTTTTTACGACTCCCTGCGCCATTAATTTGCGCTCAGAAGCCTTCACCACTTTTTTACCATCGCCTCTTGGATAACCTCTGCCTTAAGACGCTCTTCGGCATACATCTTCTTAAGCCTGCGGTTTTCGTCTTCTAACTCTTTCATCCTTGTCATGAGTGACGCATCCATACCGCCATACTTGGTTCGCCATTTATAAAATGACGAGTTGCTCATGCCTTGCTCTCTGCACAATTCAGGGATCGGTACGCCATTGTCTGCTTGCTTCAATATCGCCATTATCTGGCTATCGGTAAAGTGTGCTTTTTTCATAATTTTCTCCAGTATTTAGGATAAGAGAAAATTCTACTTTTTACCTCTATTAATTTGTGGGGGGATTACCGTTTGTTTAAGCGCTGAATTGTGGTCGTTTTGCATAAGATGCTAGCCTTCAAATTCATGCTTAGACATTTCTGGTTAAGTAAATTGTTGATTGGCATGTAAGTGCTCTTACAATATTGGTGACGTTTTCGTCTGTTCAATAGGTTGTTTTTGATTATCGCAGAGGTGATTTGCTTATATCCGCTTAACGCCATCAGCCGTCGTAAACGAAATCCATACGCCGATTTAGCTAATTTCTCATCTTTTAGTGGTAGCAGTTTGCACTAGACACGTACGTTCCGAGTGACCTATAAAGTATTACGTGCCTCTATTATTTAAATCTTGATTATACAAGGGCGCCTTTGATTAGATAACTTTAACCAGTCGAGCGAATCCATGTGAAGCGCGTTTCTTATCATATGCGTACGTAAGCCTTGTGAGCCATCAAGCCTTATGGCATTGGTATGTGGAGAAGAAAACTGAACAGTCCCAGACCAATCGATTTTGCTGGTTCTAACCGCGCTGTATATGGTAATTGAGTCTCCATTTTCTAAACAATATAGTGCGTCGTAGCCGTTCTTTCTATACTCTCGGACGTTCCAAATAACGCCTTCCGTGCCAGCCTCACTAAACGGTGATAGTGCGCCATGCATCATTACACCTTGTTCTGTTAAAATGGTGCAAGGTAAACCCATGTTAAACATGGTTACCCATAATTGACGATCAATGTTCTTTTGCTGGCCATGCCGATAATGTGCGCGGTCCAACGCAATGACGCCTCGCCAGAAAATGTCGCCAGTTTCTATCGTCAGTAACGTTGATACTCTAGCGTTTGAGAGCAGTAATTGCTCTTTACTATTTTTAGCATCAATGAGATCGCGAGCGTCGGTGTACGCAAAATCGTATGCAATATCCAAAGGAAGCTTTTAGACAGGGTCAATCGCAATGACCTTAGCTCTTGTTGAGAGAATACCATACACAAGTGACATTCTACGTTCTCCGGTACGGGCAAGCTGGCGTATTCTTCTATACCCGAGCATTGCATCTTGATGTAACAAATTAATGGCAAGTTATCACACTCCATAGCCGTATGAACATTGTAATATTGCACCCACTAAGGCAGAGCCGACGACTCAATGCTAAAGCACCATGAGAGGCTGATAAGGTTATGTTTTGCGCATATTTATTGGCGTGTTCGAACTATAGCCCTACGAGTTTCCACAGCGTCGGCACCAAGATCTTATTTACGATATTGTTTATAAGTGATTTTGATGTATAACTGTTCGATACTTAGTGCATTTGTTTATTCGGAAAACTGCAATGGCCAAACTCAACGTGACTTTATCGGGCGAGCTTGATGATAAGCTAAATGAAATAGCTGAACTTGACTCTACAACGAAAAGTGAAATCCTTCGTAAATCTTTACAGCTTTACCTCGCGGGGAGGGAAGGCAGTAAAAAAGGGATGAAGCTTTATTTAATTGATCCTGATGATCAGAGCAATAAGACTGAAATTATTGGTCTGTGAGTATCATCAACCTGCAGCATTGACGCAAAGATAATTGTCATGAAGATTTTATTGCGTGCACTGACGGCGTCTGTTGCCTGTATATGAGATGACATCAGTAAGTAAAATGTGGATGACTATTAATTTTGTTCGCTATGTTTCTGGCTTTTGCTTTGATAAGCCACAAGCCTTCAAATGGCTTGAAAAGTCCTGAAGCAGAATTTGAGGTTACAAATTTCATCTGTATATATCTAATCGCTTGCTTCACAAACACGTTCAACAACATTTTCAATCATTCGCGTTGCACTAATTTTCATGTCATCTGTCGTCGCAGATGTTAATTGCAACGTGCTAGTTGTGATTGCTTGTTAAGCACATTCATTAAGCAGGAGTCATTCTTCTTTACTCTGCCACAAAACTCTGCCACATTACTAGAACTAGACTTACAGCCCGCGAGTTCCGTAGGCCAGAGGTTTGTGGAGGGGAATCCCTCTTTTCCCGCCACATAATGAAAGAGACTCTTAATTACTGTTAAGGTCTTACCTAATAATCAACTGAATTTATTCTATCCTAGTCAACCAGGGGCCCAATCTGATCCGCCAACTGCTGATGTGCCATAACCCGCTCCTCAAAAAAAGCATCACGATTATATATCCCCTCTACCCCTTTCTTCACGTGGTTAATACATTTCTCAGCAACATCTGGCCGCACACCATTCTTCGACATAAGTGTCCGCGTTGATCTACGCGAATCATGAATAACAAAATACTCAATTCCGGCGTTACCAAGCACATCTCCCGTGCTACTAGGAACCTTGCCAGTCTTTTTACCGAATAAGTTAGTCAATGCATGATTCATAGTATCGTCACTAATATAACCGCGTCTCTTGCTAGATCGTCGCGATGGAAATACGTAAGGTGAATTGCTAGCTCTTACCTTTAGCTCTCTAAACCATGCAATGACTTGGGTGGGCAAAGGTATATCAATAGCATGACCGTTTTTTGCTCGCTCTGCTGATAATAGCCATACCTGTTGTTTTAAATCTATTTCGTTCCACTTCAGCGCTATCAATTCACCCTTTCTTACTCCTAAAACTACCAAAAGTGCCATTGTAAGGTAGTTTTCACGCGAGAAATGAGAATGATATTTTTTCATGACATCAAAAATAATCTTCCACTCTTCATAAGTTGGTGCTCTGTCACGAGAGACTTCAGCGCCGCCGGCATGTTTGACTTTAAAGGCCATGGCCGGATTGTTGTGAATTAAGCCAAGGGTTATCCCATGATCAAACAGTTGCTTTAAATACATGAGAGTATCGTTAACAATAGTAGGGCGCTCAGTTTTCTTTCGTTTCTTCACAAACTTCAAAACTTCACGCACGTCTAAGCCCGATATGCTATCGAGGTTTAGTTTGCCAATAACGGGTTTTATTTCTTGATTGTAAATTCGAACTGGAATATTCGGATGTTCCAGATGCTTATTAATCTCTTCAAACCAATCAACTGCCAAATCATCCACAATTTTATACTTGCTTTGTTTAGCGCGGGTTTTCTCAGCTAATGGGTCAACCCCAGCATTCACAGAAGCCTTTGCCTCTGCCAGGGCAATACGAGCGTCAGACAACGGCATTCCATCGGGCCTCTTGCCATACGTGCCCAAAGTCATACGCTTTGGCTTCTCGTTCATCTTATATTGATAGACCCAGAACCCGCTGCTTGCATTTGTAACACGAAAGTACAAATTCTGGTCGATACGAGTAAAACTGATGACTTGAGTGTTTAGCAAGGCTTTGATCAGCGCATCGCTGACTTTGCCTGTTTTTAACTTGTTTTTAATATCATCGAGTTCAGCTGTTGAGTTCATTATAAATCACAAAGGTATGACACAAACTCAATTTTAGTGTTCCATCGTTGATATGTCAACTTTGTGTCATACTTTGTGTCATACCTTTTTGTTAATTTAAGGGCATTAAGTAAGATTAAGTAAGATTAAGTAAGGCTGCCTGATTTATTTAACGTGTTGATAAATATATAAAAAATCCTTAAATATAAGTAAAAATAAACATCACTCTATATTCTGGATCTGCTCACGCATCTGCTCAATCAACACCTTCAACTCAACCGCCGATTGCGTCACTTCAGTGTTAATCGATTTCGACCCCAACGTGTTCGCTTCACGATTGAATTCCTGCATCATAAAGTCCAAACGACGACCAACTGCACCACCTTTCTTCAAAATAGACATTGTTTCACTTACATGCGAATTCAAACGATCCAGTTCTTCTGCAACATCCATTTTTTGTGCAAGCAGCACCATTTCTTGCTCGACACGCGTGGCGTCTAATTCAATTTGTGCGTCGTTGAACTTGCTGCGAATGCGGTCTTTTTGCCATTCGATAACAGTAGGCATATGCGCAGTCACTTTATTAAATTCGCTCTGAATGGCCTCTAAACGCTGCTGAATGAGTACATTCATATTGTGGCCTTCACTTGCGCGCGACGCCACAAACTCTGTAAATGTTGCATCAAAAGCTTTTAACATGTCAGCTTGAATGGTGTCCATGTCAGCTTCTTGTGCGGCAATAACGCCAGGCCAGCGTAAAATCTCGATCGGATTAGCGTGGGCAACATCACCTTGCTGCTGAACCCATGCGGCTGCAGCGATAACTTGTTTGGCTAAGTCTTGGTTAACGTTAATGGCGCTTACATTTTCGTCATTCATACTAAAGCGCAACGCACATTCTACTTTACCGCGCTGTAGGCCTTTACGAAAACGTTCACGTAAGATGGGCTCAAGGCTACGAAATTGCTCAGGTAGTCTGAAGAAGGTTTCGAGGTAGCGTTGGTTAACCGAGCGAATTTCCCAAACGGCACTGCCCCATTCGGCTTTAATTTCGTGGCGTGCAAATCCAGTCATACTGTAAATCATAGGTGTTCCTTAAAAGTACTTGCAGCATTGTCGTCATTAATTAATACGATGCAATCACAAGTGGCATAAATTGAGTGATATGCTCGACTGGTTGAATAGTGATGTTTCAACGTTCAATAACCAGCAACAAGCCGCCGTTAGTGTAACAGGCTTTATTAAATTGGCGAATCTTGCGCAGTTTCTGAGTTTTTTACGATAACTTTACTTTACACCTCCCGATCACCGTTTAACTACGCTATAATTCACGCCTGAATTTTAAGGAGTTAAACATGCGTCCAAGCGGCAGAACTGCTAGTCAAATCCGTCCCGTCACAATTACCCGTAACTTTACTTGTCATGCAGAAGGGTCTGTACTGATCGAGTTTGGTAATACCAAAGTGCTTTGTAATGCCTCCGTTGTTGAAGGGGTGCCTCGTTTCATGAAGGGCCAAGGCAAAGGTTGGATTACTGCTGAATACAGCATGTTGCCACGAGCGACGCATACGCGTTCTGATCGTGAAGCCGCGCGTGGTAAACAAGGTGGCCGTACACTCGAAATTCAACGCTTAATTGCGCGTTCATTGCGCGCTGCGGTTGATTTGAAGTTACTAGGCGAAAACACAATTACACTGGATTGCGATGTTATTCAAGCTGATGGAGGCACGCGTACGGCTTCTATCACCGGTGCCTGTGTGGCATTGGTTGATGCACTAACGTGGATGCGAGCTAAAGGCATTTTGAAAGCTAATCCAATGAAGCATATGATTGCTGCTGTTTCTGTTGGCATTTACAAAGGTAGCCCGATTGCTGATCTTGAGTATCTTGAAGACTCTGCTGCTGAAACTGACATGAATGTGGTGATGACTGACACCGGCAAGCTTATTGAAGTGCAGGGCACTGCTGAAGCTGAACCGTTTAGTTTTGATGAAATGAACGAAATGTTGAGTTTAGCCAAAGACGGCATCATGGAATTATTTGATGCTCAGAAAAGTGCGCTAGCGTAATTTTTTTGTCGTAAAACAGACAAGTGAAGAAAAATAAAAGGTCTCATATGAGGCCTTTCATTTATACAGAATTTGAAATACCACTATTATGGCTCACCTTTTCTGGGTTGATAACAAAGGCGTAAAGAATGCAAACAACTCAACTTCAAGGTTACAAAAAAGAATTTATCGAATTTGCAATTGAGCGCAAAGTATTACGTTTTGGTGAGTTTACATTGAAGTCTGGGCGCTTAAGTCCTTACTTTTTCAATGCTGGCTTGTTCAACACGGGCGGCGACTTAGCCAAGCTGGGTCGATACTATGCAGCGGCGCTGCAAGCCGCTAATGTTGATTTTAATGTCTTGTTTGGTCCTGCTTATAAGGGCATTCCTATTGCGACCACCACAGCGGTCGCTCTAGCAAATGATTATAACCTTGACGTGCCATATTGTTTTAATCGCAAAGAAGCAAAACTGCATGGTGAAGGTGGCAATTTAGTCGGAAGTCCGCTGCTTGGCAAAATTATGCTGGTGGATGATGTTATTACTGCCGGCACGGCGATCCGTGAGTCTATGCAGCTAATTGCACAACACGATGCGAGTTTGGCCGGTGTGCTGATTGCACTTGACCGGCAAGAACGCGGACAAGGCGAATTGTCGGCCATTCAAGAAGTCGAACGTGACTTTGATACTCACGTGATTTCTATTGTGACCTTAGCGGATGTGGTGGCCTATTTGTCGGCCAACGAAACTAACGCTGACGCCGTGGCAAGCATTAATCATTACCGTGGGAAATACGGCATTTAACCCATTGCTATGCCGTTAACAAAGCGCTGTGCCGTTAACAAGCTGCTATGCCGTCAATAAGGTGCTATGACAGATATATTTGAACAAGCCGACCATCAACTCGACGCGATAGGCCTCAGATGCCCTGAGCCGGTAATGATGATACGTCTACAAATCCGCAACATGCAGGACGGTGACACCCTGTCTATTTGTGCTGATGACCATTCAACAACCCGTGATGTACCGAGTTTTTGTCGCTTTATGCACCATACCTTGATTGCCAGCGAAGTTGCTGCAGCGCCATATCGATATTTAATTAAAAAAGGCTTAACTGACTAAGCCTTAGTTAGCAGGTAAAAAAGCCATAGCTCACTGCCGTTGTGTAATACGAAACCTGATGTTTGTTAAGGTTTACGTTTACCGATTATCGTTTGCGTCAACAACCACTTCACAAAAAGCTTTACCCGCGGATGATAAAAAGTAGTGATTGCTGCTGGTTTCAAAAACAAAGCCGCGGGCCACCATATAATCAATTGCTTTTTGCCAATTAGGGAAGCGTAGGGCTTTGCAAATCGCTTTGTACTCATCGTTTTGGCTAATCTCAGCAATGTCTTTATCGTTAAAGCCAAGCGACTCGTCCGCTAGGTTGTGAATACTGCGGCTAGTCATTTCAAAATATCGCCCCAGTATTAACAAAACCGCTTGGGTTTTGAGTGCGTGTTCATCAGCTTCGTCTATTTCGCTATCACTAAAATTACTAATGTAAAAGAATTCGCCCTGAGTGTTATATTCTAATTGCTTCCCAATTAAACGATACAGTAGGGTAAATTCACGCATGAAACGGAATAAGTAGGTAAAGTCTTTGTCCTCAAAAGTGGCGGATTTAAGTTTGTTATAGCCGAGTTTTGTGATTATTTTACCCTGCGTAAACCGCTGATAAATACGCGTGCTGATGTCTTGATTTAGATGATTAAAGCTCGTCATAACGCCGTCGGCAGTGACGTTTTGCAGCGTTGCAGCATTACCAGTAGGTATTGAACCTTGCTTAGTATCAATCATTGTTTCCCTCCTTATTTATTAGATCCACTGCGGCGTTATCTAACGGTCTTAAGATGATGGGCAAACACCTGATTTTGCGATACCGATACGCACTGTCATTGTGCTGCGCTTGTGCAAAGTGGTTAGTGATTTTCAGTGTGAAATTAGCATTATTGGAATGCACCCGGTAATAACTAAGCACATTAATTAAATCATACAAACGATACTCACCAAATTGCTCTGTTAAGCGAAGATGCACCATGTTGAGTAAATCATCTGTTTCGCGTAACTGTATATGTTTAAGAATATCAACGAGCTGATTATGCCGATGCATGCGATGCATCGATTCTTGATTGTCACTGGCGGCAGCAAATACTGAATTAAGATCGGTGCTATCAAAAATATCCCGAGTACGGGCTTCAAGTTCGTTAAATAAATTTTTAAAATAAGCAGGTGAGTCATTAAACCCATAACCAATGGGGCGAGAAAAGGCTCTAATATTGGGTGAGAACTTTGGCAGTATAATAGCCGCATTGCCCATCAATTTTTTGTTGAGGTTATCGCTTTGCGTCAGCTTCAATTCGGGTAGCAATTTGTGTTGATAATACTGCTCTATTGCATTAAAGCGCTGAAGACTGTCTCGTTCTTTATGAATGAAGCGATTGACCACGTTAGCGGTTGCCTCAATAGGCTGATAAAAGTTAAGAAAACTCAAACCATAGCTTTGAATATTATTGGCGATTACATCTTGCTTATGGGCGTAAAACGTATCGCGAATTTTTGAGATGACAGCGTGTAAACCGTCAAGGTCATTGTAAGTTGTATCAGGGTTCAAAAATAACAACACAGGCAAAATATGGCGTTCGTAGAGTTTGACTATTTCACCTAACCATTGTTGTTTTGCTGCAATGTACTGGGCGGTACTAAGCTCTCCTTTTACGCTGGTTGACGTGAGTGCTTCTAAGTCTTTACTGAGCGATTGCATTTTGACAATATTTTGTCGAATGTCGCTCATTAAGCGCCCAACATGCATAAACAAATTATCGCTAAATTCTGCAAAGTCGTCGTCGTTTAAATCAAAGTTATATTGGCCGCTGATCATTGTTTCATGCGCTTGATTGAGAACTTGTAGGTGGGTTTTCAGTTGCACGTCGGTGAGTTTTTTAAATAAACTGACGTCGCACAAGCGAATAACCGCAAGCACCGATTCTTGGAAGTACAGGCGGTTTTCACCTTGGCCGCTGTCGGCATCCATGACAATGTGTGATTGTAATAAGTTGGCGGTTGAAAAGGCAATTTCTACGCGTCGTCTAGTGTCAGATTTTACGTGCAAGGTATAGGTTTTAACACGCTGGTAAATGGCATAGTCAGGAATATAGTTGACCGCCTTAGCGTCCATTTCCCTGATGCACTGCGACATGATTTTGCGGTGCTCAAGCAGTACGTTTAGGGTTTCCACAGTGCCTAATAATTTACTATCCGCCTTCGACGAATATGCGTTAGTAGAGCGAATATGTGTTACCACTGTTAAATAAGCTCCGCTTGATGCGCGTTCGGCGTTTCCGCGTTTTGCGTTGTAAATTCTTCCGCGCCTTGCCAGTAAACTCTGCTACGTTCGCTATGATAAGGCTTACCGGTCGTAAATGCGTCCATAACATGCCGTCTACCAATTTTAGCCTGTAGTTCTGGGCTCGTGGAGTGCGTGCCTGCAGCCATTAAATTGAAGCCATTTTTGGCAAGGTCAGCCAGCCACCAGTCAAATTGACCGATGTCGATATTTGCGATTTCGTCATGTACTACCGGAAATGAGGTTTCGCAATTGTGATAAATAAGGCGTTTTAACAATAACTGTACCAGCTTAATTTTAATTAGGGCATTGGTAGAGTTGCTCTGCTTTTTATCTTCTTTCCCTGATTTGTTTGCCAATTGCACGCGTGGCTCAAAAGATTCGATGATGCTGTCCATCGTAAGGGTAAAAGTGTCGTCGCTGTCAAAAAAGCGCTCAGCAAAGGCGACTAAGCGTTCGTAAAAATCCTGCGACTGCATTTGATTAGAGTACAAATTGATTTCTTCAAATTCGTTTACCAAACTCGTGAATTGCTTGTTGATGCCCACTTCAAACTCGACTGAGGCCACGTTATTGATCGTAAGCCCCAAAAAAGCCTGATTAATTTCTTTTTCAAAGGCCTTAATCACGCGATAATTTTGTACGATGATTTCTTTTTTTGTGCCAATGGTCTGATTATGCTCTTCTATTTGTTGACCCAACAAGCCTCGCTGACTATCCAGATTGCCATAGACTTGTGCAATGTCATCAAAGCATTGACTAATTTCATGCCAAAACGGTGAGTCGCCTTTTATACCGTGCTTATCATCAATTACCTTCTCGTCTACAAACTTACGTAAACCGGCGATTAAGGTAAACTGAGTCTCGCTCAAATGATGCGCGATGGTGTCAAACATATCAACCTGTTGGTCGTTAATGTAACCTGCAAACTCGATATCTGCATCCACCAAGTCGAGCCATTTACTGTGCAGACCCATAAAAGCGCTTAGGCGTTTTAGTAATGTTTTGTTGTCAGTGATCCGCGCTTGGCATTCCTGATAGTCATTATTGGCTCGACGTTCTTGCGTTTTTGCATCGTCTAACGCCGATTCAAGCGCCAGGTGTTTTTGTTTTAAGCCTCGCAATACTGTTTCGCATATATCAACTTCATCGAGCAAAGCTTGTTGGCGCTTGTTGGCATAAGTAAAGTCCTCTAATACAACTAAGTCATTTTGGTTGATCAGTAATTGTTGCTCAATCTGTTTTTTGCTTTGGTTAACATGCAATGCATTACCTTGCTCACTCTCAATTTTTCGCTTTTGATTTTGAATGGCTTCTATTTCTTGATTGAGTTTGTCTAGCGATGCTTCAAGGTTCACTTTGCTAAAGGCTTTGTAGCCTAATTCAACATCAAAAAAGCGATAGTGACTGGCTTGTTGATCAAACAATGCGTAAAAGTCACTGATGGCTTGTTTATGCTCAATACTTAAACTTTCGCCGGTATTGGCGGTGGTTAATATTGGATTAATACTGTAAAGCCAATCTAACTCTTGCCTGCTTAATTGGTTTTCAAGGCTGTATTCTGTGTTTTGTATTGCATTGTTCAATGTGAGTTGCTTTTGCATTAACACGTTTATTTGATTATCTAAGCTAGCTAATGTGGTGGCGCGATCAATATTGCCGTTTAACACCCCTAATTGTGTTTCTTTGTCTTGAGTATCTGCTAGCAAGCCTGCCTTGATAATGTCGTGGGACTGACCTGGAAATTCGAATTGAATTTGATAGAATCTGTCGACAATAGCTTTGCAGTCATTGAGTTCGCGTGATTTGTCTTTAATTGCGCGTTTTTCTCCACCAATGTCGTCGTTTAATTGATTGAACGCGTCGCTAGATTTATGTTTCTTTTGTTTTACTAAGGTATTCTTATCAGCTAAATTTTGCAGCTCGTGCTGCAGGTTTTCACTTCCTTGTGAAAGCCACTTTACGGCCGGCTTTACTTGTTCTAAAGCGGCTAGGTTTTCTTCAAAGCTGGCTTTTTCTTTGAGTAGCTTTTGATAAAAAGGCTGCTGATTGATAATGTGCGTCAATTGTTGCTCTTGACGCTTTAGGCCTTCATGTTGTTCTTTGAAGTCGGAAATGCTAAAACTTAACTGGTCTTGAATGTTCTTTTTACTGCCTTCAATGATATTTGCAATTGCGTCAGTAAAAGGTCTTTTATTTTTGCTCGACGCCACAAATAATAGCTTGATGATTGCGCGCAGTGAGTTGATCGTTTGTACTTCGCGGTTTTTAAGTGGGAACAAGGTAAATCGCGAGGATTGAAGCTCATTCTCAAACAAAAGCTCGGCCACTTTTGATGGCTCTTTGGCAAGCACCGCCGTCTGATCGTGCTTGTGAATATACTCATACACCTTAGTTTTGCTTAAATCGTCGACGCGCTCGCCAATACCATCGGGATCATCACCTTGTTGCCAAAAGAGGTGCCTCAGTTGTTTATATGGGAGTTGCGTAAACATACGTTCAAACTTTAATCGCCCACTAGCGGACGCACTGATAATTTGACAACAATGAGGACCATCAAATAAGCGCTTCTTATATTCAAGGACCAAAAAACTGTATTTACTTGGGAAGTAATGATTGAAGGTGGTTTCGGATCCATACATATCACCGTTACTATCAGAGAAACCAAAGTTAACAGCCTGTTTAGCCATTGAACACTCGGGTAGAAAAAACAACCTAATGGCGTTTATCAAGCTTGATTTTCCAACGTTACCCTCGGCAACCAACATGCTGTGGGCATCGACATCAACCTCTGCATACGCAAATTCGCTCGAGTCCACCGCAATAATCCGTTTAACGCCGATAAAGAGATTATTCATATTTTAGATCCATTCAATGTGTTTTTTGTAAGCAGTGCCTCTTGCTCCATAAAGCATTTAGTGGTGCTCACTGCGGCTGCTAGGTCTGGCAGATTTAAGTCGTGGCAAAGTGTGATCATGTTGGTTGCATCTTTGGTGCTCTTGGGACGAAAAGTAAATAAATCATGATAGTTAGTTAAATTCGCGGGCAGTAGATATTGCACCGTGGCATATTTGCGTTGATGCAGCAGCACACACGTTTCAAGCCCAGCTAGATCATAGTCAAACGCGCAGTCTATATATTCATAGCCCTTTAATAAAGTCGCGAACGAGGTATTTAAAATACGCGAGCCTGCAGAAAAATAAATGTCACTTTGAGATAAGTCTATTTTATCTTCGTAACATGTCAACAGCCTTTTCCATGCAAAAAAACAATCTTGATTCTCAATTAAGATTGCAGTTTCCGCTCGCTTAAATGGCATTGGAAGTAATGCGTTATCATGAATGGCCACAGCAGTTAAAACTCGGACAGCTTGGCTTAAGTGGGCTTGCTTTAAGCCTGGTGTATTAGCTGGGAAACATAACATATAAGCCGAATTACACTTTACGTCATGGCTTGAATAATATGCTTGGACCGCCGCACTTTCGCGTGAACTTGGTTGTTTTGATTGTTGCAACAACAGATTGAACGCAACGAGATCCTTCACCGTCACCACATGCTTACTTTTACCAATGGGTTCTGGGGTAAATAGCGTTTGCCACGCAATCGTCTTTGGCAACTTTTTGCGTACCTGTTCAAAATTAACCGGCTTTTTTTGCTGTATATTTAACAAGAGTTGGTATAGCGTCATAATTCAATCGTTGTACAGTGCTGACATAAATCTTATGGGTATTGTAGCGCCATTTAAACAAATACGCCCACTGCATTTGAAAACGCTAAAGCACCTATTGTACAACGTCTTGTCATATTAATAAAAACAGGCGGCAGCACTGACTCTCGGATTGTTGCCTAGTTTCTTATATTTTTACGCGAGCTCTTGCATATCCTCAGTGTGGCCATAAATGTTGTCCCCCAATCAGATAAATCCAATGACAAATAACAATACAAAAAAGCTCGATATCAATAAGGCTTTTGCTGCTAGTTGGCGAATACTATTCATGCATAACTCCTTTTAATGGCGCTGCTGCGGCAATATCGTATTGGCTGACGTCAATGCCGAGTAGAGCCAGTGCGGTGGCTGCAAATTGAGTTTGTGTTAATTCACTGGTGGTGGTTAACAGTCCTTGGCTTTTAATATCAGGACCCATTGCGGCAAACCAAATATGCTCTGAACCAACAATACCCTCTTTGAAACGGGATAACGAGGTCATGTAGTTCTGTACTGCTTGTTTTGAAGCATGGTGTTGCCAGTCACTTGCGTCGTTGCCGCGACCGTGATCGGTAATAATGATCATGTTGGTGTTATTTTTATATGTAGGCATGTTTTGCAATGTTGCCCATAGGTCACGCAGGTAATCATCAGTTTGTTTGGCGCTATCTAAATAAGCATCATATTTTCCATTATGCGCAAAATCGTCAGTTTCCCCTAAATTGATGACCAACACTTTAGGCTGCATTGCTTGTAAATAAAGCTTGGCGAAGCCATAAGTGAAGGCGTCGTGTCTGACCGTCGCCCAGGGGCTGGGTATCTCAGATTGTAACTGATTCATCAACTGTATTTTAGTTGCTGTATGCTTGTCTTGTGAACCTTTTAAGGTGTTTTGTATGGACGGCATGTCCTCAAATCCAGCATTAATAAACAGGCCGCTGCGTTTTCTGTTAAAGATAAACGGAAATACATCCCAACCTGAAAAGATGGCAATTTGATTTTCGAAACTGGCTTGCTTATTCAACCATTCCAAAAAGGTGACATTTGGATTTAAAATTTTTGCATTTGATGTCAAATTGTCGTCAACCTTGCCGGTAAATATCTCGTTATAGCCGGGGAAAGAAAAGTGCTGATTATTAGTTAATGACATCTCGGACTGGTTATTGCGGTCGCCAATTAATACGCCGTTTTGGCCGATCACGTTAGTCAAAAAGGGCATCAAGCGGTTTTTACGTTCTTGTTTATCTGGATGCCAAAAGCGGGCGCTTAGCGCATCGACATTATTTACGAAATCTTTATTATTAAGTAGCTTTTCATCGGCGCCACCAAAAGCTTCTTGCCAGCGTAAGCCATCGATAGTGACAATAACCAACTTTGCTGTTTTTGTATTTTCCAATGCAGTTACGTTGGCCACAGGTGTAAAACCAAACAACAGGGAAATTAAGATCATGCAAGTGACACTTTTCAAACAAACTACGCTTACATTTGGGAGCATTGTCATTCCTTCAAATAAACAAAAAAGCCCTGACCAATGTGGTCAGGGTATATAAAGTGCCTCAGCGAGGAGACAAGGAAACAACCCGTTAAATACTTAATTAAAAGCTAAATTGCAAATTGACTGCCGCCGTTCTAGGTGCGCCAATCCATGCAGACTGCCCTGCGATACCGCTTAGATAACTCTCGTCAGTGAGGTTATTCAGGGTAAATCGAACTTGCATGTTTTGTATCCCTTGAACTTCTAAGTCAACGTTCACACCCGCATATAAATCAGTCACAGTGTATGCCTCAGCTACAACGGAGTTGGCAGCATCAATAAAGCGGTCACCTACATGTTTAACTGATAAACCGGCGCTGTAATTGCCCTTGTTGTAATCCAATGAAGCAACCCACATATCTTCTACCGATCCGAATACCGTATTGCCTACTTGTATATTCAAACCCAGTTCATCAGGTACGTCTTTGTATAATGATTCATTGCTAGTGAATGATCCATAAAAGCTGAAGTACTCTGATAACTGCAAACTAACCGATGCTTCAACCCCTTCAGATTCAATTCCACCAACGTTAATATAAGAACCATTGGTACCAATATTAAAATCAATACCTGAAACCGGTGAATCGGGCGGTAGGAAGGTAACGCGGTTTTCGAAATCTATTTTGTAAAATGTAACGCTGGCATCGATAACGTCAGAGTTGTAACGCAAACCAATGTCGAAGTTTGTCGCCGTTTCAGGCTTAATTTCGGTGAGTGTTGATGAATCTCTTTCAAGCACGGTGTCTTTGATTGCAGCAAAGTTTTCAGCATAACCAGCAAATACTTCTAAGCCTTCAAGTGGCATATTTGCTACAAATCCACCAGAAATTAGTACGTCCGAATCTGAATTAACGTTATCAATATTATTAGCAGCATTGAAGTTGTCATTTTTACTTAACTCAACAATGAATTTCTTAGCGCCAATTCGTGCTTTAATCCAATCAAAATCAGTTTCGTTTTCGATATAAAGCATCGTCGTGTCAACCGCAAAACTGTTGTCATACTGGATCCAGTAAGGTGTGTTATCGAACTCAAAACTGGATGCTGAATCAATTATTTTATGCCAATCACGATACTCATCTCGGCTATAGTCTTCATACCAAATACCGGCACGAGTTGAGTTTTCCAGTGATCCGGTTTGAATGGTGTATGCAATGTCTGCGTTTAGGCCGAAGCGTTGCTTGCCATAATGCGTATGGCGATACGAGCCTACTGGGATCGCTTCTGAACCAAAACAATCGGCGTCAAATGCAGAACCAGCACCGCCGTATGGGAACGTAATCGAACTTACACAACCATCCGCTGGTGACAAGGCGAGACCATCGCGATTAACAAATGTAATGATGCCTCTTGAGCTGCCGCCCATTGCGGTTGTTTGTGAGGATAGCTCTGTTTCTGCGCGGCCAGTATCGTCGGTTAAATCATTCAGATAAGGAGGAACCCAATCGCCACGACCTTCATTGTCATGGTAATAAACGTTACTTGAAAAGCTGAGGTTATCCCCGGCATAATCTAAGGCGACGTAAGCGAACAAATTTTCACGCAATGTAGACCAACCTTTGCGATACAGTTGATCGACATAAGGTACGCCAGTCCATTCAGAGGTTAATCGATCCGAATCAGGGTTGGTTTCAAATTGACCTTTACTAACACGTTGATAGTTATCTTCGTGTGAATCATCATAAGAAGCGTAAGCTGTTAATCCCCAATTGTCATTTAAGTCAGATATGAGTTTGGCAGCTAGGTGGTCTTTCTTATTTTCAGCAGATTGATTTACCCAATCGGTGTTGCTGCTGCTCGATACGCTAATCCAGGCAAAGGTGTCTCTTGCAATTTCACCGGTGTTGTAGCGTAAAAAGTATTTTTGCGCTTGAAAATCACCAAATGATAAGCTGGTTAAGAAGCCTTCTTCTTGCGTTGGATCGATTGTGGTGAAATTCAGTGTACCACCTAAAGCTTCGTTTGAGCGCGAGGCGATATCTGCGGTGCCTTGAGATACTTCAACCAAGTATAGGTTTTCTGTATCAATGTAGCGGTTAGCTTTGGCCCCACCACCGTAGTTAGAGTTGCCGTTCGCAATCCCATCAACGGTAATACCAATCTGCTGTTCATCTAAACTCACTTGAAAACCACGAATAGATATTGTGGTTGACCAATCATCTGATCCAAACGTATCACCTTCGTTGATCAGCACGCCAGGCAAGTTATCGATAGATGCAAGCACGCTGGTAAGGTTGCTTTGCTGCTTTAACATTGACTCAGTTGTTTCGTTATTTGCATATGAAACACTTTTACCGACAACCTGAATTTTCTCAACTGCAGAATCATCTGATCCTGCGATTTCTGCTGCTTTTACTTGTGTATTAAGTGCGGCTAAACAAGCCAGTGTGATGTAACTGAATTTAGTATTCATGAAAGCGTCCCAGTTCTAATTTTTGTATTTAATTGCAGGTGCAGACTCACTGTAGGGGGCTTTAATGGCAATTACTTTACAGAAAAATGAAGAAATTTAGTCATTTACATGACAATGGTGTGGCAATAATATGACCAAAAAATGACAGGCTTGATACTACGGGGCTTAATGGGGCTTAAAAAAAAGGAGTCTGGGTTAGCAAATCGACTTATTAATTAATCTCGATCTAGTAGCCCTTACTCCTTCTATTGTTTGTAGTTTGTCGTTTAGTTTTTAGGCTTCATGAACTTGATTGTCCAGCGATCAGTGTTACCTGATACAGAGCGAGCGCCTACTTCATATTCTAACTCGTCATCTTCTCTATAATGCATGTTGCTGTAGTCAACCATGACGAAACCGGCTTCTTGGATCTCTTTGATAGCCATTACCGGGTCAATACGACGGCGGTTACTGTCGTCTGACGGTTCCATGTGGCGGGCAGTGTGGTCAACAACACCATAAATACCACCTGGCTTTAAGGCTTCAAACGCAAGTTCGTTCATTTTTTTACGACCTTGTTCACTAAAGTTATGATAGTTACGAAAGGTAAGAACCATATCAACATCCTTTACGCCTAAGGTCGTCGCTTTTAACGAATAATTACGTGCGCCTTCTTCACGAAAGCTACTAGCATCCTCAGCAATGACTTTCATTTTTTCAAAACCAGCGACGTCAGATAAATTCTCTTTAATTCTCCCAGTACCAATTGCCGCGTAGTATTCACCATTTTCGCTTAATGCAGGAACCAGTAATTTTGTATACCAACCGCCGCCAGGAATTAGCTCTACAAGGCTCATGTTATCTTCAAGTCCGAAAAATTCTAAGGTTTGAACTGGCTTGCGGTTTCTATCGCGTTCGACTTCTGCTTCGGTCCTAATATCTGCCGCCATTGCGGTTTTAATTTTATCGCCAATTGGCGCAGCAATCGACAGTGCTGAAGCGCTCAATAGCACACAAGCTAAACTAAGTGAAAGTAACTTTTTCATGATTTTTCCTTTGTATTTTTACGTTATTATTGTGGTTAATAATTAATGCTTTGTAGCTAACTGTTTCAGTTTGCCGGTACCATATTCTTGAATTACAAAGTTATTACACTTGGTATCAATTCAGACTTTTCGAAATGATCCTCATCCCTCTCGCTTTCATTTAAAAAGGATCAGCCACCAGACCAATCCAACGGTGCACAAAGCCAATACCCCAGCTTGCCACTTGTACCTTCTTATTAGCTTTTCGGCTTTGTCACCAAAGCAATAAACCAACACAGCTAGGCCGAAGTAGCGGATCACTCTGCCCATTGCTGTCGCCAATAAAAACAATGGAATGGAATAAGCCGTAACGCCTGCAGCCAACATGGCTACTTGCAGGGGTATTGGTGTAACACCTGTACTAAATATAAACCAAAATCCATCGGTTTTCATGCGTTTTTGAAAACTAGCAAATTGTGCTTCAGTGGTCATATTTTGCATGATGAAATCACGCAATAGGTCAAATAGGAAATAACCCACCAAATAACCTAATAATGCGCCAACTAGGCAACCTACGGTTGCCATTAGCGCAATTAGCCAAAGCTTCTCACGCCGTTTCTGCATAAGCGGAACTAACAAGGCTTCTAGCGGAATAGGCATGATAGTGGACTCTAATAATGATGCCAGAGTTATACTAGACAACATGTGTTTGGAGTGCATCATCGCGTGAATTTTTTTCTTTATGGACACGACATCTTAGCTTTTTAAAAGGGAGGCTTCTTTATTAGCAGCCTCAAAACTGAATGGGTAGCCCAAAATAAAACAAGCTGCCTATACCGGCTGCTTATTAAAACCTGAGTTAATAAAAAAAACCTTGGCCTGACAACTACTAAGACTAATTTTTAAATACCTTTCCGTCTTTCATTACAAAGTCGATTTTTTCCAGTAACGAAATATCATCCAGTGGATTGCCCTTTACCGCCACCAAATCAGCCAATTTACCTTTGGTTATAGTGCCAAGTTCTTTGTCGATTTTTAATAACTTTGCGGCGTTAATTGTGGCACTTAAAATAGCATCCATTTGAGACATGCCCGCTTGCACCATTAGGGCAAACTCTTGTGCATTGTTGCCATGTGGAGAAACACCAGAATCAGTACCAAACGCAATCAATACACCGTTTCCGTGAGCTCGGGCAAAGGTTTTTTGAATCAAAGGACCAATGGCCGCCGCTTTTGGACGCACGATATCAGGAAAATAACCGTCTATTTTAGCTTTCTGTGCAACAAAGTTACCCGCCAATATAGTGGGTACATAGTAAACGTCATGTTTGCGCATCAGTTCAATGATTTCTTTGTCCATGTAGGTGCCATGTTCAATGGAGTCAACGCCAGCTAAAATAGCGCGCCTCATGCCTTCCTTTCCATGTGCGTGCACCGCAACGGTCATGCCATAGTCTTCTGCTGTTTGCACAATCGCTTCTAACTCATCGGTCATGAATTGCGGGTTTTGTCCACTTTTTGCAACACTCAACACACCGCCTGTTGCGGTTATTTTAATTAAATCAGCGCCGTCTTTATAGCGTTGACGAACGGCTTTTCTGGCTTCTGCAACACCGTTTATAACGCCATCACGTGGCCCAGGATCGCCCATTAAATCGTGACTTCTGCCGTTAGTTGGGTCGGCATGGCCGCCGGTCGTAGCAATCGATTTTGCCGCTGTATAAATACGCGGTCCGACACTCACCCCTTGGTTAATCGATTTACGCAAAGCCACCGTTTCGTTGTCAGCATCGCCAAGATTTCGTACGGTTGTAAAGCCAGCCATTAAGGTTTTATGTGCATAATCGACAGCGGCAATTGCATAATCCGCTTCATTCGACGTAAAACGCTTTAAATAGGAGCTAGGGCCTTCATTTTGAGACGATAAGTGCACATGCATGTCCATTAGGCCCGGCATAAGCGTGCTACCAGACAAATCGATGAAAGTATCACCTTCGCCACCTTCATCTTTGCCATCAACTATGTTAATAATTTTGTTGTTTTCGACGATAACAGTCTTATCACTCTGCATTTTTGAATCTTCAGAGGTGATGAGCTGACTCGCAAAAATATGCGTCGCGGTATGTGCTTGAGCGGTCACTAGCAAAGCGGCAACAACCAATGCTACTTTTGCTATTTGTGAGCGATGGAATAGATTTTTTATCATTCTATTTATTTTCGTCCTAGTTTATGTGCTATTTTCTCTAGCTACACATTAGGATAAAATTGTCAGCAAATCAAAAGATTATGACATATAGCTACAAATATAGGTGTTAACTAGATTACATCTAATGATTTACGGTTTGAGGTGCACATCAACAAGGGTTGACTATGTGCACTGTTACTAAGCGTTGCATTCAATGGATTGTTTCTTTGCACTTAAGAAGCGTAAAGCCCTTGAGCAATAGCCCTTCATTATCAGCTTGCCACAAGCAGCTCACCATTAGCGGCTATGCATACATATCATCCAATCAGCAGGGGCGTTTAAAATACACCTAAACTAAATTCATAATTGTTGCTTTTGATGATTAACTCTTTGCCTTTATCAGTACCTGTTTCGGTGGCTATTTCAGCCCATTGATACATGACGTTTTGGTGCAGTCTCGCCCATAAGTTACGTCTAATTAAGCAGTAAGGAACGAGTGTTGCGGCGATATCCAAATCGTTATCATTGGCTGTAAACGGCCTGAGTTGTATTGGGTGGTTGTCGCCGACGTCGACTTCATCTCCAATTTGAGTTTTTACTAGTAATGCGCCTTTTTCAAAGCGCCAGTCAACCACAATAAAGGGAACGTCTTCTACTTGAATACCAATTTTTTCGGCTGGCGTGACCAAAAAATAGGCTTCATCTTCTTTTTTGAGCACACTCGATAACAAGCTAACCAGTTTAGCGCGAGTGAAAGGCGTACCCTCGTGCCACCATTCACCATTACTCTTTATGACTAAGTTCATGTCACCACAAAATGGCGGATCCCACTTCTCCACCGGTGGCATTTGCTTGTTGGGCGATGTATCACCGAGTTGTTGAGTTAGCTTGCCTAAATCCATATTAATTTTGCAACGCGTCTTGTAAATCTCGCAATATGTCTTTTATTCTCCGCGTGTTTTCAGGACCTGTTCTTATTAACTGCTTTTGTGGACCAGATAAAGCTTCGATCTGTTCATCTTTAAATTTAAACATAACGCTATCCGAATAAACTTCAATAGGCAGAGGTATAATTGGGGTATTAAGTAATTCATCGATGGCTTTCAATAGCGCGCTGTTAAAAGACGTATTGGGCGGCGAAATCTCCGCAAACTTAGCTTCTAGCGTTCCACGATAAGTGTCCATCAGTTTGATTAAATCGTCGGTGTCCATCGATTCAAGCGCATCAATGTAAGTGTTATAACGTTTGTAACTTGAAGTGTCTATCCACTCACGATCCGCCTGCTGATAAACGCGGAACTCCTCTTCGGGTGCAACGACTAAGCTATGATTAGGTGACATCTCTTGATTAGCGATGCTGTTGACATTGATAACAAACTTCTGCAGTAAGCCCTCATTAATTAGGTATTTTCCAACCAGTGGTGATGTCGCCATAGTCATAAATGCATTCTTTACGGCTCCGTCACTTTCATCTAGCGGCTCAGCTATAACGATTTCAGGCAGTGGCTCAATGTCTTGTCCAGCCTCAATTTCAAGTGACTGTATTTCACGTGTTCCTTCGAAAACGTCTGGCTCAGGGGGCATATTTTCAGAACCATCGGGGTCTGTAAGCTCATCAACAGCGGGCAGTACTGGTTCAACGGCAACAGGTATTGAAGTAAGCGGCTGATCTTGCTCAGATTTTGGCCACAAAAACGCAACTAATAAGATTACAATTAAGACGCCCGCAGCAATAATATACGGCTTCATTTGCGCCATTTGACTGGGTGATTGTGCTTCTTGATCTGACATTTATGCCTCTCTTTGCTTTTCGTAAAATATGCCTATTGCTTAGTATAGTCAAGTCCAGCGTTTGTGCCTATAGCATAGCAGTTATGACACACGCTTATTTATAAGGTTCATGATATATTTTGAAATGAACTTTTAGCGCTTATATTGGTATTTATATAATACTAAAAAGTAAAGTCTAATTATATATGAACGTAAAATATGCAATGGCGAAGCTGGCAAGAAAAAAACATCATATTGAACGCTTAGAAGTACAATCGTTTGAAATGAATGTATATTTAGTCAAGGTGACGATTGCAGGTGAATCAGGTTTTGTAACCGACAAAAACGATAGCCCAATGCGATTTCACAACTCGCAAATGGTAAGAGATATGTTCGAACATTGTAATATTGATAATGCCGTCATGACGCATGACTCGCCGTATGATGAAATGATTGGCAACCCAATGAAAAAAAGTGATTTGACCGAGATGCCTTTTTCAATGGCTCAGCCTTACTAGGGTTATTAAGCGTTTCTTGCTGCCGCTAACAAAATATCAAATTCTAAAGTGTTAACCGGCATAATGGACAACCGTCCTCCTTTTTTTACTAAGCCAATGTCGATGATACTGGGCATTTGCTTGATACTTACCAAGGGCAAAATGTGTTCAAACGTCTCGACATGCTCAAGCTCAACCATGCACCAACGCGGATTATCAGGTGCTGACTTAGGATCGAAATAACGACTTTCGGGATTGAATTGGCTTGGATCAGTTAGTCCCGTGTTACTTATTTGGGCTAATCCAGTAATACCAATATATTGGCAACTTGAGTGATAAATAAATGCCATATCACCGACTTTCATTGTATCTCGCATAAAATTGCGTGCTTGATAATTACGAATGCCATCCCAGCCTTCACGCTTGTTTGGTTGGTTGGCTAAATCGTGAATACTAAAAGCATCGGGTTCCGTTTTGAACAGCCAATATTGTGTCATGTTTCGTCGCTCGGTTGCGTTGCGCTTTGCATTAGGTAAGGAGCAAGTGCGCCTTTAAAATCCAGCGTTGCACCTAACTTATTGGCTAGCAATATCATGCCTGTAATTTTACGATTTACCAAGGCAACCTCAAATATAGGAGTTGCTGCGGCTGTCTTATCTTTAATTAGTGGCATACTAACTTCCTGAATTCGCTTAATTAGTTGTTGTTTTTTTAAGTTGTAGCCAGTGTTACTTTGCAAGCAATCGCTTGCTTCAAAACATGCCTTTAGGACAGTATCGATGGCTGCACCACTCATGTTATGGTCAACTAAACCAAGCGAATATAGGGTTGAGCGCATGTCGTTAGTATCTTGGCGCTGCATAGCATCGGCCATAGCGAGATAATGCACTGAGGTGTGCTGAGAAATTTTCCGGCAGGCTCCAAAATCGAGTAACACTATTTTTTTAGTATCGCTCTGATACAAATAATTGGCAAAGTTGGGATCACTTTGCACGAGTTTGTGCGCGAACAATTCTTGGTAGCTTAATTGCATTAATCGGGTACATACTAGATCCACGATATCATTGCTCATAGCACTAATATCGGTGATAGGAGAACCTTCGATGTATTCCATCGCAAGTATGTTTTGGTTAGTTAACTCGTCAACCACATAGGGCACAATAAAATGAGGGTCGTTGTGCAGATTTTCGCGATAAGCCTTAATAAATTCGGCCTCTTGCAAATAATTAGCTTCACTTTTAAGTTGTGCTTTTGCTTCAGTGAGCAAACTACTTAGGTCGATATGTTTTGGTAAGACCGCGCTTAGTTTTACTAAACTCATGACGTTATCAATGTCACTGTCAATGCTTTCTCTTACGCCCGGATATTGGACTTTGATAGCAAGCTGACGACCATCTTTTAGAGTCGCTTTATGAACTTGGCCAATGCTTGCTGAGGCAATGGGGGCAAATGAAAAATAACTAAAGTGTTTATGCCAGTCTTTTGACCAAGACGCTTCTAGGGTTTTGAGAAGCTGCGCCTTAGGCATTGGGTCGGCTTCTTGGCGCAGTCGTGAGAGAATGGGTTCCCATTCAGCGGGCAACAATTCACCTGCATCCATGGACAGTAATTGACCAACTTTCATGGCAGCGCCGCGCATATGTGCTAGACGCTTGGTAATAGATACCGCGTTGTCGGTATCGAGTAAGGACTGACTTAATGATGGGCGTTGACCACTGATAATTTGTTTTGTGACGCCTTTAACAATATTGCCAGCAACAGCTGAGGCCAAACCACCAAACTTAGCTAAACGAGCAATTCTTCCGGCTGGTACTTTTCGCTCGTTGCTTTTGTCTGTCATAGTAAAATTGCGTCGTTGGGCATGTTAAATCTGACCTTTTTTGTGTTTAACGCAGCCTTTCTGCTTTTGCGGAGGGTTTGCTGCTTTACGCAAAGCGTATGCACTATTATGTCATTCAAACAGTTGATTTATGCGATTTTTATATCAGCGAGTGCCACTAGTATCAAAACTTAAACCGAGGAAACTAAGGGTGCGAGTACGAAACACAAGAGGCCAAACACGCTGCCTATACCAAAACCAATCCAGCCATTTTTGCCGATGTAACGAGCAACTATACCGGCAAATAATCCGCACCAAAGCATGACACTATAAACTGAGTCAATAACGCCAACACCTGCGCCACTGAACAATGCGAACAAAATGAAAATACACATCGAGGCTGACATGATCACCCAAACTATGTTTTTCTTGTTCTTAAACTCATCTAAGGGATTATATTTTTTATCCGACATAGTTTTCTCTTATTCCTACTTATATTAGGTGGACTTGATTTTTTAATGCTGTGGCTGCAAACGACGCTGTGGCTGGAAACTCCTTGGCATCGAACGCTGTGGCTTTAATTACCGCGCATCCGATTACAGCATTAATGATCCGTAAACTCTACACTTAATAGTTCAGTACTGTCAGTAAAGGTTAATGTTTGAATGTCACCCATGCCTTCAATGTTAATAGTATTGGCCTGTTTATACCAAATGTCCCTCAGCGCATTGTGCTGAATGTATAGCCCCGCTAAATTGGCTGGGGCTGGTGTTTCTTGGTAAACCCAAAAATGTTTGCCCTCCAGCTCTGTGCCAACAAATGACAGCGGTAATTGCGTTTTGTTCATATCGTAGATGGCAAAACGGTTGACCACGTACTGAGCAAAATCAGCCTGGGTTTCTTCACTATTCATAATATCCGCGTCACCACTAAAAATTTCTTTTACTGCATGCTCTGCATCATGTAAATCGAATCGATGCGTGACTTCGAGATTTTTAGTTGGTGGATTAAAAAGTACCGTAGTGATCGCCATTTTTTGTTGATGAGCAATGACGTTATTAACTTTCAATACGCTAGCACCTATGGCCGCAGTAAAAAAGCCAGTGATAACAAACGAGTTAATTGCGACCGGCGTAAAACGCCCTAGTAATGAAAGCACCAGTGATAAAATTGGCAATGGTGCTTTGATTGTTGAAGTGTCTGTTAGCTTCATATTAACGACTAATTCTCATCTTCTTCGTCTCGCTCTTTTTTCAATTCTTCAGCAGATTTAAGTTTAGTCTTGCTGTCTTGCATCAAATCACGGCGCAAACCTGATGTGCTGCTATCAGCCTTGTACGCTTCTATGCGTGAAGGAATGATGCGACGAGGATAGTGATTGTTCTCAATATCAACGTCCGCTGTTTCCCAATGAGGGTCAACAGTCACTGACTTTAATACTTTACCTTTTTCAGTCACCACAAGCTTAGAAACTGCCTTCGGACTGCGACGCCAAATTTCAGCTGGAATGTACATGTCGTCTTTGCTGCCATCTTCAAATTCTAGTTCAAGAATAATCGGCATAACCAAACCACCTATGTTTGAGAAGTCCAAAACATAATAGTTTTTGTCTTCTTCTACAGCGCGTTCAAACACACGTTTTTCCCAAGGATCTAACTTGTCGACGAATGAGTTATACTTGTTTCGTTCTTTATTGGTCACAGTGAATCGATCGTTTAGGTCGTAAAAGTCCTTCACATCGGCGTTGCGGTCAACCCACAAATCAAGGCCTTGTGCTTTGTTACGTTGGTCTGTCAAAGACAATGGTTTGTCCATTTCAGCGTCGCGTTGGCGAGCAAAATCGATGTCGGGATCTTTAGTATCCAAACGTAATTTGTAAACGTGATCCAATGAGATATCAACGTGGTCAGTAGAGTAGAACCAACCTCGCCAGAACCAATCCAGATCGACACCAGAGGCTTCTTCCATGGTCCGGAAAAAGTCAGCTGGAGTAGGGCGTTTGTACTTCCAACGTTGCGCATACTCTTTGAATGCGAAGTCAAACAAGTCACGGCCTAGAATAGTTTCGCGCAAAATATTTAACGCGGCTGCCGGTTTGGTATAAGCATTAGGACCCAAGCGTAAGACCGAATCTGATTGCGTCATGATCGGCACCTGAGTGCTCGACTTCATGTAGCCTGTTATATCGCGTGGCTCAACACCCCAAGGGATTGTTGGATCCCATTCGCGACCAGCTACACCGTCTAAGAAGCTATTTAAACCCTCATCCATCCAAGTCCATTGACGTTCATCAGAGTTAACAATCATTGGAAAGTAGATGTGACCAACTTCATGAATAACTACACCAATTAAGAAGCGTTTTTCAGCTAAAGAATAAGTGCGTTCGCCGTCGTCTTGTAATTCAGTGCGTGGACCATTGAACGTGATCATGGGGTACTCCATGCCGCCCACTGGACCATTCACCGACTGCGCTACAGGATACGGATAATCAAACGAAAAGCGGCTATACACTTCCATCGTGTGAATAACTGATTCAGTGCTGTACTTTTCCCATAACTCGCCACCCTCTTTCGGATAGAAAGACATCGCCATAACCAATGGGCGTTCTTCTCCGCCTTGATTGTAACCTTTGGCATCCCACATAAACTTACGTGAGCTGGCCCAAGCAAAATCCCTTACGTTTGTTGCTTTGAAACGCCAGGTTTTTGATTTCGAAGTGCCTTCTTTTTCGTTTTCTAAGGCTTCTTCAGCAGTCACAATAAATACGGGGCGTTTGGCTGTTTCGGCTTTTTCTAAGCGTTTACGCTGTGTGCTTGATAAAACATCCTTCGCATTTGCCAATTCGCCTGTTGATGACACGATATGATCAGCAGGAACTGTAATGCTAACGTCATAGTTACCAAATTCTAAGGTGAATTCGCCACGTCCAATAAATTCTTTGTTGGTCCAAGCTTCATAGTCAGTGTAGGCCGCTAAGCGCGGAAACCATTGAGCAAGCAAGAATATATCATTACCGCCTTCATTCTCATCGTCTGGAAAGTGTTCGTATCCAGCACGAGCTGATACGGCGTCTTCTTCAACAATATTGAACGCAAAATCAAGGTTTAGTTTGGTACTGGAGTTTGGCTTCAGTGGTGACGCAAGATCAACTCTCATTAGCGTGCCAACAATCACATATTTTAGGGCCTTGCCATCACCGTCAGCGACTTTTTGTAGATCGTAACCCAGCTCAGTATCATCAACAAACTGTTGGCGACGCAAAGCCCCTAAGCTTAAACGCGCAGGTGCATCTGCGCTTGCACCTTTGGATACTGGCCCACGATTGCCGATACCTCCAAAGGTAGTGGTTAGCGCGGACATAGAGTCGTCACGAAATTTATTTTGGTCTAATTGGATCCACAAATATTTAAGGGTGTCTGGTGAGTTATTTTTATAAGTGATGCTTTGTGACGCTGTTATTCTTCGTTTTGCTTCATCAAGCTTCACATCAATAACGTAATCAACTTTTTGCTGCCAATACATATGGCCGGGCTCACCCGCCGCATTGCGGTAGACATTCGGCGTGGGTAGAACTTCGTCAAGTTGACGGAATTTGTCTTCAAAATCACCTTTGGTTTGTTGAATGGCGGAACTTGCATTGCTACTTAGAGAAAGAAAGCTAGTCGCACATATAAGCGCAAAAAGCGACACTCGCGTTAATGACATGTATTTTTCCTTGTTACCGTTTGGTCGATTTTTTGTGTCGATGCTTAGATTGCTTCTTTGCGGCAAGCGTTAATGAGATTTTTTATACTTTGTGCATTTGCAAGCAACTACCACTGACGTTCAAAGCTAATGATACTAGTATTGTAAAGGCTTCAAATACAAATAAAACCCGTTGCGATTAATTCCTTATTAGTAGTGTGCGTTTTTATATGCAAAAATCAAGTTTTTTGCTTGTTTATTGGACCAATTTAAGTATTCTAAAGCATATAAACATTTTGTAACAAAATACGAATTATGACTCCTTTTTCATGGCAAAGAGCCGTAATAAAAATCGGCAGCGCCTTAATCTCCCCAAACGGCAACGGATGTAGCGCAGAATATCTTTTATGTATCGCAAAATTTATAACCGTGAGTCGTCAACAAGGCAAAGACATCATCGTTGTATCTTCTGGCAGCATAGCGGCAGGGCGCAGTTCAATAAAAACAGGTCTGCAAGCATCCATATCTGAAAAACAAGCGATGGCAGCCATTGGGCAGACACAAATGATGGCCAATTGGGCTCGATTTTTTGATTTTCCTTGTGCTCAAATATTGCTAACACTTGATGACCTACATGACCGTCGTCGTTATGTAAATGTAAAAAATACTTTACGCGAACTATTAGCCAACAATGCATTGCCCATCGTCAATGAAAATGACACAGTAGCGGTAGATGAAATCAAAGTCGGTGATAATGATAATTTGGCCGCATATACGGCACTCGTTGCGCAAGCGGATACGCTCATAATCTGCACTGACGTTGATGGTTTATTTGATGCCGATCCTAGAAAAAAACCGAACGCAAAATTACTCACGAACGTAAAAACCATTACGTCGCAAATAAGGGCACTGGCTGGTGACGCCGGCTCAGCTGATGGTACGGGGGGTATGATCACAAAACTGCAAGCGGCTCAAAAATGTGCAGACAGTGGCGTACAAACCTTACTAGTGAATGGTAAGCAGTCGAGCGTTTTTGATTTATTGACTCAAGGTTTATGTCCCGGTACGTTGTTTGAACCTGCACCTACTAAGCGCTCGGCAAGGCATCAATGGTTGTCGCATGCGGTTAAATCAAAAGGCACGCTGACGATTGATTTAGGTGCTTATATGGCCATTACTGAAAAAGGTGCGTCGCTTTTAGCGGTGGGTATCAGCGCAATAAGTGGCGACTTCAAAAGTAATGATGCGGTTGATATTACATATCAAGATCGCATCGTTGCTAAAGGTATTAGTTTATACTCACACACAGAATTGCAATCAATTAAGGGCCTAAACAGCAGTCGCATAGAGGATGTACTTGGCTTCAGTCATGGAGAAGAGGCGATCCATCGCGACGATTTAATTCTGATCAAGGTGCTAACAGCATATCAACGCTAAACGGGTGTTGACGATACACAATGGAGACTAAAAACGCATGACATTTGATATTCAAGTTACCGCAAGAAGAGCATCTGAGGCAAAGCATCAAATAGCTTCTTTAAGTAACGCGAAACGCAAGGCCTTGCTCACGCAAATTGCAAATAACTTAATTGCTGCAACGCCCACCATTATAAAGGCCAATAAGCTTGATTTAGAGCAAGCGACGACAATGAGTTTAAGCGCAGCAATGCTAGATCGTTTAACGCTTGATGAAAACGCCATTAAAAGTATCGCCGATGCGGTGTTTCTAATTGCGGGTCAACCAGACTTCTTGGGCGCGATCAGTCATATGCAACCACAGTCTTCGGGTATTCAAGTGGGTAAAATGCGCATTCCATTGGGCGTTATTGCGATGATTTATGAGTCACGGCCGAACGTGACGATTGACGCTGCAGTGCTTTGTTTAAAGTCGGGAAATGCGGTTATTTTGCGAGGCGGTAAAGAAGCTCAACATAGCAATCAAGCATTAGCGCAAGTATTAAAGGCGTCATTAAAAACGCTGCAGTTAAGTGAAGATATTGTGACCGTTATACCCATTGCCGATCGTGAGGTAATGGCAAAAATGTTGACCTTGAGTGAGAATATAGATCTAATTATTCCTCGCGGTGGCGAAGGCTTAATCAACTACGTAACTGCAAATAGTCGTATTCCGGTGATCCAACATTTCAAAGGTGTATGTCATTTGTATGTCGATAAAGCGGCAAAACTTGATAATGCCTTAGCAATTTTAGAAAATGGAAAAACTCAGCGTACCGGGGTATGCAATGCGCTTGAAACATTGTTAGTGCATGAGAGTGTAGCCGCTGAATTTTTGCCCTTGGCTGCAAAAATGTTTGAGTCTAAGTCAGTTGTGGTGCATGCCTGTGCTAAATCACTGGCCTACTTTAAGCAGGCTACACTTGCCAATCAAGCAGATTGGGCAACTGAATATCTGGCCTTAGAAATTGCAGTGAGAATAGTTGATGATGCAGAGCACGCATTCGAGCATATTCGCGAATATGCTTCAGGGCATACAGAAGTGATTGTTACAGAGGACTTTTCTCTCGCTCAGAGATTTATGCGGGAAGTTGATTCCTCGGTCGTTATGGTCAATGCTTCATCTCGGTTTTCGGATGGAGGTGAGCTTGGTTTAGGTGCTGAAATTGGTATTTCGACCAGTAAATTACATGCCTACGGGCCAATGGGTGCTGAGTCGTTAACAACGCAAAAATTTATAGTCATCGGAGATGGTTCCATAAGACATTGAACCACCTCTGAATGTAAAATATAAACAATAACGGATCTTGACGTTCGACAATGTAAACGTAATTATGATAAATATTCATACCATTGAAGATGAGGAGTTGATGACCAGCTTCAGCCAGCGCCATAAATTACTGGCTGCGGCGTTAGCGACCGTGTTTATTGGCTCAGGGCACGCCAAAGCGAAACACGTCAATGCAAAACAGGCTAACACAAAAGCAGAGGTCGAGGTTGACGAAAGCGAGCCTGTAACGACATTCAGGCAAGCATATAAAGAATATACATCGAGCATAAAATCCGGCAAGTACTCAGCAAATGAGTTAGCGCAAGTTGCCAAACTAACTTACCAATTAGGCCGAGCTAAGTTCGGTCCACGGCACCAGAATACCTTTATGTTGCAGCAGAATTTAGCTAACGCTTATTTAGAAGCGGGAGAATATAAATTGTCGGCGGCTAACTATGGATCGGTTATTGATTACTATGAAGAAACGCAAGGTGATGAAAGTCAAATTTATTATTTTGGCTTGCTCGACATTATCAATGTCTTATACAGCGCCAATAAAGCCAAGAAATTGTCTGCCCGAGAATTGGGTATTTCTCAATTTAGTCGCAAAAAAGCGATTGTAAAATTGTTCAAAGTGACCAACGAGCTGATCCTTAAAATGCCTGAAAATAGCTTAATGTTTCGCGGACACACAGTGAAAACTGCAGTCATTAATAAGTGGGCTGAAAAAGACAATCGCCTCCTCAATATGGCCAAAAAGTACAATTTGGATGCCAAGAAAAATCTAGGTCAGGACTCGTCGATTTACATTGAGTCTTTGGCTTATGTTGGCAAAGTGTATTTTGGGATGCAAAAATACAAAGACGCGCAGTGTATTTTTGAACAGGTATTAACGTCATTGCAAGCTCAAAAAAATGAATTTCATCCAATTGGGCTGATTGCTCATGCCCATCTTGTATCAATGTACGCGCGTAAAAAAGAAACAAAGAACGCCATTTTTCATAGTCAAGCGATAGCCAAAAACAGACCTTGGGACTGCAAGCAAATAACCTTACACCAGGCCCCTCTGAGATTTCCGCCAGCCAATATTACTGGTGCCAATAAAGCCTCTGTTATACTAACATGCGATATTAGTATGCAAGGGCAGCCTATTAACATTAGGATTACCAGCAGCACCGACGCTGATTTCGACAAGTTCGCGATTAATAGTATAAAGCAATGGTATTTCGTGCCAAAATTTGTCGATGGTGCATTTGCAATAGCAACCGATGTAGACCTTGTTATCGACTTTTTAAGAGAATAGTCCATGCCCACTGAAACGAGTTAACATGCCAGAAATTAAGAAACTGCTAGATAATAATTTACGTTGGGCGGAAGAAACCAAAAGAATCGATCCTGATTTTTTTAATAAACTCTCTGAACAACAAAAGCCGATATATTTGTGGATTGGCTGTTCAGATAGTCGCGTTCCAGCTAATCAAATTGTTGACTTGTTACCCGGCGATATATTTGTACATCGCAATGTAGCCAATATGGTTATTCATACTGACTTCAATTGTTTGTCGGTATTGCAATACGCTATTGATGTGTTGCAAGTGAAGCATGTTATTGTTTGTGGCCATTATGGTTGTGGTGGTGTTGAGGCCGCAATGAGCAACGATAGCTTAGGATTAATTGATAACTGGTTAGCTCATATTAAAGATACGGCAAACACGCACAAAGCAGCATTAGACTTACTTTTACCAGAACAAAGAGCCGCCAAATTGTGCGAACTCAATGTGCTGCAGCAAGCTGAAAATGTCCGCCGTACTTCTGTATATCGAGATGCAATGAAGCGCGAACAAGACGTTAAAATTCACAGTTGGATTTATAGTTTGAGAAATGGCAAGATTAAAGTGTTATGAGCCTATTGCCAAGAATAAAAAGTAGCTTGCACCATTTATCATGAACTAACTGGTTTTGGCGCTTGCATGTAATTGCGCATGTGCAAGAAATATGGAACAATCCGCGCCTATTTTTTGTCCATCTCGGTTTAGGTTAGATTCTCCATGACAACAACAACGGCACACATCGCTACTAAACCTCCATTGCCGTTATTGGAATTTATAGCATTAATGGCGCTTTTAACCTCGCTAGTTGCGCTAAGTATCGATGCAATGCTACCTGCCTTAAACCAAATTGGTTCTGACCTAAATAGCCAAAGTACGCAGCAAACCTATTTAGTTATTTCGCTCTTTTTTGGTGGTCTGGCTTTGGGCCAAATATTCTTTGGTCCATTTTCTGATGCGCGGGGCCGACGACTGACTATATTAGTGGGTTTGATTATATTTATTATGGGTACCTTAGTGTGCTATTTTGCAAAATCCATAGAAGTTTTATTGTTTGGTCGCCTGATACAAGCGTTTGGTGTTTCAGGACCTAGAGTCGCTACAATAGCGGTTATTCGTGATCAGTATGCAGGTGATGCTATGGCGAGGGTAATGTCGTTTATTACTGTTATATTCATTCTTGTACCCATGCTTGCGCCTCTTATTGGTCAAGCTGTGATGCAGTATTTTCATTGGCGTGAAATATTCACTGTTTTTTGGATGGTAGCGGTTATTGCGGGCGGGTGGTTTTTCTTACGTCAACCTGAAACGTTGATAAGAGCTAATCGCAAAAAATTCGTTTGGCATCATTTTTTTCGCTCTTGTTTATGGCTATTAAAACAACCACAAGTGATGGGATACTCTATTGCTATGGGCTGTATATTTGGTTCTTTTTTAGCTTATCTCAGTGGCTCGCAAACTATCTTTCAAGAAATTTATGATACCGGTGATTGGTTTCCATTGGTATTCGCAACCTTAGCTTTTTCTATTGGCTTGGCTTCTTTATTTAATGGCCTTTTGGTAATGAAATGGGGCATGCACTGGATTTGCGACCGAGCTGTGTTTTTCGCTTTGGTTTTCGGTGTGACACTAACGGCGATCACTTTGTACTATGATGGTATTCCGCCGCTGTGGTTATTTATTAGCATCATGTTTTTTGGCTTCTTTTTTATTGGCATGCTGTTTGGTAACTTGAATGCTTTAGCTATGTTGCCGGTTGGTCATATGGCCGGTTTAGGTGCTGCGTTTATCGGCTCTCTTACTAGTGTCATTGCGGTGCCAGTTGCTACTGGCATCAATCTGTTTTTAAGCGACGATCTAACCCCAATCGCTTTCGGCTTTTTAATATTTTCAGTACTATCATTTTTTGCAGTGCAGTATGCTAAAAAGACACCAGCGCCAGATCTGTAAACTTGACGCAGTGTGACAATAAGACTGCTTTTTACAATGGCATCTGGCCTGTTGCTAGCCATCGAGCGCATTGCGGATCAAGTTCTACGTCGGCCCGAGCTTCATATAGTCGAAACTACAGTGCTTAAGTATGGTCTCCCAGTTACGTTGATTAATTGGGATATCAATAAATTCAGCAATACGACGGATTTCAATGGGCATGTCTTTTTTGAGGTTTTCAAAGTGAACTATCAATACATTGTGCAAGTTCCTGACTTCCCACCAAGAGCGTATATTTTCCCAAAACGACCATATAGGAAAGCCGTCTTTATTTAGCCAGTCGAGGTAATACTCGGTTATTGATGGATTCGGCGGTTGGATTGCTGGTCTCACTCGCCCGGGTGTTTGGTTTAAAACCTCATACCAGTCCTTATAAAGCGTCGATGAGTCTGCGCCTCTAAAAGCGATAGTTTTATCTCTTTTAATAGTCTTAATGATTTATGTCATTACTTTTGTTCGCGCCAAGAAACGGCTGCAAGCTTTGGTTTAGATGGTGCAAATTAAAACCCCATTGTGAGTAAACAGTAAGACTTTCATCTGTTATTTAGTTAAGCTATTTCGTTCCTAGATCAATTTTATGATTTTTAATTGGGGGTTACAGCTTGATGCAATTGCATGCCAAGCGATTGGTAAATATCGCGTTATTTGAGCTAGTCAGACTATTTTTAACCAAAAGAGGCTTACTTGCGGTTGCTGTGCTTTCAATTTGTTGGCTGATAGTATTGCGCTATGCCATCGGTGAAGCGGTAAATTTGTTAAGTTCACCTGATATTGCTGGATTCATTGATCAGATATTTGGTGCTATAGGCCTAAGTAAATTATTGACTTGGCCAGAGGCCGAGTTGGCGGTGTATTGGTTAATTGCACTGTATAGTTTTCCTATCTTTTGTTTGTTTCTGTGTGCGGACCAGACTGTTGGTGATAGACAGCGCGGGACTCTTAGATTTTTATCATTGCGGGCCACCCGAGCTGAAATAATTTTAGGACGATTTATAGGACAGTTATTAATCTTAATTGTGCTGTTATCAATCACCTTAGTGGCTACCCTTGCAATGCTTACCTATCGTGAACCATCGTTGTTTTTTGCGGGTTCCTCGCGCAGCTTAGTGCTGCTTGGGTATCTGGTTGTTGCGGTGATGCCCTATATTGCGCTGATGAGCTTTATAAATACATTTTCACGTTCTGCACGTTTGGCTTTTATCGTGGCTATTTTATTTTTTGTTGGCGGAAAAATAATTGTTGGATTACTGGCCTGGACGATTCCAGCACTTGAGGTCTTGAATTATATATTCCCAGGCTATCAGGTGGCAGATATGGCAGCACAAGATGCTGGATTAATGTTAGCTGTGGGCTTGCCCCTGATACAAACAATGATATTACTGATTTTTGCTGAGCGGATGTTTGCAAGGAGTTCACTATGAGCACCTTAATCAAGGCACAGGGCGTAACTAAGTACTTTGGCTCTAAACTTGCTCTGAGTAATGTGAGTTTTGAAATAAATACAGGCCCGCCAGTAGCCCTTGTAGGACCAAACGGTGCAGGGAAAACAACATTATTTAGTCTACTGTGTGGATATGCTTTTCCCAGTTCTGGTGAGTTGAAAATTATGCATCAGCAGCCAGGAAATGCTCATTTGTTTGGCAAATTAAGTGCACTGCCGCAAGATGCTCAATTAGATCCTGGTTTTAGTATTATTCATCAGCTTACGTTTTATGCACAGTTACAAGGATTCAGCAAATCGCAGGCCAAACAAGAAAGTGACAGGGTGCTTGAACTGGTCGGCTTGAGTAACGCGGTAAATCAACGCCCTAATGATCTATCCCATGGCATGCGCAAACGTGCCATTATCGCTCAAGCACTGATTGGTTCCCCTCAAATTGTGTTGCTTGATGAGGCTACTGCGGGGCTTGACCCAGTGCATGCCCGCGAAGTGAGAGAGTTGATTAGTACCTTGAGTAATCAAGCTACTTTTATCTTGAGTTCTCATGACCTAAGTGAACTAGAACGTTTGTGTGGTCAAATATTGCATCTAGATCAAGGTAAGTTGACTGAACATAACGCATTAAGCCAAAGTACAAGTAACCAGCATTTCGTCACATTACGATTGGCTCAAAAATACAAGGATGTAGAGAAAAAACTTTTTGCTTTAGCAGGAGTTCGCAATGTGCATAATAGTCAGGCTAAGGAGTATGTAATTGAATATGAAAAATCAGTTGAGGCTTTTGATATTCAATTACTTCAATACTGCCATCAACAAGGTTGGCAGTATCAACAACTGGTCAATGGCAACACCCTAGAGAATCAGATTTTTCATAAAGAACATTAAGTTTTGGGAAGTGAACAGGGGATCCTTTCATCTAGAAAGAAAAGGCCCGACCAAAGGCCGGGCAAAAGGAGCTAGTTAAAGCACCTAACGACAGAAAAGGGGTGAAACTAATGGTCGCTGCTGTGTCAGTAAACAGTTGTTCAGTCAGTTCGGGATTAACAAGCTGAGCACACAATTCTCGCTTACGCAGACGCTACAATAGCTTTCATGTCGATCATGTATCCACGAAGTTTTTCGCCAACACTTTCCACGCCATGAGCACGAATTGCTTTGTTAACTAGCACTAGTTTCTTGTTGTCCACGCCCGTGGATTGGTGCGCTAATCCACCACCAATGTGTTCGGCGGTGATTTTTTGCATTAATTGTTTCTGCAGCAAAGGCAACGCTGCGTTTGTAAATAAGTAGTTTCCGTATTCAGCAGTATCTGAAATAACCACGTTCATTTCATACAGGCGCTTTCTCGCGATTGTATTTGAGATAAGTGGTGTTTCATGTAATGACTCATAATATGCTGACTCGGGCAAAATACCGGCTTCAACCATCACATCAAAGGCCAGTTCAACACCCGCTTTAATCATTGCTACTAGTAAAATGCCTTTATCAAAAAACTCTTGGTCGGAAATTTTACCGCTATACGTAGGTGCGTTTTCAAAACCGGATTGGCCCGTTTCTTCGCGCCATTTCAATAAATTGGCGTCGCCATTGGCCCAGTCTTTCATCATATTCGTTGAGAAATGACCACTAATAATATCGTCCTGATGCTTTTCAAATAAAGGTCGCATCATTGTTGTCAATTCAACTGATAATTCGTGAGCAACAATTTTTGCAGGATTAGACAATCTATCCATCATGTTGGTTACGCCGCCGATTTTAAGTGCTTCAGTAATGGCTTCTAAGCCATATTGAACCAACGCACCTGCATAAGCTGGATCGACACCATCTGCCACCATCTTATCAAAGGCGAGTATTGCACCTGTTTGTTGCATGCCACATAAAATCGTTTGTTCGCCCATTAAATCTGACTTTACTTCAGCAACAAAAGAACTTTCAAGCACACCGGCTCTATCGCCACCAGTTGCGCTTGCTAATGCTTTAGCCGCAGTCCAGCCTTTGTTTTCAGGATCATTTTCTGGGTGCACAGCAATAAGAGTTGGTACGCCAAATCCACGCTTATATTCTTCCCTAACTTCGGTTCCTGGACATTTTGGTGCGCACATAACGACGGTAATGTCAGCACGGATCTGCTGTCCTTCTTCTACCACATTGAAGCCATGCGAATAGCTAAGTGTTGCGCCTTTTCTCATCAGTGGCATCACTGCTTCAACGACGCTTGAGTGTTGTTTGTCGGGCGTTAAGTTATAGACTAAGTCCGCGCCTGGGATTAATTCTTGATAAGTCCCAACAGTAAAGCCGTTTGAGGAAGCTCGTAAAAATGAATCGCGCTTTTCATCAATAGCGGCTTGGCGTAATGCATAGCTGATGTTTAAACCAGAGTCACGCATGTTCAAACCTTGGTTTAAACCTTGTGCGCCGCAGCCGACGATGACAATTGATTGACCTTTAAGATAATCACATCCGTCTGCGAATTCGTTTTTATGCATAAAGCGGCACTGACCGAGTTGGTCCAGTTGCTTGCGTAACGGTAACGTGTTGAAGTAATTTGTCATTTTCTGTCCGATAATTTTTTGAATCTGCTTTTCAAGCATCCCACTCTAATCACTACATAATTAAAAGCTGATTGAGTGTTTATTTTTGTGTCTGTGACGACGTACTCTTAGCATAGATAAATATTTTTGTTTTATAAAGTGATATATATGAAACTTAATGTTTCATATAATGAAACACTACATTAAGATGTGCTTTGAATTTAGATTATTAATAGGCTATAAAGAATGGAATTAAAGGCCCTACAAATGTTCCGACATTTAGCCAAAGGCTTACACTTTGGTAAAACGGCTCGAGCTATGTTTGTTTCACCGCCTACTTTGTCGCGTGCCATTAGTCGCTTAGAAGAGGAATGCGGGGCTGCCTTATTTGTGCGCAACAACCGCAGCGTAAAATTGACCGCTGCGGGGCAACGCTTTTTGGAATTCGCTGAATTGACCTTAACTGCCTGGTTGCAAGTGCGTGCTGATATTGGCCAACAGCAAACTCAATTGAGTGGATCGCTCTCCTTATATTGCTCAGTAACTGCAAGTCAAAGTCATTTGCCGAAGTTGCTAGACAAGCTGCAGGCGCAATACCCACAAATTGAGCTGAAACTAGATACGGGAGATTATTCCCTCGCTATCGACACCATTGAGCAGCATAAAGCCGATATCGCGATTGCTATTCACACCCCAGATTTTCCCGATCACTTGTCATTTATACAAATTGATAAAGTCCCTTTAGTTCTGATTGTTCCCAAAACACTTCAGATAGTTAATATTGATGAGGTGAAGTGGCACGAGCATAGTGTCGTAATGCCGGGGGGCGGGCCGTCAAAAAGAACGGTCAATCATTGGTTTGCTGAACGAGGTGTTAAACCAAAAGTATATGCTAGTGTGTCAGGAAACGAGGCTATTGTAAGCATGGTGGCCCTCGGATTAGGCATTGGTTTTGTGCCCCAAATTGTGTTGGATAATTCGGTAGCTAAAACCAAAGTTACTAGTATTACGGTGAAAGATATTGAGGCCTACTCCTTAGGTTTGTGTTTTTTGCGGGAACGCGAAAACGAAGCATTAATGCGCGTGATGATCGATCTTTTCGAAAGTTAATCTATTCAGTGAGTTCATTTAACATGCGGTCAAAGCTCCTAAAACTTAAGGCTTCGGCCAAGTGTTGTTGATTTACCCGCTCAACGGATTCTAAGTCTGCAATGGTTCGGGCTACTCGCATTGTTCGATGATAGGCACGCATCGACAAATTCATACTTTGCATTGCCTTACTCAAAAACAAGCTTTCGGTTTCACTTAATGGACAATACTGCTCAATTTCTTTACCACTTAAGCTTTTGTTTAACTTGCCTTGACGCGCAAATTGGCGCTCTTGGGCTGCTATTACGCGACGTTTAACAATTGCACTGCTCTCAATTTGGGAGCCCTCAATGTGGGAGCTCTCAATCGGGGAGCTCTCAATCTCGTAATCCTCCATCGGATAGCGCTCTGTTTCAACGTCCTTAATTTCAGTGTTATTAATTTTCCTATATGTTCGCTGTGTAGCAGAGAGCTTTATTTGGTTTTGCTGCGAGTTCTCAGTACTAATGGGCGATTCTGAATCGGACGTTACTTTCAACCGATGAACATTACCGCCTATATTCGTTTGACAGCGATGGGCTGGCGATTTGATTTGGTGTTTTATTTTTAAGGCTTTGCTCAAATCAACTCGGGGTACATTGACCTGCAGGTCGATACGATCAAGAAAGGGTCCAGAAATTCGATTTAAATAACGGAGTATTTGATCGGGGTTCGCACGCTGGTCATCTATGTCGCCTGTTGGGCTTGGATTCATTGCGCATACTAACTGAAAATCAGCCGGATAAACGACTTTTTGTGCCGCTCGTGAAATATTAATTTCGCCGGTTTCCATGGGTTCGCGCAATACATCGAGTATATGCCTGCCAAATTCAGGCAATTCATCCAGAAATAAAACTCCTTTGTGGGCGAGTGATATTTCGCCTGGCTTTGGGTAGCTGCCGCCGCCGACCAGTGCAATTGCTGAACTGGTATGGTGAGGTTGTCTAAATGCTCGATTACGCCAAGTTGATGGACAAATTCTGTCACCTGAAATCGAGCGAATTGAGGCTGATGTTAATGCAGATTCTTCATCTAGTTCCGGCATAATTGAGAGCAATCTATTTGCTAACATGCTTTTTCCAGTCCCAGCCGGTCCAAAGAATAGTATATTGTGAGCACCCGCCGCTGCAATTTCCAGTGCGCGCTTGGCGTGTTGTTGCTCAATAATTTCAGACATGTCGCCATAGGTAGACGGAGTTACTTTTGCTTTCTTTGTGATGTGAGCTCTGATTTTACGTTTGTTACACAAGTGCAAATATACCTCGGTAAGTGAATTAGCCGCGATGATTTTCGCTGCACTAACAAGACTAGCTTCATCACCATTGCTTTTTGGTAGGACTAATTGGCGGTTTGATTTTGATGCTGCAAAGGCCATTGGTAATGCACCCTGGATCGGGCGCAAATTGCCTGACAATGCCAACTCACCGACAAATTCATATGGGTTTAAATCGACTTTTTTGAGTTGTTCACTAGCAGCAATAATACCAATTGCGATGGCTAAGTCGAAGCGACTTCCCCCTTTGGGTAGATCCGCCGGCGCCATATTAACCGTGATCCTTTTTGACGGAAATTCAAAGTCAGAATTGATGATGGCACTGCGTACACGGTCTCTCGACTCTTTCACTGTCGTTTCTGGTAAGCCCACTAAGTTAAATGCGGGGAGTCCATTCGACAAATGCACCTCAATTGTAACTAGGGGCGCTTCAACACCTAAATTGGCTCGGGTGTAGACGATAGATAAAGACATGCATTAAATCCTATTGATTTTAATTGCTATAGCCTATTTGAGGAACGCACTAAAAACAGCTGACCTTTGTGAGAGTATTTTTAAGAAGTGCTTGCGAAGGACCATGAATTGAGGCACATTAATCATGTGACGACAATATGAATCAAGATTTTTCAAGCATCTTCGCAACTTCTACATACACTATACGGGTGTAATGGTGAGAGTTGAGCGAGGGAGCAGTGCATTCTTAGAATCCACAAAACCCTCCATTAAAGAGGGTTTTTTAGTTTCTAATGCCCTTACTTTTTTAACTGTTATCTAACTCAAAGTCGTCGAACGTACTTGCAAAAGTAAGCGATGACACAGTTAGTAAACAAGATGCAATATTCGTCGCAGACCTGTCGAGCTTGGCTTTGATAAAAAATGATAAGCTAGTATTGCCAATAAACACGCTGCGGGTGACCCATCACAATTGGATTACTAATGTCGTCAAGTAACGTAAATATAAATAATGCAGCTCCCGGTGGTCAAACAGTCACAGGTAAAATGTCTCCTTATCAATATCTAACTAAAATATTGTGTGCGCCTGTATATGACGCTGCGATTAATTCAGACTTGGATTATTTAGCTAGTTTCTCTATGGAACTTAAAAACAAAGTTTATCTGAAACGCGAAGATCAGCAGCCGGTTAAGTCGTTTAAAATTCGGGGGGCGTATAATTGTATTCGCCAGCTCAGTGATGAACAAAAAGCAGCAGGAGTTGTTGCTGCTTCAGCTGGTAATCATGCACAAGGTGTGGCTTATGCAGCCAAAAAGCTAAATATTAAAGCGACCATTATAATGCCCGAAACCACGCCGGATATTAAAGTTGATGCGGTAAAACGTTTTGGCGGAAACAATGTCACTGTAGTGCAAGCGGGGACCAGTTTTGATCAGGCCAGCGATTTAGCCAAGAAACTGTGTGCTGAAAACGGCTTTTCAATGATACCGCCTTTTGATCATCCAGATGTCATCGCAGGACAGGGTACGATAGCCAAGGAGATGCTGGAGCAAAACCCTAACTTGGAATACTTGTTTGTGGCGGTAGGTGGCGGTGGCTTGGCGGCTGGGATCGCTATTTACATAAAGCAACTGCGTCCTGACATCAAAATTATTGGTGTAGAGTCTGTTGAGTCTGCCTGTTTAACCGCGGCAATGGAGAAAGGCGCGCCAATTACTTTGCCGACCGTCGGTATTTTCGCAGATGGCGTTGCAGTGAAAACCGTTGGCAGCGAAACCTTCAGATTATGCCAAGAATACTTGGATGATGTAATTACTGTTAGCAACGATGAAATCTGTACAGCAATTAAAGATATCTTTGACGATACGCGTGTTATTGCGGAACCCGCAGGTGCCCTGTCGGTGGCTGGTATTCGCAAATACATTAAGCAATATAAGCTACAAGGAGCGGTTATTGGCGGTGTTTTGTGCGGTGCAAATATTAATTTTCATACACTACGGTATGTGTCAGAACGCTGTGAATTAGGCGAACAAAAAGAAGCTGTGTTTGCGGTAAAAATTCCCGAGGTAAGAGGCTCATTTAAGGCTTTTTGTGGGATGTTAGGTGGTATCACAATAACCGAATTTAATTATCGCTATGCAAAAAGTGACGAAGCGCACATTTTTGTCGGGGTTAAGTTAAAGCGCGGCATTGTTGAGTTGCAGGCGTTGTTAAAGCGACTGAATAAAAATGGTTATGAGTGTTTTGATATGTCGGATAACGAGTTAGCCAAGTTGCACGTTAGACATATGGTCGGTGGTAAGCCTCAAGAGTATATTAACGAACATATATTCTCTTTTTCCTTCCCAGAATACCCTGGTGCGCTAATGCACTTCTTAACAAAATTAGGTGAGCAATGGAATATCACGCTGTTTCATTATCGCAATCATGGTGCCGCTGAAGGTTTAGTTTTAGCCGGCTTTGATATTGATGACGACAAGCGTTCGCTATTTGATTTGCACGTCAGTGAGCTTGGCTTTGAAATGCATGAACACAAAGATAATCCTGCGTATAGATTGTTTTTATCAAGGCAGAATTAAGCTGCCTTTTTGCTTATATTTTCTCTAAATGCTGGGCGATTTCAGGCCAAACTAACTCCATAATGGCCTTTTTTAAGGCTAAGCTGTCTTCTGAAAATTCTAAAGTCCCGCTGTCGAGAGTGTTGAGTAATTTGTTTTCACGCAATGCATTTACGAACGACCCCAATACATTCTTATCATAAAACTCAGGCGAGCTCATACCATAAAGTGTCGAAAGGCGTTCAGCAATGACACAGCTTTGCTTTTCTAAATGAGAGCGGGCAACGGTTTTTTCTTTTTCCAATACTCTTAATACGACAGCATAACGTTGCCAGGTTTCTTGCATAGCACGACTCAATAACCAAGCCGAATGGAAACCGTCATCACTCGACGAGGGCGGTGATAAAAAGTCGCCGTCTTGCTTCAATAACCCCTGTTGTTGCATTTGCCCAATAAGCGCTTGGGCATGCTCAAGAGCTTGCTCTAATGAGAAATGCATGAAGAATTCAGGTTTTAATAAAGGATAGAGTTTGGTAACCATTTCAATGACTGCCGAGTTCGGTGTTTTCTTGTGATTGAAAATCACCGCCATGATCAAACTGGGTAATGCGAAGACGTGCAAAATATTGTTGCGATAATAGGTCAGCAATATCGCAGTATCCTCTTTCGCGGCGACTAATTTTCCGTATTGGTCGGTTGATTGATGAAATCGGTTGAGTGCCAGCGTGGTTTGCACTAATTCCTGCGCCTCTTCTTTTGGCAGTGTAAAGTCGACACTAAAAGGGACTTCTGATAAGAGGGATAAATAATCTTTAATTGCTCTAGTCAGTTCTGACTCACTCATAATGTGAGTTTTAGATGAGAGCAAGCATAGCGCAACTAACGTAGTGCCGTTCAAAGCTGCTGCTCGGTTAATTCGGGTCATAATGGTGTCCGCCAGCATATTCACAGCAGGTGTTAACCAAGCGGGTTTCTTATCAGATTCATCCGGCGTTGTCGGGCGCCAATTTTCTACATGCTTGTCCAAAAATTGATTAATTTGTAGTGGCTCACCAAAGTTCACGAAACCATGACCATAGTTTTTTAGTTTGCGAATGGCCGAAAATAACTGAGTTGGCGATTCTTTTTTCTTGCCCTTTCCCTTTAGCTCCTTTTGGTAGCTCTTTACTTCCATCACATGCTCGTAACCCAAGTAAACAGGTACAATTGAAACCGGTCGATTGATGCCTTTAAGCGCTGCTTGCAATGTCATTGCTAGCATACCCGTTTTAGGTGGCAGTAAACGTCCGGTTCGTGATCGTCCACCCTCTGGGTAATATTTAACCGAATACCCTCGGTTAAATAGCAGCTCTAAGTATTCTCTAAAGATAGCTGTGTAGAGTTTATTACCGGCAAAACTGCGGCGTAGAAAAAACGCACCGCAACGTCTAAATATTTTACCCACCGGCCAAAAATTCAGATTTATACCTGCTGCAATATGCGGTGTGACCAAGCCCTCGTTGTGAATAACATAGGTTAACAAGAGGTAATCCATGTGCGAGCGATGACAAGGTACGTAAATAATTTCATGACCATTTTGCGCCAGTTCACGCACTCGATAGGCGTGACCAACGTGTATACCGTTATAGATTTTGTTCCAAATGCGGCCCAATATGCGCTCGCCAATGCGAATTAGCCCAACGCGATAGTCCGCTGCAATTTCATCGATATAAGCGATAGCCCTCTTTTTAGCTTCTTGGGTGCTAATATTTTTTTGCCGCATGGTGTCTAACAAGGCTTGTTTAACTGACTCGGAGCCTAACAAAGAGTTATATAAGGTTGAACGTTCTAAAAGTGTTGGGCCATTCAATACTTGGCGCTTTCGTTGAAAGTGAGTCCTTGCTACACGGACTAATTTTTGGGATATCTTCTGGTTTGAATCATGCAGCTGTCCCATCTGTTTTGTGGATACGGCTTTACTGTAACTGACGACATTGTCACGCCCCAAAAATATAACAATGAGGAGTTTTCTTAGCCAACTAGGAGATGCTCTGTCTGCCAACAGTTGCGCAAATCCAGAGGACTTTTTACTGGCTGATCTGCCCCAAGAGATAAATACGGGTACCACTTGTAAATCAAGGTCCGGATTTTCTCGATGCAGATGGAACATGTTAGTCAACACATCCTCAATGCTGGTCTTCTTGACTTTTCTTGATAGTAAGCTTTGCGGTCGAGTTAAGAAGTAACAGCGTTTATGTTCCTCTCCCAAGAATTCAATAGATGAAGTGGGATCAGGCAAGCCTAAACCGGCAGCAGACTTTTGCAAAGCAATGAGGTCGGTTATTGATTCGGTTTGAATTAAGTACAAGAGAGGTTTCTTTTTATCTATGCTTAGTTCGACTTCAATATTCGCAGGAACGCTGTTAACAGAAATAAGCCAACGAATGGGTAAAGTGAATATTTTAAGAAAAAATGCGCGTGCACCAGCCATGAAGTTTTCCATATAAAAATCAATACGCAATAGTAATATAACGATAGTTTAACATTGCTTTAGTTCGTTTATATACAAATTGCGTTGCTAAGCATTTGTTGTTTGTAGGATCGTTTTAAAACAAATAATGATTTGATCGTTGCCATTTGCCTTTTCCTGTATATACTTACACTTAACTGTATAGAAAAACAGGCTGTTTATGCGTCCACTAACCCCCAGGCAACAAGAAGTACTCGACCTTATTAAGATCACGATGATCGACTCGGGCATGCCGCCCACTCGGGCTGAAATAGCGCGTCACTTAGGTTTTAAATCGGCTAATGCCGCGGAGGAACATTTAAAAGCACTCGCTAAAAAAGGAGTGATTGATATTATTCCTGGCACATCGCGTGGCATTAGGTTGAACTGTGCCTTGGACGATGAGGCTCAGGAAGGTTTACCACTAATTGGCAGAGTGGCAGCAGGTGAACCCATTTTGGCAACTGAACATGTTGAATGTCACTACAAAATTGACCCTAATCTGTTCAAGCCAAATGCCGATTTTTTGTTAAGAGTCAGTGGTATGAGTATGAAAGATATCGGCATTATGGATGGCGATATATTGGCAGTGCATCGCACAACTGACGTCCACAATGGTCAAGTTGTAGTGGCACGGGTTGATGAAGATGTCACGGTAAAACGTTTTGAAAAACGGGGTAGCCAAGTATTACTGCATGCAGAGAACGACGCATTCGCTCCTATTAAGGTCGATTTAGCCTCTCAGCCTTTCAATATTGAAGGAATTGCTGTGGGCGTTATCCGAAATTCAGAATGGATGTAGTGTTGGGCAAGCGATATATGCTCACTCAAAAATAAAAAATGTCATAAATTAAAGGCCGCTGTTTAGCGGTTTTTTACTTTTTTAGCCCCCGCAGCAAAATGGGATCTATAAATATCCCTTGTTTTAACTATGTCCATAATCGCAATTATTCTCACTTTGGGCGCACTTCAATCGGTCTTTACTCTAGTAACACTGATATGCAATATTGCGAGCTCCATTGGCATATTAATACATGGCATTTCATCAGCGTTAATTGAACGAGGCAATAATGGAACTAATAATGGCACCCGTAAATGCAAAAAATCGTCTGCGTCGTATTACTGCTTATTCAATGAACAAGTCGGTCCAGCTAAATTCGGCTACTTTATAAACATAGCGTTTAAAAATTAATCGCTATAAGCATATTCAATCTAATTTCAAGAAAATACTAGACTATGCCGGGACTTTGTTTAATCATGACACTTTGATTTACCTTAAAATAACAAAATAGATAAATTCTTCACACTAAATGTTACAAATTAACAACTTGACGAAGAAAATTAGAGAGGAGTATCAGAGTGAGTCGAATATTTACATTGCTAATTGGCGTTATGCTAACGTTCAGTAATTCAGCAATAGCGACAACCGCCGCGGAGCGTTCCAACCTCAACTTACGTCCTGGTGCAAGTGATATCAGCTTGGAAGTTTATGAGTTGCACATGTTAATGTTTTGGATCTGTGTTGCCATCGGAGTAGTCGTGTTCGGGGTTATGTTTTATTCGATGGTAATGCATCGTAAATCCAACGGCGCTAAACCAGCTAATTTTCATGAAAACGTAAAAGTCGAGATCGTGTGGACTATTGTTCCGTTTATTATTCTCATTGCTATGGCTTGGCCAGCGGCGACAACTCTGATTGCGATGGAAGATACCAGTGAGGCTGAGGTTACAATATTAGTGACCGGTTCACAGTGGAAATGGCATTATAAATATCAAAACAATCCACAAGTTGAATTCTTTTCTTTACTTGCAACCCAGCAAGAACAGATCCAAAACAAATTTACTAAAGGCGAAAATTATCTGCTGGAAGTAGATCGTCCCTTAGTCATCCCAACGGGCAAAAAAGTGCGCTTTTTGATCACGTCTGATGACGTCATTCATTCTTGGTGGGTACCTGATTTTGCGATTAAAAAAGATGCCAACCCCGGTTTCATTAATGAAGCTTGGACTAACGTAAATGAACCCGGTATCTATCGTGGTCAGTGCGCTGAATTATGCGGTCAAAACCATGGCTTCATGCCCATTGTGGTTATTGCCAAAGGGCCTGTTGAATACAGTGCATGGTTGCAAGAACAAGAGAGCGCTGCGCTAAGAGCAAACGAAGAAGAGCAGCGTTTACTTTCGATGAACATGAGCATGGAAGAGTTGATGACGCAAGGTAAAAAAGTATATGACACTGCTTGCATCGCCTGCCACCAAGCAAATGGTGGCGGTTTACCACCCATGTTCCCCGCTTTAAAAGGCAGCAAAATCGCCATAGAAAAACAAAATATTCCGGTTCATATAGACAATATCATTAACGGTAAAAATAATATGCCAGCCTTTGGCAAGCAGTTATCTATGTCTGAAATAGCCGCAGTGGTTACTTATGAGCGAAATGCTTGGGGTAATAACACCGGCGACATGGTGCAAGCCAAAGATGTTAATTTAGTGATTAACGGTAAATAGGAGGTCATCAAAATGAGTACAGAAACATTAAACGACGCACATGAATCGCCCGATGGCCATGACGCCCATCACGAGCATCAGATCCCCAAAGGCATTTTAAGATGGCTATTCACTACCAATCATAAAGATATAGGAACACTTTATCTTTGGTTTGCCTTCATCATGTTTTTGACTGGTGGTGCAATGGCGATGGTTATTCGTGCCGAATTATTTCAACCGGGCCTACAAATAGTTGACCCTCACTTTTTTAACCAAATGACCACAGTACACGGTTTGATTATGGTCTTTGGTGCCGTTATGCCGGCCTTCACAGGTTTAGCTAACTGGCTGATTCCTATGATGATCGGCGCACCAGATATGGCATTGCCACGCATGAATAACTGGAGCTTCCACATCCTTCCATTTGCCTTCCTAATTCTGCTTTCTTCATTATTTATGGATGGCGGCGGTCCCGCATTTGGTTGGACCTTCTATGCTCCTTTATCAACCCAATACAGTGGCGACAGTACCGCTTTATTTGTATTTTCTGTTCACATTATGGGTATCTCATCGATTATGGGGGCGATCAACGTCGTGGTGACCATTCTAAACATGCGTGCCCCTGGTATGACCTACATGAAAATGCCATTGTTCGTCTGGACTTGGTTGATCACCGCATTCTTACTTATTGCCGTTATGCCAGTACTTGCAAGCGCGGTAACAATGGTACTCACCGATAAGTTCTTTGGCACTAGCTTCTTTGATGCCGCTGGTGGTGGCGATCCAGTGCTGTTCCAGCATATTTTTTGGTTCTTCGGTCACCCTGAAGTTTACATCATGATTTTGCCTGCTTTCGGTATTATCTCGGCGATTGTACCCACATTCTCTCGTAAACCGCTATTTGGCTACGCCTCAATGGTATATGCAACAGCGTCTATCGCGTTATTGTCATTCATTGTTTGGGCGCATCACATGTTTACCACGGGCATGCCGGTGGCTGCAGAGATGTTCTTTATGTTTGCTACCATGCTGATTTCAGTGCCAACAGGTGTGAAGGTCTTTAACTGGGTAGCAACAATGTGGCGCGGCTCGTTGTCGTTCGAAGTGCCAATGATGTTTGCGATTGCCTTTATCGTTTTATTTACTATTGGTGGCCTGTCCGGTTTGATGCTTGCGATTACACCTGCTGATTTCCAATATCATGATACTTATTTTGTGGTTGCTCACTTTCACTATGTGCTTGTAACAGGTGCTTTGTTTTCCATTATGGCTGCGGTTTACTATTGGTTGCCAAAGTGGACCGGTAAAATGTTCGATATTACCTTAGGAAAATGGCATTTTTGGTGCTCACTGATTTCGGTTAACGTGTTGTTTTTTCCTATGCATTTTGTAGGACTAGCAGGCATGCCTCGTCGTATTCCCGATTATGCATTGCAATTTGCTGACTTCAACAAGTGGATTAGCGTCGGCGGGTTCGCGTTTGGTTTATCGCAATTAATTTTCTTAGTGCTAATTGTCAAAGCGTGTAGGAAAATTGGTGAACCCGTATCCGATCAAGTGTGGGAAGGTGCTGAAGGCTTAGAGTGGGAAATTCCATCTCCTGCGCCTTATCATACTTTTGCAACACCACCGCTTATAAAATAAATAAGGATAACTAAGGTATGTCTGAACAGCCTGAATCTAAAAGTACCGCTGAAAACCCCAATGTTTCGCTCGAGAATGAGCGCACAGCGAATGCTCAGATACCAAAAACACGTGCTCAGATGGCGTCTGAAAACGCCAAAACAGCCAAAAAACTTGTGTTTGTTGTGATTGGTATGTTGGGTTTTAGTTTTGCGTTAGTGCCCTTATATGATGTGTTTTGTGATCTTACCGGCATAAATGGTAAACCATCAAACGAGGCGGCTGTTTATGAATCGGTGGTAATAGACGAGTCTAGGACAATAAAAGTTGAATTTATTACGCGTACGCATTCTGGTATGGCCTGGGAGTTTAGCGCGCAGACTGCCGAAATTAGATTACACCCAGGCGAAATGGGTGAAGTCGAATTTTATGTTCGTAATCCAACTGAGCATGACATTATCGCACAAGCTATACCTTCAATATCACCTGGGGTTGCGGCTTTGTATGTTAACAAAACAGAGTGTTTCTGCTTTAAACATCAACCACTAAAAGCAGGTGAAGAAGCAATAATGCCAATGAAGTTTTATGTTGACCCACAACTGCCAAAAGAATTTACGTTTTTTACCTTGCAGTACACGCTATATGACATATCTGCAACAGTAAAACCTGCGGTTGTCGTTGCCATGGCGAGCAATGGCTAATGGAGAATAAAATGGAAGAAGAGCAATACGAAGAATATTATGTGCCTGAGCAAAGCATCTGGCCCTTCATTGGTGCAGTGGCTTTGTTTTTAATCGCTGTTGGTGCTGGTAATTTTGTTATTGAAACCACTCGTGATAAAAGTGGTTATGGTTTCTATACTCTCATGGCAGGTTTAGCCTTATTACTGATTATGCTCACGGGCTGGTTCAAAAACCAAATCGATGAGTCAATGAGCGGCCTCTACAGCGCTCAGCTAGGGCGTTCCTATAGGCAAGGTATGGCATGGTTCATATTTTCTGAAGTGATGTTCTTTGCCGCGTTCTTTGGTGCTTTATTTTATGCTAGAACAATTAGTATTCCATGGTTAGGCGGGGCGTCTAATAATGCGAGTACAAACGAAGTCTTGTGGAATGGCTTTGAAGCCACATGGCCTTTATTAACGACCCCAGCGGACGCGATAACGACAGGTGAGGCTTCAACCAAAGCCATGCCGTGGACTGGACTGCCGCTTATTAACACCGCCATATTATTAGCTTCTTCAGTAACATTGCATTACGCCCACGTTGGCCTAGAAAAAGTAAAAAGAACGCAACTGATGGTGCTACTTGGTGCGACTATTATATTGGGTTGTATCTTTGTGTTTTTACAAGTTCAAGAATATGTTCACGCCTATGTCGATTTGGGCTTGAAGCTTGATTCTGGTGTTTACGGTAATACGTTTTTTCTATTAACCGGTTTCCATGGGCTGCATGTTACTTTGGGAACAATTATACTTATGGTCTTATTCTGTCGATGTTGGAAGGGGCACTTTACACCCAAAGAACACTTTGCATTTCAAGCAGGTAGTTGGTATTGGCATTTTGTTGATGTTGTTTGGGTAATGCTATTCTTCTTCGTTTATATTTTGTAGAAACAAAGAGGCTATTTCAAAAGAAATGGCCTTTATAATTGGGAGCAGGGTCAGTTTATTTATTAACGCGATTTATTCAGTTTTTTATTAACGTTAACTAATAAGGTGTTGGGTTGGGTTGGATGATACCTGTTGCTACCGCAATTAGGATAAGACCAACAATGAGTGCAGATGCAAGTACACGTCTACCAATGTATTTACTCATGTTTTGGTTTTGATCGTCTTTTAGCATGCTGATCATTGCTTGAAAAAGACTAAACACCATAAAAATGAGTAGTCCGCCAATTGTCAATTTTACATATAACATTTGCACTCTCCCTAAATATTAGTTCACTCTGTTAAAGAGTCTCAAAGGATGTTGAAAGGTCATTATAAGAATATGTGGATTCGAAAACTTCCTATACTGCCTACCATAATCACTTTATTGTGTGTTGTCATTATGTTTGGTCTGGGTATTTGGCAATTAGAACGAAAGGCCGAGAAAGATATTCGCTTAGCGCAAATTAATGAGCGCCAATCGAATAGGCCTTACAAGCTTTCTGAACTATTACTTGAACAGTCCATCAGTAACAATACAGATGTCGATATTCAAGATTTCCCTGTGAGCTTTAGTGGGACGGCTCAAATGGATAGTTTGTTTTTTATTGATAATAAAATAGTCTCAGGTAAGACCGGTTATCATCTTGTGGTGCCAGTAATGACCGTGGCTGGTGACATCGTTCTGACTAATTTTGGTTGGCTTCGGGGTAACCGCATACGAGGCCAATTACCTTCGTTAACTGCTGAGATTACGGCTTTATTTAACAATCAATCACAACAGTTTGCTGGAGTCGTGAGTTACCCATCAATTAACACCATGGTATCGGAAACTAATATTGCCTTTGGCGAGTTTCCAGCATTACTGCAACAAATAGACGTAATGCAAATTAAACAACATTTAAATGCAACTGGGTTTTTGATGTCAGGCAAACTCTTTCCCTTCGTTGTCAATCTATCACCGCAGCCTAATTCGGAATTTGTGCGCAACTGGCAACCCGTTGTGATGAGCCCTGAAAAACACTTAGGTTATGCTGTCCAATGGTTTGGATTGGGCATTGCGGCGCTGACAATTTATCTTCTTAGCCTGATGAAGCTAATTAACACTAAAAATAATAAAGAGAATTAACATGCAACAAAAATCAAAAAAACTGACTGCTTTAGCGCTGATCCTGGTTTTTATACTACCAGTCATACTGGCTAAATTCGCATTGGAAAACGAATGGTTCAACGAAGGCGCTACCAATAAAGGACAATTGTTAAACCCCATTATTGAAGCCGGCGACTTGTTTATCATTGCGGGCGAAGAGCCGCATTGGCGTTTAGCTTATATCGTTCCTGATGTTTGTGAGGTGGCATGTGAGAACGCTATCTTTAGTATTAGCCAAGTTCGCACTGCCGTGGGCCGTGCAGTGGACAGAGTAGATGCTGTGTTTATTGTGACTGGCAATAGCGACGCCAAGGCTGTCGCAAACTTAGAAGTAAATGATTTTGGTAAATTGTTAAAAACTGACATAAATAATGTTAACAATTTGTTTCAACAAACCGGGAATAATGGTATTTTCTTAGTAGACACTTTAGGTAATGTTGTACTTAAATTTGACACTACGCTGGAACGTGAACAGGCGATTATGGATAGTCGCGACATTTTAGCGGATCTCCGCAAGTTATTAAAATTGTCTCGAATCGGTTAGAACAGGATGTAAGAATAATGAGGAAATTGGTGCTCGCTAGTATTTTTTTAGCACTATTAGTCATTGTCCTTGGTGCCTACACGCGCTTAACGGATGCAGGGTTGGGTTGTCCAGATTGGCCTGGTTGCTATGGGTCTTTGCTGGTTCCTCAGTCTGCAGAATTGGTAGAGCGTGCAAATCAAGCTTTTCCTGAACGGCCATTGGAAGCTGAAAAAGCATGGAACGAAATGATCCATCGTTATTTCGCTGCTGGATTAGGGTTTTTCATCGTCGTTATATTTTTTACATCAGTGGTGAAAAAAATGCGTGGTTCACGTGGTCCTGTGAAACTTCCTTTTTTAATATTAGTTTTGGTGTGTTTCCAAGGCGCTTTGGGTATGTGGACAGTTACCCTCAATTTGTCACCTGTGGTCGTTATGGGACACTTACTCGGTGGATTTGCCGTGCTGTCTTGTTTGTTTTTACTCTACCTAAGATTAACGCCCTATCGAATTCCGGGCGGTGACGCGCAAATTAGGCCTTATGCCAAGTTTGGTGCATTGGGGATCGCAATAGTAGTCTGGCAAATCGCGCTGGGCGGCTGGACTAGTGCAAACTATGCCTCGCTTGCTTGCACTGAATTACCTATTTGCCAAGGTAATTGGTTTGGAAATTTAGATATTGCTGGCGCATTTAGTGTGCCGGTTGCTGAAAATTATGAATTTGGAGTGCATGACTATTACGATCGTGCAACCATGCATGTTATGCATCGAATTGGCGCAATTATTACCTTTATTTATTTATGTTGGTTAGCTATTACTCTGTACCAGCGTTCTTCGTCAGGTTTAGTTAAACGACTAGCAACAATGATGACTTTGGTATTAGGTGCTCAAGTATTGTTGGGCGTAAGCAATGTAGTTTATAGCCTGCCATTAACTGTTGCTGTTTTGCACAATGCGGTTGCCGCTTGTTTATTAATCGTCATGGTACTCCTAACCTACACAATGTATCGGAAGTACTAACATGACTGAGTTTACTGTATTCAATTTGCTAAGGAGAAGAGCATGAGCCAACAAGCTATTGCTTCCAAATCCATTCGCCGTCAAGCCACATGGCGTGACTATTATGAAATGACTAAACCTCGTGTGGTGATGTTGTTGTTACTCACAGCGCTGGTCGGCATGTGCCTTGCTACAGAAACATGGATTGATCCGCAAATATTGGTCTTTGGTATGTTGGGTATTGGTTTACTGTCATCTTCAGCTGCCGTGATTAACCATGTTGTTGATCACAAGATAGATAGTATAATGGCTCGAACCTTTAACCGCCCAGTTGCAAGCGGTAAAGTTTCACCAAAACAAGCGCTTATTTTTGCTTTTGTTATCGGTGCGATTGGTTTTGTGTCGTTGGCACTTTTCGTCAATATGTTAACCGCGTGGTTAACATTGGCCAGCCTTGTTGGTTACGCATTTATTTATACGTCTTACCTTAAACGTGCGACACCGCAAAATATTGTGATTGGTGGTTTAGCTGGCGCAGCGCCTCCGCTATTAGGGTGGACCGCAGTGACTGGGGATATTCATGCCTACGCTCTTTTGTTAGTCCTAATTGTATTTATCTGGACACCTCCGCATTTTTGGGCCTTAGCTATTCACCGTGAAAAAGATTATGCCAAAGCTAAAATCCCAATGTTACCTGTAACGCACGGTATTGATTTCACTAAAACCTGTGTTTTGTTATACACGGTTTTATTGTGCTTGGTATGTGTATTACCTTATTTGGTGGATATGAGCGGCTTAATTTATCTCATGGGTTCTACTATTTTGAATGCGGGTTTTATGTATTACGCTATAAAGCTAAAATATAATCCAACTGCAACAACAGCGATGGATACGTTTAAATACTCAATTTACCATCTTATGATTTTATTCGTGGTATTACTGGCTGATCACTACATTCCTTTGTAAACTATTCTGCTAATATAAGGTCTATGTAATTAGACCTTTGTGTATTCCTTGAATGAGAAGTTGTCGATATGAATCAAAATAAGTGGGTAGGTGTTGTTGCCGTTGTTTCTTTAATTCTGGGTATTTATCTGGCCATCACTATTGCGCCGCCGGACAGTATGAAAAAACCACTCAGCGCGCAAACTAAACACATGAGTTGGTATCCTCAAGCTCGTGCCCTACATGATTTTACCCTTACAAATCACAATAATGAAACAATGACTAAAGCTGACCTTAAAGGGAAGTGGACACTGGCATTTGTTGGCTATACATTCTGTCCTGATATTTGCCCTGTAACACTCGCCGAAATAAATAAAATCTACCCTGAATTAGCAAAACAGGCTTCATCCACACCGCTGCAAATTTGGTTCTTGTCTGTTGACCCAAAGAGAGACACTACCGAGCGCTTAAATGAGTACATCAATTATTTCAACCAAGGTTTTGTTGCTAGTACCGGGCCGCATGATCAGCTATTCCCGCTCGTTCGCAGTATGGGCATGATGTACGCCATGACCGATGATATGAGCAATCCTAATTATCTGGTTGACCACAGTGCTTCAATTGTTGTGATCAACCCTGAGGGTAATGTTGTTGGCCGATTCAAGCCAAAGCAGGAACTCGGTCAACTCTCAATTAGCGATATGGACGAGTTAAAGGATGATGTTCCAATACTGCTTAAACAGGGTTAAAGCGGGTTTATAATTGGATATCCAGCGCGGTGATATGTCGCAATCCGATGTTATAGCCGAGCTAATATTTGCCTCTGAACCTACATTACTTAGTTTTTTATTCGGTGGTGAAATTCAATGCAAAGCCTATTTGCAGGAAGCATGCAATCAAGACCATGGGCAGTTTAGTGCAAACTATCACTGGGTCGTGTCTGCAAAAAACAACTCAGTAAAGGGAATATGCGCTGCTTGGTCTTGTGTAATGCCGCTTGAATTTCAGCAAGGAACAATTTCGTCTTTAAGAGGGTTGTTAACAGCACAACAAATTATTCACCTTGCTGCCTACAAAAAATCACTTGATTTATGCTTTGCTCCGCCTGCACCCCATCAAATTTGTATTGGTCATGTGTCAATTGAGCCAAATAGCCGGCGTAAAGGTATCGCTAACGCCCTTATTTCTCATGTACTACATGATGCCAAAGAAAACACCAAGCGCGAACTTATTTTAGATGTTGAGACAGCAAATACGGGTGCCTTCCAATGCTACTTGACAGCGGGTTTTGTTGAAATAAGACAAACTAGATTCGAAGCAACGCAGCAAACATTTTCTAGAATGCGACTGCTTATTTAGACGATGCATAGGGGTTGCATAGTTAATACATAGTCGCTAGGTCATACTCAAAACGGTCCGAAAGCAAATAGTGAATCACTTTTTAAACGGTCATATAGTCAACCCGCTTTTGTGGTCTATTTTGTTGATACATTGAGCAAATTTTTAAACTTAGTCTAAACTAATTATTAGTCGTGTTAATTTTCATTAAAACACATTCTTAGCACTCGTATAAGCAGTAATTTTATCAGAAAGAACACTGTTATAAACGTCAATTAGACCCGACAATTAGACACAACGCTTTTACAAACAACGCTATTACAAACATAAGTAACTACACCCTGATAATAAGAACAACCCTCAAAAGGCACACAAGGAAATATTCGCTTAAAATACCTATTGGAGAATGGCAATGAGCATATTTGATCAATACCAACAACGATATGATAGCCATCAGCAAGAAGAATATTCGCTGTCTGATTATTTGAAATTATGTAAATCTAACCCTGAAGTTTATGCCAATGCGGCTGAGCGAATGTTAATGGCGATAGGTGAACCGGAGCTTATTGATACCGCTAAAGATCCTTTGTTAAGTCGTATATTTTTCAATAAAATCATGCATCAGTATCCGGCTTTTAAGGGATTCCATGGTATGGAAGACTCAATTCAGCAAATTGTTGCCTATTTTAAGCACGCCGCACAAGGCCTTGAAGAAACCAAGCAAATATTATATTTATTGGGTCCTGTGGGCGGAGGTAAATCCTCTATTGCGGAGAAATTAAAATCGCTAATGGAAATACAATCCATTTATGCCATAAAAGACTCTCCTGTTTTTGAAAGCCCACTTGGATTGTTTAACCCTGAGGAGGACGGTAAAATACTCAATAAAGAATATGGTATTCCACTACGTTGTCTAAATAACATCATGTCACCCTGGGCCGTAAAACGCTTGAATGATTATGCTGGGGATATCTCAAAGTTTAGAGTTGTTAAATTAAGGCCGTCAATTTTAAATAGAATAGCCATTGCCAAAACAGAACCTGGAGATGAAAACAATCAAGATATATCTGCCCTAGTTGGTAAGGTTGATATTCGAAAATTAGAAGAGTTTGCACAAAGCGACCCCGATGCCTATAGCTATGATGGCTCATTGTGTCGTTCTAATCAGGGAATGATGGAATTTGTTGAAATGTTTAAGGCACCTATTAAAGTCCTTCATCCGTTATTAACAGCAACTCAGGAAGGCAACTACAATGGCACTGAAGGTATGTCGGCATTACCTTTCCGTGGCATTGTGCTCGCTCATTCAAACGAGTCTGAATGGACCAGCTTTAGAAACAATAAAAATAATGAAGCTTTTCTGGATAGGGTTTACATTGTCAAAGTGCCTTATTGTTTGCGTGTTAAAGAAGAAATTAATATTTATAAAAAGTTAATTAATAATTCTTCCTTATGCGAAGCACCCTGCGCCCCTAACACACTGGAAATGTTGGCTCAGTTTTCAGTATTGTCACGCTTGATCAAACCCGAAAATTCTAGTGTTTACTCTAAAATGAAGGTTTATGATGGTGAATCGCTCAAAGACACCGACCCAAAAGCTAAGTCCTATCAGGAATATAGAGACTATGCAGGAGTTGATGAGGGAATGGATGGTCTATCGACACGCTTTGCATTTAAAATTTTATCACGTGTGTTTAATTATGATTCAACTGAAATTGCGGCAAATCCGGTACATCTTCTTTATATACTTGAAAAACAAATTGAACAGGAACAATTTCCTCAGGCTATTCATGAACAATATCTTGAAAACATCAAAGCATTTTTAGTACCCAACTATATAAACTTTATAGGCAAGGAGATCCAAACATCGTATTTAGAGTCCTATTCAGAGTATGGCCAGAACATATTTGATCGTTATGTTACTTATGCTGATTTTTGGATCCAAGACCAGGAATATCGAGATCCAGAGACAGGTGAAAATTTTGACCGGCAACTACTCAATGACGAACTAGAAAAGATAGAAAAACCAGCTGGAATATCAAATCCTAAAGACTTTAGAAATGAAGTTGTTAATTTTGTCTTAAGAGCGCGTGCCAGCAATGATGGGATCAATCCAAAATGGAACAGTTACGAAAAATTGCGCACAGTGATTGAAAAGAAAATGTTTTCAAATACCGAAGATCTGCTTCCAGTGATTTCTTTTAATGCCAAGTCCTCAGCCGATGATAACCAGAAACATGAAGATTTTGTTAGTCGAATGGTGTCTAAAGGTTATACAAAAAAACAAGTTCGTCTGCTTTGTGAGTGGTATCTCAGGGTAAGAAAATCATCTTAATTCTGGAGGTGCTCTGTGCAGATAATAGACCGAAGGCTCAATCAAAAGAACAAAAGTACTGTTAACCGACAGCGTTTTATTAGGCGTTATCGTTCGCAGATAAAAAAAGCGATTGCTGATCGGATCATCAATCGTGGCATTACTGATGTTGATAAAAGCGAAAGTATTTCTATCTCATCAAAGGATATAAGTGAACCTTCATTCCGGCATGGTCAAGGCGGCAAACGAAACCGAGTTTTCCCGGGTAATAAAGCGTTTTCAGTAGGCGATAAAATACCCCGTCCAATGCAAGATGAAGGGCAGGCGGGAAAACGCGCTAGTGATAATGGTGAAGGCAATGATGAATTTATGTTTGAACTGTCCAGTGATGAATATATGAATATCTTGTTTGAAGATTTGGAGTTACCAAACCTTCAAAAAAACCAGCTTAAGAAACTGATTAATTATAAAAATATTCGCTCCGGCTTTAACACCGTTGGTACGCCTTCTAATATTGATATCGTGCGCTCCCTTAAGGGTTCTTTGGCAAGAAGAATAGCAATTAAAAGCCCCTTAAAAAAACAACTAAAAAAACTACAACAAACATTGCAACAACTCCCCAGCGAGGAGCTGGTGCAGAGCAAACGATTAGATGATGAAATTAGTGCTCTAAAACGCAGAATTAAAAGGATACCGTATATCGACTCATTTGATCTACGTTATAAACATTTCACAAAATTACCTCAACCAACGACCAATGCCGTTATGTTCTGTTTAATGGATGTGTCTGGTTCAATGGATCAGAAAACTAAAGAAATAGCTAAACGATTTTATATTTTGCTATACATGTTCTTAAAGCGCTCTTATAAGGATGTTGACGTTGTTTACATTCGTCATCATACCCATGCTAAAGAAGTTGATGAACATGAGTTTTTCTATTCTCAAGAAACCGGTGGAACCATCGTTTCTAGTGCGTTAATACTCATGCAAGAAATCTTAGCTGATCGTTATAATCCTGAAGATTGGAATGTTTATGCTGCGCAAGCGTCAGACGGTGACAATTGGGATAATGACTCGCTTAAGTGTCGCAATTTAATGGGCACCTCGATTTTACCGCGTATACGATACTTTGCGTATGTCGAAATAACTGAACGAGAACCACAAACACTTTGGCATGAGTATCAAAGTTTGCTTGAACATTTTGATAATATTGCCATGAAAAAAATCACCCAACAAAGTGATATATATCCTATCTTTAGAGCGTTTTTTCAAAAACAAGGTATTAATTTGAAATTCAATAGTAGTCTTAAAAGTCGAGGTTGATGATGTCCAAAAAACGATTAAAATCTGAAAAAGTAACTGCCTCTGAGCCGATTTCAACGGGTGCAGACTGGAACTACGATCTTATTAATCAATACTATGCTGCCATTGAGGACATCGCCAACGATTTTGGCTTGGATACTTATCCAAATCAAATGGAAATTATCTCTGCAGAGCAGATGATAGATGCGTATGCCAGTGCTGGCATGCCGATAGGATATAATCATTGGTCTTTTGGTAAACATTTTATTAGTAATGAACAATCTTATCGACGAGGTCAAATGGGTCTAGCCTATGAGATAGTCATTAACTCAGATCCTTGCATCGCCTATCTAATGGAAGAGAACAGTATGATGATGCAAGCATTAGTTATTGCGCACGCTTGTTTTGGACATAACTCATTCTTTAAAGGAAATTATTTATTCAAAACTTGGACAGATGCTGACGCAATAATCGATTATTTGGTTTTTGCAAAAAGTTATATCAGCGATTGTGAGCAAAAATATGGTGTTGATGAGGTCGAAAGTATTTTGGATTCTTGTCATGCATTAATGAACTACGGAGTTGATCGTTATAAACGTCCTTCGCCAATATCTATGCGCGAAGAAAAACAACGTCAAAATGATCGGGAACAGTATTTACAATCACAGGTGAATGAGCTCTGGAATACCATCCCAGAAAAGTCACAAAGTAAGGATGGCAAAACTCGATTTCCCAGTGAACCTCAAGAAAACATTTTGTATTTTATAGAGAAAAACGCACCCTTGATGAAGTCATGGCAACGAGAGATTGTGCGAATTGTAAGAAAAATTGGTCAGTACTTTTACCCACAACGTCAGACGCAAGTGATGAATGAGGGTTGGGCTTGTTTTTGGCATTACACGATTTTAAATGAGTTATACGACAGAGGCCACGTTACCGACGGTTTTATGATTGAATTTCTACAAAGTCATACCAACGTCGTTGCTCAACCCGATTTTGATAGCCCTCATTTTAACGGCATAAATCCCTACGCCTTAGGCTTTAATATGATGATTGATATCAGACGTATTTGCGAGAAACCAACTGAGGAAGATAAGAAATGGTTTCCCGAACTCGCCGGAACACCATGGAATGAATCATTAACCTTTGCAATGCGAAATTTTAAGGACGAGAGCTTTATTGCACAATACCTATCACCTAAAGTTATTCGAGACTTTAAGCTTTTTGCCCTCAATGACGACGCTGGATTAAATGAGCTTAATATTACAGCTATTCACAATGATGTTGGATATCAAGAAATTCGTAACAATCTTTCAATGCAATATAATATCAGTATGAAAGAACCGAATATCGAAGTTTATGATGTTGATATTGGTGGTAATAGATCCCTCACTCTTCGCCATATAACAGCCAATAATATTAATTTGGACGAGACTACTTCAGAGGTCATGAAACATCTTCATAAATTATGGGGCTTTCCAGTTAAATTAATTTCTGAAGATGTAAATGGCGAACAATATGTATTGAATCAATGTCCATTAGAAGCAGCTACAGACACAAATGGTTAATTAAGATAAGTGCCGTCTTCTTGTGGCGTAAAAAATGGAATTGAATACCAATAAAATCTGTCGCTCTGTTGTACACTAGGAGCGGTACAATTGACTCTTGTTCTGCCAGCATAGAATGGGCTGTCGATATTGATACTAAAGCCTTTTTCAGTTTTTGTTATAGGCAGTGGATCTCCGCCAAAGTAACAAGCAATGCGATTAAAACTAATATCATCGAGTAAAACATCAATTTTTACTTCACCGATTACCTCTCCTATTGCCATCACATAACGATGCGGTATTACTTCCGTTACCGGCATAGCCAAACTGTTGATTTTGGTTACTAAGGTATCAAGGTTTGCGAAACGCCCTGCTGCCGGATAGCGAGGGAGCGATTGCATATTGCTCAATTCACCAACGCCACCGGAATGTTGGCCCAATCCTATGTAGCCCATCTCTTTCAACATGACTTTAATGTTAACGTCAAATTCACCGTATGGGTATGCCAGCCATTTTTTTGAATAGCCAAGTTGTTGGCTTAATGATACCTCAGCCATGTTGATATTTTGCTTAATACGAGCTAACCAATTAGCTTTACTTTCTTGCTGATATCGGTCGAGTAAATGCAAATGGTCTAGCGTATGATTTGCGAAGGTAACCCCTTCCTTGCTCATTTTTTTCACCTCATCCCACGACAACTGAGAACTCAATATATCGATATGAGCAGGGTTAATAAAAATCGTATATTCAAACCCGTACTTGCTTAAAATAGGATGTCCGTTTTCTAATACATTTCTATAGCCATCATCAAATGTTATCACCACGGCGCGCTTGGGCAATGGGGTCTTGCTGGTGAGCCCATTAACGGCGGCTTCTAATGAAATAACGGTATGATATTCTGCTAAATAAGCCATATGCTGCTCAAGCTCTTGTGGCGAAACAGAAGTGCTTCTTGGCGTTTCAGTACTGACGTGATGGTACTGCAGAATAACGAAGCTACGAGCGTCGCTGGGGCTGTCTAATGCAGCTGATTTACCGGGGGCTTGAACAAGCGGCTCAGACATATCTACTTGATAGGCCTGAGTTGAAAACGAAAGGCTCACAAAGAGCACGGATACTGCCGCTAGTTGCGACGTTTTGTATTTGCTTAAAAAGGCGTTAATCATTGCTCGCTCCGCGTAATGGCGTTAGTCTCTCATGCTATCAGTAGTCAAGTATATCGTAAAAGGTAATTAAGAGCATGGTGCGACAAACACAGTATAGCGGGCGCAAACCGCATGTTTGGCATCTCTTTTTTTTAGCTATCCCTTTAATTTTGGCTAATATTACGACGCCTCTATTAGGGTTGGTGGATACGGCCATTTTAGGCCATATGGATGCGACCCACTATTTGGCAGGCGCATCTATTGGCACCCTAATTTTAACTCAACTGTATTGGATTTGTGGCTTTCTAAAAATGTCGACCACAGGCTTAAGTGCTCAGGCAGGTCGCAGTAACGTTGAGGTTCAGGAACAAAAAAGGCGTACAAAAGTACTGGTGCAAGGTGTCTCTTTTGGGATGCTGCTGGGCATATTATTTATATTACTGCAAACACCCATCTTGAATGCAGGATTGTATTTTTCGCAGTCGTCAGAATTGCTTTCAAAAAGCACCCAGGCCTATTTTAATGTAAGGATATGGGGCGCTCCTGCCGCGCTTGCGAACATGGCGTTAGTGGGTTGGTTAATAGGTCAGCAAAAAACCAAAACCGTGCTAATGCTTCAACTTGCGGTTAATGTCATCAATATTATTTTTAGTCTGTTGTTTGTCTTTGTATTTGAGTGGGGCGTTAAGGGTGTTGCTGCCGCAACAGTGGTGGCGGAATTTGCACTTCTGGGCTTCTCACTGTTGGCGACCAAGAGCCTTATTAACATGACGTTGTTTCAATCGACTTGGTTAAAATGGCTGTCACTTAAACCGCTATTGACGCTTAATTCTGATATCTTATTCCGTAATTTGGCACTGCAACTTACCCTTGCATTTATTATCTTTAAAGGTGCCGGTATGGGGGCACAAGTAGCAGCAACTAACGCAATATTGATGCAGTTTTTTGCACTTATCGCTCTCGGATTAGACGGCGTTGCGAATGCAGTTGAAGCGCTAGTGGGGGAGGAAAAAGGCAAAAGAAACGAAGCGGCATTAGCTTATCATGTCAAAGTCGGCCTATTGTGGTCTAGCTTATTTGCAGTGGTTTATGCCCTGGTTTTTTGGCAATTTGGCGCACAAATTATTCAATTACTGACGGACCAAACCGCTTTGCAAAAAGAAGCTTCAAGCTACCTCGGCCTCATGATCCTGCTGCCCCTTGTTGCGCATTGGTGCTTCCTATTTGACGGTGTGTTTGTTGGTTTAAGCAAGGGTAAAGCAATGCGCGACTCCATGATACTAAGTGCTATATTTGGTTTTTTCTTGATTTGGTGGTTTGTGGCAGATTTAGGTAATATTGGTTTGTGGGTCGCTTTGCTTAGCTTTTTAGCCTTCAGGGGGGCTATTTTAGGAAGCTGGTATGTATTTTTGATATACAAACCGCAGCAGCGCATTTTTGATAATAATGCGGCTTAACACGCTTAGTGTTGGGCTCGACGATAGTCATGAAACGCTAGCATGATTAATATAAAGGATTCAAGGAAGGCAATTGAATATTAAAGAGTACGGCAAGGTAATTGAATATAGCAAGCGGACTGCCAAGTAATTGAACATCACAAAAATGTGTTTTATGGATTATTTTGAAGTGTCGTTTTGCTCGGTAACAACCTACAAATGAGTATTTGTAAATAGCCAATCACCGAGATAATCGTGCCGCAGAATAACAAAATCAGAGCGACAATTTTTGATGGGTCACTGTAAGAATACACTGCACTGTCGGAAAGTCCAAGGTGGACTAAAGCTAATTCTGAATACCATAAGGCGACACCAACCATAAAGACCACAAAGCCTTTTATAAAACACTGCCAGTGGCGAAGTGGTTCGTGGGTTATTTTATCTATCCAGCTTTTCATTCGGCCTGCGCCTCAACTACACGTTAAACATGATTAACGACAACAATTTAATCATGTTTATTGAGTATGGCTAATTATATTTAGTAGTAAGAATGCTCACCGGCTTCATGCTCAGTGGCGTCTTTAATAGCAAGTATTTCACCTTCAAACTCTACCAACATTTGTTTTTCGATACCGTTTTTCAAGGTCACGTCTACCATAGAACAACCATTGCAACCGCCACCGAACTGCAGTATGGCAGTCTTGTCTTCGGTTATTTCAACTAACGACACTTTACCACCGTGACTTGCAAGGGCCGGGTTAACATCGGTTTCAATCATGTAGTTAATACGTTCAACCAAACTTGCATTATCACTGAGCTTCTTCGCTTTTGCGTTTGGTGCTTTAAGGGTAAGTTGCGAGCCCATTTGGTCTGTCACAAAATCGATTTCTGCTTCTACTAAATACGGCGCACTTTCTTGGTCGACGACTGCATTAAAGCCATTGAAAGGAAGTGTAACATCTGTCACTTCTATGGCATCTGCCGGACAGTATGACACGCCACATTCAGCTGTTGAGGTACCCGGGTTTACCACAAATACTCTAATGTTGGTGGCTTCGCTTTGTTGCGATAAAAGCTTACCAAAGTGAGTTTGTGCTGATTCTGATATATTGATCATAGTGACCTACCCAAGTTAAATTATTGTATGGACGCCATAATAGCAAAATTACTTGAGTAAAACAGTCGGGTATTCAATTTTTTACAACTATTTTATAAAAAATTGTGTTATCAACTAACAATACTGTGTTTTTACATACTGGGATGTAGGGTAATATGCTCCAGAATTAGGAATTTAACGTCAGCTTACTATAAGAATAAAATCCTACAGCACTCAAAGGAATCCATATGTTTAATCCGCAACATTTTATAGGTCGCCATTCATTGGTGACCATTGTGCTCATGTTTTGCACATTGTTTACGATACAAAGTTTCGCAAAAAGTAGCGACCTTGATTACCTTCCCAAGGAACAAAATTACAACAGTGCCATACCCTCACCTGGGGATATACTAGGCTATCCAGTCGGAACATGGCACGTACGCCACGATCAACTCGTCAACTATATGTATGCATTAGCTGAAGCATCCGACAGACTGACGATCAAGGAGATTGGTCGCACTCACGAACAGCGCCCTCTGCTACTGTTAACAATTACGAGTCCCTCTAATCAATCAAATATTGATCAGCTACGCAGCGATCACGTGACCAGAATTGATGACGGAAAATCAGCCCCTGCAGATGCGCCATTAATTATTAACATGGGGTATAGCGTACATGGTAACGAGCCATCTGGCGCAAATGCATCAATGTTAGTGGCCTATCACCTTGCTGCTTCCAATGGTGCTGAGGTAAAGAAGCTATTAAATGAAAATATTATTTTGCTCGACCCTTCGTTAAACCCTGACGGCTTGTCGCGGTTTGCACAATGGGCAAACTCGCATAAAGGTAAAACCTTAGTTAGTGACAAGTTGCACAGAGAACACAGAGAGCATTGGCCTTCAGGCAGAACCAACCATTATTGGTTTGACCTAAATCGTGATTGGTTATTACTCACTCACCCAGAGAGTCGCGCTCGTATTGCTCAATTTCATCAATGGCGTCCGCATGTCTTAACCGACTTCCATGAAATGGGAACGGACAGTACGTATTTCTTTCAGCCCGGTATCTCCTCTCGCAAAAATCCTTGGACGCCGGATACAAATGTGACGCTGACTGCAGCTTTAGGTGACTTTCATGCGAAAGCGTTAGACAACCAAAAGCAGCTTTATTTCACTCAAGAAAGCTTTGATGACTTCTACTATGGCAAAGGTTCTACATACCCAGATGCGCATGGCAGTATCGGGATCCTATTTGAGCAGGCAAGCAGTCGTGGGCATCTACAAGAATCTGTCAACGGTCTGTTGAGTTTCCCAGACACTATTCAGAATCAAGTTACGACATCATTGTCGACTTTTACAGGCTCATTGGCCAACAAAAGCGCGATTTTGGCGTATCAAAAACAGTTTTATTCGGATACGCAAAAACTGATCAAAGACGACAAGATCAATGCTTTTGTTATTCAAGGTAGTTTAGATCAGAGCAGATTTGAACGTGTACAAGCAATTTTGGCTTCTCATCAAATCGATTTTTCCATGGTGTCAAAAAATACGCAGTTAGCGGGTTTAGAGTTACAACAGAACAATGCGCTAGTTGTTCCCCTTGACCAAGCACAATATCGCCTCATTCGCTCATTGTTTTCCGAGCGACAGCGTTTTACTGACAACACATTTTATGACGTTTCGAATTGGAATTTACCCTTAGCCTTTAACCTGAATTATTCGCCGCTTAGCAAATCAGAAATGCGTAAACTGTCTACAGAAAAGTCTGCTGAACGCAAAATTGCACAAACAACCCTTGATGCCAATGCTTACGCCTTTGCATTTGAATGGCACGATTATAAGGCGCCAGCGTTATTGCAGCATTTATTAACTAATAAAGTTCAAGTGCGAGTAGCGGGTGCCGACTTTACCGCTGAGGTCGCTGCTGCGAGTTCAATAGTGTCAAGAGACTTCTCCAAAGGAGCGATTGTGATCCCGATGGCATTGCAACAACCCACTAATTTACTTGATATATTGTCGGCGCAAGCGAAAAAGCTCAACATTAATTTATATAACGTTGCTTCAGGACTGACCTCAAAAGGGATTGACTTGGGTAGCAGACAATTTGCTGCTGTGACTTTACCAAAAGTATTATTAATTGGCGGCAAAGGAACATCACAATATGAAGTGGGCGAAATTTGGCATTATTTGGATACCCGCGTAGGGTTACCAGCAACGCTTTTGGATTTGTCTGATTTGAAAGACATAGACATTTCTGAATATTCGCATCTGGTTTTTGCTTCTGGCTCTTATACTTCGGTTAATGATGACACGGCCGCAGCCATAAAAGAATGGGTGAAAAAAGGTGGCGTGCTGATTGGTCAGAAATCAGCTGTAGCTTGGTTTAGTAAGCAAAAATGGATTGATAATGACGTTATAGCAACCAGTAAAGTGGACGACGCGTTCACTACCGAGGGCCTTGGCTTTGGTGATAAGGATGCGTTAGCTGCTAAGAAATTGATCGCGGGTTCGGTTTATCGTGCCGACGTGGATCTTAGTCATCCGCTTATGTTCGGTTTTGAAGATGATGATTTACCCTTATTTAAAACAACAAATATGATAATGAAAGTGTCAAATGACCCTTTCAATGAAGTTGCCACCTATCAGGAAAAGCCACTTGTCGCTGGTTATACTGCCGATGAACTGCAAAATTTGATAAGCAAAACGACGGCAATCGTTGCTAAGCCTCTTGGTAAAGGTGTTGTGATTGGTTTTGTTGACAACATTCATTTCCGTGGCTACTGGGATGGCACCAGTAAATTGATGGCAAATAGTTTGTATATGTCGCCGCTGATTGAGTAAATTTTCAGCCACGGGTAATAATAAGCACTCTGGCTATGTTTTGTCATCAGAGTGCTTTTTTTATTTCAGTAAGGTAATAGCCATGGTCCATACTGAAATTTTAACCGTGGGATTATGTGTTTTTATAGCTCGGCAAACAGCATTAATAGTCACGCCCGTGGTAATGACATCGTCTATAACCGCAATATGCTTGGCGTTTATAATTAAGTCACATTTAAACGCATTGTAGACGTTATCTATGCGTTGCTGTTTATTTAACTCTGTTTGCGCCATAGTGTGTTTAACTCGTTGAACAATCGCTTGGTTAGGAATGTGCGTCGCGATACTCAAGCAATCACATAATAACTGAGCCTGATTATAGTGTCGTTGCCAATAACGTTTGTTAGATAGTGGTACGGGGATCAATAATTGTGGAATACCATTTGTTGCATTGGCTGCATATATTGAGTCACAAGCGTGCTCTATTGCTGGGGAATATGACGCTATGCTGGTTCGACCTATGTAAGGCCAAAACACAAAGCGCATAAACATCATTGCCAATGCTTTGGCTGCGACTGGCTTGTTACCAAACTTTATATCTAGGACCAGTTTGTCAATAGGCCAAACGTAGTTGTCGATCGCGAATAAATGGTCATAATTTGGGGTGTCTAGGTTTTTTAAGGCGTTGGGATTTCGCAATAAATCTTGGCTAGCTGGATGATGTTGCCCAAAGCCATCTTCAAGTAGTATTTCGAGGCAATAATGGCAGACTATTTGATCACTATGCTGATGGCACAGGTAACAATGTTGGTGTCCAAATGCGGCTTTAATTTGCCTAATATATTGCCACGCAGAGCGTGCTAAAAATGTATGCAGATAGACGCTCAGTTGTGTTAGCCTCAGAATAATTATTTTATACACCTGATTATTTAGCATTCACGTTATGCCCAGTGTGATTGTCTACCTTATGAAAATTACGTCCTACTGGATAAAGACTAACATGTTGCTCGCCTCAAATAGCCTGACCAAAAATACAGACCTTAACATCGGGTTTATGCATGGTTGGGGTATGAATTCTGGCGCATTTACGCAACTCATTAAGATCCTGCAAACTCAATTAAAAGAACGTCAGATAAATGCTAACTTACGCGTTCATTTGTATACCATCACCTTACCGGGGCATGGTGACAAGCATAGTGTCGTTCCCAGTCCGTTTGATTTAGTTGGGATTGCGAATTCAATTAGTCCAGAAATCAAACAAAATACGATATTAATTGGGTGGTCGTTAGGCGGCTTAGTCGCGCAATATCTAGCAATTAAACAACATCCGAATTTGATTGGGCTGATGACTATTGCGACAACGCCTAAGTTTCAGATGGCGGATGATTGGCCTGGTATTAAGCCTGACGTATTGGACATATTTATGGGTCAACTAAAGCAAAACCATCACAAAACATGCTCGCGCTTTTTGGCTATTCAAATGATGGGTGTTGAAAATGCAAAAGCATTGATTAGGGAAATTACTAAGGCCATTGATGTTTACCCTACTGCCAATATCACTGCGTTATCCGCTGGCTTGAAAATTCTGCAAGATGCAGATATTAGGCATCGCATTAAAGAAATCAAAATACCCACTTTACGCACTTATGGAAGACTGGATAGTCTCGTCCCTTATCAGGCTATCAATCAAATTCAGCAGCTTCAACCAGCCAGTCGTCATTTGATATTTAAGCATGCTTCCCATGCGCCGTTTTTAACTAATGCGCGTGAATTTTCAAAGCACATCGTCGAGTTTATTAATAATGTGTGTACTACAAGTCGCTGATTATTAGCAAAATAAGAAAATGTAAAAAAATAAAAATAATCGCTAAAGAAGTTTAAGGCCCTGCCGATAACAAGGTTACGGAAGGGTGTATGGTAACGCTTAGCAATTTACCGCTATACATTCATATATGTAGAAAAGCAGGATATGAACACCTGCCATCCTTAGCAAAGAGGGTCTAATAAATGACAAATGGTATCGATACTGGTAATTCATCAAGTGCTTTCTACGCTGGCGTTCAAGGCTATAATCAGGGTGTTGAGCAAGTTAGGCAGGCTACCGTTGATTTATCTTCAGCGAATAATTCGAGTGGTGAAAAGCCAATAAATATTAACCAAAGTGCAGTTGAATTAATCTCTGGAAACTTGCAAGCAGAAGCGTCCGCTAAAGTCATAAAAACGGCTGATGGGATGCTTGGTACCATCATTGATACCTTTGCTTAACTTGCAGTCACTGCGTTTTACTAAGATGAGAGTGTAAAGCAACAAATGAATATTGTAACGGTCATCCCGAATAGCTTTGGCTATCCTACCAATAGTGTAGGAACGGATGCTGTGCGTCGAGATAATGTTGCGCGTGAAGCGATCCCTTCAATCTCACAAGGTGAAAGAGGTGCTGCAGAAAAAGGCATTGGTAACGAGGGCGAGCGTAATAATCAAGCTAACTTATTCCAAAATCCTACATACGATCGCCCGACAGTTAGTCAGGCCTTTGCGAACAACTTAAATGGTCAAGCTGCTAAAGATAATGCGAATGAAGAAAGTGCGGGCAAACAAAACGCGGAGTCGAAGCAAGAACAGCAACAAATCGAAGACGGCAAACGTCATGATGTTGGTGGTGAAGTGCCAATAGATGTGGCCTCCGATGCTGCACAAAAAGAACAATCGGCTCGCAGTGAACTGGCTAAAGAGCGAACAGCAAATATATCAACAAGCAAGGATATCCAAGCTGACGTTCCAATGGCAGACGCATCTATGACCAAAGGTGATGCAGGAATACAATTATTGAAAGCAGGGTTGCAAATAAGTCAGCAAACACAGCAAACGGTAGCCGTCATTAGCGGTTTTTATTCCAACGTTTCTGCACAATCAAAAAGTAGCCTGAACTTTAGGGTGTAATGCTTGGTAGTTTTGGTATTACTTGTCATGAGCAAAACATAGACGCTGCAGAGTGCCTTATTTATTCGCTCTGAGACCATTGAATATCTTGATAATTAAATCCCGCCGTTAATGTGGGTTTCACCACTTCAAAGTATGGCGATAAATCAAAATCCCTTGGCGTAAAATGACTAAAGTGGCGTTTAGCTAAAAGTTGTTTATCTTTCAGCTGGATGACCTTTTTAAAGTTTATTGATGTCGTTTCTTTGCTATCATTGTGTTGTTTAATAATCCTGTTTGGATTGTCCAACTTGCTTACACCCAAGTTTTTTTGTGCACCAGAGTCGATTTGCATAGGCAAAATAGGATAAGCAATTGACTGAAATGCCTGCGCTATTAATGTTGAACAAATCGCTTTGGTTGGGTCGCCACTGCCGAAGGCCAACAGACTGCGTCGAAAACCTTGAGGAACCGGTGGTGTTGGCAATAAATAACGCATCAAATCAAAAATGTTTTTAGTGTCGTATTGATGCCCGATCCTCTCTATGACAAAGCTCAATAAGGTTGTTGTATCTTCGGCCGTCAAATTAACAGGGCGGCAAATTCGTAAGTTGAAGCCATCGTATTTGTCTAGCGGTACCGTAATAACACCTTCAACTAAGTCCGCTTCTAAAATAGGGTATAAGCCGGGTTGCTGGCCAATAAAAATACACACGTGTGACCATGTAGATTGAGTGAGATACTTTATGGCTGAGCTAATGCGACTGTTACCCTCGACCAGAATTAAATCGCCAAGACGAAGATTGGCGTGGAGTTGCTCAGTATTCAACACTGAAAACGTTTTGTAATACGCAGTGGGCTTAGTTAAAAACTTAGCTAAGCCCTGGCCTAACCGGGACATCACTGCGGCCATACCTATTTTTTCGCTTTATTAAATGCGTCGGCAAACGCATTGCCCATTGCCGCATTTCCGGCGCTTTGTTTGGCTGCCGGTTTCTGCACACGTGCAGGCGCATGGTTTTGCAATTTTGCTTTAGCAGAGCGTTCAGGTCTGCCTTTAGGCGCCGTATCAGATGCTGTCGGCGTGTCATTCATGCGCATGGATAACGAAATTCGTTTGCGTGCTACATCCACTTCCATGACTTTTACTTTGACCACATCGCCGGTTTTTACCACTTCACGAGGGTCGCTAATGTAGGTATTTGTCATTGACGATATGTGAACTAAACCATCTTGATGCACGCCGACATCGACAAATGCACCAAAATTTGCCACATTACTGACAACGCCTTCTAAGATCATTCCTTCTTTGAGGTCTTTCATGGTTTCGACCCCTTCTTTAAAGCTAGCTGTTTTAAACTCAGGTCGTGGGTCACGTCCTGGTTTATCTAACTCTTTCAGGATGTCTTTTAGTGTAGGTAAACCAAACTCTTGAGTAACAAATTCTTCAGGATTAAGCTGCTTTAATAGCTCAGTGTTGCCGACCATATCATTAACCGCAATGTTAGACTTTGATGCAATAATATCGATTAAGGGATAAGCCTCGGGGTGAACGGCGGAAGCATCCAGTGCATTCTTACCACTCATCACTCTTAGAAAACCAGCCGCTTGTTCATATGCTTTAGGCCCCAATCTTTCGACTTTCTTTAGCGCTTTACGATCTGCAAAGGCACCATTAGCATCACGGAACATAACAATGTTATTGGCTAAGGTTTTGTTTAAGCCCGAGACATGCGATAACAACGCTGGGCTCGCTGTATTTAAGTCAACGCCAACGGCGTTTACGCAATCTTCAATGACAGTGTCCAATGATTTACCTAGCTGACTTTGGCTAACGTCATGTTGATATTGGCCAACACCAATTGCTTTTGGTTCAATTTTCACGAGTTCGGCCAATGGGTCTTGCAGTCGGCGTGCAATTGACACTGCGCCACGCAATGACACATCCATACCCGGTAATTCATTTGAGGCAAGTTCCGAGGCGGAGTAAACCGACGCGCCAGCTTCACTGATCACAATGCGCTGTACTTTTAATTCGGGTTCGACTTTCATCATTTCGCCAACTAGCTTGTCAGTTTCACGAGAGCCAGTGCCATTGCCGATACTGATCAAATCTACTTTATGCTGTTTACATAAAGTAGAAAGCGTGCGCTTTGATTTATCCCATTGATTTTGCGGTGCGTGGGGGAAAAAGGTAGTGGTATGAATGACCTTGCCTGTCGCATCAACGATGGCTAATTTCACACCGGTACGAATACCTGGATCCAAGCCCATTGTGACTTTTGGCCCCGCTGGTGCCGCCATCAACAAGTCATTAAGATTTTTCGCGAATACCTTTATCGCTTCGGCTTCAGCTTGTTCGCGCAACGTGCTGAAAAGTTCAGTTTGCATATGCAAAAGGATTTTAATTTTCCATGTCCACTGAACAACTGAGGTTAGCCATTTATCACGTGCAGAATCGGTTAAACGCATATTCAAAGACTGCTCTATTAGCTCTTCACCATGCGAGCGACGAGCACCTTCTTCTTGTTGCGGGTCGGCATCGATATTAATTTGCAGAATGCCTTCATTACGACCTCTAAACATCGCTAGGGCGCGGTGTGAGGGAATTTTTGCGTACTTTTCAGTATACTCAAAATAGTCTTTATACTTTTGCCCCTCATTCTCTTTCCCTGGGGCAACAGCGCTTTTCACGTGTGCATTACGAGTGAGGTACTGACGAACGCTTTGCAGTAAATCGGCATTTTCAGAAAAGTGTTCCATTAAAATAAACTTGGCGCCATCTAAAGCAGATTTGGTGTCTGGGACACTATGTTCGGCGCTAATGTATTGCTCTGCAAGCGTTTCAGGTTGTGCGTCTGGATTACTGTAGAGTTCGTCGGCGAGTGGTTCTAAACCTGCTTCAATAGCTATTTGGCCTTTAGTGCGTCGGCGCGGTTTGTAAGGTAAATATAAGTCTTCAAGGGTGGTTTTGTTGTCAGCTGCAAGTAATTTTACTTTTAAGCCTTCTTCCAATTTACCTTGTTCATTAATCGATTTTAAAATGACTTTACGACGTGCTTCTAAGTCGCGTAAGTAGCCTAAGCGCTGTTCTAAGTTGCGCAGTTGAGTATCATCCAATCCTTGGGTCACCTCTTTACGGTAACGAGCGATAAATGGCACTGTAGCGCCTTCATCTAATAAAGCCACGGCGGCTTGGATTTGTTTTGGCGACGCGTTTAGCTCGGAAGCGATTTTCTCGATGATCATGAACAACTCAATAATTGAAATAGAGGACTGGATTGAATAAGGCGCTCTGCATAGTTTTTGTCACTTGTACTTATAAAAATGTTTTGCAATACCTAATACTGCGTCTAGCAAGAACTGATATTAATAATTCGGTGAAAACTACCTTTGCAATAAATAGCATAGAGGCTTACTGTTTATGGCGTTGATTATAGCATTCAGTGATAGCGGTTAAAGTACTTTATGCATTAATATATAGAAATTGATATTCATCCCCGTTTACTTTGGATAACTGATTGAAAACTAAATTGATCACACGCGAAGGTTACACAAAGTTAAAAGACGAGCACGACCATTTGTGGTATCTCAAACGACCAGAAATTACTAAAATAGTGACTTGGGCTGCCGGTTTGGGTGACCGCTCAGAAAATGCCGACTACACCTTCAACAAACGAGTACTTCGACAAATTGACCGTCGGGTAAGGTTTTTGCGCAAGCTATTGCCTGAATTATCGATTATCGACTACCGCCCAGAACAAGCAGGAAAAGTATTTTTTGGTGCTTGGGTAGAGATAGAAAATGGCGAGGGTAACACCAAGCGCTTTAGAATTGTTGGACCTGAAGAAATTTATGGCGACGTTAAAGACTATATTTCAATTGATTCTCCTATGGCCAGAGCGTTGCTGAAAAAAGAAGTGGACGATGTTTTTACGGTGAAAACACCCAAAGGCAACAGTGAATGGTATATCAATTCGATTGAGTATCAGAAGAGTTAACGCTTTATCTCGGCTTTTAGGAGTAATCGCGTTAGCATATCTTAGGATTTAATAATTAGGTCAACCTAAGCCGATGTTCAACAAATTGTTTATATTAGTGATTAAAGGTCTACTCACTATTCTCCCTTTCGTGATCACGATCTATTTACTGACGTGGCTTATCAATACTACTGAAACCTTGCTTTCCCTCTTGATACCTGATGCCTATTACTTTCCTGGGCTAGGCATTGGCTTAGCGCTTCTGGTACTTGCGACTATTGGTGTTATCGTTAATTTATATGTTATAAAACTGATTATCGAAAAAGCCAGCAGCTTGTTTGATCGCGTCCCTTTAATAAAAACGGTGTTTGGTGCGATAAAGGATGCTGTCGATTTATTTCAAGTTAAACAAGACCAAAATACCAAGAAGGCGGTTTCTGTGCAGGTATCTGAAGGCGTCAACTTAATTGGTTTTATTACCGGCGATTCAATTGCGGAAGTCCTGTATCCGGGACAAAATAAAACCGCTGTGTATGTCCCTTTTAGTTACCAAATTGGCGGCTATACACTGTATTCGGATGCAGATAAAATAACTGAACTGTCAATTGATGTAGAAACCGCTATGCGGATAGCTGTTACAGGTGGCAATTCGATTAAGCCAGCTAAGCCTGTTAAGCCTGTTAAGCCAGCAAGCGAAGAATAGTCGACGTTATGCCCAGGCTAGCTATTCACCACATTTGCTGTAACAGCTGGGTTTTCTTGGGCAAACCGCACCGCGAGCGCATATTAGGCGAGCGTCGCTTTCAATACCTCGTTCAACCCAGTTGATATTTAAAATCCGGGCTACACTCGTTAGTTGTGACTTTATACTGGTAGGGATTGCCGACGAGCCACCTCCTTGCACACAAGCCTGTTTAAGATCCTCAGCAATAGACACTGAATCACCGCCTTGCGCATCAATTGCTGGGTTTAAGTCTATGCCTGTGCACAACACATGATTGTTATTTGACATATCTTTGACGTTGATTGATTCGCAACAATAAATTCTCGGTTCATCGCCCACGTTCAAGATAGATATTTGCGCACTGCTGCCTTTGACCTGTGTATTTATCATGCGAAATACCGCCCAATGTTGACAAGGATCTTCTACTTCTCGCATATTACCCCAAGGCAATGGAATACCATTTCCACGATATACTGCTTTGAGCTTACCTGGTGCATAGGCATCAAAATAGTGCCAATGGCGATAGGAAGATACTGCCGTCATGCGGCGCATAGCAACAGAAGCTGAGACGCCAATTTGTTCATGCGTTTTGATTTCGTAGCCTTGGCGGTCAAGCAATTGCCTAAAAGGAACTTTTGGACAAAGCAACGCACCTGCAAAAAAGCTAGATTCAAAGTCACGCCATGCATGCAAGATGTCTTGTGCGTCCAGAGTTGAAGATTGTCTTAATTGGCTACCATTCTCTGAAAATGTATTGTTGGGGTTCAGCCCAGTTAACAAGACACTCTTCAATCCGTCTCTATTATGTAAAACGCTGTGCCCGATGTGCACAGCAAGGTCGTATTTTAAGCGGTTAGTGAATGACTTCAATATTTGATTGATGTAAATAGTGCCCGGTGAGTCAAAAAAGCTAGTGACTAAACTACTGCCGCTGCTGGATGATATGACCCCCATCTCTTTGGCTATTGTAACAGGTAATTTTTTGAACCACTTGATCATCAGGCCCTGCTGTTTGGCGATCTCAAGTAAATCGTCTACGCTCAATGGCATTCGCTTTAAACCGACTTCTTCAGCAGCTCGTTCTAGGTCAGGAAAATGATTTTGATGATGTTCTTGATGGGCGCGGATCAGTAAATGCGCAAATTGTCTGCCGCTGGTGCCGGTTTGAGATAGCATTTCTGGGATTGCAATTTGCAGTATTTCATTTGAAAACAAAAAGCTAGGTTCCAGCGCAATGCCACTGATACCGCCACGGCTTCCTTTCATCGGCGTAATCGCTTTTTCTTCTGGTACATCATCTAAAAACCAATCCATTTGCTTTTGAAAAACAGACGCGATAACTGTTAACGTATCTTCACTTGGTACGCGTTTTCCGCGCTCTATCATGGATAGATAAGATACTGATGGCGCAATTTCGGCGTTCACTCTAATACAACGAGCAGACAAGTCTTCCATTGTTAGATTATTACGCTTTCGCAAGTTACGAATTTTGGTGCCCATTAAATGGGACTTTCGACTTAATGATTTTGTATTTTTCATTTTTATACACTTTACACATTTTGTAAAATTTACAGTGTGTAATTTTAATTGTGAAATTCTTTAAAAAATTACTCTATGCTTAATAACAAGTCAAGTAAATATGCATTTCAAGCATCACTTGCTTTTACTATACATCAATAGGTTTGAGTTACTTGTTAAGAATGAGAGGAATTGAATATGAACATGCCAGCTTTGAAACACAGTCAAATTCATCAGGGCTTTTACACCTTCATTAACGAAGAGGTATTGCCAACGTGCGGCGTCGAGGTCAATGTCTTCTGGCAAGCAATTGAGAATCTAATTGCCGATTACTCAAGTCTGCCCGATGTTTATATTAATGCTGAACAACACAAACCACTGCTTGCAAACGCCAAAATTGCACCGGTTATTGACCGTCAGCAACTTATTCAAGCTGCTAATAGTCAATGGATCAGTTTTTTCGACGCTGATGGCGCACAATCTAATGCAAAAGCATATTTGGACAAACACTTTGCACTTGAGTCAGGTTCACATGCAGATGTTAAAAATTATGTTGTTTATTACCACCATTTACTTGCGTTTTTAAAGGATGGTAGTCAATCAGGGTTAGCTAATCCTAGTCAATTTGTGGCACTGTGCGGACATAAATGTGCACCAGATTCTGTTGTATTAAAGCAATCATCAATGACCCTACACACCGAAATTGTGTTTGATCGAAAAGGTACACGGGGTACCAATGATAGTGCGGGTATTCAAGACATTTTAGTTGAAACTAATGACGCTATCGTGGTCGACTTTAATGCCGTGCAAATTGATGGCGAGAGTAAAATTCAAGCGTATAGAAATTTACAGTCCTTTTTGCGTGGTGATTTAAAAACATTCACTATTGTGAAAGGCCAACAAACTATATGCAGAATGAATAACGACACTACGTTTACAGACTTGAATGGTGATGACTATTGTATCGCCAACCAACCACCTATCCAGATACGTTGCGCTAATGAAACCTTGGTAACTGAGTTATTGAGAGATAATAAAAGTAGATTGGCGCCGCAAGTGATTGTTGACGCAGTGGTAGCCAGCTTTATGATCCGAAAAGCCCAGACTGAGCAATGTAGTGAAGTGACTTTGTTACTTGAAAGAGGCAGCTTTACGCCTGCAATGATGCAGCGAATTGACGATATATTTGAGCTTTAGTTAACCTTAACATGCGATAGCAAAAAGATTATCGTTACAAAAAGGCATAAGCCATTTTATTGGGTTTGCCTTTTTTGTATATAAGCACCAATAATTGTGTGCTGTCGTATTAAAGTTTGAAACTATGTATTAATGTTTAAATCTGGGTAATAAAGTTTGTAACTACAAAGTATTTATCTGATTCTGTTTTTTGTGGAGTATTGATGTCTGGTGTGAGTTTGAGCGTCTATCACTAGTGATTACCCTGATAGCCGGTTTAGATCCATAATGTGTATTAGCCACTAAAATAATAACGGGCAATTAGGTGCCAATTAGACCTTCGAACCTAAACAAAATCTGTTTATTTACAGAGTTATGATTAAGAAAAGTAAATAACAATATTTTGATGCTTCGATTCTGCAAAAGTTATTTTTATGCACTTTTTTATATGTACTTTATCTTCACCCATGTATTTATTCAGACATAACAGTTTGGATAAATATATGAACTCACTTGATAATCAAATATAGATTTATCTTTTTAAACGGTTAACTTTATGAAATGCTATGAAAAAATTCTTACCGGAATGTCAAGTTGCTTTTGACAACGTCTAATCCGTGTTCCAGCTAATATACGTTAAGCATTTAATGCTATTCCAATCTCGTGCAATTATGTTATCATCTGTCAAACTAACCATCATGGTTACATGGAGAGTATGTGGCTGAATACGATTTAGAACTGGTAAAGGTGTCAGCTCAAAGTCTAGATATTGAATATAGAGGCAGAAAAGTTAGCAGAGATATAGCTAACTTAGGATATGACTTGAATGATGTATCCTCTTGTATATGTCAACTCGAATCAAGTGATTTCCGTAAGACCCATTCTTATCGAGATAAAGCACCCGATGATGAGTATATCTGTCGCTATAAGAGAGCCCCAAAAGAAGATGAATATGATGAACTATATATCAAGTTTTGTCTTATTGATGGATGTCTAGCTATTGATTTAGCTTCTTTTCATTTACCTAAGTATTAAATTGAGGAGAATTTATATGACTAATTGCAAAATATGTAAATCAGAGAGTATTAGACAATTAGATGATTTGGAAAGTATTTCCTATAAAGGATCAATATTATCGATCTCCATGGAATATTCCGTATGTAATGAATGCGAAAGAGAATTCGTTTCGAAACAACAAATATTAAATAATGATTCTAATGTTAGAGATGCAAAAAAAAGTGTAGATGGGCTTTTAACTTCTACAGCGATTTATCAAGCACGTACTTCAATGGAATTGACTCAAGAACAAGCCTCTTTGGTTTTCGGGGGAGGTAAAAATGCGTTTTCAAAATATGAAAGAGCTGAAGTTTCTCAAAGTGTAGCTATGGATAAGTTAATACGTATTTGCTTAAAGCACCCCCCTGTTTTATATGAGCTTTTAATTGGTGCTGGTATTAAAAGGGAATCAACGCAAGTCACTTATGAAAACAATGTAATACCGTATCCAAAATTTAAAGCCGCTAATCAATCTCAGTTTAAAACTGTAAGGTCAATTATTTTAACAAAGGATGTAATTTATGGATAAAGAATTAATTGGTGAAGCAATTAAGTCATTAGAGTTAATTGATATTCATTTATATTCAACTTCAATTACACGCTTTGAAGAGATAAGTTCTGACAATTACCCTGAAGAAATGGGACAACAAAACAAAATATCCATTAAAGCTGAGTTTTTAGAAAAGGAAGATGACTCTGGTGGTTTTAGATTAATCCACGCAAAGGTTGAATTTGGCTTAAGGTTTATAGAAGAAAACGAAGAAAGTGAAATAAAAACTCTTGCTGAAATTGAAGCTTGCTTCATTGTTAAGTATCATCAACAACAAGAAGTTGCAGAAGAGGCTATAGATGAATTCATGCAATTTAATGTTGTTCACAATGCATGGCCTTTTTGGAGAGAGTATGCATTTAGATCTGCAGCACAAGCTAAGTTGCCAACTCCAATGATTTCTTTATTTAAGCCTGCCTCAGAATAGAAATACCTAATAAGAAAATCAACAAGAACAAAAAAAATTAGCTATATTCGGAGCTAATTTTAGCCGACTATTTCTTGCCTTCTATTTGCGCGTTAAAACCTTAAAGCTTCAACTATAATTCGTTCGCAGCGGCCAGTCAGTTCAGATTGCCCTATTACCACAATGTGCCAAAATCCGTCAGTGGGACTTTATAGACTTACTTCAATTAAACTGATTTTCGGTTTTTGCTACAAAATCCTTGTTGAATGACTCAGGGCGTGAACCTGTCATTACATATTTTTAATAGTAACATCGGTTATCAACCATATGTACCTATAGAGTTCAATAGTAAAGCTAAGAAATCCTGAACAACTTGTCTCTTTGAGAGAGATGTAAGGTTTCCATCTTTTGTACATTAATATTGGGGGGTAATTTATCTCTCAAAACAGGTAATACGTACTGGCAATTAACTTCATCGACTATTTCCGTTAGAAGATTGCTAATCTGGTTTGCATGCACATTTTCAATTTGATCTTGTAATATAAAGTGTAAACATGGAATTTTCTTTTCATCTGCAAATTTTATGTATGAAAGGTCAAAAGAAGCCATTTGGCTTTTCTTGCCGCCTGTCCCCGGGTTTCCATCAATATTTCCAATTACAAATCTATAAACACCTGTAATTTTATCCGCACTCAACAAAGAGTGAACACCATCTAATCGGCTAGATATATCTGAAAAGTGTGAATTAAACTCAGCAATGCGTTCCTGTATCAAATCATCTTTGGAACCAATTTTTCCATTAACTAACTCTAGCTTCCCTTCAATTGACTCCAGATTGAAAAGTGTGTTCTCCCAAAGGCTTTTTTGCTCTTCCAGAGACCCTTTTTGTTCGTGATAAGAATTTAGTTTGGAGACAATATTTTCTCTTTCCTCTGTGGTGCTAGATTGCCCTAATATATCTGATAATTTTTTATCTTTTTCTAACAACGTATTTAAAGCAGTCCGTTTACTGGAAATTTCTTGATGAAGCTGAGGTAAATCTTCTGTAATAAACTTCAATTTTTGAGAAATCATATCATTATGAAACCTAAGAGTTTCTTCGAACGTCTTTTGTATACCAGGAATTAGCGCCTTTGCTTTTTTATATAGAGCATTTATTTTTGTAGTGTCGATATTTGCCCTATTATTTTCCAGATCTTCTTTACTTTCCTCAATTAATTCGACTCTCATTTCCATGTGAGATAATCGGTTAGAGACTGTATTGACTTCAGATTTTGTAATATTTAGTTCTTGTAGGTCATATTCATAATCTTCGTTCAAATTGAAGTTGCTTCTTTTCTTATTTAGCTTCTCAATTTCTTTATCGACAATAATCAATGACTGCTTGATTTGAGACAGGTTACTATCTTGTCTTAATCGCTTTTGAAGTTTCTCCTCTAAATTTTTTTCTCGGACTAATTTATCTTTAGATAAATCAAAATCAATACCAAACCAAAAAAGGTGCAAAGCTTCATAGGCGACTTCTGTGGTGAAAGAATCTAACACTCGGATTGTTTGCAATAACTTATTCTTTTCATCACGAATGTTTTTAGATTTTAACTGCTTAAAAGTAGGTTTATCTGAACTAGTTTTGAAAATTAGTTTCTTTAAATATTCAGAAAATTCTTCATTGGTTTTATTTTCACCATTAATCTTCTGTACTTTTTTCCCATAGCTTAAAAAATTTCTTTCAATAGTAACTTGGTTGGAATTAACGTTGTCAATATCTTTGACTAAAACTAGTTTTATAACAATGTTATTGTCTTTTAGAAAACTCTCTACTTTCGTATTTTTTGTCTTAAATTCCGAGTCTGTATAGATATTCTTGCCATTTCCGTCCAAGCAATAATCAATTAATCGTAGAACTGTTGTTTTTCCAACACTGTTACCGGATTCAGTTTTAACGTCAGAGTTTGTTTCGTCCACAATCAGATTTATGCCTTTATGAAAAGGTATGTCGCGAATAATATAGTTACCATTCTTAATCGTTAGATTTTTCAAAAACACTTTCTAATATTCCCCTTTCCTGAGTTTTCGATAGTTCCAACGATATAAAGCCAATCAAGTGTTAAACAGTAAAGATCCATTGAAATTTGTTCACATGAGTGAATTTTTTTATATAAGTCAAAAAAATCAATATGATTTGGTTCACCCGCAATTATTTCTATAATTTTAGCGCCAAGGTAATAGACATCCCTTACTGGATTTATATCTTTACTAATTATCATTTTACTTTGGCTCTTCCAATATTTTACAACGCATAAATGCGTCAACCATTATTAATTCTACACCAAACATAATGTCATCATCAAAGAGATCGCATCCTTCGAGCTTACGGTACAAATTATTTACCACATGATTGATTATATCATCTGCATATTTTCTAATTTGCTCTATTGTATCTTCAGTGGCGTTTATATGTTCACCTTTGGCTTTCAAATAATAACTTCTAATAGTCGAAAGAACTTTACTTTTCTTCAGAGAGCCTTGGAGTTCAAGCTCATCATATAAAGCATTTATTTTGTAATAGTACACCTTGTATTCTTGGATTAACGGAGCATATTTTTTAACATTGTTATGATTTATCTTTGAGCTTATATCAAAGGCATCAACTTTTTCGCCTTCAATATTGTCTTCAATGTCAATATTAGCAATTGCGTTAACAGTATTTCGAAGCATTGAAGGATTACGGCTTATCTTTTCGTGTAACTGATCGCTTACATGTTCTCTTTTCATTCGTTGAAGAACATCGAAAGTATACTTTTCTACATCGTTTGTTTCGTCATGGTGCTGTATACAAAGTAAAATTAGATTCTCGTAATCTGCACGCTCTTTATCGAGCATATCGCTTCTATAGCGTTCACTCTTAGGGTTCGCCCCTTCGATATGACATATATTAACGTCTCTAGCATTATTTTCGTTAACAAGGCGTTTAGTGCAGCCGGGGAAAGAACACTGATTGCCAGAAAGCCCGAATAATTTTTTTAATGTTTGTTCTGTGTATTTTCTAGGACAACTACCCATACCCATGCCGATTCCATTCCAATTTCTTACATCTTTATGATACAGATTATTAGGAGACACTCAAGTATATTCAATTTTAGGTATACGTTAGCGCTTCCCGGTCGATGACACTGAAAAGCCAACGCATTTGTATACCAGATCCTCGCGGGTTATTTACCAATCGCTTGTTCAGCAGATCTCTGGAAGGCCAGTCCCACCAGAGATAGGAGCATGACTTCCCCAACACTGCCGCATTATTTGCAGTGGCCGTTAGATGACACGGCTTCGTCGTCTGACGCCAACGCGCCTCCAGCTTCCACCTCATATGATGTTCTTGGTCATTGATTCGCAGTTTGGGTACGGATTCCTTCAGGCTAACCCTCGCGGTTTAGCCCTTGCCATTCGCTAGTAGTTATCGTTTAATAATACTCAAGTTATGTAAACGGTGACCTTGCTACAGCGAACTTTTACCTCATTAGTTCATGCCCATGCTGGCCGTACACTAGGCGTTCAAACGGACAAATAACAGCTGGCTGTTGTTCGTACCTCACACATTTTAGCAAGTTATTATTTGCCGCCTAACGTTGCGTAAGCTTTACTTCAAGGATTGAGAATATGAGTTCTATTTTTAAAAAATTTGTTTTAAGTATAATGTTTTTACTTCATTTTTCTGAAAGTAGTGCCGCTGAATGGTACGAAGGCGGGACTCTCTTTAGCTCAGGGATATTAAAGTGGCAAAATTCGACATCGCAAAACAAAATTGCTACATCAGCTGATATAGTTGCATCCTTATATCAAAAGAAAAAGTTAAAATCGTCAATTTCTGGCAAGATCAATAGCATGGATGACTTAAAGCCTTTAGCTATAAACCTTGCGACTTGTATAGAAAGGGCATCTAAAAAAGATTTAAACTCAGATGTTAATAACAAAATGTATGTTAACCACACTGTAAGTGGTTTTGCAGCAATATGCATTATAACTATGGAATGGACAAAGTAGCATTTACAGCTATAAAAATCAACAAGGACTAGAGACAGCGGGCTGTTTGCTCCGCTCCATTTTAGCCTGTTATTTGGTCGTTATAAGCCAAAAATAGAACGGAGTAAATTATGGGATCGATACATTTTTTTGATGAAGAAGTTACAGCTAATGACAACAAAGCCAATCGTTTTAAGTGCCAGGTTCAAGTTGTTGATAATCATGGCAAGCCAGAAGTTCTTATTGGGCCCGTAGTGAAGCACATAATGGACCAATAGCTGAATTTGATAATGCAGAACAATTTAATCAATTTGTAGAAGCTATGAATAATTTACATGCTAGGCTTTCACCATAATCTTATAACAAAAACATTATGTGGCTATTTTACTTACTGTGCTTCGCCCTAAAAGCACTCTTAAAGTCCCCATATATTAAGCGTTATGTTTTTAAAAAGTTTTGCGGCCACTAACCGCAAATTGTCGCTTAGTAAGCGGCTAAAGAGATGCAGTTATAATCTCGCTGGCTGTGCTGGTGAGGACATTCACTGACTATTGTTCCGTTGAGCAAGCTCATACTAGTTAGAGTAAACTCGACCGCTCGCAAGGCGGTATATAAAAAATGAGTCTTTCATGACTCAACCGGTTGAGTCGGTTTATAAGGGCATTTGCCATGAAAACCACACTCACTATTAATGTAAAGATTGATATAGCCAAAGTTATAACTGCTTTAACGGGTTTTGCTCTAGCTATAGCTCATGTCCTTCAATACATTTAAAAAGACCTCGGGGTGTTGCAAGCACCTCGAGGCATCAAAACATAATAGGAACTTCAAAAGGAACAAAAACAGTTGGTTAGGTTCCACTTTCGCTTAATATTTCAACCAACTATTTTTGTCCGCTTAATTAGGCGTTGGAATCGTAGAGATCCAATGGTCCGTGTTCGCTTATTGCTGCCTGCCAACTCGACTTCGTTTTAGTCGCCTATGCGCCAGTTGCAATCATTAGAGGCCAACATATTTACTATTTCTTCGGCATATTTAAGCAATATCGAAAATGTATGGTTATTAAAAGCTACGCCGCATCTACCGGATGTTCTGTTTCAAACATTAATTCCATTATTTTCGCACTATTTATATTTACGGCTCGTCTCAATTTCAAAGTTTACGATATTCAGGATAGGCTTACCTAAGTAATCTCTTGGGTTTAAAGGTGCTTTGAGTTCTAAACATTAAGTCCAACATACAAATTGTATTTGCTCTGTGTACAGGGAAGTTGCATAAAACTGACATTGCTAAATTTCAGTGCCATCGTGTTCCCTAGCTAAGTCATCAAGATCAGAACACGTATAATCAAATTTGCCTACTTCATATTTATATGACACGGAGACTGAATTAGATGCTTTAAATAGTTTGGCTTTCACTTCTGCTTTCGACCAGTGCTTGAGTTCGTTTAAAAAACGATTGGCAATTGATGCCGAGGTGAACTGATAGCGAATTTCATTGAGCATGGAAGAAAGCTTATTTGTGCATTGAATGGCTGACCATCTTGGTCATTTTTGGGCTGGAGTCAAGAAAAGATGAGGCTAATGTCTCTTCTACCTTGAGTGTTTGAATATTGATGATGGTAGAGGAATTCGATTTGTTTAGAACTCATTGAAATCCGGAAGAACGACTCGAGATCCCCTAACTTGCTCCCATAATCTATCAACAAGTCTATAAGTTAACACTCTGTATTGCGCAATATCGTGTGCCTCATTAATAATAACTATTTGATGTGTTTTAGCACGCTTTACGATTTCATCTACAGCGTTTATTTCTTTAAATCCTTTTAAGTTAATGATGCAATTCATGATTGGACTAGTTAGTTAACACCGCTAATCTATATTCCATATAATTTTATGCAGATATGTCTTTAGTAGGCAAGTCATTATACTTCAAAGACCTACCTTTTGCTTTTGCTGCTGGTTCTACTTTTACGATTTCTTACTGGGGCTGTTGTTAAGGATACTTATTATAATTTTATATAAATAAAACAGACCCTTATGCATTTTTTGAACTGTATCCTCATGGTTATATCGCGTTTTATTTGAAACAAATATTGAGTTGTAAATAATAGTTTATTTTTAAAAAATAGCGTGGGTTATCAACTTAATTGCTTAAAGTTTAAACAATTAAATTGAACTAAAAGCAAAAACTATAAACTAAAGTGTGGCAATATTCGTATACATTTGCTTACATGTTGGTGAATGCCGCTTATTTACGGCTAGGATTATTCACGGGTAGTACAACTTATCGTCATTACAATGTAATGAGCATTTAAAAAATCGATAAAGTGTCATCACTGGCCAAGAGCACAAAATTTGTTGCACATGGTGTTTACTGAAAAGTAGCGGCATTAATGAGGTAAAGTAGGAATGCATATACAGCATCAAAACAGAGAGCATCTACAGCAAATACCAATGGGGCAGCAGTGCATTTTGTTTCTTGGATTTGTCACCTTTATTACAGGTTTGATTTGCTTTGGCTATGCATTATTAGCATGGTTTCTATTGCCTTTTTCCAGCAATACTCTGATCATTGCTTGTGTTGGCTTGATAGCGGCTTATTTAGGTAGAAAAGCATTGAGACGAGGCAGACAAGAAATAACCCTCTAACACATAATTTTAATGCTAAATTAGAAGGTTATTATGCAGAACGCGACACCTATTCGGTGTCATCCGCCTATATTTTTTGTTGCCTGCTGCATTTGATATTTCTGCATTAGACAAGATGTTCTCATTACTCAGTCGCTGCTGCTTCAGGCTCGATGACTTCGAGTAATTCCACTTCAAAAATAAGTGTTGAGTTTGGTGTAATCTTACCTGTTGCGCGTTCTCCATATGCCATATCTGATGGAATAGTAAAACGATACTTCGACCCTACTTGCATTAACTGAACGCCCTCAGTCCAGCCTACAATTACACGGTTTAGTGGGAAGGTAGCCGGTTCTCCGCGAGCGTAAGATGAGTCAAATTCAGTACCGTCTAATAAAGCACCCTTATAATGTACTTTTACCGTTGATGTTGGAGAAGTTGGGCTTGTACCATCACCTTGCGTTAGTACTTCATATTGAAGACCAGACTCTGTCGTTATAACGCCCTCTTTTTCAGCGTTTTCAGCTAAGTAAGCTAAACCTTCAGAGATATTAATGGCAGAGGCGTCGGTCGCTTTTTCATCTTGCTTGGTTTGCAGTAACTCATCAGAAGCTCGGGTAAAAGCCTGCAACTCAGGCACAGTGTACTTGGTTTCGTTAGCTAAACCGTCTTTAAAACCCGCCATTAATGCGGCTTCGTCATGTTCAATACCAAGATCGGTTTGTTGCACTAATCTATTTTGAGCGAATAAACCCATGCTTGCGCCTAATGCATATGAATATTTTTCTTTTTCAGTGCTATAAACGTCTTCTTTTTCACCCGTTACTGCTTCGTTAACTTCTGTTGAAGCAGCCTCAGTCACTGTTTCATCAGTTGCTTCTTGTTTTTGACAGGCAGTCAAAGCCAATGCTGCCAATACTGCTAGAGCCAATGTAACCTTCTTCATTCTATTTTCTCCATAATCAGCGGTATGCTGTTAGTTGCTATTCAAGATATACTGCGCTAATAGTAAACGTGTGAAACTAAAAGCGAAACCCATTTTTAGATGAATATGACAGTCTTTTTACCTTTTTGTTGCCTTTTTGTACTTTTTTGTACAGCTTGCTCTATTCCTGAAACTAAACCTGATGCTATATCATCTATTTCAGAAAGCGGCGCGTATTCGGCTGATATTAGTAATGCAGGCGATTTTGCTGTTATTTCGAGAGTTAATGCGGATATTTCGGTATGGTCACTAACACAAAATAAGACCTTATTTAGTTGGCGACATCAGGAGAAGGGTCGCAATATTGTGGCTAATATTCATATTTCAGCTGACCAAAGCCATGTTGTGACTGCAGACAGCGAAAACTTTGCATTGTGGAACAAGGCTAGTGGAGACCCCGTTGGTTTTTGGCGAATAGATGAGTCTTCTATTCGCGATATTGCTGTTAGCAACCAAGGCCGAGGTATTTTGGTGGGTAAAGCGAACGGTAAGGTGATGTTTTTTGAGCCAGGTACTGGACGTAGTCTTGAGTTTTTAGGACATGAAGAAAAGGTAAATAGCGTAGATATATCGCCCAATGGAAAGTATGCACTGAGCGGTAGCAATGATTACAAAGCGTATTTGTGGAGTACGGAAAGTGGCCAGATTATTCACGTTTTCAATCATGCCAATCGAATCACCAAGGTGGTTATTGATGACCAAGCGCGATTCTTGTTTACGTCCGATAGCCAAAGCGACAGTCAGATTTGGGATGCGCAAACAGGTAAAGCGATTAGCCAATTGCACTTTATTGAACGGCAATGGGTTTTTACGAGCGCAAAATTTTCTGATGATGGAAAGTTTTTACTAACAGGTTCACCGGCAAGAAGACTAGCATTGTGGGATGTTAATACAGGGAATGTCGTTAAAGAATGGCGTGTTGCACCTTCGAATGGGCCCTCACCACAATCTGCGGTTGTTTACGGTATTGGTTTTATTGGTAATGAAGTTGTATCAATTTCGAGTAGTGGCAACCTTGAGCATTGGGCTTATAAATAAAAAATAGACTGAACGAGAGCGTAAAGTGACGGATAAAAAAGTGACAAATATATCAAACGAAAGCATTGAGCAGATGAAGGTAGCCATCGAGCAGCTTGAATTTAAGGTAGCTTATCAAGAAGATAATTTTGAACAAATGAATGAAATAATCACAAACCAACAATTCACAATAGATCGCCAAGCTCACCTTCTAAACGGGCTAGTTGATAAAATTAAAAGCATGCAAGTTGCTGACTCTGACACCGATCAAGGGGATGATTTACCACCGCATTATTAAGTGCTTACATTGAACGCTGATATTGAACGCAATAGCTTGGGCATTACGTTTAGAGTAAAGAATTGGCAATAGTAAATCGAAGGCAGGTGGTTTTTTTTACGTCCATGTTATTATTTTTCCTCTTTAATGGCTTGATTTTCGTGTTGAGTATCGGAGTTTAACAATTGTTCTTTCATTTGCCATGCATCGCCAATGATCGGATCGTCAGCTTCAGGCTGTTTTTCCCACTCGTACTTTTTCATCACTGGCTTGGGATCGAGTGAATGCCAAAGTAGCGCGCACAATACACCAGCAAGTGCGCCAAAGAAGTGATATTCGAATGATATACTTTCTTCTGTTGGGAAAATAGTCATTGTCATACCGCCGTACAAGAAGAATGCGGTCATCATGATTGCGACCGAACGCTTGTCACGACGAAAAATACTAACCACCAGTAAATAAAAGAATATACCGTGTGTTAACCCGCTGGCGCCAATATGATAACTTTCTCGACCAAATATCCAAACCCCAATACCGGACAGTAGCCATACAGTTGCTAAAACTCGCCAACGACTCTTGGGGTAGCCAAATAATAATAATGTACCCAATATAAGCATAGGAAGCGTGTTATTAAATATATGTTCAAGGGAGCCGTGAATTAGCGGGGCTGTCAATATTCCTACTAGACCATGCCAGGTTTGCGGGTAAACACCGAGCCAAGAGAGGTCAAAAAGAAAGATAAATTCAGAGGACTTAATACACCAGATAATACCCACTGCAAAAGCGGTTGTTAGTATACTGTTTTTAAGGCACGGATTTATCATTCAATATATTTGAGGGCAGATGTTAAAATAGCAAGGCGCACAATTGAGGCTATATAGATTCATATTATAAACCTCGCAACTAGCGCTTTTTTGCAAGAAATATGGTGTGCTTACTGCCCTTTCCCTTGCGCGATCTGGCAATTCGAGTACTGACTTCATATCCTGCTTTTTTAAGCCGCGTAGTAAACAGATAGTCCGGACCGGCTGACCATATTGCAAGCACACCTTTGGGTCGCAATACTCTATAGATATCTTGTAGGCCTGGTAGAGAATATATCCAATTGTTGTCAGAATGCGTTAAACCTTCTGGGCCATTGTCAACATCCAACAAAATCGCCTCAAATGTGGGGTGATGAGTTGTAAGGAGTTCTCTTACATCGCCCATATGGACTTTTGTGCGCGGGTTGTCCAGCGGATTGTTAGCACAATTCCCCAGTGGACCTCTATTCCATTCAACAACCTCAGGAATTAATTCTGCTACTACGACCTGAGAGCCCGCAGAAACCATCTTAAGGGCTTCCGATAGCGTGTATCCCATGCCTAAACCGCCGACCAATATGTTGGCAGTTTCTGTCGGCTTTATATGCGCACAGCCCATTTGTGCGAGCTCTTTCTCCGAGTTGTAAACCCGGCTGTTCATCAACTCACCGCGGATACCTGACAGGCGAATAGAAAATTCGTCAGCTCGTTGAGAAAAGGTTAATTCGCCGCCATTATTAGGAACTTGTGCTTTGCCTAGTTGAACCCATGGGATCATAGTACGCCTTAATAGCTTCGTGGGACATGTGATGTCGCGTCAGGCGCAAACTAGCATATTAGTTTTGCTAGTCGCATCTTATCAAGTGCTTTGGTTATTGATTAATCAAGCAAGTGAATGGACCTTGTTGTTAATTGAAAGAATAAATTCAATTTCTAAGGTTTGAAAACCCCAATGATGCTCTCGGATGTTCGTGTAGCGGCAGCAACTTTGGGCTCAGTTTGAGTTTCTTTGAAGTCGCACCTCACACACGCTAGTTTCTCAACATTGAGCTCGAAATATAACATCAGTGAATCCTGACTATTGCATGACGGGCAAGTTGCACCTGCAATGAATCGCTTACGGTTTTTATTACTCATAACCCTCTGTATTAATGACTGCTTTTTTGTAGTATACGCCCTTGTCTGCCTAACAGTGCAAAAAGTTCATAATTTAACTTTCTGCCACGCTATATTTATACAAATTAGGAGCAAACGAGAACCAAGCCACAGGTAAACGATGTCTGCTTTTTTATTATTCTTTTGACCCAGACTGTTGAATGTTATCCTATGTACACAGGGTGCCCTGCATAATTCGTTAAGAAGCTATAACTAAGACATGATTCAAATACAAAATTTGTCGCTACAACGCGGTGTAAAAGAACTAATTAAACAAGCCAATGTTGAAATCTATCCGGGTCACAAGGCGGCGGTTATTGGTCCCAATGGCTGCGGAAAATCAACTCTGTTTGGTTTGCTTCGAGGCGAAATACAACCAGATATGGGAGACTGCTTGGTGCCTAAAGGCTGGCATATTGTGTCAGTTGCGCAAGAAACACCCGGTACCGACCGTTCAGCAATTGATTATGCGATTGATGGTGATGCTAGATTACGTCAATTACAAGCCGATTTGGTGAAAGCAGAAATGTCACATAATGGTGACAACATAGGTTATTTGCACGATTTACTCGCACAAACAGGTGCTTACGATGTTGAGGCTCGAGCGTCTACTATTCTGTCTGGACTGGGCTTTAAAAACGAACAACTTCAATTGCCGGTTAGTCATTTTTCAGGTGGTTGGAGAATGCGTTTAAACTTGGCTCAGGCCTTGTTATGCGATTCTGACTTGCTGTTATTGGATGAGCCAACTAACCACCTTGACTTAGATGCGGTGATTTGGCTAGAAACTTGGATCCAGCGTTATAAGGGCACGCTACTGCTTATTTCACACGACAAATCATTTATAGACGCTTGTGTGAACAACATTGTTAGTTTTGAACAACAAAATCTCATCAGCTACTCGGGTAACTATTCAAGTTATGAGCATCAGCGGTCGGAGCGCATGCGTCTGCAAGCCAGTGAGTATGAAAAGCAAGAACGTAAAAAAGCCCATCTAAACTCTTTTATTACTCGTTTTAAGGCTAAAGCAAGTAAAGCCAAACAAGCGCAAAGCAGAGTGAAGCAACTCGAGAAGATGCAGGATATTTTACCTGTACACCAAACGTCGGGGTTTCAGTTTTCATTTAAGCCACCTGAAAAATTGCCCAATCCTCTGGTGCGAATGGAAGAAGTGCAGGTGGGTTATGCTGATAACATTATTCTCAAGCAAGTGAAAATGAACTTAGTTCCAGGCAGTCGCATTGGCTTATTGGGTAAAAATGGTGCGGGTAAGTCTACTTTTATCAAATTATTAGCTGGCGAACTGCAACCGTTGCGCGGCGAGTATGCTACCTCAGCGGGCTTAACTATCGGTTATTTTGCCCAGCATCAGGTTGAGTTATTGCACTTAGAGAGTTCAGCTTACGAGCATGTTTTCAGGTTAGACAAAACCCAAACTGAACAGCAAATCAGGGATTACTTAGGGGGATTTGGTTTTAAAGGTAATGATGCCTTAAAAGCAGTTTCACCGATGTCGGGTGGTGAAAAAGCGAGACTCGTACTAGCACTTGTTGTGTTTCAAAAACCCAATTTGTTGTTGCTTGATGAACCAACCAACCATTTAGATATGGAAATGCGACATGCATTAACCTTTGCGCTGCAAGCTTTTGAAGGTGCGATGGTATTGGTATCCCATGATAGGTTTTTGTTATCAACAGTATGTGATGAATTTTATCTTGTCGATGCAGGTGGTGTGAGCGTGTTTGACGGCGATCTCGACGACTACAAAAAATGGTTGTTTAGTGCCTCGGCTAGTAATAAAACTGCTGACAAACTAACGACTGCAGCAACAAATAATGTCGGCCCCGCTACTGTTCAAAATTCGGAAGCTTTAGCGCAAAAAGCGAATAGTGATGTCGATAAGAAAACGCGCAAGCGAATGGAAGCCCAGTTTCGCCAAACTACGAAGCAATTTCGTGACGTGATCAGCAAGGAAGAAAAGCGAATGGACACGTGTAACCAACAATTAAGCAAGCTAGAAACTGAATTAAGTGATGCAAGCTTGTATGATGCAGAAAACAAAAAAAGGCTTAATGAAGTACTAAGTAAACAAGTAGGCTGCAAAGTCGAGTTAGAAGCGATTGAAATGTCATGGCTTGATGCACAAGAACAATTAGAAGCAGTTTCGGCAGAATTTGAGAAGAGTTTGTAGGCTGATGAATGCTGCAATATGCTGGCAGTATTTTCCGCAAATGGCGGTTAATGAAACCAAGTAAGGCAACAACAGTTGATTAATATGGTGGAGAAGCATGTTTAAGAGCAAATTCGGTGAGGTAGTGTCGTCTACATTTCAGGCACCCAGTTGGGCTCGCAATGCGCATGTTCAAACTATTTGGCCGCGGTACTTGATTAAAAAGCCGGAGTTAAATACAAAAAATGAACGCATCAGCACACCCGACGGTGATTTCTTGGACATTGCTTGGTGTCTGCCTGACAATATCCCTGCACAAAGTGCAAAAGGTGTTGTGGTGGTATTCCATGGTCTTGAAGGCTCTGTTAACTCGCATTATGCAAGACACCTTATAAATCGTATAAAAGAAGACGGTTTTATTGTAGCCCTAATGCATTTTAGAGGCTGCAGTCACGAGTCAAATATGACGCCACGCGCCTATCATTCTGGTGAAACAGTTGACCCGATACAAACGATAACCCATGTTAAACAGCGTTATCCTAACTTGCCCTTATTTGCCGTTGGTTATTCACTGGGCGGCAACATGTTGTTGAAGCTACTGAGTGAAACTGCTGGGCAAAAAGTCCTTTGCGCTGCAGTAGCGGTTTCAGCACCATTATTGCTGGCTGAATGCGCACTTCGCATGCAACGTGGATTTTCACGTTTGTATCAGCATTACTTGCTCAACAGCATGAAAACTAAATTGCTTGAAAAAATGCAGTGTTTAGATATACGCCTTTCGCTGAATATCGACCAGAGCGAAGTAAAAGCCTTATCTACCTTCAGAGAGTTTGATCAGGACGTGACCGCAAAATTACATGGTTTCGAGTGCGCAGACGATTATTACGCTCTTTGTAGCGCCATGCCGATGCTTAAAAATATAACCACCAAAACCTTGGTATTACATTCCAGAGATGACCCATTTATGACTGAAGCGGTAGTGCCATGTGAAAATCAGTTATCCAATTCAGTTGCTTATGAGTTAAGCGAAAAAGGAGGTCATGTTGGGTTTTTGCATGGCACACCTTTTAGGCCAAAGCTTTGGCTGCAAGAGCGCATATCAGAGTTTTTGGAAGAGCAGCGTCAAGGAATTTTAGCTGCCGAAACAACTAAGAAAACAGAGATGAACGCATGATCATTCCCGCTGACGCCGTTGACAGTGAAACACTGCAAAGTCTGGTTGAAAGCTTCATTTTGCGCGAAGGCACAGACTATGGTGAAGTAGAAGTTAGTATGCAGGAAAAAGTGGATCAGATTATTGAGCAACTTAGGCTAGGTGATATTGTCATCGAATATTCAGAAGAACACGAAAGTGTGAATATTATTAAAAAGCCATAACGCCCTCGTTATCGGTTACAAATGGTATTATATAATAAAAAAACGCCTTATTTTCACCTTATAACTTTTGGAACCTGCATTGTCACGACTCCCCGTTACTACTATTGCACTAATTACAGTTTGCACTGGCTATCTTATTGCACCAATGGGCTTAGCCGCTGTGAATGTGGCTATTCCTGTTTTAGCTGAAGATTTGCAAGCAAGTGCGACAAAAGTATCTTGGCTACCAACCTTGTACATTTTAGCTAACGTTGCCTTTATGCTGCCTTTTGGCAAATTAGCCGACAATTTCGGCAGGAAACGTATCTATGCTCTTGGGCTTTCACTCAATGCCTTGAGTGCGTTGATGTGCGCAATAGGCACCAATATTGATTGGATTTTGTTTTGGCGTTTCATTCAAGGTGCGGCCGGTGCTATGATTTTTAGTACCGGGGTGGCGATTATTACCTCAGTGACTCCCTCTAAGAAAAGAGGTGCTGCACTCGGGTTTTTGGCTGCCTGCGTATATATTGGTCTTACTCTAGCGCCTGCAGTGGGTGGTTGGCTGACCGAATTATTAGGTTGGCGTGCGGTATTCTATTTTCAAATTCCACTGCTTATCGCGCTATTAATATTTATCAAATATAAGCTGCATGGCGAATGGAAAAACCAACATTACTCGCGATTTGACTGGATAGGGTCGGGTATATTTATTACTTTTGCCTGCACCTTAGTTTATGGTTTAAGTAAATTACCCAGCCTCTTAGGTATCGGCTTACTTGCTCTTTCTTTACTCAGCTTAGCCGCTTTTATTGTGCATCAAAGTCGTGACAAGCAGCCCTTGATTAGGGTACAGATGTTTCGTGAAAGTCGGGTGTTTAGTTTATCCTTATCTACCTCGTTCTTAATGTATGGCAGTAACTTTGCGATTATTTTTTTGCTTAGTTTGTATTTACAATATATCAAAGGTTTTGGCCCAGCGTATGCCGGCCAAATTTTGTTGATGCAGGCGCTTTGTATGGCAATTATAGCGCCTATTGCGGGTAAGTTAGCAGACCGTTTTCAACCCAGAATAATTGCCACTCTAGGCTGCGCTATCGTTGCCGTCGGTTTTATGTTTCTTATCCAAATTGATACACAAACAAGCGCGTTTTATATCGGCGGTTCACTCGGCTTAGTTGGCTTAGGTTTTGGCCTGTTTTCAACACCCAATAACAGCGCAATAATGGGCGCGGTGAAAGAACAAGAAGTTGGTGTCGCTTCGGCATCCATGAATTTATCACGTACTATCGGGAATTTAGTTGGCATGAGTTTGGTGAATTTGATGATGCACTATTACATTGGAGACGCTAATTTTGGTCCCGAGAGCAACCCAGCACTGATGAGTACTATTTCTTTAGCTTTATTGATGTCGCTTTCTTTTGTGACCCTAGCCACTGTTCTTTCTGCCCTAAGGGGGAGGCAATAGAACGCTTGGTGCCTGTTAAACTAGGTGCTATTTATAGTTAACTAGCAGTCAACTCAGTGACAAATACAACTTACCCAAAACCAGAATACTTTACACAGTAGATTAAAATAGTGTTACTTCAATACTGCTCCTGCATATAGTTTTAAAACAGATTTAGGTATACTACATTAATCAGATTTTTATCATCCATAAAGTAGTCTAAATGAGCTTCATAATTTCCTTAATTCGTAACTTACTCGGTGGCATAATTGCTTTTTTTGATGTCATTACACGCGGCGCAAAATTAAAGCGCACAAGGGAGGCACAACAGCAAGTTGAAAAAGACGTAGCAGAGCTAACACTTTATCAATTTTTCGCCTGTCCTTTTTGTATTAAAACTCGACGGGCAATGTATAAAATGAATCTACCTATTGTTAAACGCAGTGCATCTAAAGGGTCGCCATATCGTGACGAGTTGCTGCAAGGTGGCGGCAAAATCAAAACTCCTTGTTTACGCATTGAAACGGCAGACGAGGTGACATGGCTGTATGAGTCTTCGGAGATTATTAAGTATGTGCAGCGGCGCTTTAAATAGCAGTATTATCGCCTATCTAATAGGGGCTTAGGACCCAGAGTGTGTGAGCAGTCCAAGGCACGCTGCCACTAGAACTTATGTAATAATAGTAAGCACAAACCGGAAAGCTAAAAGTTGGGTCGTTGCGGATCACCTTAGTGAATGAGTTAAACCAGCTTCGCCGGCAAGAATAGTTTATTAACATGCAAAGTCGGAAACTTGTCTTATAAAATAAAACGAGTACGTAAGCCTGTACTTTATTTTTCAATGATGTTTCCAACTTCGAGTATGGGTGAAGCATCGACATGTTGCGCATCCATCATTAGAGCAATGCGTTGCAAGGTAGCTACCATTTGGCTTTGCTCCCATTCTTCCATTGCTTTAAAGCGATTGGTAAAATGTTCTTGTAACGGCAATGGTGCTGTTGACAACGATTGTTCACCGTCTTTTGTTAAAAATACACCGACTTTTCGTTTGTCTGCCGTGCTCCTTATTCTTTCAACCAGATTTCTCGCTTCCATGCGATCCAGGATATTAGTGACAGTAGCTGAACTAAGGTTAATGTCTTCTGCGATTTCTCGCACCATCACACCTGCTTGTTTACCTACCTTTTGCAATATCATTAATTGTGGGCCTGTTAACCCTACTTCTTTACTTAATTGGCGTGACCGCATACCAATAGCGCGAATGATTTTCCTTAACGCTACCAGTAATTCTTCGTCTTTTTTCAACATTGAACTGAACTCTCTTTATCTCATCAGATGCAGAAAATACAAGTGTTTGTGATATTGGTCAACAACATCATTGATTAAAGCTGTTTTTGACCATCCCATTACACAATAATCTTGTCCGCCTTCACCAAGATGGACTTCTGCACGGTAATAAACTTCATTTTGAGAAGTATCGTTAGCATTGGCAAAGTCAGGCTGCGCATGCAATTTAGGAAGGATCGCATAACTAAAGCCTTGGTCTTCACCTTGTTTTACAGAAATAGTAATTCCGGATTCCGTTTGTTCTACTTCCGCTTCTATATCTAATTCTTTTAGTTCTTTCTTCACGGCGAAGAAAGAGCTCGACCCAGTTTCACTAATAAACTGCGTTACGCGTTTTTTGCTGGGAAAATCAACTATGCTTTTTAGACGCTCTCGCCAGTTTTCTTCATTGCTGCTGCCCTGCAAAATAATCGGGGTATACTGCTGACTATCTTGCTTAAAAGCCTCGACCCTTAGCGCTTTTATTAACCCAAACATCGCAATTAACAGCACCACCGCAAAAGGTAAAGCACTAGCAATGGTCATGGTTTGCAATGCGCTAATGCCATCAGCTAGGAGTAACACAGCGGCGATAATACCCACACCAGCGGTCCAATATATACGCTGCCATAAAGGTGTATTATTGTTGCCATGACTACAGAGCATATCAATTACCATCGCACCCGAGTCACATGATGTGACGAAAAATACCACTATCATTAATACTGCGATTACCGATAATAAACTTGACCATGGAAATTGTTCCAAGAATAGAAATAATGCAACCGGCGTGTTATCAGTTGCTAAGGTTCCCAGCATCTCATTACCTTGGTTGAGTACCAGGTCTATTGCACTATTACCAAATATGTTCATCCAAATAAGGGTAAATACGGTAGGAACAATCAACACACCAAGAATGAACTCTCGGATAGTACGTCCACGTGAAATGCGAGCAATGAAAATACCTACAAACGGAGCCCAAGCCAACCACCAACCCCAGTAAAATATGGTCCAGCCACCAATCCACTCGGTTTTTTGATAAGCGAATAAGTTGAAGGTATTACGCACCAAATCCGACAAATAAGCACCGGTGTTTTGCATTAGTGCTTTGAACAAAAACACCGTTGGTCCTAAGATTAAGATAAGTGCCAATAAGCCAACCGCAAGTGTCATGTTGAATTCAGACAGTATCTTGATGCCTCTGTCTAAACCGCTCGCCACTGAGATAATTGCGATGCAGGTGATCCCGATGATTAAACCGACTTGGGCTATGGTGGTAGTCGGAAACTCAAATAAATAATTTAGTCCCGCGCTTATTTGTAGAACGCCAAGGCCTAAGGACGTTGCTACGCCGAAAAGTGTGCCAGTTACTGCAAAGATATCCACTAAATCGCCACGCCAACCATAAATTTTATCACCAATTAAAGGGTACAAAGCTGAACGCAATGTTAGTGGTAAGTCATGCCGGAAACTAAAATAAGCCAATGTTAAGGCAACAATTGCGTAAATTGCCCAAGCATGCAAACCCCAATGAAAAAACGTGGTTTTCATTGCTTCTTTTGCTGCTGCAACCGTGCCAGGATCCGCTGTAGGTGGCACTAAGAAGTGCATTAAAGGCTCCGCTACACCGTAAAACATTAAACCGATACCCATGCCCGCGGCAAATAACATGGATAACCAACTCACGTATGAATAGTCTGGCGTTGCATGATCCGGTCCGAGTTTCACATCGCTGAATCTTGAGAAGCCTAAATACAGCGTAAAAACAAGAATGACGGCAACCGTAAATACATAAAACCAACTAAAATTTTCGACTATAGAACTTTGTAAAGAAGCAAAAAACTCAGCTGATATTTGCGGAAAGACCAGCGTAAACACGAGTAAGCTGATAACTAGAAGGGAAGCAGGGTAAAATACCGCACTATTTAGTTTGCCTGGTTCATCTATATTCACTTACTACCCCTTAATTATTTATAGCCCCAATCATATTACATTGCATTGAATTAAACACGATTATTCTAAGCTAAATGTAAGATTAGTTTCACCTTACAAGTGATAAAGTCAACAATAAATCCCTTGTAGCCCTAAAAATATTCAAATTAGTATGCTATATTACAGATTAATAGATACACACCTAATATTTAGTATACTAATTATTATATAAAATATTACTAGTTAAACGTTATTTAAACAGGTGAAACCATTGAAAATTAACAAGCTAAGTTATGCCATTGTAACAGCCCTAGGCACCTCATCGTTCGCTATGGCGCAGCAAGCCACGGACGAAACTGAAACCGGCCGTGTTATTGAAACAATTCAAGTGACTGCGACTAAACGTACTGAATCAATTCAGGCAATTCCAGTAACCGTTAGTGCTTTAAGCGGCGAAGCGTTAGAAAATTTAGGGGTCGATAATTTTCAAGATTACGTCGAGTTTTTACCTAACGTTGTATTCCAAGGCACAGGTCCTGGTCAAAACGAAATATATATTCGTGGCGCAGCGACATCGCAAACCAATATAGCTGTATCTACGGTGCAAGCTCTGCAGCCGTCGGTTGCCTTCTACTTGGACGAGCAACCAGTGTCTATGCAGGGCCGAAACCTTGATATCTATGCTGCTGACGTTGCACGAGTCGAAGTTTTACCAGGTCCTCAAGGGACTTTATTTGGTGCAAGCTCGCAGTCAGGTACGGTCCGCATGATCACCAACAAGCCGAATTTTAGTGGCTTCGCTGGCGGTATGGATTTAGGTACAAGTTTCACTAAAGACGGTGAAATGAGCAACTCTGTTGAAGCCTTTTTAAACTTCACCCCAGCTGATGACTTGGCCGTTCGTGTTACCGTATATAACGATAACCAAGGTGGTTGGATAGATAATATCCGCAACGAACCTGGCCAAGGTGGTTTTGCTGGAAGTGCCGTCGTTATTAACAGAATTTCAGGTGGTCCACTGACTGACCCTGAAAATGTCGAAGTCATTGCGCCTAATAATGATAACTTAGTTGAAGACGATGCTAACGATGCAAGTTATGCCGGTTTTAGACTCGGTGTTGCGTACGAAGTTAACGACGACTGGGATTTGTTAGTTCAACATACTCAGCAGCAGCTAGATACTGAAGGCGTATTTGCATACGATCCTAATCTTGAAGGCACTCAGTCGGTCAATCGCTTTCAAGAAGACAAAAACTCAGATGTAT